>JGI24512J20087_1000164_pt1 | contig 106651 bp, 101 predicted proteins | sample LinPmetageLP35_FD_20087 | JGI IMG/M metagenome (IMG submission 20087) | reverse complement strand
CGGGGGTGATTCGGAGGGGTTTCAGGGGTATTCCGGAGGCTTTATAAGATCCGGATACCTCCCCCTCCCCTCTTAGAAAGACACACATTTTCACAAACACTGAGTTTACCCTTATAGAGTGTGTCACTTGTTCTTTGCTTTATCCGATTCAACCGACAGTATTTGTTGGTCCACAGGACCTATACCGAGTGTTTGATGTATCCACGCCAGGAGCCGGCCGGTAGCCAGAGGGGTTTCAGGGGGGTTACGGCTACGGGTATAAATCCTCTCCCTTCTCGCACTCCCTTAGCTAAACATCTGAAATATATTGAATCACTATTGCACTTGTTTTTTGCTACTTTTACTGCCTTTGTGATATCACATACCGGTGCAAACCCACAGTATTTGTGAAATCGAAATCGCTAGTCTCATTTTTGAGATCTGTATCGCTTGCCTTATAAAGACCAGTGCTAAAGTTTAGTTAAGGCCTTATATATTAGGTATAATCTAATGAAGGTAATTAAGATGTTACGAACCCCTTGGCACCAAAAGTCAGTTGGCACTAGAACACTGATGGTACCACCAGGTGAATGGTACCATAAAAGTTTTGGTACCAACAAAGGATTGGCACCATCACTGGAATAGCATCAATCAGGGAATAGTACAATATAGCGAATGGTACCAATGCATACTCGCATCTCAGTAATAATAGTTATCTAGATCACGATGAACATTAGGTCACGTGATGGATCTCAGGATCGCTAGGATCCAAGGAGATCTAAAAAGAACGAAGGTTTTATATAAGATTGGCACGTCTGCCATTAGATAGGAGCTTTGTGCTCAACTTCAAATAGTATTCTTTACCCAATACTTAGTAATTGTCTTGACCCGTACGTGATACACCTACTTCTCGATCATCAGAGATCAACCACAGCCTTCTGTATTTACACCGAGTAAATATCGGACCGTTACATAAGATTCCTTTAAAATATATAATCAAAGTGAAAAGAAAGTAAGAGAAAAATAAGGATTAAATATAAGAGGCTCTTAAAACAATCTCGCTTAATAGAATTATTCCCTTGATCAAAATGTGCGGCTTTTAAAAAAGTAGACCGGAAAGGATAATTATATATGATAATAGGAGAAGTAAAATAAGCCAACCAATAAGCGAGTGATCGAGTGAAATATGTACGCATGTGCATGCATTACTACTGTATTGAGACAGCCACATCCATAGAAAAAACTAGAGTAAACTTGTAGTAAAAAAGAAGACAACACTATGGACAAGAGATCTCTCGGCTAATCATAGGAAACTTCAGTCACCATTGCTTTTCCTTTCCATTTCATTTCTTACCAGCCGCTGACTGACGGCAGGTATTGATTGACCCTTCAACTACACCGTTCCGCTATTCCTACAGTTTCTTCATTTCCCCATCCCATCCCCCATTCCTCATTTCAGATTTAAAGCACTCTCCTTAGATAACAACAAAGAAAGACCAACGCCTATCGCCATGCTTCAAAACCCAACAGACTGGCTGACTAACCACTTCTCTTCTCTTCTATTCTTTACTTTTCCCTCCCTCGACCCCCCTCTTCTCCCCCTGATTCCTCCAAAGTCCTTACGTCAAATCCACTGCCAATGAGAAACGGGAATTAAGTACAAAGTTTAAAAATAGCAAGCGTTGCTTTCAAAATATGCCATGCATGCTGCGCAAAGAACGGGTATCAACTTAATCCTAATCTCAAGTATCGTACAATCTCCCTCTCTCTCGAAGATATCTCCAAATGCAAGTCAATGCTCACAATAACGCTCCAAATGCTCGCTCATCTTCAATGCCATGCTATGACTTCTCTTTTCCTCTCCGGTCTCTTCTCGCCTCTTCGTCGTGAAAATCAAATTCTGGCATCCTCTCTGCCTCCCGAGTCCCGACTCCATGACTCCGTAAAAGCTTGCTGTGTTCAGCATTTCAACCCCAGGCGATCATTTTCATGGCCATTGCCATTTCCATTTCCATGTCCAATCCCTTTCCCTTCCACACCAAACTCCTTCCTAGTATGTCTGACACCCGCTCGATCAGTCACTCACTCATCTCATCTAACCCTCTTCCCATCAACCCACCTCTGCCTCTGCCCCTGATAATACTCCCTCCTCTCTCCCTCCAGTCCCCTCCTCTTCTCCTCAAAAGCAGCCTTCTCCTCCTCACTCAAACTAAACGCCTTCTTCAACCAGCCAAACGCACTCCTCTTCTTCTTCACCTTCTTCCTCTCGCCATTCCCATCCACCTCCGTCATCATCGTCATATCGCTCATGACAGACATGCCCATAGTGCTAGGCGCGCCGCGGCGATTGCCGAGTTGCGAGGGCGTGTGGGAATGGTGGTAGTCGCGGTGAGAGGAGAGGTTGGAGGTTGAGGAGTTGGAGTGCATGTGTAGCGGGTTGGAGGGACCGGCTGTCCAGGGGCGTTGGAGGGGGGAGTGAGGGGAGGCTTGGACGGGGCGGAAGAATTGCTGGTCGGAGCGGGGGGAGGGGACGAAGTCGCGGGCGAATTGGTGGCGGATGTTGGATTGGGAGCCGGTGGTGTTGTGGCTGCCGGAGGATTGGTGGGAGGTTGTTTGCGTGAGGGGAGTTGGTTGGGAGAGGTTTTGGGGGGAGTTCTTTTCGAAGTCGGAGCAGTAGGCTGAGTCGAGGCCGCGGGAGGGAGGGGTGGTTATTGAGGTTTGGCGTTCTCGGGGGATGGAGGTTTGTCTGTCTCGAGGAGAATTTTGTCTTTCAGTAAATACTGAGTTTTGTCTCTCCCGAGGCGTGGAATTCTGCCTTTCTCGAGGTACAAAGTCCTGTCTATCACTGAACGTCGAGTTTTGCCGGTCATGTGGTGCAGGTTGTGCCGAAGTTACTCGTTGACGAGCACCCCAATATGTATCCAGCGGCGGAGGAGCCTGTAAAGTAATCTCCGGAGGTGTCTCCTTCCTCTTTCCCAGCGAGAACCGTTTCCGTAGCGAAGATCTCTGGCGAATTTCAGGTATTTGTTGGATCTCAGGAGCTGGTCGATGGATCTCTGGAGGTGGTGAAGGTGGTGCTTGAACAGGAGCTGTGGGTGGTCGGGGAGAGGGTAATGGCGATGGTACGGGTGTGTATGTATGTGGCTTAAGTGTGAATTCGACCTCTTCCTCTTCCTCCTCTTCAGTAGAATATCGTCTGTCATCTGGTTCAGGGGTCCGCTCGCGCTCTGGGACCAATTGAAATGCAGGAAGAGTGGCTCGAATCGCGGGTGTAATCATATTGGGATCTTCAGGGAGGCTCTTCAGCATTGATTGTCGCATTAATTTCGATTCAGGAGAGTCGGGCGGTGATGCCATTGGAGATGGTTCGGGGGAAGCACTACTAAACTGCAATCTGTTAGCCAGGAATGTAAACCAGGAGGAGGAATGTACTCTAATCTTCCGACTGATTTCACCAGCTCTCCGATCCATCTCTGCCACTATCGATCCAAGTTGTACCAGAGCTACACCAAGATGATTTCCCTTGGTTTGCAGTGACACATAGGCCTTGTACCAACCCTCCACATTGCCCTTCATGGCAATGAATACCTTTTGCATATCTGGTCTCTCCTTCAGCCAGCTGGACTCCTCCTGTTCTTGAGCCAGATATATCGTAAATTCTTTACACGCGTCCAGCCCTTGCTGCACATCTTTCAGCGCATCATTCATGGCCTTCGCCGTCCTGGTGATAACATGTTCTATCCTCTCGTTCCCATTGACGATCTGCAGCCTGAAATTCCGATCCTCGAGCATAGCATCGAAAATGATTATATTCTCCAGCGGCAGCTTCAAGAACTTCAGCCGCTCCTCGATATCCTCTTGTGCCAAGTCGAAATCCTCCAATGTGGTTTCCAAGAACTCGTCGACCTCGTCCACATGTCCTTGCAGTATATTCATGACCTGTTCGTCGTCCTTGGCAATCCCGTTGATCAGGAGGTATACGCCGAAGGAGATCTGTGCCATGAGCTTCCATAGCTCGTGGTATTGCTGGCCTGGTTTCTGCTTCCACCTCGACGCATGTGTATCCTCATTGGCATCCTGATCGATTAGAAGCTTCCTCCTTGCAGCTGCATTTCCAACTCGATTTTTCGGTATGGTCGGTGTCGACGTCGCAGAGGATTCGTGCATGGATTCTGCGAATGCCGCCTGCATCGAGGGGATGGGATGCTTGGGAACCTGTACCTCCTTCATTGTGTCTTGTCGAGGGGTGGTGGCGCCGCTGCTGGGGTTGGTGACGAGGGAGAAGAAGGAATCGTCTTCGGGTTCGAAGATGATTTGGAGATTGTCGTTATCTTCTTCCTCGGATGAGGAGTTAATGTTGTGGGAAGCAGGAGGAGAAGCAGAAGCAGATGCCATCTTTGCTTTTGCTTATGCTTGTGTCTTTTGCCTTTTGGCTCGGGTGCATCCGCTAGAGCTGCTGGTGAAATCCCTAGCTATTGGTGATACCACCGGCGTGCTATGGCGATTGCTAGGTTGGCATTGGTTGGAAGTGTGCTTTGGTGCAGCCTTGACTGGGGAGTGCTGGTAAGGGAGACGAAGGGAACTGCGGATAATAGAGGGGGTGTCAGATGGTGTGGGCGGTTGTCGGAGTTTGGATCGGTTTGGTCGACTGGTGATGGTGGTTCTTCGGGTGATAGATGATAGATGGATGATTTAAAGTTCGTAGTGAGGGGGTGTGGGAGCGGATGGATGACAGAAAAAGAACAGACGCCTGTCGGTTTTTCCTGTTGGTCGGGCAGGAAAAGTCAGGATGTCAAAGCGTAGACGTAAGGTAGGCAGGGAGAGGTGAAGTAAAGTTGAGATGGGATAGATCTGATCGGACAAGACGGGACAGGTACAGGCACATGCACACACGCACACGCACACTTGACTCGACTTGATAGGAAGAAGGAAACTCTTGATGCTGGAGAACAGGAGGAGGAGTATGTTTGTTCGGGCAGCCGTGAGTGCACTTGAACGCAGCATCAACATCAGCAGTGCACCATATCCATAACGGCTGGGTGCAGCTGCAGCGAGTCCACACTAAGTAGACAGGCAGGGCACTTCAGAGTCCACAGCTTCAAGGATGCAAACCCGGGATGAGGATGCTATTCGTCCCTTCTCCACCGCTGTATTTTGTGCCCTGTCTATATATCCAGGCGCCCCTGTCCCTGTATCTCTCCACTCTCGCCCGCTGTAGCCCCCTCTAGCCAGGAACGGGGATGAGCGGACCCCTAGCCTTCCCACTAAGTACTAGCACGAGGCTGCGGCCGAACAGAATGGAGACCCAAACTGCTAGAAAGGGACTGGTATGAAATGGTTATCGAAGTGCCCAGGGACTGGTGATGGTTATTTCAGGACGCTGCTCCGTGCGTGGTGGATAAGTACTAAAGCTGGTTGGTGGTTTAAGGTTGGGTGGTGGGGGAGGTGACTGCTTTTGGGGTGGAGTGGGTGTGTGGCGGTGGATAAGGGGAGATGGATACGGAGATGGATACGGAGATGTGATGACTTTCTGGGCTGGGCTGACTGATGGAAGAAGCTGTGGAAGGATACGGTATGTGAGTGGGTAAGTATGGAGATGGGAATGATTAATTGGTGAAGATTTTTGATGATTAATTCGTAATGGAATGAATATTGGAACATTCTAAAGCCGAATCATCAAAGGAGTGAAAGGAAGTGGAAAGGAGAGCAGATTCAATACTAAGAAATGCAGATGTAAATGCGGTGAAAGGTTACAGTATAGTGCTTGCATATCTAGTCTTCAGCTAATGCAAAGCACAGCAATTCCCTTCATGGCAGCACAACACAAAGATTTGCTCCAATCATCAATTCAATTCCATCCCATCTTTCAAGAATCCACCTCGTCATCAGACCAAAGATAAAATATCCATCATTATGATGGGTATGAAGCGCAACTGCAAGATAAGCTAGAATTCAATAATGTGAGATATGGCTTGCAGTTGCAGTTGGCGTCCGCAAGTGTGAGTGAAATGCCACGAGCTGATAGGATGCACTGGTCAAGCCACGCCGCCACACAACAAGCCGGTGAACCTGTCACTGTTGTCGATTCCACCCTCCTTCTTCTTCCCCTCACTTCCAAAATTCTAGAATGGGAAAGCCAGCTCCCCTTTCTTACCTGTTCATCAGATTATCAGATGATCATATCCAATACAGTGCCCTTCTATGACACTCATCTTGAAGAGATTGGGATTCCAATATTCATGCCGTTCATACGAACTCCAATGATTTGATTCAGGCTCGAATGAGGTGCCTCTCCATAACCCGTCAGCCATCCATTACTTCGTACCCAAAAACGGATGAGGAGTTGGAAATGACCCGAATGGGCACACCGTCTGATAACGAGCGCCAGGGTCCCGGCCAATATCTGCACCGCATATATCACTGATTGCGGGGAGGGGTGAGTGAGCCGTGCGTGCGTGCGTGCATGCGGTGTGGTTGTCTCTTTTGGGATGAATGATGGTATAGTTGCCGAGACAGGTGGTGGGTGATTCACTCGTAAGTGGCAGCACATGTTTTACGACCGAAATCCACGATGACGGGAAGTCATGAGAGGAGAAGCCTGTCTAAAAGGCAAGATACGATCTGTCAATTGAGGGATCAGATTCTGCGAGGAGGGGAGGTCGGAAGGAATCTGGTGCCGAGCGAAGCATCATCTCATCATTTACTGAATCCGTCCAGACCCACATCCTCTTCATCCCTTTCCAGCCTGCCAGCATTTTTCGTTTCGTTTCATCTTCAGCCTCCTTCAAGCTTGAGCTAACTTTCAAGCCATGTCCCCTCCCAGCGCCCTAACAACCCTAACCATTCCTAGCTATGTTTCGTTTCAAGTCCTCGCACAAGCATAAGATCTTCATCCGGTCCCGAGCTCTCAGACCTGCCTTCCACAAATTTTTGTTTTTCTGTCGTTCGTTCTGCGTCTTGGTGTTGATTGCTACGGTAACGAGGTTGCGATGAACGACGACCGTTGAGTTTTGACGGGTTTGTGCTTTTTTGCGTCTTAACGGCGGGGAAATAAGGTTGAGATCGGATGGCTGGGAGCTGGAAGGGTGTAGGTATGAGGTCTGTGGTTATAAGGGGATTGTGAGGTTCGGAGTCTTCGGCTTAGGTGCGAGGAGTGAGAGGAGGGGTTGGAAAGGAGTGAGCATCGTCGGCGATCTGCGACGATTCCATGATTCTGTCGGTTCATGCGGCGTAGCTTCATGCAGGATATATCTGGTTGGTATATCTACGGAGGTAGTTGATACATTTTTCAGGTTTGTTGTGGAGGATTTGTTGGTGTTTTCATTCTTCCATTTCAAAATCGATCCTCTTCCCTTCATGCTTGGTACACGACCCATGTAGAGGGCAGGACAGTACCTGGCAACGATGACCAGGCTTCAAGTCCAGGTGTACTTCTTGAAGACCAAGGCTCAGGACTATACATACCGGTAGTCCTCATTGACTGAATCACACTTCCAGCTTTCAATCCCAGACAAGTCTCGACCAGAGTCAGCCCTCCTCTTGGTCTAAGGACGAGGCTGAAGTCGAGGCTATGACCCAGAGAACAGTTCAGGGCCATCCAATCGGCAGTCGGATGCATCCGATCAAATATCGGGACATCTCAACCTGGAAATCGATTCCTCCACCAAATTTCGGTCTCGGTCGTTGGTTCCCAGACCAGATCAGCCCAGCCGAAATCCAAATCTCAATATCGGAGATATTTCCGCACTATTGAAAGCACCACTTCCAGAAATTCGCAGCACTTGCAGAATTGGGGTCTTGTCTAATGGCTTCGTCATCTACCCATTTCATACCCACTTGCAAACCCGGGTATTGGATCCCCAATAGTGAGTTGGAAAAGAATGTGAGAAGTTTATATTTTTGATACTTCTGGAAGCATGAAAGGGAAGATGGTGATATTCAAGGGTTGCCAGTCCGTCTAACCCAGACGAGACAGCGTGAGGGAGGCTATACCCTTGCGAGCGGCCACCATCCTATTTCCAGCGTAGACTCTGCATTGAATCTGCAAGGACAGGGGCCAAATCCGGATTTTAGCTGCCCAGAAGCTTCAAGGCTGAGACTTTTGGGAAACCACAACCGATGCGATGAGTTGTTCAGTTGAGATGGCAATCTTCTCTCTACTCGAACTCATTCTTACATTCAGTCGCATCATCGTGCATCCTCCTCACTATACACCACTGTTAAATAATATGTCAAAATAACAGGACAGCAGACGACAACCATCGCATCGCAAGCTCAAACACTGGTGAATTATTCTCGATACAACTAGCATCTCCACAGCCAATTTATCTCCTCCCGGGTGACGTTTCCTAGGTGGAGAGACCGCACACCACGAACCGGGATAACCTCGTTCAGAGCCTCGAACCCACGACGATTCTTCCCCTTTATCCTTTTTCCGTCCAGCCAGTCAAGCTTTCTCTTCTGGAAGTCAATTGCGGTTTTCTGCGAAGGATCGAAAAATACGCGCATTTTACGAACACGAATCTGCAAGGCTGACGGCGGAGAGAGAGAGGGACGATATACTGCGCATTCGATATCGTCGCATTTGCAAACGCGCACTGCGGTTCGGTATAGTCGCGCATTCGAGGACAAAGCGAGGAGGTTGATAGACAGAAGGAGGCAGAGACTGGGATACAATGGCGAAATTCAATGTCTTTTCAGCGCAACACTACAAATTCGGTAGCGATCTATGGGATCCAAGTCATCGGTTCGAGACATCATGGTTGCTCCCACCATGGATACTCTTCGCGATTCGCGCTGCAATTGTACGTCCTCCCTTTCTCTCGCAACGAATATCTGCTAACATCACCAAGTCCCTCTACGCATTCACCGTAACATTCTTCATCATCGGCTGGGAACTGAGTGGACATAACGGCCTCTCCGCCAGCGACGTCCGGAAATCATTTTCTTTCTTCACCAGTACGTCTCTTCTCCTTCTTCCCCTCCCCTCCCCTTCCCCTTCCTCTCTCCACATATACCAGTAACCAATCTAACCACCTCACCAGTCCTCTGCTACTGGGGCATCTGCTTCTACTTCCTCATCGCCTCCATCCACACCTTCTCCTACGCCCTCCACGGCGGCACCCCCCTCCTAAACCGCTTCCCCCGCCCCCTCCAAGCCCTGCACTACCTCTTCTACAGCACCATAACCACCTTCCCCTTCCTCGTCACCATCGTCTACTGGTCGATCCTCTACTCCCAATTCAACAGCACCTTCTCCCTCTGGTCCAACATCTCGCAGCACGGTCTCAACTCCGCTTTCGGTTTATTTGAAATCCTGTTCACGAGAATCAACCCCGCGCCTTGGATCCATCTGTTGTGGCTCATCATCCTACTAGCTTGTTATTTGGGACTCGCGTATGTTACGTACGCTACGAAGGGGTATTATGTGTATAATTTCCTGAATCCAGATGCGCCGAATAATGTCATGGGTGTAGATGGAGAAGAGGAGAATATCGGGGGGGTGGGGAAGGGTGCTGTGGTCGGATATGTGTTTGGGATTGCGGCTGCGATATGTATTATTTTTGGTGTGGTTAAGGGATTGACGGCGCTGAGGAAGTGGGTTACTGAGACGAAGATGGAGAGGAAGGGAAGGTTTTATGCGGGGAGGGAGATGGGGTATGGGGATGTGGAGTTGGAGACGCAGAGGGTGTGGGAGAAGTAGTGTTAGGTAGGAAGAAGTATTACTTGTTTTAGCTTGCAGAATTTGAATTTGTAGCGCAAGGTTTCGGTGCTGAAGTACGAGATGCAGTGGATAGACATTCTTGACGTGCAGTTCTTCTTGCTCGATGTTGGGAGGAGCACGTCTATCTACGTCAGATATGCTAGACAAGGTAGGCCGAATTACCACTCCGTTTTCATCAGACGGCTCTCAAGTACACGGGTATTTCTACCACATCATACTATTCACTACTGCCCCTCTCCAATCCTCTCTCCCTCTCTTCCGGCAAGAACTCTATATAAGACCCTCCCCCTCCCCCTCCACGTCCGTCGTTACCACTCAATCAGACACTTCCATCTCTCCATGGATCTTTGGCATGGAGCTTTGTGTGCCTCTCTGTCTATTCTGTCTCACCGCGCGCTTCCTCTGTCTTTGCCTGTTTCGCAGCCTGTTTCGCAGTGGTTACTAGTATCCTCTCCTCCACGGCGTAGATGCTACGTATCAGTAATATCCTATCTCACCGAGCCATGTATTAATGCAGTGGGAAAATAAACAGCGCAGGTTCCAAGTAAGCTGTCGTCAAGTATCGTTCTATTGTCAACTTTGTTGTTTCCGAGCCTCCTTGACAGGGTTGTTTATTCGAGGTGTTCCCTGAATCTGATAAGCAGAATGAGAATCAAAGTGGTTTCCGGATGATTTGAGCTGAACGGAGAGTTCAAGAAGCAAATGTAGTGGTTGGAGTTACAGAGCAGCTAGGAACAAAAAGGTAGACAACGGCCAGCAACGCAGTTTGTCGCTTTCATCCTCATCGTTAGAGGTTGTTGTGGAGATTAAAGGATGTGGCGATGAGGGGGCTTATATACTACTAGTCAGCTATCTCGGCCATGGCCAGCAATTGAGCGTCGGGGTGGGGGTTTCTTGGCCGTGCTACGAGTGAGCACCAGAGTGTTGATCCCTGTGACATAGTATAGCAATTCATTCGGAAACTAATGCTTTCTAACTCTTTATCCAGCCTTTTCTATTTCTTTCTCATCATTTCAATGACGTAGGCCTGGTGGGAATATATTAACCCTGAAGCACTCGTTTAGAACCGTCCAAGAATTTCACATTAAATGATCCCTAGGTAGAAGTGGTTCGGGGGATGGAAGGTATTCGCCTTGTTGAATGATTCCGGACTTCCTATTTTACAAGGTGTAGTTCCTCCTTCTCAGTTCGCACTCGTCGCTTTGTTGTTCTTGGTATCCGTAAGCGAGAGAGGATGTGGCGCCGCCTCACGGAATTCTGTCAGTGTTCGTTGCCATTTACGTGACTGCTGTCGGCCATCGCGTTATTTAACTCATTTGTTCTTCGCAAATATCTCATATTCATGTCCTCTACTTCAATTCTCATCCATCCATGGACAATATGAAAGCCTACCTATTTATAAGTGGTATGGAAACCCAAAACCGCTTCCCAACTTCTCTTACCACATGTTCCGCAAGTTGGCTGGCCTGGCTGATATGCAGGTAATGACATTACTCTAGCTCTTTCTTTCATATCAAAAACGTAGCTTCGTTCTATTGTTATGGGAATTCACCAGCTGATGGATCTTGAAGGTACTCGAACTGGTGATCGGCGCTCGTGGTACGGCTGTTTGTTCCAGAAAAGAGGACGAAGCATTCCTGGTACTATGATTGAGCGATGATCGTTCACCGATACTGACTTGAATAAAATTACGTGTATTCCTGAGCCTGCAACTAGGGAACCACCATGTTCCCTCATCAGATCTTTCTCGTTACCTTACCATGTGCTCTTCGCACTGTAAGATCTTACATAAAAACGGTCACTCTTACAGATATCTTCTGAGCAGCTGAAAAATACCCGGCATTCAATACACATAAGCCGCTGCCCCGTTTAGGTCACGTAAATGGACAGGGTAAACCCTTCTAACCGCCCCATGTCCTTCCTTTTCACTGGCCCAAACCAATCCTCTGCCTCACTCAAAGGACCAAGAACTTCAAGAGCAATCAGCGCAAACTGGTGTCATCGACTTCAACATTGTCATCTTCATAGTGTTGATGTTGATACTTATCTTGCGCTGCGTAAATAAGTCAGACGAAACCTCTCACCCACTCTAGACTCTCAAGTGGAGATTGAAATTCGGCATCCTCAACGGAAAGAGAAGAAATGGGCATGTGAGGGAAAAACGAGCTTGACTCGGTCATCTGACCCAACCTGGAACGAAAGCAATTCTACTTGGGGTAAAAGATGCTGGAATCAAATACACCGCATTTGTCAAAATATCCATCGAAAAGAATAGTTGAGTTCTGCTTGGTAAACCAGATTGCCTCAAGAATGTGTTGAATCCCGAGAACACTGTCATCTTCACACTCGCTGTCATTGTCTGGTAGGACCGCTAGTACTCTATGAATCTTCTGAGTTCTCCTTCAAAGCTGGATCGGTCGATGTGGTTGCATCTTTTGACATTATGTGTCGTCCATCAGCTTTCTATTCAATCCAAAGAGGCCCAGTTTGTCAAAAGGAAGAGAAAGAGTAAAAATGACTGAAACTAGCCACAATATTCGTAGATTTTGTTGGAGAAGTTGATAGCATAGTGGTTAGAAGGCTCCACAGAAACTTATACTTCCACAATTGGAGAAAATGAGTAATATCTCAGCTGTGACAATAGAGCTAACGTCTCCACCACCTGCGCCTACGACCAACATCTCCATCTCTTGACCGACTGCATAACTCAGAAAGGCTCGGTAAGAACATACTTTGCGCCGGCCAGAGAAAGCATGGTTTGACAATCTGCAACCATAGCCGGGGCACCGCAAAGGTAGAATTCAGTCGTCCCGGGATCAAAATCCATGTCTTGCAGAACCTTCGTCACTCTGCCATGGAAGACACCTTCCACCGCAGGGTCTCGACTGATGCAAACAGTAGTACGAGGCAAATGTTGAAGCTCGCTAAGTGCCGTGATGATATCCTCCTTGTGAGAGCAGCCAAAGAGGAGCTCACATGTTTCGAGTTTGCCTGAAGCTGCCATACTTGCGAACATCGGCAAAAATGGTGCAATGCCGGTACCAGTTGCAACGAAGACTCGTCGCCGAGTCTCTTCGTGACCGCTCTGAAGATGGAAACTACCAAAAGGAAGCTCAATTTCAGTTTCTTCTCCAGGCTGGACCGCCTGTGCGAACAGCGATCCGTCACCACCAGTGCGAGTGCTGATCAGGAGGTCCAGCCGACTACCGTCAATCCTAGCAATCGAGTAGTTTCTCCACTCGAAAGGCGCAACACGTAACATAGCGAATTGACCGGGCGTGAAAGCGACGTGCTCTGAGATGTCGAAAGTGAGTTGCCAGATCGTCGGCGTCAATGCAGTTTTAGAGACGAGAACAGCTTGTTTCTTTTCAGAAGAACGAACGCTTGCCTTGGGTGCAACTGTTGGCTTTGACTGGGCTTGCTGAGCAGCTCTCATGATTTTGATGAAGCCAAGTGGACCCAGTACACGACTTGCTGCAATGACTCCTCCATACATGCCTCCAGAAACGCCAAGGCTGGAAACATCGACACCACTGAGGTATAACCCGGAAATTGGTGATGCCTTGGATAATTCTTTGGCCAAGTACCGTTGCGGAGAACCTTTTAAGCCATAGATTGCTCCTCCTGGATGGGAGACGTAGTCTTCCACTGTCAAAGGTGTGGAGAGCTCACTGTACAGAACTAAGTCTTTGAGCCCAGGTGTGGCCGTTTCAGCGAGGTCCAAAAGTCCGTTGGTTATCCGCTGTTTGAGGTCGACGTAATCGTTCCCTCTCGCTCCGTGAGTGCTTTTGTGCCATGCGGAGAAAGCTCCCGCTTGTACAATGGCAAGAATCTCGGCCGTGTGAAAACGATCGTCACCAGATTTCGCTGAAGGGAAAGACATGTAGGCATATTGCGGCTTTCCTGCCATGACTGCTGTCGTTTGCCGGTGGATATCATCATGACTGAAACTTGTGCTGATCCAGTAGTTCTCGCCTTGAACGCCGAGCGTCGACACCGATTTGGCCAAGCGAAGGTAGAGGACAACCGCAGAATATCCACCAGAAAGAGGAAGTATCTCTTTGCGAATCTCTTGGGTAAGCTGAATCGCTGGACTTTTAAGAGGTAGGAGTCGATTGTAAGTTGCTTCGGCGCCGGCGTTTGAGATTATAATTGGAGCACGGTACTCAATCTCCTTCGGCTCTGCTCCTCGGCCATCAAGAACCTTAACACCAACTGCACGAGTTCCTTCTAGGATTACCTCCGTGACTTCCTGGCAAACTTTCACACAACCACGATTGGCCTCAATACCAACCTCGAATGTTCTCGCAATCCGACTTGCTCCCATTTTTGGGAACCAACCACCTTTCAAGTAGCTCCAAACAACAATCGCATGCTGAGCAAAGGCACTCTCCTCTGGCGGCAGTCCATAATCTCCCCATTGAGAAGCAAGGAGAGCTTGAAGCCTGGGGGACTTGAAGTGAGATCGAAGATACTGTCCCGTAGTCTGTGTTGCCATTTTCGCACCTAGACGCAGCCACTGACCCAGCAAAAAGTTGAACGGCCAAGGCAAGACGGCTCGCATCACCCGCCCATTGATATGCCATTGAGCCGCTTTTTGCAAATAAACAAAGTGTTGACGGATGGCCTCAGCCTCTTCCGGGAAGTGCTCGATCAGCCTTGCCTGATATCGCGCTGGGTCAGAAGGTACTGCGAAGTCTAAACCTGGATAGATAAACCGCTCGAAATCATCAGGCATGCGGTTCCACTCGAGAGCTGTGTCAGACATGAAATCTAAGAGGACTCGAGCACGAGATCCAGGTTCCATGCCACCGATGTAGTGGACTCCGACGTCCCAACTTGCGCCGTCGCGTCGAAATACGTGGGTCAGGCCGCCTCGCTCGGAGTGCTTTTCGAGGACTAGGACTTTCATTCCAGCCACTTTTGATAGAAGTGAGGCGGTTGTCATTCCACCGATTCCTGACCCGATCACTATTGCGTCCCATGTCTTGGTCATCTTAATCGCCACTTAGATCGTTCTGTGGAACGTGTTTGCAATTTCGGTCCCCAAAAACCGTATGAGATATACACTTTGCAAAGCGTGGGATGAAACTATTGGAGGTAAATTAGAATGCACGTCCAGATCGTCTTTAGTCTCTGAATACAGCACTGACGTCGGTTAAAAGGAATGGTCTATATCGAAACGTTCTCAGACAAGCGGATGTGTTGCTGTTTGAAATCTTCCTTATGCAAATCTTCATATTACCAGACCGCATATTCACATCATTAACCCTCGTTGGATATTAGAATCCGCTTTAAGAATTTCTGACGGTTCATCCATGACTAAGCTTTGGCTGTTAAGAGAATCGCATGATCACGACATTCCCATGTGATGGACACACGGTCTCGTTGGCTATGGTTGATGCTGTGCGTGCTTGGCGAGCAGGTGGCTTGTCTGGTGACTGCCCCGATTTGGTCAGTCATGAAACCTTGTATCTCTCAACATATGGGACAATCAAGTGATAGAAAAAGATGTGTTTCTGGGGCAAAAGGACTTCATTAGCTTTCTTGTCGCTCTGTAGCCGGGGCATTACCCATATGCAGGTACAACCCATACTGACGCCGGCACTCCCGAACAATTCGGCCCACACTCCTAACTCCCAACGGTACAATAAAATCCTTGTATCCAGGAAATATATATCTATAATCAAATTTCATCCGACGCAAATGTTGAATTTGCGCTTCTCCATAACCATTTCCAACCCGTATGGCCCATAAGCATAGTCGCTCCGATCGTCCCATAGCCAGTCCAGCAATTTCATGACGCACGCCAGAGATTGCATTTCGTATTGTGAGCTTGTGAGTATTACGCGAAGGTACTGGCGATGACATGGATTCACAGTACAAGAACCTATAATTGTCAATGGCCAGAGCATAGTTGTAGCGATAGCGGGCTCGCAAGAACGGCCATCCGAATTCACTGTGATCCAGTCCAGCATCTGATGGAACAAAGGGACGACCGACTCGAGTACATCATTGACAGATGATCTTAGCAGAGGATCTGTGACTCGAGATCCGTAATACGTGGTATGCAGAAAGATCAGGAGTGCCCTTCTGTAGATCTCAGCGGCAAGTAGCAAGTCCCCTGTATACGAAACTCCATTCCGGAGAGGCGGTTTCCATGCCAAGATCTTCCCCTCCAAGGCCACATACAGGTAAGCGCCTCTTGCCGACGAGAAAACGCCCAATTTATCCTTGTGGCATTCGACGCCGAGTTCGCAGATGCGAGGGATCATTTGGAACAGTTCGTGTGCGCAGCCGAACATGACGCCAAAACCTGGGGAAAGAGTCGAGTCAGCAACCACACATAATCTGGATCGCTGAATACTGGCAAAGCATTTTTCTACAAGTTTTGTGGCATGCAGGAAGCGAGGGTACGTACTGCTTGATCCTTCCAAAGAGCTGAGCGAAAACATAAATGAATCGAAAGGGATGACCCGTGCTTCGGACTCTAAGTTGAGAGTGATGTTCCCAACCAATGCAAGATAAGCGTAGAGTTCGAGGAGAAAGCCTCGCAAGTTTCCGTTGTTCTGCTGAGACGCCTCTTTGAAAAGCGAGAGAGCAAAGTGTCGACTGGCACGAAGATGATGGAAAACAGCCCCATGGAAATTTCCGGCGATGATCTTGATGCTTCTTCAGATGCATATCTATGAGGTAAGAGTCAATGCAACATACCTCCACGTGTGAGAGCAGCAGAGTTGTGACTAGTAATCTTGCTGTATCGGCTTGGTTGGTGACGACCTTCTTTGTAAGCTCATGCTTGAGCCCTCTCACAGCCAGACCGTAGTGGATCCAGGTACTCGACGTCACATCCACGGACTTGTTACCATTGATCATATGTGCTCCACTCAAAGCTAGGACACCATGCATCACGAGACTGTCGGCTATCGCAAGCGGCAAGATACATGCAATGAAAGGATTATCGGGCCCAGTGATTCCGCCTAGCTTGCCGGCGGTTTTACCCCGGTAGTGGTCAAAGAGTAAACGAGATGCAGGCTTCTGTAGCCAGGGAGTTCCAAGGGCTCTATGGACTTGAAAGGGCTGCTCTCTGTTGCCAGTGATGCCACGCCGAGATGCTTGTTCGGGCGAATCGACTTTGTTATCCGGCTCGTCATTGACAGGGACGGAGGCAAAAGAGCAAATAAGTCCGTTCCTGATACATCCTAGACATTCTGGTTTTGTCTCATCACATTTCTTACGCCTCAATCTGCAGCAAAGACATCCCGTTGTAGTTCTTGGAGCCGTCCGACGCTTCCGCGGGACAGTTAGAGGAGAAGATGCAGCTGCCATATCGTCCTGCTTCGCAAGTTGCTCGAAATATCCAGTGATTGTTGCTATCAAAACGGATCGTGGAGCGGGTCAAAATTCCGAAAGAAGGTCAAAAGTGAAAGTTTTGCAAAACATCTCGCGGTTTCGTTGCCAATATACACGCGCTTATCCCCACGGTAAGCACTGCCACAAAGCCTGTTACGGCCGGCACAAGCAGCCAAGACGTTTAGTGCTGACTCAATATGGCATCAAAAGGATTGGTCTACCAGCAGGCCAAGGCTTTCAAATTCATGTGCTTCTACTTTGCCACGAATTAATATGCAGTGCGATAAGGATTGACGCGCTTATCTATGCTTACATCAGAACGATTAGGAGGCTTTGTTTGATTTTTGACTCGCTTGTGGAAAGGGGTAGCGAATCCAAAGTGGGGCATAACAAGAAGTGCTCCTCATCCTTCTTGGATCGCTAAATCGTAACCCTTCGACCAATATCCACCGACGAAGTCGAACAGCATCTTCTCGATAGTATTCAGACTCCAGATCGCGTTGCTTGGGTTCATAAAGCCTGCATATGGCTGAGTCACGATTGACCATCCATAGAAGATGCTCGGTATCTTGGTATGTCCGACCACCGAAGTCGATTCTTTGTTATCAGTAGGACCATCCGCCGGGGTTTTCTTGTGTTTCTACGATTTAGGAACACAAGCACTACATCCATTCATATGTGAGCTTACCGACTTACCAGTCAAAGATATGTGCTCCTCCTTATTGCCTCGGCATCGTGATAATTGTCTCGGCGTGTCCCGCTGAGACGGACCGTGGACCGTCCCCGCATTGAAGTAGTGAGGTATTCGACTTGGCTCAATTCAAGCTCAATCAAGGAGCAACGAAGTCTTTCAATTGACGACGTGCCAGTTGGCAAATTCTGACAGGAGATGTGACATTGGGTATCTTTCATTGTGAAGACTTTGTTTTGTCGGGCTTCATATTGCCAATGATTGCCAGATTTTTCAGCCTCCCAAGTCGGCCAAAGATGAAGCTCTTGGTGATACCTGGCGCTGGCGGCGATGTACCCCGCGCGGCATCTTTGTGGGGAACACGGGGGACCGGCAACGCTTCATTATCAATGACTAAAACTCGACTCTTTCAGGACTTCGTAATTGAAAGGTAATCTCCCGAATTTACGACAGTCTCAGATACATATCGCAGGCAGCCAACTCCCCGAAAGAGGTTGAGTGAATCTCGAGGTGGCAAGGGACTAGAAGCGTAGAAAGCTTCAAGCAGATTGTGAGACATGGCTCATTTCACAAAATCTCGTTTGGAAACCCCGAAGGACTTCAATTTCGCCAAAGATGTAGTCGGCTACTGGGCAGCCAAAGATCCAGAGTCTATGGCGATGTATTGGGTATCTCAAGACTTGTCCGAGACGCGGATATTGAAGTACAGCCATTTCGAACGGCAATCGCATCGAATCGCCATTGTTCTTCAAAAGCTAGGTTTGGCAAGATGGGATAGGATAGTGATGATTCTTCCTCGAACTCCAGCTTGGTATGTATACAAGTTCGTTTTCAGCAAGTATTCTGAAATGCTTTGTTGACATATTACAGGTGGGAGATAGCACTCGCCTCCCTGCGCAGTGGAATCGTGATCTGCCCTGCAACGACTCTACTCGTAGGAAAGGACATCGAGTTTCGCTGTAAGCTGACAGGGGCTACTGCTTTCTTCGGCGACAAAACCAGTATCGAGAAATTCATGAAAGTGAAAGCCAATTGCCCGACTGTCAAGTTCATTGTACAGGTTGACGAGGCTGCCAAGGTATCCAGTCCTGTTGTCATTGATTACTACCAACGACTCGAATCAATCAAACAAGCGGCAACGTTCCCAAGCCCACGCATGTCGACGAGCGATCCGTCTCTTATCTATTTCACCTCTGGAACTTCCGGACCTCCGAAGATGGTGCAGCACAACCAAGTCTCATACCCACTCGGTAAGCTTTGTGTACCATTTATTCTGGTTCTTCTAACATTCGAAACAGCACATACTCTAACTGGGAAGCACTGGCTACAGCTCAGTCCGGGAAAGGTATACTGGAATTTATCCGAGCAAGGTAAGCCACATGCAAAATATTTCCTCACTAGAACTCATCATTGAAACTGCTTCGTAGGCTGGGCCAAAGCCGCGTGGTCATTTTTCGGGGCGTGGAATTGCGGCGCAACGCTCTTTGTGCACGACGACCGCGGTGCCTTCGATCCTCAACGCCTTCTGCACATCCTACACAAGTATCCCATCACAACGCTTTGCGCTCCACCAACAGCATATCGTCAACTAGTCCTGCAAAAAAGCAAGAAATTCCTCAAAGACAATCCTCCCAAAGCACTATCTCACTGCACTGGAGCAGGGGAACCTCTGAATGCTGGAGTGATTGATGAATGGCAGAAGATGACTGCCATGGAAATCTTTGACGGATATGGACAGACTGAAACGGTGCTGACATGTGGGAACTTCGCGGGAACACCCATCAGGCCTGGTTCAATGGGCAAGCCGACTCCTGGAGTACCGCTGAAGATCATCTCGTCAGATGGTCTGGAGTGTGAGCCGGACACGGAAGGTGATCTTGCGGTTCTGGTCAATGGGGGCTCGAAGGGAAGCTCCGAGGAGTTTTTCGGTCTGTTTGATGGTTACATCCGACCTGATGGAAGTTTGGATAAAAGAATCAAAGAGCTGGGCAGGAAGGAGTGGTATCTCACAGGTGATCGGGCGACGAGGGATAAGGATGGGTATTATTGGTTTGTGGGAAGAGCCGATGATGTAATCAATTCTGCGGGGTACAGAATAGGTATTCATTCACCCTTCACCCCCAAAGTCGAATTTGCGACTGATCTATCTGGCAGGCCCCTTCGAAGTCGAATCAACGCTAAAATTGCATCCCGGGGTCGCGGAATCAGCAGTTGTTTCCTCGCCCGACGAATCTCGAGGCGAGGTCGTGAAAGCATTCGTTGTCCTCACTTCTGAGTTCAAAGATGGGAAAGACGGCAACGAAATTGTGAAGGAGCTGCAGGACTTCTGCAAGGAACATGCTGCGCCTTATAAATACCCACGAAAGATTCAGCTCGTCGATCCGGAATTTTTGCCGAAGACCATCAGTGGCAAGATCAAGCGCAATGAATTGAAAGCTGCGGAGTGGAAGAAAGGAAAGGACTCCAAGCTTTGACAAGGAAGATTTTCCTGCCTTTTGTGCCATATATTGCAAGAACGGACGAGTATAAAATTCTTTTGTACCGCAAGTTGTACGAGATCATGGAAACGTGATGACGCCTTTGAAGTGCAACAGAATGATGAAAATTTGGAGAGGATTTGAATAGAAAATTACTATGCGCAGGATTGCTTTCAATGTAGACAACGTGAAGAATAGATAACCCATTCAATTCTAGCAGGAACTTGAGCAATTCCGGCGAAATCAGGAGATTACGAGCAGTAGCGAACTCCACGAGAGTTCTGATTCCAGGGGAGCAACAAAAACAAAGATGGTGCGTGACGAACGAGACAGTATGTACTCTTCTGAGAATGACGGCTGAATAAGAACTATGCAGACTTGGGAGCCCATGGAATGGAAAGATTCAGGCCAGTGATGCGAGTCGTCCTGAGATCGTTATATTACGAGTACTAGCACTTGATGAGATGCAAACTTTCTACAACGCAATACCGCCGTCTCTACGGCCGAACAATTCCTATCCCGAGTCAGTAAGATGTCATATCCAGCATGAAGCCGATGACTTACCTGAACTTTGACTCTAAGATCGGTGGTGAACCAAGCCCAAGCACCCAACATAGCAATCAGCACACCTGCGAAGATGACTAGCACAACAACCATCACCCTAGAAGTCTTTGAGCTGCCTTTAGATCCTCCTGGCATGTTCGGCACAGGTCCAATGACACCCTTCCCATCGCACCACAAAGCGAAACTACCTGTGCCTTCGAAGTTGAGACAATTCTGCAAATTGCCTCTCTCCTCGCTGACTTCCATAAATGAGGCTGGGCTTCCGGCACACCCCTTCTTCTCAAATTTCGCGAGAAGGGCGGAGGTACCATTCGCACACACTCCAGTCGAATAAATCTTCATCATATCCGTCTTCAGATCAACACACGTATCCGTCTTCGGATGATTGAAAAACGGTGCGCGATTGCCACACGCACTCTCACTCACGCTTCCCTTTGCTGGCTTCGGGACCTCTGGTTCCTTCGGCGCATTCGGATCAGGTTTCGTGACGTTGCCGAACCCTTCACACCAGAATGACATGCTGGACACTTTCTCGGCGTCGCCAATTGCACCTGTGGAGAGACATTCCATGATGTCTGAGTCCTTGACGTCGACTAGGCCGTATTTAGAGGATATTTCACCCCAGCCACACTTGTCGTCTTCGAAGCGTGCCCATTTTGCGCGTGTGCCGTTGCTGCAGACGGCGGGAGTCTTGAATTGGATGCCGAAGCCGTGGATGGTGAGGCAGCGGTCCACGGGGACGGTCATGGGTTTATTACCTCCGACTCGGCGGCCGTTGCATGCTGGGAAGAGATGTGTGTAGACGACTCCATCGGTGGGTTCTTCTAGTGCTGCAGGTTCATGTTCTGGCTTGTCCTCGACAAGGTCATCGAAAATGTGTAATGGTTCAGGCGCAGGCGGGGGAACAGCAATTTGATGCCTCGTCTCCGTGTCCTCCTTCGCACTGGTTCGGTCCTCCATGTTTTCGGTAGCATCATCACAGCGGAATATCATCGACCATTCCTGAGGCGAGTGACCTCCCCAAAGGCAGTATTCTGGTATGCTTCTTCCTTGAACATCACTTCGGTATGCTATCTCGCCTTTGCAGCCTTGTCGGTGGTAATACGCCATCGTCGGTTTCTTCCCATCAGAACAAATTGGAGCTTCCGCTATAAGCATATTATGGCTGAGATAATAGTCGCCAGAGAGGCAAACATCCGTCTCGAGACTTATGGTATTGAAAGTGCTTTCGCGGCAGCCGAAGCTAAACATAGGTCGAAAGCTCGTAAGGGATGCTGGGAAGAGCTTGATGGTGGCATTTCGAGAAGCGTCGAGGGTGGCTCCAGAGTCAGGACCTTCTTCAAGGACTAAGGGTTGATTGTGAACAGGACGTTGTTCGGGGATGGAGGGGATGTCGAGGGAAATTTGTTGTGCTGATATCGCAAGGCTGAGGCCCAGCGCGAGGCTGGATGCTTGAACGAGTGAGAAATACATCTTGTGCAGATGTTGGAATCAAATGAACGAGTGATGGATATTATCCCTGTAAGAGACAGGACTTGGGCTGGAAGAGCGAGCGGTAATCATATCATGATCATACGTGATGTTGTTGAAATCCTTTCTGAGTTGTCGCCGCCGCGCTTGCTGCGCCGCATTGAAGCCTGGATTTGGGTGGGTCTGTTTTGTCGGAGTCAGCTCGCGACCAAGAAAAGGGGACCTCTAGAAACCAGAAGAATTGACATTGGACTCTTTCGGTGCTGAATGAACCCAAAACAATGATTTTACCAATGTTTAAGCGTTATGCAATTTCCGGAGAGCGACAATTTCTCGAAAAACGGATAGTTGAGCTCTTTCAAGACCAAAATTGGTCGCATCGTCACCGAGCTGAGCGGAGCTCAAAATAGCGATGGAAGCGAAGGATGAACTCGATAACAATGCCACGACGCTGATAGAGAAGACTTGAGGAAACGAAAATCGCCCGTAACAAGCTCCACTCGGGACTTGCTATTGGTACGCTCTTCTATACCTTCTATCGAAGCCTCAGTCTCAACATGCGTTATAATTGAATAAGTTCATATTCTAGGACTATGGATCTCAATTTGACCGAGACTTTTGCCCACCATATAAAACCCTGTACCACTTCTTGCGTTGGTCAGCAGGATGCGTACTTCAATGGGAACAATGAAAATCATCTCTTCCACGAAGATTTTAGGAGAGAATGTTCTGATGATCTTGTCCACCCCCACACAACCCCAGGATTTCCTTCTGTATCTACCCGTCCTCAGCCAATCGCTAAGCGCTGTCGATGCCCGAATACCAACAACCCCACGCCCCCTGACGCAGGAGAATAGTTTCAACCCTCCCGATGCATGTTTACAAGGCCTTGAAGATGTTGGTTCCTGGGTCTGCTCGTTCCACGGCAGCCTTATGAGAGCCCACGAGGCGGCAATGCTGCCACTCCACGACTTGAAGCAAACGCCATTCCCATACTTGCCCCGAACATCTTCTCCACCCCATAGTATTTTTCCTCTTTTGCAGTACATCTGAATCCTCTGTTAATGACATGCTGAATCGATTTCAATGGGCACAGCCGCAACCTCAGATCTGTCGCCGACAGAAACTTCGGATGCTCTGGTCGGATGGGTGGCAGAAAGTCGTGGGCGCGGGACTTTGACTTTGGTTTCCAGCTGCAGTTTGACCATCTTCCTCTGCACATGGGTCGTGATCCACCCGCGCGTATCCAAAAGCCCACTGCTTCGTGGTCTCCACAAACTCGCTTTGTTCCTGAAGACGATCGTCGGGCCTGAGTTGATCGCAGTAGAGGCACTGCAGGAATGGAGCCAGGCGAAGAAGATGAAAGAGAGTTGTGCGCCATTTATTACGGATGAGGAGAGGGAAGGGAAGGGGGGCTTTCGACTCATACATGCATTTTTCATCGGGATGTTGGCCTTGAAGTATCGTACACCTCTGGGAAACAAAGTCATCTGGCCGAATCAATATGTTTGGCTACTGGAGCAAAAGCTTATTGATTGGAAAGATCATGCATCTTGGGGCCTGTCTGTGGAGGTTATATCCGACAAGAGTAATGCGGATGGGACCGTAAAGCTAGCGGCGCTTGTCCAAGTATCGTGGTTCCTCGCGCAATGCATCATGCGATCAGCACACGACCTACCGCTCTCGCAACTCGAATCTATGACTATCAGCTATGTACCGCTGTTCGCCGTCACTTACTTCCTATGGTGGGTGAAGCCGAAGGATATCATGACTCCATCTATTGTTGATCTACCTGTCATGACGCCGGAGCAAATGACAAAGTTCGAGGACATGGCCGTAAGCAATGAATTCGACAACGAAGGTCTAGATGGACAAGACTCGCTCTGGAATGTCTGGCATCTCACACCACGGATCTTTGAAAAAGAAGCGGAAGACAAGAGAAGACAAGAAGCGCAAGAGAAGGCTGAGCGTGAAGCAGAACGGAGAGCGCAGGCGCGAACAGAGAAAGCTTCGCAAGTTGGAGAGCGAGAGGTGGTCGCCACAAGCGACAGTGATGAAGAGGCCAACATTGGTCTCGTTGACTTGGGGCCCAAGGAGATTGTGGTTTCCTATTGGGATCCAGACCTGTACCGGTCAAGAATCTGGCCAATAACTTGCCTCATGGGCTCATCTTTTGGCGCGCTCCATCTGATCTCATGGCATTCGACCTTTCCAACACTCTTCGAGGAGTGGTTATGGAGGGCAGCAGCAATCACTTCAATCGTTACACTGCTGATTTTCATGCATTTCGAGAAGGTGGTTTTCAGATGGGATGGTCCAATGTCACTAGTCAAACTCTCGACGCCAGTCCTGTATCTTGCCAGTCGCATTGTCATGACAGGTGGGGTTATCGCTGCATTTCGAGCGTCGGACCCTGGGATATACGACACATACGTGGTGTCCAGCTATTGGATTCATGCTTTTTGACCGTGGAAGTAATTCATGTACAAGTGTTTTGGACTCAGGCGATCCAAGGGGGTATGGTTGTTGGCTTGGGACTTGATTTTACAGGCATTGTATCGTCAGGGTAAACGAATGGAAATGATTATGGATTTATGGTAGATCATAATTGTAAAGCTAAACGAACGGGGTATCATTTCGTGCATTACTTGAAATTTTGCACTCTACTAGAAATTTGCCGCACAAGATCAACAGTTAGTGGCTGCAAAAATGATGCTGGTATGAGCGAATCCAGTAACTACGAACCCACGGCAGAATCAAACATACGCATCACAGCCATCGTGATGACTGGGTATCCCATGATTACATCGTGCAGACCCGTTTGCAAAAGCTCTTCTCTGATGACACCGACTTCGGTTCGCCATTCCATGGCCGACCCGGCTGCCCCAAGATCGACTCTGGTCTTGTATTTCTCGTCCTCCAGGTCTTCGTAACTGAATCCACCAGGGACAGTAGCATTGACAGCGTGCCAGAACAGCAATTGGGTATGGCGGAAAGGAATATCCCAATCATCCACAGCATGGATCAGAGTGATTCTATACTTCTCCCCATTTTCCTCATTGGCTTTGATATAGCCTGCAATTCGGTCTTTACTTGACCATTTGTCTCGAATCAAAGAACGCAAATATGTAAATGCGGCAGGGAATCTAGCAATGGGAGACAAGAGAGGAATGGTGCCTGCAATCTTGTAGGTGGACACAAGAGTCGCGACATCAACCAGGGGCGCGACAAGTACGGTACCAGCAAAAACAACAGGCGGTGACTGAAGTGCAAAGTGTTCTGATATAGCAAGAGAGACGGCAGTGCCCATTGACTGGCCAAAGATAAGGATACGACTGGGAGGAATTCCAGCGACATTGGTAGCCCAGTCAACCACCGACAGGGCGTCTAGGAGAAGCCCATGCTCAGAAGGGGTACCGGTGCTTCGTCCGAATCCCCGATAATCAAATGTCAAAACGTGGATTTTGTCGGGCTGTCCTGCTGAAAGTGCGCGGTAATTGGGTGTTCTGTAGCCTGAACCAACAGTACCTCCTGCACCGTGGAAATGCAGCACTAGCCGGGCTTCAGGGTCTTCTCGTAGAAGCTTGAAGGATAGGCGGCTCTTGACATCCAAAACGAAACCTGACGGCTCTGCAATCAGCGCCTCTTCGTTCTTTCGGTACAGGCCAATTGGAAGAATGTGCCAAGCATAGAGCGTCTCCCCGTCGGAGGATATAATATTGAACGGAGTGACCTGATTGTGTAGGAAACCGAAGAGCTCGGGAACATTCAGGTCCTTGAACCATGTCATCTGGATCCCATGGAGGTAGACAACATGAGCCTGGCAGAACGACGTTGATAGAAGTCCTAGCAGACTGGCGTAAAGACCAACAAGTACCGCCGCAGATATGGAGACATATTTCAGAATTGTGGTCGCCATGTTGCTTGCATTTCCCCGTACCCCTTCTTCTATTTTGCGTGTCTATGAGCTAGGTCCGCCTTGTGAGGTCGAGTGAGAAGGGCTACCGAGACGCTACGAGGATTGGAGGGTTCGAAATAATATCTTCGTTACTGTCAGCAAAGCACTTGCTCTAACACGTCCATTTCAAACACAAACATACCTTCAGACGAATTGGAAGAATTGAAGTAATCTGGAACCTTATCAGCATGTTGGTATTGAGGTTGTTTGGGTTGGGACGAGCAGAGGTGTTGGAACGGGCTTTAGCGCCCTGAGTTGCGCTAGTGTGCCATTGGCTGCCCCTGAAATGTAACGCAAGGCTGAGTTTCCGTGGTTCAACCTCGACAGTATTCAGCTACAATCATACATGTTCCACGATGATCTGTTAATTCATACAAAGTCTCGTCACTAACAACTGGTAGCTAAATTGTTCTTGAGCAGTCTCTACCAGGCAGCGACCAAATGTATTATCAGAAAGAAAGCGATGTTCACGTTGGTATTGGGTGCATGAAAAACGCCTTTCAGAGTGGTTGTCTCTATGCTATCACTCATCCCACAGGACACTACTCAATCCATCATCGTTCTCAGGATTTCCTGTCACCCCGACCCTCAGACTGGCTACTTGAGGCCCAAGTTTTCCCGTCACAGGGTCCCTTTTCACCACCACAACATTCGCAGTTGTCTGGTCTCCTATCACCATCAAATCTCCAGCATTGTTGATTGAAAATGTCCGGGGATAGGTGCCTCCAGACGAAATGATATCCACAAAAGTCATTGCCCCTGTGGCGCTCAGTGAAAAAGTGGCAATGGAGTCATTTGGCGAAAAAGACAGGTCTCTCCGGTTCGAAACATAGAGGAAATTATCCTTCACATGGACCTCCCCAATCTTGGTTCCTGTTGGTGCGGTCTTATTTCCGGGAAGACTTGTTAAGGACTGCGTTCTGGTCAAAGTGAGGCATCCAGACGCAGGATAGGAGACTGCAAACGCGTGGACGGTGTTCGCAAGCTCATTGCCAACATACAAAACATCTTTACCCCAGAACACACCATGTCGAGGGCCGGTTCCGCCTGGTTCGACGTAGCTTGGGCAATCGGTAAGTTTGCCTGATGCGCTGTCGATCTTGAAAATTCGAATTAAGTCTGCGCCGAGATCTGGAGCCAGAAGAAAAGCGCCTGTCGGATCCGGGAAGACATGGTGAGGATGCGGTGCGTCTTGTCTTGATGGAATTGTTCCTTTACCATTCATGGTATACTTGAGACTCTGAAGCGTCTTCGAAGATGAAGTCAGCGGCAGTTTCAACGTCGAAATTGTGGAAGTTTGACTGTGGCCCGCTAAGTCAGTAGGAAGTCCATCTGACTCAGGGAGATTGGCCTACTAATGTGCTGTTGCTATGTATCCCGACCCATAGACGACATTTGCAACCCCTCCAAGTGGCAGTCCAGTCGCTTTACCGAGCAGAGTGAACTTTCCATTGGTAGCAGCAGAGACCGCAAAGCTCGAAGCACTTCCCCATCCCGTTTCGTCAGGCATGTATATGGTTCTGCTCGCTGAGTCCCATGTCATCCAACTTGGCTGTCCACCAATGGACAGAGAGCTGTTCAATGATAGAGAGTATGCACCACTGCTCGATGAAGTCAACGTTAAGCTATTTATCGTGCCACTGTAATGGGCAGCGAAAATGTTGGCAGAGCTAGCAACATCCAGCAAGGCTGGCAGGATTCCAAGCAACATATATGGTGGCGACATAGTATCGAGTGGACGAAATGCTGTAGGATTGCTGGCGACACACTTCATAAATTTTCAGGCGAGACTCCATCGTCATATATGGTTTAGAAAGTTCTCTACTAGAAAATGTGCATCTTCCGCATGATCCAAATCTGTGCGCTTGTGGCAATCAATCCCAGGAGTGAGGATAAATTGCCATCGCTTGTCTGCGGGGTGTGGGATTGCAGGCTCGAAAGGAGCAATTAGCGTGATGTTTCGGTTTCGTGTTTATCACCCCCGCAAAGCGATTTGTCCCACAACCCCGAGCGACAAGAAAATGCACATGATCCAAGAAATCCTTCACCTCAGGTGTTGAGGTGGTGTTCGGAATGAGCTCGCCATTTAGGCACTGCCATATCAGGCGGCACGGAGAGACTACCTCAGCCAAGCTGGGGTAAATCGTGGCTAAATAGTGGTCGATGCTGATGCCCTGGATCTTGATTGAAATTGCCTTCGGAAAGCTTGTTCTAAATTACAACTTGGAAGCGCCTCAATCAGAGCTGCTCGTCGATATACGACGATCTGATCTTACTCCTTGTAAAGCTTGGTATGCCAGGTGCATCGTGGACTTCATCCGTCTTCTTCTGATTAGCCACTCTCTTGCCTCGGACCGTAAAGTCCCTGAAATTTCAAATGGAAATATCGGGAACAGAGGATTGTTTAGGCAGAGCGACCCGATAAAGGTTGTAGACTCAGTTTCGTTGCCGGCAGTGTGACGCGGCAAGTCGCATAGTCAGCTCTTCAATTTTTGCCCCTTGCTATTTGTCGACAAACAGATTTTATACTATCTCATTCCTCTGTCGTTCTGCGAGTACTATATTCCTCGTATTTCCTAATTCGTGAGACGATGTGGGCGCTCTGTGGTAGGTTGATGGTTCGTTGGCCTCTTTTCAAGGGCGATCTTTTTGACAAAAGGTTTCGAGATTCTCAAGCTTTCTCCACTTGGCATCTTTTGAACTTGCTAACATGAAATTCTCTCTATTTACGTTGGCGCTGCTGCTCTCAACAAAAGCTCAAGCAGAAGTTCAGAAACGAGCAACAGTTGCGGACTGTCTGAACACTGCGAAAGTTCCACGATCTCTTCCAGGCTCGGCTAACTTCACGCAAGCGATTAAGCCTTTCAATCTACGACTTCCATTCACACCTGTTGCTGTGGCGGTTCCGTCAACCGTTTCACAAGTCCAAGCTGCTGTTGCTTGTGGGGTTGAGTACAAGCTTAATGTCACTGCCAAAGGCGGAGGTCATAGCTATGCGTCCCATGGTATCGGTGGAGAGAACGGCCATTTGGTCGTGGACATGAAGCTATTTATCAACGTTACGGTGGACAATTGTACACATATTGCTTCCGTTGGGACTGGATCCAGACTTGGGAACGTAGCCATTGCGTTATTTAGTCAAGGGCAGAGAATGTTCAGTCATGGGACCTGTCCTGGGTATTTTCCCCGACTCGAAATTGAATGGCATAGGCTAACAGTCCCCAGTGTTGGTGTTGGCGGTCATGTCGGTGGCGGAGGTTACGGATACTCCTCACACACCTATGGCCTCGCCCTTGACAATCTCGTCGAAGCCACTGTAGTCCTCGCCAACTCCACTATCGTGACAGCCTCCACAACCCAGAACTCCGACCTCTTCTGGGGCATTCGCGGGGCTGGCGCTTCGTTCGGCATCATCACGCAATACAAATTTCAGACATTCCCCGCACCCTCCAACAACACGGTCTTCTCGTACAATTACAACTTCAACCAAAGTCAAGCAGCCGCCATGCACAAAGCGCTGCAAGAGTATGCCAACACGACGATGCCAGCTGAGATGAACATGCGCATGTTAGTTAATGCATACAGCTTCGGCCTGCAGGGTGTGTACTATGGAAGTCAGGAAAATTTCAAAAGGGCTATTGCGCCTTTGTTAGCAAAGGCGCCGTTCACGGGGGGGACTGGGCGGATATCGACGATGGGCTGGATTGATACGCTGACGAATTATGCGTATGCGAGCTTAAGTACGCCGCTGGACTATGATGTTGTAAGTAGGCTCCAGGACATTATGTTTGTGGACTTTTGACTGATGTGGTGTTTTGCAGCATGAGACTTTCGTGAGTAGCACGATCCCTATCTCCGCAATTAGTAAAACTACAGGTACCAACTTTTTGATGCAGTTCTCCAAGAGTCTGATGACAGTCTTCCTTACTGACGCAGCACTGAACGCATTCTGGACGTATTGGTACACCAACGCGCGGTCTAACTCACGGGTCAGTGTTCAAACCCGCCCCCGACCCCCTTCACCGAGCACTCACCCTTTCAGTGCTCCATTCCCAACTCTTGGAGACTTTCAGCAACCTCATCGAAAGAAACTGACACTATTAGGCTTGGTTCCTAATCATCGATTTGCATGGCGGCCCCACGTCTGCCATTTCGAAAGTAGCAGATAATGCAACCGCCTACGCGCATCGCAACGCCCTGCTGAAATACGAGTTCTATGACCGCGATTACAGTGGGTCATATCCTGCGAATGGCTTTTCGTTCTTGAATGGCTGGGTGTCCTCGATTACAAACGCTAGTAAGTCCCCTACTATCTATGCTGCGTACCAGCTGCCGACTCTTGTGTCCTGGGGATGGCTGTTGTCTCTGGTAGAGTTGAGCTGCGCTGACGTTTGCCCTAAGTGAACACTACGACCTTCGGGATGTACATGAATTATGCTGATCCGACGCTGAGTACGGCTGATGCGCATAATTTGTATTGGTTGAAGCACTATGACGCTTTGACGAAGGTGAAGAAGGCGTATGATCCAACGATGGTGTTCTCGAACCCGCAGGCTGTGATGTTGACATGAGGTGGGCTGAGCGGGGCAGAACACTTCAGTTGGAATTGCAGTCAAGCGGGTAGGAACAAATAATAATCTAGGCCAAAGTATCTAATCTACCCAAGAAACAGCCATCTATAGTCTATGGAACCAAATCTGTGTCTGTCTATTGATCTAGAAGCGGAATTCACAAATTCACAAATAAAGAAATCTATAGCCCCTCTAATTCCTCTAACACATCCGCAAAACATGGTCTTTCCATCACAACAGGCGCTGTACATTTCCAATGCAGCAGATTAAGCCCCTCAATGACAAAGGCATCTTTCTCCCCTAGTCCGCCTTCCTCATCAACCCTCCTCTCCACCAGACCAAGCAAATCCTCAATCAAATGACCAAATGCAAAGACCTCCATACGTTCCAGCATCTCAGCCTGCACACTCTCCTTACTATAGATAGTTGCCGCGCCAAAGTCTCCTAACAGAGCATGCCCACTTTTATCAATGAGAATATTGTGCGCATACAAATCCCCATGCGCAATACCCCGCTCATGAAGATGCATCGCCGCACTCCCGATACCGAGGAGAATACTCTTGCACTTCTCAACGGAGAACACCGTCTCGGGATGATACGAATCACGCGTACATGTATCGAGCGTAGGCGGAAGACCCAAGTTCGTGTAATGCGGTGGGATGAGCTCAAGCACCAAGCCACGCTTCTCAGGATGGTCGTGAATCTTCCCGATTGGGTCAATGAGATTCGGGTGCTGACCCGCCACGATACAAGCGTTCATCTCATCAGCCGGCGAGCCATCGCTCGTGACTTCTCCCTTGAAAAGTTTGATCGCTACGGATTTCGCTTCGGTGGGCGTCTTCCATGTGCCTTTTGAGATGATGCCGGAGGCGCCTTCGCCGAGGAGGTCGGAGACGGAGAGGTCAGACCAGGTTATGGAGCTGAGGATGGGGTTGTCTTCTGCGGTTGGAGCGCAGGGATTTCCCGCAAATGAAAGGAAGGAGAGTTCGGGCATTTGGAAGAGCCATTGTGGGAGCTCTGCTAGTCTGTTCGCTGAGAGCCGGAGAAGTCCTAGTTTCCGACATGCGGACATCTCAGTAGGGAGAGAGGTGAGTCGGTTGCCAGCTAACATGCATTTTTGCAGGCGGTGGCAATGCCCGATACTCTTTGGTAATTCTAAAATCTCATTGTTCGTGAGGATGAGCCAGCGCAATTTGCGTGGGAAAGCACCCTCAGGAATGGTGGTCATGTGATTGCCCTTGAATGCGATCATTTCCAGGGAGCGACATTGTGCAAGCTCCTTTGGGAATATGGTGAAGTTGCAGTCCGAGAAGAAGGCGATCTTGAGTTTGTGAAGACGTGAAATGTCTTTCGGGAGGCTGGTAAGCGGGTTGTTGGAGAGGTCGAGGATCTCTAGCGTGTCGAAAAGGGAGAGGATTTCTTGGGGGAAAGTTGTGAGATTGCCGCAAAGCTTGAGCCGTTTGACGCCTTTGTAATGCCCGGATTTGAGGCCTTCAATGGTTTGGATGACGGCCATATTGTCTTCGCCCTGAAACGGCTGTCACCGAATATCCTGAGAATTTATCAGTCCCGTTCTGGTAATACGTCAGAATGATGGTCAGGGGCTAATTACTTCTTCGCACACCGCTTCGTATAAAGCTACGATTATTCTTCCACGATTATGGCTCTCAAGCAATATGAAGCTGGAGTAATCAAGGGAATTCCATCTTGAAGGGAGGGCAATACAATATGACTTCAGAAAATATTGTCTTTTTTGGGGAGTTGTAATTTTGAGCCCAAAATAGATTCATAATCTCCACTCCTCTTATCTCAGCACGTGTTCGCTACAAAATGTGGATCCTTGCTTGAAGCTTATCTGGACGCGACGAGGGTCCAGAACAACTTCCTGCCCTCCGTATGTTCTATTTCCTCTCGAAACATCATTTTCTATACTCGTCTCAATCCGGGAGACTCAAATACTCTACGTCGTCTCCGTAGTGTCGAAACTGTCTATCGAGTTCTCAAAGGGTTTACGCTATTTTCTAGCCATTTTCTAGCGTTGATCTCACTATGCGAATCCATCTCGGAGTGATTCGAAAATTCTGTTCCATTTTCTGGTATTGGAGTTTTACAGATACGATGTGAAATCCAAGTCATAGAAGCTCTCATCGCTTAAGACTTCCTCCCAGCTGTCGCCAAAGGAGCATTCCTGTGGATCCTGAATGAACCCCGCGAGCTGATCCGATGTTACTATCATGTTATGAGGTCTTTTGCTGGCCTCCGAAAGCTTTCGAACAAATTTTTGAGCCCTTCGTCCTACTAGACTCCAGCGATCCATCATTTCGCACAACTCAATCACGACCACGACCTGTTCTTGCCATTTCAGATAATCCTCGTGCTCTTCACTTTCAACAGCTAGTGCCATTAGCGAGACGAGACAAGCTTGGAACAGAAACCAGACGGCATTCCATCAACACATCTTATTCGGTCTCCAGTCGACTTGTATGGCGAAAATGGACTCCGCTGAAATGTTCCTACATTGTCGGACGACATCCTGCTCCTCGCTACCGAGATTCTGAAAAGGAAGTTGGCGCTCTGTTGTGTCGAGAACGACTGCACGATGTAGAATCATGCGTATATTGAGGTATCTCCATTTGAGGATTTTTCGCACATCATGCAGCTCGGGTGGACAAGGGTGCGGCGACTTCATGAAGGGCGGTAGTGCCTCATACCAACCGGAGAGAGTCTGGTCCAGAATCGAGATCTCTCTGAAAGCGAGGAAGGAGCACATTTGCAGCCGACGTTGTATTTGTGACACGATTCTACAGAACTCTATACTGTGGGTTAGAGGCGAAGTATTCGTCGGCTGGGTTGAGGGGACTAATCCTAGCTGGAGATAAAGGTTAGAGCAAGGCTTTTACTAAGATTCTGAGGACTCACTCCATCGTCGACCATGTTGCCTGGAGAAGGGCCGCCCCAAGGTTGTTGAACCCCCGAGTCCAAAATATAAATACTCCACCATGTCCTGCGATTCATTTCGCGGTCGACGTTATTTCCAGGCGAAGACGAAGATGAGAACTCGCGATGTGAACATAGGCTACAAGCTATCCGGATAGCAGCACCCAACAAAGCGGAAGCGAGTTTTGGACGATTTCGATAGTGGAGATACATCCCTCCCATCAAGGTCAGAGCATGAAGAGTCTCCATGTGACCGCTTCCCCAGACTCTCGAGACCCAGATGCTTCCGTGCTTGCTGATAAAAGACGATGTCTCGATCAGAGTCAGATGTCAAAGAGGCGACACCTCCGAGAGCGAAGACCATGTTCAACAATCCTAGCCACGGCGAGTCTCTCCTTTTATTGGCAAGATATGTTGCTCGGAATGTTTGCTCTTGTATCACAGGTGCAAGGACGTGTAAGTGCGTGAAGTATGCATCGATCAGTCTTTGTCCTTCGTGTTATGAGACTTGCTCAAGCTCAGCTGACTTGAAGTCGTCTTAAAATGCAATCAAATTTCCAGTTAGAATCTGCCTCTCATCATGACAACCATCATCGCTCGCGACTGGTGAAGGAAGCACTTTCGCCAGGACTTTGATAGCGGCAGATATAGATGCAAGGCCCAAGAAGGATGTTTTCCGATTTGTCGAAAGTCCAAGTCCATTTACATCATCTACCACGTCATCGCGAAGTTGATCAGATGACTCGTCCCACTCAAATCCATTGGGTGGCCTATCCTCAAGTGCTTCAATTCGTTGTGCTGCCTCAGTCTCTGCTGACGAGCTTGCAGGCGAAGCGTCTAGAGATACGACCCTGGAGACAGGGGGCTCGCGAGTGGTATCACAGGCGCATTCTGTGCCTGTATTGGGTCTGGCACGAGAAGACCAAGGAAGGCTTCGCGTGGACGGTCAACCAAGGACCTGATCGGAACCGACCCAAGTAGACAATCAAAGACTTTCTGATAGTCATCAAGGGTCCCATTGCTTGGTCTGAAATGCGTTAGCCAGAGGATTCGAACAAGGCTGGAATGTACCTACACCTCACTTTTCCTCCGACGCCTCTCGGAGTACACACAGTCAACCTTTCCGAGCGTACAGTTGTAGCACGGATGTTGACCATTGCACTTTCCCTTCCGCTTCTGACATAAAACGCATGCTCTTGCGACAGTCGTCCGGCGAGATCTTGACCGCGGGGGCGGGCTGTTATCTTCAAATCCAGCAAAAGAGCTGAACATTCTGACTACAGTACAAGAAGAAAAGGTATATCGTCACATATCGAATGATGGTTCCATCGCGAAATCTTGTAGGATATATCAGCGGTAACTTCCGTATGGCCGCCACCAAACTTGATGAGCCCGTATTCAAAGCTGGAGAAACCCGTGGCAAGCAGCGGCCCCAGAGAGAGATAGGGGGTCATAGACTAGCCCACATGTATATTGAGCAATTTTCCCATTTGGTTGCGGCTCGCCTACTGGGCCGCCGAAGCCCGTGATACGTAAAAGAAGGCGGGGTTGTTTGGCTGAGCCACCTGGTTGGCACACATCTTTTTCATCCCCAACATATACTCAGGACTACTAGTCCATACTATGGCACATTCAGACAGGTATTGTAGGCGTACTATTATTCCCTTCGTATATTCTAGAACGAGTTCAACACGTGATCGGCGTCCGAGTCCCAGGGATGGTCTGATGCTTTCATCCAGGAACGGGTGATCATCCCGAAAGCGACATGGCAATGCACGTACACAAGTATGCTTCGTTGGGATCGGACCTTCCTATTGTGCACGATTTTATATCAAAGTCTTCAAACTTATCCCTCTTCTGTCCTTTTGAGATGCATTGGAAATAGAGTTTAGTGAGTCTGTTTCTGTCAGTGCCATGGCACTGACACGGCACCGTCTGCACGGATCATCACCAAGGTTCAATACACATCGCGATAGCTCTGTGTCATCTGCACCCTACCAGATGGATCAGAGTTGTGCCCCATCAACATTCTTTAACTCTGACCAAATCATGTCAATTGTCAACTGTACGGATAGGAGACGTGACGAACTTGTCGTTTCCACAGGTCTCGGAAATGGCCTGCTTTGGCATAGTTTTCAATGAACAAGTTCAGGTGTTAGAGTCAGCAGTTTTGTCCGTACTTCAAGATACGTCTGTACATCTCAAGGTATCCAAGCCATCGTTTACGGCCCCTCAATCTTCTCATCTGATGTTGATGATGTAGTCTCAGAGCTTTCTCAGCGTGCTTGCATCAGCACTTCTTCCATTCGCTGTCACGTCAGTGTCGGTTACATCCGAGTTCCTTGGAAATGTCACCAGCACGAACACGGAAAACATCCGCGATCTGGGCTTTTCGGGAACTGTTGGAAACGTCAATATCAACACGTATGGCGACACACTGATCTGTGGCGATGGCTCTGCCCATGATCGCTACTACCAAGCTCCGCCATGCAACTTGCTTCACGCAAACTCCGCAGCCTACGCCGAACCAGATCCGCGCAACATCACCGATTTCAACATTGATGCTGATGGCAATGCCCAGATATTCTGTGGCTATTTCGCGGATGAGGCTCCTGAGGAGAATTATGGCATGGGGCTCACCAATGTGATCGCACAGCCTGGCTCCTCTACTCACGGGATCTTGTATTTCTTGAAGAATTACCGTCCAAATGCCATGGACATGATCGTTGGCGCCGGCGTCGCTGTCGTGGACGTCTCGGGACCATACCCCACTTGCAGACGTACTTCCGAGTAAGTGACGATAAAAGGCAATCGACATGTCAAAGACAGAACTAAGTCTATCTGCAGAAATATGTGGACCTCAAATGAGCCCCAATATGGTGATCACGGACAGCTGTTGGCTCAAGATGGATGGGTCTATGTGTATGGCGGAACTAACACGACGAAATACTACGATGGTGTTTATGTGATGCGAGTTCCACATGAATCTCAGCAAGATTTAGATTGTTACGAGTACTGGAATGGTACTCAGTTCACCAGAGACCGTGTCTACGATCCCACAGAGGAGCAAGCTATTCTTGGCCCAGGATCCTCGCAAGGGACTGTCAGTGCCAGCCAAAACCCCAACAAACAGAGTGAATTAAAACTGACACTCCTTTCAGATCACATGGAACCCTCATCTCAACGCTTATCTCTATGTGTACACTCGTAAGGTTTCAATCACAATCTTTAGCGGATGAATATTAATTGCTTGGCAGACTTGGCCGAACTTCGAGGAAAAACAGCCTCGAAGCCGGAAGGTCCTTTCCGTGATTACTTTACCATCTTCACGGCGACCGACTTCGCATTCGTGTACAGCCCATCCCAGCAGACTCATTATGACCCTTCCGGGAAGACGTTGGTTCTTTCGTATACTGGTTTCCCAAACATCATTCAGGCGGTCAAGGCAGTAGGTGTACCCCTTTTCTGTTCTTACAAGGAACGATAATGAACACTATCCAGACTTTCGCGTGATACACGGCGCAGAGCTAGATATTTGATGCCTTCAAAGTACATGAAAGGGTATCGAGACTTCTGATAGAGTGTGGTAAAAAACAATGGCATTAAACATTGTTGCTTTGAAGCCCATTCGGCCCGTGGACCGCAAAAGTGATCAAACTATCTCCTACCATTCTCTTTTACTCTCTGCTCTCGGCTAGCAGAGCAGCTTTCTGATCTCTCCACCGAACTTTAGACCAAAGATGCCAGAATCAAACGAATAGCAACTATGAGAAACAATAGACAGATGATGTCTAGCTGGGCCTGGTTCGTTCAAATTGCGGTACAGCGAAGTGTCACCGATTGGGAACAGGGGAAATCACTTCCAAAAGATTTCGTGAGCTGTTTTGAAGACTGAAAGGGGAATAACAACTCTGATGCTCTTCACCTTATTCAGCTAGGCTAATGTCTGATTGGACTCTGCAAGCTTGTTTTTACGATCCGCTGTTGTGAAATTACGTGATCCATCACCATGCGGGGTAGTGTCTATAAGACATTTTATGGTTCGAAATTTCAAAGACTTTCAATTATAACCCATTTCTTGGGAAACCAATTACTTACTGAGCTCGATTCGTTGGAAATAATTCGCAAAATGCACCATCTGAAAATCGCCATGAAATTGATTTTCATCTCAATTCTCCTTCGCTGTTCTCATGCAGCAAGTTTAATCAGAAGTTCATCAGGAATCAGCTACATATTTGGCTTGTAGATACACTTTTTCTTGCTAGGACTTCTCATTGACACTCAAAGCTGTGGTGACTCCTATATAACACGGGGATTCAATACCAGCGGGGTGCAGCCAAGTACTTTCAACCCTGTGGGCAATCCACCTGATGATCGATCGACCAGCTCAGCAGGACCTAATTGGATCGAGTACCTGACAACGACATACAACAGCTCACTGATCATGACTTACGATTTCGCCGTGAGTGGAGGTGCCATCCCGAACAGCCTCGTCGACCAAGTCATGTTCCAATATGAGCCCATGTACAGCCACAGCAATCATACATGGACTTCGGAAAACACAGTCTTCATGACCTGGATTGAAAGTAACGACTTCACCATTATATCCTTCCTGTATCAAGATCATTTGGATCTCAAAACCACTCTTCCACCTCAATTTGATCAGTACTTTGACTTGATGGAGAACTTGTACAAAACCGGAGCTCGAAATCCTTGTTCATTAATATGCCACCACTGGATAGAACTCCAATGATCATGAGCCATACGGACGATATCATTGCAGAGCTCAAAGCTGGTGTGGCACTGTTTAATGAGGTTCTCTTGCCCAAGTATGTGGACTGGTTCCAGGGCAATCATTCGAACGTAAAGCGTGTTCCTGTTCCTGCTCAGCACATCGTTGCTTGCAACAACGTAACATCACATCAACACCATATCTCTAGCACCACTCCCAAGCCGATGCTCAATAATTCTTTCGTAAAAAAACAGCCCAATGAGTATCGAAAAGTCAGAATCCCGAGCTCCGGACCTTCATGTAACTAGCAGAGATCTACAGCATTAATCCTCGCTAAATCACACCATACCCCTTTCCACAACAGTGAGGTGCGGGGTTGGCAAAGCTTGTAGCGGGCACCAATAACGTTTCTTGCGATACTCAAGAACTAGAACGGGGAGTAATCCGAATAGCGTTCGGATGGACTTGACACACTTGGTAAGCGAGCACCATGACGACAATGGCACTGTTCGGAGTTTCCTCCAGCAGAAGCTCGAAGGCTAGCTGGGACTGTAGACAGGACAGCAAACAGGAATTGATCAACCGCAACCGTAGTCGACATTATCGGCTGGTATTTAAACCATGCTGCATGATTTCTTTCAGGTCCAGAATGTTGAGCAAGTCCTGACATTCGCAAAAGCTCTCACCATGTCGCCGATACGCAACATGAAATTTCTGTCTGCTCTGCTACTTGGAGGTAGTGAGATCATTGCTGCTCAGATTACCAATTCCAATTTTACGGCCAATGGTACATATCCTGTTTATTCGTCCAATTCGGTTCCTCGAGTGACCACAAACTCGACGGAGAATGAAGCAAACTACACAGCGCCTTACTTCCCTCTCCTGGGATTCGAAGAGTACGCACAGAATCCCATCCTTGCTCCAAACCCAGCAAACAATTGGGAATCTGCGTATTTGTACAATCCATCCGCAATCGTCATTGACGACAAAGTCTGGCTTCTGTACCGGGCTCAGAACTCGTCGAAAACATCGACGATCGGTCTCGCTTGGTCTAATGACGGCTACAACTTCACTCGGTATAACAAGCCTGTTGTTACGCCTACTGAGTCCTATGAGATTCCCGGCGGTTGTGAAGATCCACGAGTCATCAGAGTCAATGGCACATTCTACATGACATACACTGCATACGACGGGAAGACCGCCCGGCTGTGCATGGCTACGTCGGCCAATCTCATGGACTGGACTAAACATGGCCCGATCTTGCCAAATGTCACAGACGTCGTGTGGAACTGGCAAGACCCGTTGAACTCCTGGGTCCCAAGACAGGGATGGAGTAAGAGCGGTGCGATCTTGAACGAGAGACAGCCGGATGGAACGTACCATATGCATTTCGGGGATTCGTTCTTGTATTTTGCGAATTCGACGGATCTGATTCATTGGAATGTGACGTATAACCAGCCGGTTTGGGCACCGAAGTTGAATGTTTGGGAGCAAGGACTGATGGAGTCCGCTGCGCCGCCAGTGAAGACCAGGGATGGGAAGTGGTTGAAAATATACAATGGCGTTGCGACTGGACAGGGAGGATATAAGGCGACGCAGTATAGTACTGGGGAGATGTTGATCGATCCTGTGAACAACCCGTTTGGACCACCGTTGGCTAGGCTGGAGAGTCCGCTGTTGCAGCCGACGAATGTGAGGGAGATCAATGGGCAGGTGGATAATGTGGTTTTTAGCGAGGGATTGGTCCAGTTCCGAGGGAAATGGTTCTTGTATTTTGGGGAGGGCGATGCTTTCTTGGGCGTGGCGACCACTCCACTTCAGCCTTAAACACGACTGTGGAATTTTACTGGCTAGAGAAAAATATCGAGACAGCTTCACGAAGTTATCCCGCGTAATTATACCTCACTACTCCACTGCCAAAGGTGATCTGTGGTTTTGACCCTTAGAGAATGATTTTGTGGTGAATTTGGGGATGAAGATGTGCCTGTCGACGGCCCCAAATCCACGCCTAATCAGTCAAAAAATGCCATAGTCAGCCCCCACAATACATCAAGCTTTGATCTTCGCAACAAGATAGTCAATAAAACTTGTCTTGAATGGCTCGTGAACACTGAGAGCGCCATGTTCGAACTGGTATCTCGCAGCATATCTCATCGAAAACGAGATCCAAGAGACCGTCCAGATGTAGCCAAAACACTTCAGGAAAGCTAAGATACCCGTTAACAAGTCCTTCCGCTTGAGTAGATTTTTCAACTTACTGCTGCTCTTGACCCCTTTCTGCCTTCCCCAGTCCACAATGTAGTCCTCCAACCTGACAACAGGAGCTTGCATGATGAAATATGTGAACATCCCATGCGAGCTAGGCGTCCAAGGGCAGTTGAGAGCACCAGACCAGTGAACGAATCCTGACATCGTGAAAGAGCAAAGAAGACTCACGGTCCGCTTTGAACTTCTCGACGTAGTCCCAAGCCATCGCTGGACATGTGGCGTGAGTATGCTGAGTGGTCTCCGAAGAAGCTGATGCCAAACGCGACCCCACGCTCGGCTAACCAGATACCCATCTGAAAAGGCTCCGAACAGAGGTGGCCAGTCTGCTGGCGTTTGAACTCCAGTGGCTACGGTGAGGAGAGCCCCGATTTGGTAGGGGAGGTTGATGAAGCAGAATGCTTCGAGCTGGTGAAGCCAGGTGAGAACCACTTGGTCGATAAGAGGCTCATCGAAGAAAGATCCGCGGTTGGTGGATTGAATGTAGGGAAACAACCCCATGACATGTTTGCAGATGTCCCAGGCAAGATACGAGCCGAAGATTCGTACGATTGTGCGGAACAAGAAATAGCTGGATATGTTAGCGATTGAAGTATTTTGGACTGGAGGAAAGCACCTTCTAGATTGTGGTTCGCGCTGAGGGATCCCTCCTACTTCCCAATTCCACCCAACGCCTCTCAAAGTGAAGAGCCATAGCTCAGCACTGTCCTTGAAGCTCCCCCAGATTGATTTTCCCTCTTCTAAAGGCACTTCACTCGGCGCTTTGGATATATTTCCGGCCTTCTCAGACGAAGGCTTCCGATCCTTGACCTTGTAGGCCTCTCCATCCCTTGTCAGGATGCCAAAGTCGATGAATTTGAGCATAAAGCCAAATATGAAGGAAGCTCGACTGAAGTCTTTAACATTATCTCCCGTAGATATTGCTCGCACCTGATTGACCAGAAAAATGAGAGCTGGTACAGCGATTGCAACACGTGTTTTCCGTGGCAGCATCGTTGAGATAATGAAGGCCAGCCATGTCAGGGGAAGAAACCATGGTCTTGGAGATACTTCGCGATCTGGTGATGGATACCATTGCCTCGGGTTTGAAATGGTATCCATGACAGCTAAACTAGAGAACAGCGCTCCTCTCTCTCACTAGGAGAGAATATTACGAAGAAGAGGAAATGAGAGAAATGGATGGGAAAGAATCAAGAAGAAATGTCCAAGGTATCGGGACGATCTTGTCCAGAGATAGCGCCCCTCCCAGACTTTGATCTGCACATGCCACGGCAGTTCCATGCTGCAGCAAGAGATAAGGCACAAGCACCGTGCAAGTAGAGTAACCATAGCCTTCGTACATTCCTTGATATAATATTAATAACATGCCTAGCCGCATGGTACACCTTTGCCAGCTCTTTCTCTCTGTGGGATTGGAAACACAAATATAAACCGAAAGGCTTGTGAACGAAGGATTCAACCGACCGCAGCTTTAAAAGGGATCTAAAATACAATGACGAAGTGAGATTCCTTGCTGCCCATATGTTGTAGACTGAGTGTTGTGTCAAGGTGTGCAGAGAAAACATGGGAACGCACAAAGTGCAGTTCTGGTTTGAACGGACGACCGTAAATATGAACTTCCCAGTCGCAAAGCCTCGCGTCTCGAGCTTCAACAACGCGACAATTGCGATCCTTCGAAGCACAACAATCAGAGTCCTCTCCTTTCGCCATTGGCAGCTGCAATCATGGCGTCCCAACCCCTCAACTCTTCAATGCAACCCACAGATGTCTATGGAGGAGGTAATTTGGCCCCAAACAACCACCCCTCGAACCAGCTCTAACCATCAACAGATGAAGTATCAGCAATCATTCTCGACCCAGGCTACTCCAGCGTACGCGCCGGCTTCGCAGGAGAAGACTCACCTAAATCCTTCCTCAACTCACATTACGGTGTCCTCGACAGCGGCAAGTTCGTGTTCGGCGACGATGCGATCCACAATCCTCTCAGCCACTTGGAGATCCGGAATCCGATGTCAAAGGAAGGCATTGTGGAGGATTGGGACACAGCTACACAGTTATGGGAGTATGCGATCACATCACGACTCACGAGCTTCAAGCAGGCGGATCCGCGGACGAATGGTCTGAATGATGATATCAAGGACATGGATGTGGAGATGGAGGGGGTTGAGGATGGCGAGAAACCACTGGAGGAGCACCCACTGCTTATGACGGAGACGGCGTGGAACACGGTGAAGAATCGCGAGAAGGCAATTGAGATTGCGATGGAGAACTGGGGATGTCCTGCCTTCTGGCTGGCGCGGAACAGTGTCATGGCTGCGTTTGGAGGGGGCAAGGCTACGGCGCTGGTTATTGATGTTGGGGCTTCGACTGCGTCCGTTCTCGGTATTCATGATGGGCTTATCTTGAAGAAATCGGTTCAGCGATCGAATCTCGGCGGAGACTGGATCTCGTCACAACTACGCGCTATGTTCAATAGTCAGGACCCGAAGGTTGATTTGGTGCCGCATTTCATGATCTCTTCGAAGACGGCTGTTGATGCTGGTGCGCCCGCGCAAGCTGTGTTCCGCAAGTACGAGAAGGAACCTACAGAGAGCTTCCGAGCACTGGAGGAGGAGCGTGTTCTTACGGAGTTCAAGGAGTCGGTTGTGCAGACTTGGTCTGGCCCAGGCCGATTGAACATGCAGAACCAGACCGGAGGCAGCAATCTTGACTTCGCCCGGTCGCAGCCCGGCCGCGTGTTCGAGATGCCAGATGGCTACAATCAGATGTGGGGTGTCGAGCGCTTCCAAGTCGTAGAGGGATTATGGGATGCTAAAGCTGCTCTACCTGTCCCTGGCGAGCCTGCCGTTACACAATCGCAAACTATTATTGATATGATCAAGGCTAGCATTGGCGCTGTGGATGTTGATCTCAGAGGACATCTTCTTGCGAATATCATTGTCACCGGAGGCTCGACGCTGATCAATGGATTTGGAGATCGGTTGAATAATGAGCTGATGAATGCTTATCCGGGCACGAGGATCAAGGTCCAGGCTGCTGGCTTGACGACTGAGAGACGCTTTGGTAGCTGGATTGGAGGCAGTATTCTGGGCAGCTTGGGAACGTTCCATCAAATGTGGATCTCCAAAGCAGAATACGCCGAGTTCGGTTCATCTGTGGTAGAAAAGAGGTGTAAGTGAGTGCAATTGGAGGAGATTTTCAGAGTTGGGAGTAAAAGTTGCGACTTTAGGTCGCTTGTCGGATCGATGATCGAATGGATGGGTGGACGGCCGGGGATTATGTGGCTGGCGTAGGGCGTTGAACTTGCTAGATTGATATACCATCTGGCTCTCTAGACGAGAAAGGTAAAAAGAAATGAATTTCATTTGAACTTTGCTTCTCATTCCCATTTCTGTACCAAATCTTTCTACCTTCTCTCAAATCAAGCAATTATCCCGCACCCGTGCTAAGCGAATCTCATCTACACCGAATCTGCCCATACATCCTCTCACCACCCCCTCCACCGAGGCCAAACGTCCACAATCTCATCCCCTCCATCGACAATAAGATACCATCCAAAGCCGGCACCAGTGATGCAAGCATGATTTGGCCAGATGCGGACCTTCTGGCCGATTTGGAGCAACTCTTCTTCAGGGACATTCACATCTGAGCCGTTTGCATCGGCATTTGGGTCGGTCCAAACAAGAATACCGTGTTCTTGGCTGATCCGACCGACTGTCCAGCCGGTGTGGGATTCGGGTCCTGTGGGAGGTGTGTGTCTGGTTTGTGTCAGCGAGATTCAGTCAGATCCAATACCCCAAGTCTCTGTAAAAAGACTGAGCTTGCAATATTTGAGGGGAAAGGAACAGGAAAAGATGATACTCACACGCCGTCCCTGCCCCACTCACTCACAATCCCAAACCCACCATACGCCTTACACGGCTCTCTCGCCAGGGCGATAATCCCCGCATTAATCAGTACTTCCGGCGTCCCATTCTTGCCTCTGCCAGGATAGATCGAAGCTACTTCTGCGACGACTGTGAATGCGAGGTCAGACCAGGTGAGCATGGCGTGTGGGCCATCAGTGGGTAGGGCGTGTGTGGCGAGTTGTTGGACGTCGAGGGTGGGGTAGACGCCGGCGTGGATTTCGATGGTGAGGCCGCTGGTGCGGATTAGGGAGATTGTGGCGCGGAGGGCGGAGATGGCTTCTTGGGCCGGGGAGGGGTGGGAGCTGGGTGAGGAGGGGGTGGTTGGGGAGGTGAGGAGGAGGTTGCGGATTGAGGTTGTGGTGGGGGTTGCGCCGACGGCTGGGATGGGATTAGTTGACTTTGTTTTACTTCACAGTGTATGGGCTGTTGAGAAAGGTTTGAGAGGATATGAAGGACTTTTAAGGCGACTCACAGAGCACAAGAGGATGAGAAGGAGATATAGTCCGTAATTCGATGGCTGTTACAAGTAGAGCTTCGAACTCCTGGCGGAGAAAATCGAGGGCGTCAGACTCGCCCGATGAGGAGTATGACTGGCCGGCGTGAGAGTAGAGACCCAGGAGGTTGAGAGTGCCAGTTTTCTCGAGGTCTAGGAGAGAGGTGATGAGGGTGGTGCAGGCGGAGGTTTGGGGAGCTACGCCGGCGCGGTGACCGCCCATGCTGTGAGACTTGTCAGTATTTGTTTGTGAGGGAAATTTGAGGAGATGGGAATGCATTTAACATAATTTCAGTGACCATGGCTGATGTTGTCAGAGGCAAAACGACGTATAACAAGGGGATAAAAAGGAAGAAAAAAGGCGAGAGTATCTTGAACAAGCAAGTTCTGAAGCAACATATAACGATATGATCACAATCTCCAAACCAAATGTAGAGTGCAACTTACTCAATCTTGAGGAAAACAGATGGAGCATTTCCACCGAGTTCGTGGAGTGCAGTCACATTTGGCAATTGATCAGGGTGATCTACCATCAAAGAAAGGCCCTTCGGACCCAGTGCTTTGGAAATGAGAGCCAGACGCTCTACTGCTGATGGAGTGATTGGGAATGAATACAGAAGCTATGAAAGTCTCAGTAGGTTTGGTTGACACAAAAGTGGGGGAGAAACTCACGTCGACAGCTCGGCCAGCAGACTTGTATTCTAATAGAAGAGGAACGATATGCTCTGCTTCTACGAGGGTAGATACGATGATGTTGGCTGGACCGGTCCCTTCTCCTACTTGGAGTCTTGTAAGCTCGGTTGTCTAAGGTAGAAGTGTTAGCTTGGCTCTCACGGGACTGTTGCTTTTAAATTCTCTATTGCTTAATCGTTGAATGAAGTGAAAAGGAGCTTAGATTGATTGTAGAAGATTGCAATAGTGACAAGTGACATTGTACCTTGTGCGTCTTGATATGGGCTCTCCAACTAAAGTCCAATGACTCAACAGCCTCCAACATTCGATCACAGTTATTCTTCACCTTCCCCAAATCAAGCACAGCTGCAGGGACAGCTACATCCTTGATAGACTTCCCAACGAACTGTTTTTTCAAATCCTCTTTAATCGAGAGAGGGTACAAGGAAGTAGTGGCCATGAGATGGGAGCCTCCGGAGTCGGGAGGATGATGATGATGGAAGGACTTTAAAGAAGGGAGTTTCGGGTGCATTTATGATAAGTGAATGAGGAAAGTGGGGGTTGACTGAATGAAGAATGCTCGGTCTTGAGGCTTTTTAAATCGTGATACTGTCACGTAAAGATTGGAGTTGTGGGTATCTCTTTCCCGCGGGCCAGGATCAGCAGAAGCTAAATCACACGATGCTGTACCTAGGTATGACATGGCATAAGCTCAAACTCGATATATATCGTAAATTTAATTTTGTAAGCTTCTGAAAGTATCTGAGATTGTGGCATTCAAGCAAAGGAAATTGTTATTCTACCAAACCAATCAAGAAACATCCATACCATGAGTGGTCTTAAAGCTAAGGTCAAGAATGAGTTGAAGTGGGGCGGGCGAATCCGTCTGTCACGTGTCGGACAGGGGTGCTCACCCTCTTAGCGTCATGGGCGCGCCTTCAGCCTTGCCGCGATCTGACCTCGAAGCTCCTCCCCGCCTACAAATAATTCAGCCTCTTCAACCACACTCCTTTCGCTCCCCATACAACTCCTTTCGACAGCCTCGACGACAACGTCAACGATAACTGGTCTTACGTACCACGATACCTTCTTACCTCCTCAACTTCCACAACCAAAGCCCCCACGACTCACGCATTCGAACTGAACGTACACAACATCTGCGAGCTCTCCGCTACGGGTTAGCAAGAGCGCGCCATGGCGGAACCAGAATTCTCGTCTTTTACGGACGCGGACTGGGAGAAGCAAGCAGAAGAGGATGACCGCAATTACCAAGCTCTCCTTGACTCCGCCCAAAATGGTACCAATCAAGATGATGGAAACCAAGGCCTGTTCGACATGAATCGTCCTCTCGACACGGGTGACAAGGCCGATGATGCTGAAGACTTCGAGGATATCAGCGATGACGATCTTCCAGAAGAGGAGGACGCCAGCGGAGACAAGATGGATGACGCGCCTGGACTCACAGATGATGCGACGGGCAATGATGAGTACGACGACGACGATCTGTTCGGCGAGAGTGGACGTGCTTCTTCACCTTTCGAGTTCGAAGACCCCGACACACAGCCTGCAGTTGCTCCAGAGTCACGTATCAACGGCGGACTGACTCTACCTTCTATCGCACCCGAACCTGAAGTGGTTGATCTCCGCGCCCTCAATTTCCCTGACCAGTTCGCCGCAGATGAGGAGGATGGCATGCCTAAAGGTGAAGCTGAGATCCAGGCATACCTTGCAGAGAACTGGCCAGAATACGAGAAGGATGCAGTCCTAGACTTCAACAAGCTATTCCCTCCACACCCATCGCACTTCGTGGCCCGAGCCCCAGAAAAGCCACCCAAGCCTCTCCATCCTACCAAGGTCAGCTTGAACATTGCTCCTGACCAAGAGAAGCTTTTCCGCACTGCAGGTCCCGCTCAAAGCGACAAATATACCCGAATTGCAGAGGATGAGGCCAAAGGACTGATTTCAATCGTCGAAGACTCGGAGGAAGAAGAAGATAGCGACGATGAGTTCGATTATTCTCCCATCACAGACAGAGTTGGTGGCAAGAGTATTCTTGACCTTGACATCATCTGTGCCGACTTCGACGTCGTTGATATTCCTGCACTGGTCCCCACTCCAGTCGAGGAAGAGGAGCCACAGGATGAGTGGGAGAGAGAGTTCCTGGGTCCTTCGAAGAAGCGCAAGGCGGAGTACGAATTTGTTTTCAAGCCGCGTTTCCCTATGCCAAACTTCGACAACTTCGAGCGCATGACTGCCCAGGTGGCCAAGCGTGTAGTTCTGGATCTTAACGATCCCCATCTCCTTGTTGAGATCACCGAAGTTGATCGTTCTATCAAGCGTAGATGCATTGGTTTGGGTAAGAGAGCTCCGAAGGACATCAAAGCTACACTCAATCAGCGATTTAACATCTCGAACGATGACGAGTACTCTCATTTGAAGAACAACCATGGCAAGGTCAGAGCTACGGTTGGCAATATCACTGTTGAGCACTCTCTTCCCGCTCAGAAGTTGGCATGGCCCTATTACCACGTCAAGCTCAACGACCACCAGGCTCGTACATATCACCGACCTCAGCTCCAGCTTGGAAAGTTCTTGCATCAAAACATCCACTTTTCTAAGCCTGGTATGAGAAAGAAGAGAGATATGAGAGGAATACCAGTTGAGCAGGCCTTCAAAGAGACTAAGGATCTCTCCCTTTCAGATCACTACTCAACTGCTACCCTCATTGAGTATTCTGAGGAGTATCCTACCGTTCTCTCCAATTTCGGCATGGGAAATCGCATCATCAATTACTACCGACGGAAGGATGCTGATGATCAAAAGGAGCCTGCCAAATTTGATGACCGTGTTGGAGATACAACGATACTCCTTCCAGAGGATAAATCACCCTTCTCGATCTTCGGAACAGTTGATCCAGGAGAGACTGTCCGCACTATCCATAACGCCATGTATAGAGCTCCGATCTTCAAGCAAAACCCAAAGAGTACCGATTTCTTGGTTGTAAGATCGAGCACTGGCGTCAATGGCTCTTCTTGGCACATTCGCAATATCGATAATCTCTTCGTGGCTGGTCAGCAACTACCATCGATGGAGATTCCTGGCCCTCACGCAAGACGAGTCACCAATGCTGGCAAGAACAGAATGAAGATGGTTGCATTCCGTAAGATGCGTCATAATCCTCGCCAAGAAGTCTCTCTCAGAGAGATTACGGAGCACATTGCAGATTCGACGGAATCGCAGAATAGACAGAAAGTTAAGGACTTCTTGATTTATGACAAAGTCAACAAGGTGTACAACGTGAAACCCACCGAAGGCCCCCTAGACGAGACCTTTGTCCGAGCATTGGTCAAGCCTGAAGAGGTTTGTGCCCTTGATGCTATGCAGGTCGGAGCTTGCCATCTTGTTGATGCCGGTTACACTCTCGATAAGGAGGATGTGGAAGATGGTGAAATGCGGAACCAGAGTCTTGAGCAGAAGCTCGCTCCTTGGAATACCACTAAAGCCTTCTGCGAGGCCGCCGCAGAGAAAGCCATGTTGGAACTCCACGGCGCAGGCGATCCGACTGGCTGTGGACTTGGAATCAGCATGATCAAGACTTCCATGAAGGGTGGTTATCTCGAGGGTATCAAGGAGGGCGAGCTGTCAACTGCGGCTGCCAAAGTTGCTTTGGATCCCAAGGCTAACAACGGTCATGGATACAATGTCAAGGTTCAACAAGATTTGTACGGTGGTGGTATCCAGCGCATTTGGACTGGTCAGAAGGAAACTTTGTCTGATCAAAATGAAAAGGATGAGATGGAGGTGGATGAGGATGCTCCTGAGGATGAGGCATCTGCTGTTGCGAAGACACCCCGGTCTATGGCTACCCCTGCGTTCGACGATAACGAGAGCACTTACAGCGAGGACACTCAGCAAAGAGTCTTGAGAATCACACGATCGACCAAGAACCAATATGGGCAGCTCGAGGAAGTTACAGAAGTCATTCACGACCAGAAAGTCATCAACATGTACCTGAAGCGCCGCACTGAGATCGAAATGGCAGATATCAAGTAAGTCCCCTTTCCCGGAAATCGGCGCACAATGTTTCTAACTTTGTAATCAGCATTTTGGATTGGGAACCAAGTGGGGACCCTGAGGCCGATCGGATCATGGCTGCAAGGCAAGTAACTCTTTTCATGCCGCTTATTCCTAACTCTTCTATCCCGTGCAAGGATCAGTGCTAACATTCAGCAGAGTTCAAGCAGAACTGAAGCGTCTTAATGTCAACAAGGACCGTCGCAAGCATCGCTGGGGTGCAAAGGCGAACTTGGATGGTCTCAAAGGTGGCATCATGAAGGGTTCCAAGTCCAAGACCAAGGGTCCGAAATCTGCTTCTGCGGGCATGCTATCACCTTCCTCTACTCCAGCTCCTTCAGTTGAAAAGCCTGCTGGAACAACAAGAAAGTGTGCCAATTGTGGCCAAGCTGGACATATCAAGACCAACAAGAAGTAAGTTGTAGTCGATGGGTTGTCCGTTGTGCATTTACTAATTGTCTTCAGGCTCTGCCCACTGCTCAATGGTACGATGAAGCCAGGCGATGGTCCAACCAATAACGGTGGTTTTGGCAATGGAGGCTTCGGTAATGGTGGCTTCGGAGACGGTGGCTTTGGTGATGGTGGCTCCAGTGCTCCCCATGCATCCTTTGCCTAAATCCACCCACGGAGCCCAACCCATGAAGTGATGTATACATCCTCTCCGGCACTCACCTCACAATTCCGACCGCCTCTACACAGATTTTTCGTCACTTCTTTCCGAATTCGGACTTCGATCTCAAACCGCAAATAATTAATAAAGCCACACCTTTTCTTCTTGTACACTCATTTCACATCACACTTCGGACGGTTAACACTTTGCGAACAACACACTTTCGACCGACGCTTACTCAAGCGATACACTTTCGAGCGAGCATACCAGGCGTTGGACGAACATTTCCCGCATTTTCTGTATCCCATCGCATCTGTTGGCGTTGGGTAGCTGGCCATCACAGGAGTTCTGGCTAGAGAGGCACAGCGAATGTATATTCTGTATGATGTTTGTTGGCGTTTGGAGGCCAGATGCATGTATATCTGGCCGTTTCTTTTCACAAAATGGGGTTGGGTCTTTTGAGCGATGACGATGATGCAATTCGAGCATCCTGCATTAAGTTTCCGTCCTTGGTTGCGGACGAGGCCTTGTGAGGCTTTGTTTTTCAGGGCATCGCGGAGAAGAGAGTTGGAAGCACTCAGATGATCTAAGGGTTTGTCGATGACACGTTCAGAGCTTGGTTGATAGTTTGATCCGTCCTTCCATGACTGGAGCACTATCCCTTCTCTTCACACAGCAAACCGACAACTGGTTTTGGCTTGATCCGTCCTACGACTGGAGCGCCAATTCTTCTTCCCTTTCATCGCCAAATCGATTTCGATAACAGAGTTCATCTTGATCCGTCCTCACAGACTGGAGCGCTGATACTCTGTTCACACGCCACATCAACATACGATCTCGGTTTGATCCGTTCTTTTCCGACTGGAGCGCCGTTACTTGGTGCTATGATATGGCTTGCGAATCGATTTCTTCCTCCCGATTTCTCCAGTACTTGATGGTGGGACCTTTGTATCTACTGTCTGTGAGACAGATAGTTCAATGAATAATAAGCATAAATCAGTGCTCCTCCGTACTGTGTTGTGATTTGTGTGTTTGGCTGGCAAATTCTGACTAACTCCAGGAGCTGCTTGGCTTGAACCCTGAATGTACTGTACTATGTGGGCTTTCCGGACATATGAGTGTCTATCGTCCAATCGAGGAAGGAGTTGACTTGTTATCTAGTCCACATCTGTCTTCCCAGGTTTCCTCCCATAGACGAAATGCACTAACGCATAGAGATGATTTCTCCTGTCCTTCAACTCATTCCGCACACCTGCCATGAGCGCCTGCGCTTCCTCATTACTCCAACCTAATGTACGGGTGAAGATAGCGAGTGTAAACGGCTCTACCGCATCCACCATCTGCACAAGCTCATAGCGGCCAATCTCTTTCTGCCGTGGATCCTTGGGCCACGTGCCTATCGGTAGCTGGTGAATATTAGCAAATACTTCTACGACTTTAGTTGCTGAAATAAAAAGAGTCCTACCTTCTGTACCACCTCTGTAACATCCTCAAACCCCGCCGCAACCAAGTTCTCCTTCTGCTCGGCCGCTACATTCATCCTCTTCCCAAACCTCTCACTCGCTTCATCCACCTTCTCCTGCCACCGTCTAATACACGGGCACCCCTCCAACCCCACATCATCATCACTCCGGATCCACGTCTCATACTCCTGCATCTCCAGATACCCGCCTGGTTTCAGATTCTCCAATACCCGGGAATACAGCACGTCCCAATTCTTGATGGAGCCGGCCATGCCTCTGCCGTGCACGAAATCGAAGTCGGAATATACCCATTCGTCTTCGACGTCGTCGACGATGAAGCGGCAGTTGGGGGGGACCCAGGAGGGTTGGATGGGGCTGAGGTCGGTGCCGAGTACTGTGGCACCTGGGTGTGAGTCGGCTATGTCAAGGGCCCAGATTCCGGTGCCGGTGCCGAAGTCTAGGATGCGTTGGGGGTTGGGAGGGATTGGGGCGATGTAGAGGGAGCCGTGGAGCATGAGCTTGAAGATGTGGTGGAGGAGATCAAGACGGTCTTGTTCCTTCTCGTCGTTCGGGAGAGGGTACTCGCCGTCACGGAAAGCGTGGTAGCGTCGCCCATTCTCGTATTTGTAGTTGAAAACGGAGGAGCTGATGGAGGTGGAGAAGGTGTGGAGGGAGGCGGCGTAGGCGGAGTCGGTCTCGACGTTGTTTTCGATCTGCTTATTTTCAGTTTGATGGGTTTATGGTTGGAGATGTGGAGAGATTTGGGACATACGTCTGCCTCAATGGGCGCCCCGAGATCTTCAGAAGGGGTGGCTTCGGGAGGGGCCTGAGGTGGAGCGGACATGGCGTCTGGGGAGGACGATGTTCGTTGGTACAAGTTTGATCGTGGGAATACATCAAGCTAAGTACAATCCGATCTTCACTAAGTATTCGCACATGGTAACAATTCTTGGTCATTGTTCTCGTTCTAGAAGTGCTGCATATTTGTTGGACATTGAACAGCATCGGGGTTTGTTGGTCCTTGAATCACACACATGCAGCTGCGTGAGCGATAGCCGGAGACGTGCGATACGTATAATGGGACTCAGTATTTGTCCGCTCTCCCCTCCTGCAAATTTCCCAACTTCTTGCATACTTTTCTCATGTTACAAAGGCAGTATTTTACTTCAGTCCAGATGAATGGACTGGCGGTTGAACCATCAAGTTATCAACCATCCTCACCCACTTCCCCGCCAACTTACCGAAGCTCTTCAATACATCTAAACACTTCCGGAAATATTCAGCCATATCAAAGAAGCCGCGATAACTCCACCAAAAACTTTGCTGCCATGCACTCAAAGCACAATTGTTGGTCTACCAACCAATGACTAGAGCTCATGCAGGCGTGCATCGGGGAAGCTGCCCAAGCGAGTCTTGACAGCTGCAACATCCAACTGCTCCTGCATGCAACGTGCATTAGTGTTATGGGAGTACCCTTAATGGGTTGCTTTTGAGCGAGAAAGATCGTCGATGGACTCTTGCCCAGTTAATGTCCTCAGATTTGTTATCGATTGAAAGCGGGGTGGTACGAAGTCGCATCCAGTACGTGTACATGTTATCATTTAGCCCTGGTGCATACATGACATGACTTTTAGGAACCCCTCACTCACTCCGAACCGTGCAATACCGATTGTTTTCACTGGTATCGTGTTTACAGCCCTTTCCTTGGATCAGTTCTCAACCCTTTCACATTTGGTCTAACTTATACCCTGAGTAGTGGTCCAATCTCACCAGTATGGAGTTTGACTCGAGTATTTATGCTGTTGCTATTGGCGGGCTCGCTTTGTATCTGGTTGGGCTTGTCGTCACAGGACTATATTTCCATCCCTTGTCGAACATCCCAGGTCCCAAGCTTGCCGCGATATCTCGTCTTTATATCACATACTTCAACGCTACTGGCGGGAGCAAGTTCTATCTTCAGATCGAGGAACTACACGAAAGATACGGCACGTTACAAGCTGTTCTAAACATCCTCAGCATCTTAGCTCACGGGATCTAGGACCTATCATCAGAATAGCACCCAATGAAATCCATCTCAGCGAACCAGAGAATCACGAGAAAATCTACCGTACTGGATCAAAGTACACCAAAGAGCCCAATTTCTACGCCGCATTCGGCTGCGAAACATCTGCGTTCAGCACTCCAAGCAATGAACTCCATCGTGTCAGGAGAGCAGCTTTGAACCCCCTCTTTTCTCGCAAGCGAGTGCTGGATCTCGAAGATGTGGTTCAATCGAAAGTCGGGAAATTAGATCAGCGATTGCGCGATGCGGCGACCACTGGTGATGAGGTGGACTTGCATTATGGACTTCGAGCTATCTCTGTTGACACCATTACGGATTATGGATTTGGAAAATCATATGATCTTTTGGATCGCCAGGACTTCGGAAAGGCGTTCTTTGAGACGATGCGTCAACTTGGGCCTGCGGTTTGGTTCTTCCAGCAGTGGCCATTCTTGCAGTCGATTGCGTTGAGTATTCCGCCTTGGGTGGCGAAGAGGCTGAGTTCTAACCTTGGGAGTTTTATGCAGTTGCAAAGGGTATGAGACGAGATCTCCTGAAGCTTTCGGGGGAATATCTGACTTTGATAGGAATGTCGCGACAACATTGTTGCCATTAAATCAGCCATGGATGCAGGCATGAAAGATGAATCTCGCACGACCATCTTCCACCAACTTCTCAATCCGAAGGCGACGGAGGGTCACGTTGTACCATCTATCGACAATCTGACAGATGAAGGACTCGTAATACTCGGCGCTGCATCTGATACCACTGGAAATGCAATGGCCATCGCCATGTATGGGGTCGTCAGCAACCCCGCTATCCACAGCAAACTGGCTGCGGAGCTCAACTCAGCGTTTCCAGATCCACTGGCAATGCTGGACTTCATCACATTGGAGAAACTTCCTTACTTGGTAAGCTCTGTGAGTGATCAGCGACGCTGTAAAACCGCTAATCCGGATAGACTGCCGTGATCAAAGAAGGACTGAGGTGTGTTGGGTTTCCCCCCATGTGTCTCTCCTGTTTCACATGAGCTAACCTTTTCAGACTGTCATATGGTGTCATAGGCAGACTTCCCAGAGTAGTCAACGAATCCGGTGTTTCCTTTCATGGCTTTGACATCCCACCTGGTGTAAGTCATATGTCACATTTTGGATTGGAACACGAGGCTCATAGATTGATAGACCATCGTCGGTATGAGTGCATACATGATGCATCGCAATCCCGAGCAATTCCCCAACCCTGACACATTCGATCCCGAACGATGGACTGACCTGGCCACAGCGAGGAGACTTGATAAATATCTTGTTCCATTCTCCAGAGGACAAAGACAGTGCATTGGGATTCCGTAGGTTTAGACATTTGTCTCTCTCGAACTCTTCCAAGTCATATTTCCAAGTATATTTTAGTTCCCAGAACTTGAAGGCTGACTTCCCACTAAGACTTGCGCACTGCGAGATCTATGTCACGATAGGCACGCTATTTCGACGACATCGGAACATGAACGCAATGCCACTTTCTGACGAATACTTGGCGTTTCAAGATTACTTTGCAGCCTGTCCTCCTGTTGGGTCGAAAATGTTTCGCGTGAAGGTGTAGAAATTACAGTATACTGCGCGAAGAGGTCAACGCCAGCGCAGACAAGCTTAGTCCTGTGTTTATGTGGGGAATTGTATGTCGGGGCCTTTCGATTTTAAGCGAGTAAACAACGGGAGAGATGATACTTCTTGACAAGGCGTGGAATCAGAACTATGCCACTATGGACTGGCTGTTGTACAAAGCATCGTGAGAAAATCTCGAATATGTGCATGTTCTTGTAAACTCTTGATGCTTCGAGTGGATTTTGCTAGCTGACTACGCCGTCTTTCCAATTCTCGTCTCGACATTTAATGCCAATATCGTGGAGCCATAGGTTTCGCCTTCAACCAAGCCTGTTCTACGACCTCGACCACCTCTCTCGGCAACGGGTCTTTCTCCAGATCATACAAATTCTCCTCCGCATGCTTCAAGCTGCTAGCGCCGATGATGATAGCGTCACCAAGTTCGTTCTTCAGCAGGGAATGATACTCTAACCAACGCAGTGCTATTTCTGCCATAGTCAAGCTATGCTTGTCGGCCACTTCTTTGATGAGATCCAGTGCATCAAAATACGATTCGTTGATATAGCGACCCTGAGTCATCTGTCCAACTGCTTGTTTCGAATCAAATCGCGAGCCCTCTTCGAACTCGGTCTGGTGGCGCTGGTACCGCCCAGTCAGAAATCCAGCAGCCAAAGGTTGAAAAGCATACAAGGAGATACCATAGTGACGAAGACAAGGGATCAATTCTGGCTCCACAGATCGATGGATCGCGGAGTAGATTCCTTGGTACACGGTCGGTTTGATCCAGCCGTTCTTGTCGCAAATCTCGCAAATCTTAGCCACTTCATATGACATGAAGTTCGATATACCGAAACGATTGAAGTATCCTTCTTTATGTAGTTCGTTTACTGCATGAAGGGTCTCTTCGAACGGAACTGTTCGATCAGGGGCATGAAGATAGAACATGTCGACTTTGTCAGCCTTCAGCGCTTTCAAAGAATCCATGAGGCCTCTGCGCACGTCTTCTGGAGAGTGAGTATATTCGTTCTTTGGATAGAGCTTGGTGTCCATGACGATGCCTCGCTTTTGCCAGTCCACCTCTGCTAGAAGCTCTTCACTACTTCCGTTACCATAGACTCGTGCCGTATCGACCTCGACATGGCCGTGTTGAAGAAACAGATCAAGAATGGGAGCGGCGTCTTCAGCAGTATAGATTCGAGCGTGGAAGGTATCTTGTAAAATTGGTCAGTTATGACATTCACGATGGTGGGATTTATTAACAGTACTTGGTTTCCCAATGGCCATAGCGCCGAACACAATCTTGAGCTGTGTTTTCGAAGATCGGTTCATTTTGATGGTCTGAGATGAGAGATGAGAGTTTATATCTGTCTGATGTTGTGATATTTTGGTTGATAGCCGGGTGTTGCGTACTCCAGACGGCTATTTATGGTATTGCTCACCTTTCTGAATCCCGGTGTTTACATTGTAGCGATATTAAGTCCGAGCTCCGTATGGCGCATTTCTTTGGACTGCTTTTATGCGCTGAATCGGATTGAATTAGTATTCTGCTAACAGAGACATATCGATATCCTTTCCCCCAGAGTGTTGGTGGATACACTAATGCAGGAGGCTTACGCGCTAATCATGTCGCCACAACGGAAAGTCACAAGCTGCGGGAACATACTTTACCCGCCAGGATCTCAGCATAAAGGCCGCGAGAATCGCTATCAATTCAGCCAAGCTATTCCGGAATCAAAGATGGAGCTCAGTAATGTTGAAGACGCAAGGTTGAATCTCGATGTATTACACAGGTCTTTCTGTTGTCAAATGAGTTCTCAATGGGTAGATCTTTCTGTTTCCCCGTAATTACCCCCTCCAACAGCCTCTCTCATTGCAGTGAGGAGTTTCCGAATCAGGCTTTCGTTCTATATGAACAGCGTCTAGATCAATGGGCTTCTACGGGTGGTTCGGTGTGGTAGAGCTAGCATGAGGTGTGGGAACTTCGTTAAGCGAGTAAACAAGGTCAGAGCAGGTACCTCTTGGTAGGACGTGCCTTCAGAGCTGTAAGGGACATTGGGGACACTTAAAAAAAGGGTATTGGAACCACACAAGGCAAAAAGTGAGAATAGGCATCCTCAAATTAAAAAACAAAAATCGATTGCTTTTATTAGTTTTTTATGGTCTCGCGCTTCAATAATCACGGGTTGCCAACCCCATCGAGACCAGCCTAGTCCTCTTCATCCCCATGGTTTCTGGGCTGAGCGACATTCTCAAGATTTCTCTGATCGGGTGCTCTTCTCAGACCCAGACAGCCATAAGCCAGGATCTTGGGCTCTTTAGGCTTCTCATTAGGCTTTGTCTTCATAGGGTCGTTCACAGATGAGATCGTTCTTCCCTTCCATCCCTTACGACCCATCCATCTGCGAGTTTACCAAGGCTCCGACCAGGAAGTATTAACAGCCACACCTCGATGATCATCTTCGCCTTCGACAAAGGTGTCCATGAAGTCATCCGATAGATACATCAACTCCCCGTCCTTGTGGCACCGAATGAAAGTTCCCAACAGCTCTAGCTTGAAATCACTTCCTCCTGATACAGACTTCTGAGTGAAGAAAGTAACGTCGTCACATGGCATGGGGTCATTTGGAGCCACGAAATGAGTCTCAAATCGCTGCTCGTAAAACGATGAGAGAGGGTGGGTGAAGCCGGTCTGGCGGGCGAGGATGGAGAATATGAGGTCGACGTCTGCTCATCCGGATGTCGCAGGCGCGTTCGCGATCTGGGATTGAAAGTGCTGCTTGCAGGAGGTAATATTTCGACCTCTGGCACATATTTCGAGCTGCATACTGATGCCAGGAAACCAGAACACCAAATAGCGTGGCTCTTGCTCGTAGATAATAACGTCCTCGAGATGAAGACCGAAGTCAATCAGTCGTGTAATCGAGTGAGGACCAGCTGAGTTTGGCTTCAGGTCGCCGATGACTATGTTTAACTTTCTCAGAAGCGGACAGTTAGCTTTGATGTATCGAGCTACTTGCATGATGCGATTCTTAAGGCCGGCGTTGGTGTTGTAGATGTTGAGATCGCCGAAGGACAATGCAACGCTTCGGATATGCAACATGTCAAGGCGCATGATAGTATCGAAGTGGTTATTTCTGTAGAGATCCAGCTGGTGGAGAGTATCAAGGTCGAAAAGTAAAGTCTCTCGCTCGATGTCAATTAGCAATTGATGCAACGGATTGAAGAAAGTTCCAACTGGAATGGAATCCGTTTGAGGTCGAAGTCCTAGACCGCTCCGAGGGGATATGAATTGAAGGGTCTGATAATGCTTCCAGAAATTATCTCGGGATCCCAAACTTGGATTGCAGTATAGCAATGGAATAATGAGAGGAGGTGCTGTGATATACGTTGTAGCTCGAGATCGAGAGATGAAAACATTAACCGTTACTAAATGAGGGTCTGCAAGTGCGGCCTCCCAGACTTGTAGCCTAAGCTCAGCTGGAATTTGAGCAAAAATCGGAAACCTCTTGAAGCTGCTAATGTATCGCTAGGTTTCTCTTCTGCCTAGTTTCTCTTCTGCCTAGGGGATGAGGATCGATGGTGCTGTGCCGTTATCGACTTCTCCGGAAGCGAAGGTTGGTTGGGGAACGATGTGCCCATGTTCTGTATGATGGTCAGTACACAACACAAAGCTCCAACACAATGATGATGTATGCAAGTAACGTACCGGCAGAAAACCCTTGGAGAGACGGGTCATTAGGTCTTGAGACACGAACCCCCTCCCATGTCATTGGGATGATCTTGCGGGTGCCGTGCTCCAGGTGGGGTATCAGCTGGATGATGAAGCTGGAACTTGGTTTGTTTGTTATCTGATCGTCAGTGCCCATGCATTTGAGTATATTGCCGCCGGACTCTTCTTGGGCGCTTGGGTACGTGGCAGCGGGTTGACTAATGGCGTCGGGCAAAGTCGAGCCAGAATGGGATGGATCTGGGATAGGGCATGGAGTCATCTCCTGTCCTTTAGTACTTGAAGACCTAGTAGACGACGCTTCAAGCTGCTTGTCATCCTTCTTCTCGAAGCTCCTAGCTACAACTACCAGCACCTTGGATCGTGATTTATTGGTCATCCTGGTCAAAGTCTTGATCTATTGCATTGCGGAGATGCAAGCCAATAGAGTTGTTGATGGGGTGTGTACAAGCCAAAGCAAAGTGCTACAGTGTTCAAGTCGAGAGAGTACGTTCATAAGTCGAAGGACCAAGCCAGGACGTCAAGGAGGCTCTGGAAAGATATATGTAGGATATTGGTAAGAAATTTGTCGCATTGTCGCTACACTAACAGCTGCTAAGTTGATGAATGTGTGATGGAGCTGGAGATGGTGATGAGGAGGATTAGGAAGAAATGACCGGCATGACTGTTCCGAGCAATGAATACTGGCCTGCATTCCTTCTGAAAAAGACAATCGTGTTCAGCTCACTCGACAAAATGATTTTGCTGATATCAGGAACTTTGGGTCAACTTATCTCTTAAATTTGGAGTTATGATTTTCTTTGTTTGGCACTTCTTTCTTCCTTCTTCCACCACACAGAATGTCACGGCGCTCGTCGACGGTCAAGGATAACAAATGGTCTTCTCCATCCAAAGTTAGAGCCTTAAACTTACTTTCAACGACAGTCCTACTTTCCTTCCACCCTCTAGCTTGCCTTCTACCAAGCTCTTGAAGTCATCGGGTCTCTTCGTTACTTCCAAAAAGACCATCGGAGGCATCGAGGCCGTTCTCATTAGTGCCCACCTAGAAGACCCAGCACTTATGCCCATTTGCCCAACACACTCATCAAAACCAAACCAGCGACAAGACTAAACCCACCAACAAGACCCTTCATCCACCCCGCCCTCGCCATATCGCCCCACATCCAATCATGCGCCAACATCTCCACGAGTCCAACCCACAGCAAGATCCCCGCGCTCAGCGCATCCAACGTTCCAATCGACACGATCGTCGCCGGATCATTGCCATTGAAGTGCTGCAAGACGCCTACACCGATCGCCATACCGATGGGGGTGATGAGCGTGAAGACACCAGCCATAAGGACCTTTGTCAGGAATGAGGTGGAGGATTTGAGAGCTGCGATACGAGTACCGAGGGCGAGACCTTCGAACATTTGGTGGAAGAGGATTACGATGAATAAAGTGGTAAAGTATGAGTTGGGTGTTACGTTGAGGGTTATGCCGATTACTGATGCGTCGTGTTAGAAGGGACAACTTGAGATAGGATGGAAGCTGGAAGATGGAAAAGGAGACATACGAATGGAGTGAAATACGATGCCAGACTCCATGACTGCGACGCTGAAATGAGTATCTGGATGCATGTTGTTGGAATGAGCATGTCCGAGCGCGGCAATTGTCGTATCTGGCGCGACGGGAGCAGCGGGGGAATGTGTGCTTCCTTTGGGGGAAGATTCGGAGAAGTGCTCGGAGTCTGCCGCGGTTGCAATGCCTGCGTTGCGTCTTGATACGAGTCGGTTACCGATATACTCGACCAGGAACGACAGGAAGACTCCTGCCATAGCGATCGCTGTTGTGGTTCCCTCATAGATCAGCTCACCGAGACATTCGTTCGCGAACTGCATTTCAGCATGGGTGAGAAGCTATATCTTTGGTCAGTAAACATACAACAGTTGATGATCAAGGAATACGTACGTGAACGAATGCTGTGGAGATGATGATCCCGGTGCCGAATTGCTTTAGGATTGTGAAGAGGATGCTGTTAAGTGATACCTTGCTGAACTTTTCGATCAACATTGGAGCAAAGACAGCTATCACCAAGTCAGCAGGATTGCAGGAGCAAGCGCAAGGGGACAGGATATACCGAATCCACTTGTCAATAGAATGACAAAGATAAGCCCAATTCGAAGTCCAGTATTGTAGTCTCTATCCACACGTTCGCAGGTAGTCGTAGACGAAGAACCTCCAGTGCAGTGCCTAGAGGTTTGTCAGTGGGGCGAAGAGAAACCGGAAAAAGGTTTAAACTTACTCAACTGTGCCGTGAAAGTGGCAATTCTCCCCAGACGTCTCTGTCTCGGCATCGGTGTCATGAGTATCCTCCCCAGTCTCGTCTGTATGTTCTGCGCCTTCAAGAGCGATGGGAACCTCGGATCCATCCGAAGCTACGCAATATCTTTTGGTCCGTCAGTATATATGTATTCGAGCTATATATCACAGAAAGCCGGATACTCACATCGAGCCACCTCCATGCCCATGGCAGTCATTGTACGATTCTGGAAGGGGAGTGATGGCTGGGGTCTCGAGAACCTCATATTCTGTACCACTGGCCTGACAGTATCTGTTGCGGTCATCAGCTTTATTTCTACATGATCATATAGCTAGCCGGCTTACTGTGCGCCGCCATCATGGATGTGGCATGCTGTTACTGATGCTGGGACCGCAACAGATGTTGCGCTCGCATCTGCAGAGGCTGGTGCCGTAGTCTCCGCCGCCGCTGTAGCAGCAGCTGTCACTCCAGTCCGTGTGAAGGGTACTTCTGATCCGTTTGGGAGGTAACAATATCTAGATCGTCGTCAGAAGCCAGGAACGATCACGAGCCAACGGCCCACGCACTCTTGTCCATCATGGCTGTGGCAGCCCGACAAAGTCACAGTGCTCTGTGCAAATGCACAGGTTGCCAAACCAGCACAAATAAAGAAAGTTCGTAAGGTCATGATCGTGAAGTTTGGAAGTGTTGATGCTCGATGGGAGGAGCTGACTGCGGTGGCTTGATCGACAGCAACCTCGGATACCTTATAACCCCCAGCAAACAAACCCACATCCTGCACGGAAGAAACGATAAGCAAAAGAAAGTAATACCATCCCATTATTGGCCGCCTTCAGTGCAAATCTCACATCCACGATTCCTGGGCATGCAGTCGCCAAGCGAGCGAGTTTATTGCTCGCTGAGCTTCTCAACTCGCCGCCCGCAACCTTGACAGAAAGAACCTCCACCGAAAACAGCACAGTAGCATTCCAATTGGCTGCCAAGCGCCACCTACGGTCCTTTCCTGCTTTAGTGGTTCTGAAGAAGAGGCAATTATCCGCCAAGCGCCAAGCGCCGAGACATTTCGAATGCTTGAGTAGCCATCAAGGTGTCGGGCATTCCCAGCGCCTCGTCCTATTGCATCGACACTTCCTCGGACGAATATGTGACTGAGGAGCGCGAGAAGCGAAAGTTTTGGAGACGATGACAGGATTGACAGCTGCTGAGAGGGGCGCATCCCACGTTCGATAGCTTCTAGCTTCTAGCTTTGTCTTGGCCACGGACTTGTTGACCAATTTTTGAAGACTTTTGTGTACTGCATCGGTTCCAAGACTTTGGAATACGTACAGAAGGAACTATTTCGTACCGATACCTTGATTCTGGGATCGAATCCCGAGAAAAAGATGCCATCAAGGTTGTAGATGGTGTTGAATGTTCTGATAGATTCTTCTATCGCTTCTTGGCTATGGTGTTCTGGGTGGATTTTGGGTTTTTGTCACGGAGGAGCCGAATGAGAAGGCTGGTAATGATGGTGATCGCTCGAGTAAGGTACCAGAGGGGTCTTTCTCGGGATATCTCTTGACGAGTATATAAAGCTTGTTGGTTTCCCGTGGTGTGGTCTAATCATCGTCAGCAGCCAATTCATCTTCCATTGACTTTGCAGCCAGAAGAACGAATCTCTCACCATGTTGTTCACTCAAGTCCTTCTTCTTAGTGGTCTTTCCTTGACCACTGCCATTCCCACGTTTACTGCAGAGCAAACTGTTGAGCAACGAGACACAGCTTGGACATGGAACGAGGGAGCTACTCCCGACTACACCATCCATGTCTCTTGCAATGCAACTGAGCGAAACCAACTCCAGCGTGCCTTGAACGAGAGTACGATTCTCGCTCAACATGCTAAGGACCACATCATGCGATTTGGCAACTCCTCTGAGACTTACGTCAAGTACTTCGGAAACTCCAGTACCACCGCTGAGCCAGCTGGATGGTTCGACAAGCTCATCAGCGGAGACAAGAGCGGCATTGTGTTCCGTTGTGATGACATTGACAATAAGTGCCATCAAGATGGTATGCTAGATCCCTAAAGTTGTTGGATGATGAAGCTAATCTCCTGTAGGATGGGCCGGACATTGGAGAGGAGAGATCTCGCCAGACCAGACAGTCATCTGCCCATTGTCATTCGAGGCACGATGGTCTTTGGAGGCAATGTGCGGACACGGATACACAGTAGGGGAGATGAAGGACTCTCTATACTTTGGAGCCGATCTGTTGCACCGCCTTTATCATACTGTGAAGGTTGCCGAGGGTGTGGTTGATCACTACGCAGATAGTAAGTGTCCCAGGGAAACAAGCTTCCTGAGAAAATGAAGTGCTAATTGGCCTCATAGCTCAAGAGGAAATCCTCCAACTTGCAATCGATCACCCCGAGCAGGCCGTGCGAAACAGTGCAACCCTTCGTCATTTTGCAGTGGAAGTTTACGCTTATGATATTGCTGTTCCTGGACAAGGATGCCCTGGTACCGTGCCTGCGTCAACAGCAACCTCTGCCAGCGAGCCCGCAGTCGCCTCTTCCACGTCGTCAGCTGAAGCTGCATCCTCGACTTCAGAGGCACCAGCTGCGACTACCACTGAAGCTGCTCCAGCTACCACTGTGAGCAGTGCCGCAGCAGAATGCCATACACACTCCGACGGAGTTGTGCATTGCGCATAATGGACTTCTTGGGAGGACACACGACATCGAAGAAGATAAGCAGGAATGATAGATGAATTCATGACCAAGTAAATAGACAAATCTAATTCTAGACAGCGCGAAACTTCGCAGATAATATCAAACAATCTTATCCGTAATCTTCTGTGGAACTGGGACGGTCTCCTTGAAAGACTCTCTCTCATTCAGTCCATCGATATACTTTGCCAAATCGGGATAATTCTTCCTCCATGGGTACTCGCTGAATCTGACGTCAATGTAACCACAGACACTTCCGACAGCGACATCCGCATGACCGAACTTATCGCCGATGATGAATTGCTTCTTCCCAACCCACTCGGCGAGAGCCTTGAATCCGCCGTCGACTTTTCTCATCTGGCGTGCCTTCCATTCCTCGCTCTGTGTTCCTTGGGTACGTTGCTTCTCGAAGAATAACAAGACAAGTGCATCGCACATCCCATCAACCACGACCTCCACTTTCTTGGCGAACAGCTTCTCATCGGTCTCTGCCGAGAGCATCGGGGTTGTCATCGGGAATTTGGCTTCAATGTACTCCAAGATATAATGAGACTCGTAAACTGCTGAGCCATCTTCAAGGATGAGAACTGGGAGTTTCTCGAGGGGATTGTAAAGTGGAGTCTTGGTTGTGCTGTCCCATGGTACCTCGGTTAGGAGCTCAAAGGGTATGCCCTTTTCAGCAAGGACAATGCGAACTTTTCTCGCATATGGAGAAGGTGTTGCGCTGATGAGTTGAAGCATTTTTGGTCAATTGGGTGGGAATGATGAAATGCTTATGAAACTTTGATGAGTTTTTGAGCTTGGAGGGGAAGCATCAATGACGACAAAAGTCCAAGACTAAGATAGCTAGTACTCGGACTTTAGCACGTGCTGTTGTAACTAAAATAGAAACAAATGCCTTTGTTTTTCAAGATGAATTTTGTTTGATGCGTACATCCAGCAGATTCGAAGTAGAAGCTCCTCGTCCACTTTGAGTATCTGTCTATGGATCATGGGGTGATCTGCCAATTGGCAAATCTTGATGGTTCACAACCAAGCCATGGCTTGCACAGCTGGGCGAAGATGCTGCGAAAGCTAGAAGACAAAACAACAGAAATCAGATGCTTCAATATGACCTGACGATCTTGTTGTGAAGCTGTAACAAATGGAATGCACGCTGAGAGAATAGCAAAAAAGAACTGGTAAAGGAAGGAATGTCATTAGCTATGACGTACCGTACACTTGTGTGAAGATTATCATGGAATAAGAATGTGCCACTCTCTATTATGGCCCGAGTATTTTGATAGACTATTGATTTCGCGCCTAATCTTTTTCTTGTTGACTTTGATGTTGAACAGGAACGAAGGAAAATATCCAGTTCGTGAGGTCCAAATAAGCCTCGGCTGATTGGCTCGGGAATGCGCCAAGCTATTTTAAGGGATACTCCACGCTAAGGAAATGTCAGGGGAACGTACACTGACATTCGGACCTCGTACTCGATCGAATACGAAGCATAACGACAACTTACATTTAAGGAGACTCGACCTGACAGTTCTCCTCCACGCTCCTTACCTTCTCTTCGACATCACGGCCGTCTGCGAATATTACAGCTCTTTCACTCGTCCATTCTCCCAGCTTCAAAAGACTAGATGTCCCCGCGATGAGCATCTTCTCCTACGTAAAGAGCATTTATGCTCTGGACACGATCGATACTCGATTCACGAGCTCCTCCGCCACTCCCTACCAGACCGTTGTTGACGCCCGCTCGGATCCGTCCTCGAAAATAAAACGAGATGATTCCAAGCCAGGAGTTGGAGTGAGGACAGATCACAGTGGCAGACCCATTGCCCAACCCTCGAAATGGAACACGCCAGAATTCTACTTCTACTATTTTGTATTTATAACAGTTGTACCATATATGTTCTGGGTGGCATTCGATGTGTCTCGGCGTACGTACAATCAAGCCTCTTCCCAAGAGATGGAGCCTGACTCGGAACAGCGTCTCACCCTAATTACCACAAGTTCGAGCCATATTTGAGTAAGGGCTGGATTCCTGGGCGAAAGATTGTATGTGGAGCTTTCCGGGGAGAATTGGTGTCATGCTAATACAGTACAGGACATTTCTGACGCCCAATATTGGTCCTTCCGCAAAAATGTACCATATCTCGCCATCCTCCTGGCATTCCACCCTATCCTCCGAAAAGTCTACAACGCTATTCGACCAGTCCCAGTGCGCAGCGGCTCTCCTAGACCCAATGGAGCGCCATCATATATGTCCGTGGCAGATGGGGAGGCTCGAAAGGAGCAGCGAGCCTCTTTCGATTTTGGATTCGCGATATTGTTCCTAGCAGCTATTCATGGATTCTCGGGCTTGAAAGTTATGGCTATTCTGTATGCCAACTATTCATTTGCAACTCGACTTCCCAGACAATATGTCCCAGCTGCCACGTGGATCTTCAACATTGGCATTCTTTTCGCGAATGAGCTGTCAGATGGGTATAAATTTGCAGGAATGGCAGCATACCTCTGGCCTTTGGATGCTGCTGGGCAGGGAAATGCTTTCAACCATTGGGGGGTGTGGCTTGATTATCACAGCGGGATCATTCCAAGATGGGAGATTCTGTTCAACTTGACAGTTTTGCGACTTATCAGTTTTAACCTGGACTACTACTGGAGTCTCGACCGAAGAGGTGGAAGTCCAATTGAGGTTTGAACTCCAAGTCCCCAAGCGGTAAACATTGCTAATGCTCATAAGAAGAAGCAACTCGACCCCGCAAATCTCCCCGAACGAGACCGCATCAGAACCCCCGCCAATGCCAAGGACTATTCCTTCCGCAACTACGTCGCCTACGCCGTCTACGCCCCTCTCTACCTCACCGGACCCATCATCACGTTCAACGACTTCATCTCACAGCTCAAATACCCCCCAGCAAGCATTGAGACGGCCCGTACAATCAAATACGGCATCCGCTTCCTGCTCTGTCTCCTCGCCATGGAAGTCCTGCTTCACTACGACTACTGCGTCGCCATCTCCAAAGGAAGTCCAGTCTGGTCAGACTACACACCCGCACAACTGTCTCTTCTTTCCTATTTCAACCTGCACGTCCTCTGGCTCAAGCTCCTCCTCCCATGGCGGTTCTTCCGTCTCTGGTCTCTCTTGGACGGCATCGACCCACCAGAGAACATGCTCCGCTGCCTGTCCGACAACCCCTCAACCGTCGCTTTCTGGCGTGGCTGGCACAGGAGTTACAACCGCTGGATCGTGCGCTACATCTACGTACCCATGGGCGGCGTCTCGTCAAAAGATTTGAAATCAACAGTCATGTCCGTAGTCAACTACGTGCTCGTCTTCACATTCGTCGCATTATGGCACGACATCAGTCTGAATTTGTTGGTTTGGGGTTGGCTGGTAGTGTTCTTCATGTTGCCGGAAGTTATCGCGGGGATGTTGTTCCCGCGGAAGAGATGGGAGAATAACCTTACGGCGTATAGGGTACTATGTGGAATTGGGACGGTGGGGAATTTGCTGATGATGATGATGGCTAATTTGGTCGGGTTTGCGGTTGGTGTGGAGGGCTTGAAGAGTATCATTTCGGGCATATTCAAGGATGCTTCTGGTATGTCTTCAGCCAATTCTATTCCTTCCACGTTCTCGCCATTTGAAGGATAAGCTAACATACCGTAGGCCTCGCATTCCTCCTCTTCGCCTCATCAGTCCTCTTCGTGGGTATTCAGGTCATGTTCGAAGTCCGAGAGAGCGAGATGCGAAAGGGTATCTTTTTGAAGTGCTAAGATATGTAGAGTGCGTGCGACAAACTAGAGTACAATGAAGCTGTAGATCAAGAAACAGCGAGCGATACGGCGTCTGCAGCTTCTCCGAGTTTCTACTGTACAGTGAGGTATCGCTTGGCTGTCATGGTGGTGTGCCTTATGATTTGAAAGTGCGAAGTCGCACCATGATGTTGACTTGCTTCCTAAAGTCTTGGGTCCTGAAAGCGACTAGCAGAAACACCAATTGTAGGTTTACCTGCAGGAGTATCCACATTCCTTCATAACACCCTCCTCTGAGCACCAAGGCAAAGGATCAAGTCACTCACGAGCACCAAGGAACAAGCGCTTTTTTTTTGTAGGGGCTCGCACCCCCACCAATTATTTTTATATTTTCTATTGTTCCTCATCAAGTCATCACCATCAAGCAAAAAAATCAGCGCGTCGCATTCCCACAGATTCAAGGAGAAATGAGAAGAAAGACAGAGATGTAAACAAACTCAGAACCAGTCAGTACCATCAAGCAGAAAGATCAACGCACCGCATTTCCCAGAGACTCAAGGAGAAAGCGAAAGGAAAGAAAAGACCAAGACAAGAAGCAAGCAAACTCCAAGGAAAGACACAAGCACTCCGTGAGGAAATTCCATACTCGGTCAAGACCAATTTCCAAGCCAAAGAAAATCCAGGCTCAAAGCCAAGCACAAATTCAGATCCCAGACTTCCAAGCTTTTGATGATTAGCGAAAAACATCACATGTCAAGTTGACGAAACAAAAGGAGAAAGCAAACAAACAAACGCCTAACGAATTCGCACCAAAAACGCCAAGGAATGTGTACGGGCTTGACTCGAACATCGGTACAGGCAACCATGGATAGGGTGGATTGGTTCCGCCATCTGGCGAGCAACAAAAAGCAAGCGCTCCTTCATCTGACAGCGTTGGAAATTACACCAGCTTCTTCCAGCTCTGCTTTTATCATGGCAACAAAATCGGCCGGATAATAGTAACCCCATTCAACTTTCCCGGCCAGGCATGGTCTGAACATCTCAGCTAGGTCCGTGGCTTTGGACATTCGTTCTTCCTGGGAGTGTTGTTGAAGATGGGGAGGAAGGTCAAACTTCCCATGGGTGAATCTTGCTTGACAGATTGGGCATGTTCCATGACCATGTGCCCAGAAGAAGATCTTCCCCATGATTCTTTCGATTGCCTCGAACGCCTTTGAGCGATCGATCCAATCGTGAGATTTCACATGCTGCTCGTCCTTCGTTACGTCCCGCCATCGCCCCTTGCCAAAAGCTCTGACGTCTTCCCTGTACTCACAGCCGAGAAAGGCAAGAGGGCAATTATATCTGCTCTCATAGAGTAGTGATCCATTCCTGAGTGGTGTTTGTCGCCAACCGAGAGAGTCAAGAGAGACTTGCTGGGGGGTTGAGCCGCAATCTCGTTGGTGTTGAACATTAAGATGCTCGAAGAGCTCCTCTTTAGTCCGGGGACTGACATCACAAGTGTTGAACATGCAGAGATATTGATACATATTGCTATGCTTTCTCATGTGCTCCATGAATTTGTCGGCTCGGGGAAACGGCTTGTCCACCCGTTTACACCCGTAAACTGGGCAGGAGATAGCAATTTGGGGATTATGGACTCCATTTTCATGACGTTGAAGCTCCCATTTGCGTGGAAAGGTGAGCTTGCATCCAGGATGTGGACAGCGCAGTCGTTGAGTTGAGTCTTTGATCGATTTCTTTGTCGGAGGCCCGACTGCGTGCGAACTATTGTCACACGACCTTTGCGAAAGGGTGCGTTTGTTGTTGACTTGGAAGCCACTGAGATATGTTTCAAGCGGTATTCCTTCAGACATGCCAGACTGCGACTTATCTTTGCTACCATAGCTCTTGATGTCGTTGACGGGATAGTGATAGACGCGGTCGTCATCGCATTCTGAATGGTATGCATGATTTGCTTCTGATGGTGAGTTGTTCTGGCAGGTGGTAGACTCTGCAGCAGAGAACGGCCAATGATTGAGTTCTCCTTGAGATTTTCTTCTTGTCGCCCTCGAATTAGCGTGTCTTTTTTTTTCAACTCACCTCCCAGGCCCCCAATCAGCCATCACTCCTGGCCCTAGACCCGTGCCCATAGCGTCGAAGTCCATCCACTGCGACCAATCGATATTGTCATGAGGCACCATTGGTTGCATCGAGACATTGGTACCACCCAAGATACCTTGTTCGAGTCCTTGCAGGTCGCCCTGAAAGTCGCCCTGACATTCGCCCTGAAAATTGGCCTGAAAGTTGCCCTGAGGGTTGTCTTGGAAGTTGAAGCTCGAATCCATAATGTTGATTGGACGGGCGACGGCCGTCGAGAAAGTGAGGCGTGCTAGCGAGAACGTGGCTTGTTGAGCGGTGAATTTCTGTGTGACGAATGCTGAAGGGTTGGGTGTGGTCTTGTGTGCGAGAATGTGTGTTTTAGTGTGGGAAGAGTGCGAGAGGGGAGAAAGTTGGGCTGGGGAGGTGGGCTGCTCTTATGTTCGGCGTGGGTTGCTGGGAGAGGATGAGACGAGAAAAAGGGCGACGCTGCAAGTGCGGGATATAGCTGGCTCAGGAGCTGGTCGTACTTGCCCTTACCGAGTTGGCTGGGTAAGAGCTAATGTCAATGGAAGTACAAGCTTAGTTGACTGTTCTTCATTTTCGGGGCAATGACAATCTCGGCGTCCGCTGTTGACATTGAGCAGAGGAAGGGGCGGATCTATCAGCACGGAGCCCATTCTGCTCGACATGTTTTGCGCGTTTCTCAGTGGCTGTCTGATCTTTTCCAAGCACTCAGCATTCTTAGCTCTTTCTCTTGTCTCGCTTGATACCTCAAACAGCTGTCGTAAAGTCATCTTATCAACTTTTGCCCGGCATGCTTGTTCGTCATGATGTAAGAATCACGTGACATCCGGTATTTTCGTTAAAACCATTTCTTCATATCTTCCACCGATCACGTTTGTACTTACTCTAATCTCATGTGTCTTATTGTAACGTATATATCTCACCTAGAACGGACATGCAAATAAGCTGTTTTTGGTTTGCATCCGAAAAGTGCCGGGAAGGAATACTTTATTAAGCGAATGCCTTATTCTGAAAGCGGAAGAAATAAACAATTCTTGGAAGTCAGTTTTGAGCATGCTGAACCTCAGCGACATCACCGACAACGTATTGAAGCTGGCAACCTTTGCAAATTGAGCGATTTCCTTGGCAATAGAAAACTCAATGCCTATGCTAAACAGCCCAAATTAACGCTTATTTTACAGTGAGAGTACGAAAATCTGCGTAAAAGGTCCCCCATCCTCGGTGCCCGACGGCGGCCAGGCTCAATATCCCTACCAACCACACTTCGATGATGTCTGCCTGACACTTGGAAGAGCTGCCACCATTGCCACCATCTCAACGTCGGCTTCCACACCCTTCACCCCTCTCTTCCTCAATCGTCCTCCTCACCTTTCTCTTCTTCTTATCATCTTTCCCACTCTTGGTGGATCTGGACGAGCTTGGAGCTTTGATAGCCTTCTCAATTCTCTTTAGCTGCTTCCTCCTCCCTCTTCGCCTTTTCCTCCCTTTTAGCCCTCTCATTCTCCCTCTTTTTGCAGCCTCAGCCTCTGCTTGCGCAATCTTCGCAGCCTCCTCCCTCTGATGTCTCGCAAGATCCTCGGCCTCTTTTTGCTTGGCCTTCCTATTTTTTTGCAGCTTCCTTCATTTCGACCGCCCTCCTTGATTCCTCAGTATCTCTCGCCTTCCTAGAGTTTGTTTTGGGTGGAGGTCCCAAGAGATTTTTGTTCGCGTGAGCAGGCGGCGAAGGGCTGCCACCCGATGAAGAAGTTGGAGCAGTATGATCAATTCTCCCCGGAGCCCCACCTGGGAGAATTCCACTGCCTTGCTCTCTTCTATGTTCAGCTTCCTGCTCTCGCTTGAACTCCTCAGCAGCCGCAGCGTCAAAGTATGCTCCGCCCTGGTGTCTCACTAGGCCAGGGATAGCTGTCGTTGAGGGTTCGATCATTTTCCCCTGACGGATCTCAGCTCGTCTATGCTCAGAATCTTAACTATCAACGCTTCTAATGCTTCCGGGACGGGAACCTGTCGCGTAAAAGCTGGCACTGTCAGCGCCTCCACTCTGCACTTGTGTAATGGGCACGTGGCAATAGTCGGTAATATAAGGACGAGTTAGGCATATTCAGCTAACGCTGAATATTTTGATCTTTTGGTTCAGTTAACGTAGTTGGTGTGAGCCTAACCTCAGCTCTGTTACAACTTGTCCCTGTCCGGCTACATGTTTTCTCAGATCTTCGCTGCCAGTTCTTTGGATGGGAGAGAATTCTGCTTTTGAATTTGGGGGAGAATCTATGCTTCTCGAGTCGCCTACAGATGGGGAGGCTTTTGTAGGTTTTCCTAGAAGCGTAAGAGGCTTGTGATCTTTGCTGCGTTTTTTGCTGCCACTACCGCTTCCGCTGTGTCTCGTTCTGCTGCTGCTACTGCTTCCCTGCTTATTGGGATCTCTCTTACTACTGTTTTCTGACTTATTTTTATTGCCTTCGTTGTCGCCACTACTACTTCCGCCTTCTTGTCTTCCACTCCCCCTACTGCTGTTGTCTTTCTTATCACCGCCATCGCCACTGTTCCTCGAAGAACTGCCAGTGCCACTGATCTTTTTCAAGAAGCCCATAATATCGTGATATAGATGTTGTTTCTACACGATGGATTGGTATCTTCCGCGGTGACCTTAGATTCAATGACGGTACTTGATTTCAAAGTACGAAGTAAGTATTGAAGACTGTATTGCTCGTTTGAAGGAAGGACACTCGTAAATTAAAGCAAACAGTTTGCGTTTGATACGGAGATAAGATCATCAAACTGTTGAGAACCACGTATTTATACATTCTCGAACACTTCGTTACACAGACAAAGTCACAAAGACCCGATTCCATGAATGTTCTGTTTGCTTGCCCAGGCTCTGAATGGCATCCGTTGCCCTCGCACCCTTTGTGATTCCTCTCCCGTAGTCCATGCAATTTTGCATATTTATGTTAATCACGGGCCCTAAAGAATGCTACGCAGGATTAGGATGCTGAAATTCTGGCTTCATTGTGTTGATGTTCTTGCAGTGATCAAAGCCGCCTAAATTTGGATATTGTGCATTTTGATTTCTCTTTGAGCTATGTCCCCAAAGTATGTCTCCACAAAAATATATGCGTCTCCCGTTATCCTTCACGTAATTTAATCAATCCATTCTTGTCTTTCAGTTTATTTCGCAGACCCTGCGAAGGTATATTCAGAGCTACTCTCTTTTCCAGTCGCGGATTTCTTACAGCTTCAAAGCTTTCACACGTTTAAAATTTGACTCTCGTAAACTTGAATTAAGCCCTCGTTGGACAAAATCATATGGCTTGGAGGATTGATCAACGTGCGTGAAAACAATGATTACGTGGATTACATTTCCAATGGAAGGATATTTAAACGTGCTGATGCAGTACGAAGCGAGGCAAATCCATTCTCATCCTCCAATGGCTTTTGCGAAAGCATCTCCGTTTGGCTTGCGTCCCAGGTATTCCTCCAAGAGCTCCATCTCAGCACGACTTCCTCCTCTGCCAAGGACAAGCTTCCTGTATCTTCGGCCCTCCTCCCCATTCATTGGATCCTTGGCGAATCGTGACTGGTACAAATCGCTGGAATATACGGACGCACTGTAGCTTGTCAGCTTGCTGTCATCCCATTGACCGAATAAGTTGAGAAAATACTTACATGACGTAAGTATAGTATCCAGCATCATATCCTCCAAACATGTGAGAGAACCTGCTATGTCCGGATCCCCACCCAAAATCACCAACTTCAATCTCAGGGCCGAGCAGACTAGTACACTCGCTGCGGATGCGGTTGTACGTTTCTCCTGCGTTCATGGCTTTTGCTTCCTCACTCGACACGGAATGTATCGCCATGTCGAACTTAGCAAATGCGATCTGTCTCTGCGTCAGAGGAGCGAGTGTGACTTTGCGACTTGCGCATAGCTTCTGCAGCAGATCAAATGGTGCTTTCTCCGATGGCTCCGGCTCTGTAGGATGCTCGGCCTTCCATGATGCCATGTACCCTGGTGACAGGTGTGAGTAGTGTTTGGACAAGTTTTGGAGGATGATGGGATCCCAGCAGAAGTTCTCGAGCATGCGGCTGGGGATTTCAACGAAGTCTCGAGAGGTCTTCGTGCCGTAGGTCTCCGCATATCGGGTTCTACCAACCAGGCAATGGATTGCATGACCGAGCTCGTGAAACATAGTGGTGACGCTGCGATGTCTGACGAGCGTGGGCTTGGCCGGGGTTGGTTGTTGGACGGACATCACTAGGAGTGCGCTGGGATATTGTCGCCCTCCTTCGATGGTATCAAATCCCTGTAATCAGTCAGATCGACTTGGACAATGGACGAGTATGACTTACCGGCTGAAACGTGATGCAGCAAGCGTGATCTCTCTTGCCTTGTCGCTTCAAAACGTCAAGGTACAAATACCCCAAGAAATCACCTCCGAGTGCTTCTTCGTTCCAAACCGCGTACACAGCCACGTCTTCATGCCAGGTCATGGCAGACACACCGTGCCCTTGCTTCTCCATAAGAGATTTCCGTGCATCTTCTAAAATCTCGATGAAGACCACTCCGAATAAAGTCTCGAAATTCTTCAACAATCCATCAACGACCTCCTGAAGAGGAAAGAACTCGGCGATTTTGTTCTGATCTAATTCGTTCTCTTGCTCCTCCACCAGCCTCATGTAGAAAAGCTGGTCCCAGAGAAACAACCGGTCATCAATGTCAGTTTCTGTGATACCTCGTGAGAGTAAATGCTCCCTCTTTAGCTTTCGCAACATGTCCCTGCTCGATTTGGAAGCCGGTGCTGTCTTTTGCTGCAGATCTGCCAGTAAAGATGTCACCCCGTCCATCGTCATCAACCGGTTCTGGATCACCAAATCAGCATGGGATTTATATCCTAATAGCTCAGCATGCTCCGCTCTGAGCTCAATCATCTCCTGAAACAACGGCACGTTTTCGAGACATTTGTTCTCGTTGCCGAAGAACATGCGCTTTCTTGTCTCTGCCTTCACGCAATTCTTAAAAGCCAGATCGAGATCAACAGTCCCAAATGTAACCTTATATTTCCCGTCGTCTTCGCCCTCGCCCCTCTTGAGGCCTTCAAGGGCGTCGCGAGGAAATCCATCCAGTTCATCAGCTGTGAACCAGATCCCTCCATTCTCTTGGCGAATCCGTTTGCCACCTTCTGCTTCAATGTCATCAATTCTCTTTGTGACAATTTGAAATCTCTCTTTGACAGGTCCTTCCGGAAGTGCAGCACCGCTTCTAACCAACTGGGATAATTTTCTGTCCAGATAGTACTGGTCCTCCCGGTCCAGCGCCTCGCCCTTATCCTTCACCGCCTGAAACAGCACGTAAATCTCTGGCCTTGCCACAACCTCCTGGCTGAACTCAGCCCACACCTTGACGCATTCGACTGCTGCATCTCTTAGCTCTTCGGATGGAGAAACGGATTTGAAAAGGGTCGTCAGAGAGCTGGTCTTCATGCGGGTGTTGCGATCGTGAATCCATGGAAGCACGAAATTTGCAAACGTGGCTTCTGAAGGTGGGATCTTCACAAGGTCATCAAGTGTAGCTCGTGAAGTTGCGATGGCCTTCTTTGTATCATCTAGAAGGCTAGAGGGGGTTTGGGTGAAGGCCACTGGGAGCTGAGGAGGCTCTCGGAAGGTTGAGGATGGCATTTTCTGGTGGGGTTTTGAAGCGGGGTAAAGTCGTGCTCTGGTAGAATTGAAATGTCTGAGACTTCTAGAATAAAGCAGGAAAATTTTCGCACGCATCAAGAAAGTATCTTTTGAGAGAGAGATCAGAAAAGGAAAAGGTTCATTTTCTTGTTGAGGGATGTAACCGCTAGATTGCGCAGAAACGTTTTGGTCGCCCAGCTCGCTTGCGCTGCGGGTCACTCATTCTCTGCATTGTTTGCTAACAATGGAAACCTGGAAGTATACTCCGTCACATATCATGCTTGAGAATCTTTCTCAGGCAAAATAAGTGTTCACAAGGAAAGAAGTTCCAGGCAGACATTAGTGTGCGAGATCCAGATGGACTTCACTTTTCTTTCAACGCTAGACTGTTAGGAGTTAGTGCGAGTGCCTTTCGCTTGGGCTGAGAAGCGCGACCGATGTCAATATTGATCGTCGCTGTTGTTAATGCTGGTCTCCTCGAACGTCACCATCTCGAAACCATGCAAATCACGCTCATAGTCTGATAGTAAAACCAAGAACGTCTTCGACAAGCACCTTCACAAGTACCTAAGGGGCCGTTTACGACCCAAGCACCCATGTCTCCGGTCTACCACCAGAACTTTGGACAATGGTCAGTGAAGAGGTACGTTCACCCTTCGAGTATCGCAGAGCAACAAGAGCCATATCCATCACAGGAGTACCATGCGGAACGGAGATTAAGCTCAGAGAGAGGAGGAACTGTGCCTATATCATCTGGCATGATGCTTGGCGCATTTGATCTTCCTGGAGGCTCGCGGGGCCAACGCCTCACCAGTATAGTCCAGGACTGTACGGACGATGCCTCTTAATTGTGCCGCCCAAGTTGAACCCTTACTGAAGTATCGTATCTAGCTTCAGAGCGATCTTGCACTCAGAGCACTCTGTCTTACATGCCATACATTTCGAGATATCTTCACCAAATTTGCCTTCATACACTCTCGAATTGAAGGCAGTATCACAGCTGGAAAACCTGGAATTGCCGGAGACATTATGTCATCTTCAGACCTTCAACTTTCAGGCAGACTCAAATAAGAGCGACACGACCTTTGCAGAAGGGATTGACAGGGTCGCTGAGTTGCTTGTAAGCATGCTAGGCAGAATGTCGAACCTTTGGACAATTCGGTAGATATCTCTGAAGGATATAAGGTTATCGTCATACTAGAACACTGCCTTAGCTGGGCAGATGAAAGCCTAGAACTGTATGATTGTATCCTGACGCTTCGCAGCCCCGAACTCTTAGTTTTTCTCAAGAACATGAAAAGCCTTCAGAACCTCACTATTCAGTTCTGTACTGCAAACTGCGAAGACACAGAGGACGGGCTCGAAAACTACTCGACAAGGTTTAAGCGTTTCAAGAACATTACATCTCTCGAGCTGCATAACTCTCATGGGGATTGCAAAGTCATTGTTCGAACATCGCCAGTGCTTTGGCAGACTGTCCCCATCTCAAGAAGCTGGGGCTCGGGAGGGGTGCCAAGACTGTCTATGGCGAAGACGTCGACCAAGGTGGTGACGAAATACTCATCCTAGATGAAATGGACCTGCTCAGGTCATTGTGTTTAACATATGGTACTCAACCCAGAACACAGCCCTTTAAGATTCAGACTCTACGACTCGGATACTCAATGTGCCTAACAGCATCTACGTCCTCTTTGGGAAATTACCTGACAAAGGTCTTCGATCTCGGAACTCTAAAGAATTTGGACATATACAACGGATATGCACTTCAGGCTCAGGATGTACTGGAACCCGAGAAGAATATATCGTAAAACCAAGATGGGAATTGCTTGAACATTGTCGCCTCCGGTCTCTGGGTGTGACAATAATCGATGCCGAATTCATAAGTTAACTGATCGGCGCGGGCAGGTCAGCTAAAGAGCTGTCGGTATCCGGTTCGTACCGCATAGATGATCCCACCATTCAAGCATTCGATCACGTTCGTCTGCCGAACCTCAAATCGCTCTGGACTAAGGACTTCGAAGTTCGCGTCGAAGAATTTTTGTTTAATGGCTTCAGCTACGATATTGCGATGAACGGTGATTACGTCGAGTTTGTGGTGAGAATATTGAGAAAAATGCCGAATCTGGGAAGTTCCAGGTACGAGGGCCTCTTATAAGTCCGATCATGCAGCTGACTCGACTCTCCGCATGACGATCGCATCCCGTCTACGATGCTGAGAGATAACAATCCCATCACGGCCCTGCAGTCATGCAAGTCTCTCGCACATCTCCACGTATTCTTCGACAAACAATGGAAGGACAATCGCTCAATTTCTCCATCCCAGTCCGCAGATTTCATAATCTTACATTACTGGAACTTCACAACATCGGCCGGAAAGAGGCTGATGACATTAGAGGCATCGCTGCAGCTCTCAGCTCCTCTCCACATCTGAGAAAGCTTGGGCTTGGACTGGGTTGGCGAGCTGGTTGCGAAGGTACTCCAGAAATATGACTCCTTCGAGTTGAAGGCGAGCTCCTGCTTGATCTCTGCACTCGGCATCATGCTTTGGAGAAGTCGCTTTTGATGCTTGAGACTTGAAGGCTCGACCATGTGTCATTCCGAGCACAGACAAGCCCGACACTGGAGATTCACTCGCGAAATTAGACGAATTTAGTGGACTTTAGACCCTCCATTTGTTGATCGGGCTAGTCCGAGGAGCTGATGACGAGGATGCATATCTTCAGGTTGACTGGAATCTCTTCGATACGTGTGTCCTACTTCGGCAACTGCCAGTTTCACGACTTAGTGTTGATCAAAGGACTTGGCTCAACACTGTCCTTCGTTCGGTGACAGATCTGATTGTGACTGATCAATACGCCTTCTGCGAATTCAGTTTGAAGCAGTTTGTTTTGTTAAGGCTTCCAAACCTGAAATATATCTTCACTCGCGAGATCATCGCCGAGAGAAAATCCAGCATGTGGTCGGTGACCAATTCGGGCTCTGGTCTTGTTTTTATGTGGGATTCGGAATCGGATTCAGGAATGGACCCAGACGTGGAATCAGAGACGCGATCGAAGCCAGAATCAGCCTCTGGCACGATTGCAGGTTTAGACTTAGTGGCAAACACAGATGTAGGAGAAGAATAGTCGAGTAATGGTGTAGCTTCAGAGTTGGAGCCTGATAGATTGACTGCTTAGCCACTTCAGGGTTCTCGGGCTACCACTGTCCACGACAGACTTCATGATGGCGGTGCCAGCTTGAAGCGTCTTGGCATCTGCCTCGACCTCAACAATTCTTAGGTTAGTCACCACAGTCGCATCGCAATGTATAAATCTCCTGCTAATCTTTCACGGCCATTGTGCTACCCCCTTGCAATGACTCAAGCAACTTACAAAGCTTCGTCTAGACAGTAAGAGCGTTAACGGGGGAGGATACTCTTCGAAAGAATTATCCCGGTGGCCCGACGTTAACCGACTATGAAATATCGCGGAAAGCTTTGCCAGGCTCTTCAAACGTCGATGCCACTCCCTTCAATACATAAAGATCGGACAATGGGCATGGCAATTCATAGACCCAGTAGATCAGGTTCCTGAATCTGCTGACCAGATCTCAGTCCGACAACTGGAGTTTGGTGAGATGATGACATGTGAGTTGTTCGCATCTATCACTTTTGCCCCTGAGTCAGGGCTGCCAGAGTCGGACACAAACCATAATGAGTGGTCTGAACAGGAAGAATATCGCATGGACAGTGTGATGACGGAGATTCGACAGGCTTTTGAGGAGGGGAGATATGTAGACCCAAGTCGAACCGAGGCCTAAGAACGCTAGATCATTGCTATCTGTACAATAATGTTCACGTCCATTTTGCTTTCAATGAACATATCAGTGGTCAGAAATTTCATGTTAGCTTAGCACAACTATTATCGTTCTCGCAAGTTCGAGATGTAGCAGGGGCGCTTTCATAGTTGAAGTCTTGGAGAGACATTATTTTCACGTGACCGTCTGCAAAACGCAATTCATTTCTCCTTGCTTTCGGGAACCTTCACTTCACTGACGTAACGGCAGCTAACCACCCCCACGAGCTCAATCTCTGCGAGCCTGCTCATTAATAGGTTTGTCGGCACTTGTTCCTTATATCCATGTAGCCAATCATCATTCCCTGGGCCCTCTTCCTAGTCTCCACATCTCACATCCACCCCACATCACATCGCACAACCAACATTTCACAAAATGTCAATTCCATACACATAAACAAATAAGACGAACCAATCATATCAGCAGACACATCCCTCGTGGCGCAATTGGCTAGCGCGTAAGTACTCAACTACACCTTGTATCAATCATCATTCTAACAATCACCCAGGTTCGACTGTTATACAACAGATTCATCGAGAGGTTGGTGGTTCAAGCCCACCCGAGGGAGCTCAATCGATCTATTTTTGATCTTTTTTCAGGTTTCTTTTAGCTCTTTCACGCTGTCCGAGAATCTTGTCCTTCTCATTGAAAGGGACTGACTGGTGCATGGAGTTGGAGGTGGAGATGCCCACTTTATTTTTTCACTCTGCATACAAGCGAGCGGAGGTGGGGTTGATAAACAAACTCAAGCGAGTTGCACTCAGTGCCAGATTTCCCATACTTCGATCAAATGAACTCCTCCTTCAAATTCAAGTCGAGAAAACCAATTCTTCTCCCTTCTTGAAAAGGTATGCCACTCTCCTTATCTCCGCCTTTCGTCACTCCACTACCTCCACCCACGTGAGCCCATACAACAATCACTGCAACTCATGCCTTTTCCCCTCACTCCTTACCACCACCTCATCCTGACTTCCCGACTGAGCAACAGGCTTCCTCGGAACAGTATACTAAAAGTTCTCTCCAATCGACTTCGCATGTAGCTCTCTCGGCTTCGAAATAGCAGGAACCTCCGTCTTCTTATGAGGGGAAATGTGCCGACTTTCTCTTCCTGAAACAGAACCACCAGAGGAAAATGCCGAGTATAGTGACTGCTACTGCGCCGACTCCTGACCCGATCCCAGCTGTGGCTCCGGTTGAGATGGGGATGCCTGATTTGTGGCATTGTTGATTTCTGGCGCTGTCTCGTTGGTCGCTTTAGCTCATAGGCAAGAATAATTGCCTCGGATGAAACCTGATAAATGGATTCTATCGAACTCGGAACATGAGAAGGACGATTCGCTGGAGCTATTGATCACAAATCCGTTGTAAGCCTGGTTCAATTTCGGGATTTCAACGCTAGTACTTATCAGCTGAAGCAGTCCAAGTCAGCATTAGTTACTTACACTGAGAACGAGGTGCCCGCGCAAGTTTCTGAGGGCGATTACAACAGAACCTAAACCCCATGCGGGGGCAGCGGAGCCCAAACCCCTACCCCATGTTTTGCGTGACACACCCCAGAGACACCACCAGAGTAGTCCTCCACACCACCACACCACCACACCACCATAACGTGTAGGCCCACTTAATACGTTAGTACTTTACTGACGTTTCCTCCCGTCTCCCTAGCGAGCCGCCGTTGGTGGGGACTAGGGACAGGGCAGGTCCTGCTCCTCGGATCCTGCGTGATTCCGGGCCGAGCTTTTCACGTCGGAAAATAGTAGCGACCGGCGGCGCGAGCCTGTGCCAACCAACACCAACGTTCCCCTCGTACCCCAATTTATGTTGATATTTATGTTTATGTTTCACTGGACCGCCGACTACTAGACTGACTCAGACTAGGGGACGGAGGCTTGGTTTTGCGCGGGAGCCAGATATTATATCGTCAATATGATAGTGGCAGAGCATGTTGAGCAAGGCAATGATAATCTTGAATGATGTGAGTGAGGCTCGGCTCATCTCATCTGCTGTCTATCGTCTGCTCCCATCCTATGGAGACACCCAGCCAGTCTCGGCGACCCAAGGCCTTCGTCCGTATTCCCTGTCTGTCCTGTCCAGGCTACGGAGGCAATACATGAACAGGTCGGCCTTCGGGTCTACGTCTACCGTTGGCTGCTCGTTAAGGTTGATGTTTGCCTGTGGCTCATGTTGACATAAAGCAAGCCCTCGCTCTCTTTAGCCTTTAATTTCTTCATGGTTATCTATCTATCATTTTACTGCCTTCTCTACTTCTTTATTTCAGCCTTCACGATCCGGCTGCGCCAGGGCAGGCCAGGCCACGATCGCAATGTCCTTCACCGGTAGCACTATCTTCGGCAACAACGATTCCACTGCCAGAACAGCTGGTCTCGCGCGTCGGTCTTCTACCGTCGAGCGTTCACATGCAGAGGCTCTAGTCTCGAGTCCCGATGCGGCGTCTCCTCATGGCGCCCACGACGGCAATGCTATCTCGGCGGCTGTCACTGCCACTCCCGCCACTGAGCAGGAGAAGGAGACGGAGGCGGGATACGTCGATAGCAGCGAGAACGGCGGCGACGAGTCGGCGCAAGAGCAGAGGGACGGCATGGTAAAGGCCCTCGCGCGAACCTATACATCGCAGTCCCACGCTTCGGCTACGGGCCCTTTTCCTGGCGGCCCTTTCGCCGCTGACTTGCACCCCGACTCGCCTCTGAATCCCAACAGCCCTAAGTTCAGAGCCCGCACTTGGGCAAAGGCAATTGTCGAGCAAGTGGCTGCGGATGGAGCTTCGTTCCGTACCAGCGGCGTCTGCTTCGAGAACCTGCACGTTTATGGATACGGCGCGGGAACGGACTACCAGAAAGACGTTGCCAATGTGTGGTTGGAAGGTGTGGGTATGGTGCGCCGGGCACTGGGCCAGAGGCAGCGCCGTATCGACATCCTGCGCAACTTTGACGGGGTTGTCCACAAGGGCGAAATGCTTGTCGTGTTGGGCCCTCCTGGATCTGGGTGCAGCACCTTCCTCAAGACTCTTGCAGGCGAGACGAACGGTCTCTACCTGGATGACCAGTCTTATTTCAACTACCAGGGATTGACCGCGAAGGAGATCCATACTGCGCACCGCGGTGAGGCTATTTACACTGCCGAAGTCGACGTGCACTTCCCCATGCTCACTGTCGGTGAAACCTTGACTTTTGCCTCTCGCGCTCGAGCGCCACGGAGTCTGCCTGAGAATGTGACCCACGACATATTCTCAGACCACTTGAGAGATGTTGTGATGGCAATGTTCGGTATCAGCCACACGCGAAATACCAGAGTGGGAAACGAGTACGTTCGAGGCGTGTCTGGCGGGGAGAGAAAACGAGTCACTATTTCGGAGGCCGCTCTTTCTGGGGCCCCTTTCCAGTGCTGGGACAACTCAACTCGAGGTTTGGACAGTGCCAACGCCGTCGAGTTCTGCAAGACTCTCAGGCTTCAGACGGAGCTTTTCCAAAATACGTGCGCCGTGTCAATCTACCAAGCTCCCCAGAACGCATACGACCTTTTCGATAAGGCTCTTGTCCTTTACGAAGGCCGGCAAATCTTTTTCGGTCGCGCCGATGCTGCTAAGAAGTACTTCATCGATTTGGGCTTCGACTGTGTTGACCGCCAGACGACTCCTGATTTCTTAACATCTATGACCAGCCCTCAAGAACGCATCGTCCGACACGGCTTCGAGAACAAGGTACCTAGAACCCCAGACGAGTTTGCAACGGCGTGGAAGGATAGCACTGCGTACAAAGCTCTCAAGGAGGAGATTGCGGAGTACAAGGTTGCCCACCCCCTCAATGGCCCTGACGCTGTGGCTTTCCGTAACCACAAACGAGCTCAGCAGGCCAAGAGACAGCGGGTCAATTCTCCTTTTACATTATCATATGGTCAGCAGGTGAAGTTGTGTCTCTGGCGCGCATATCGGCGCCTCATTGGAGACCCTTCCATCACCGTCGGACAGCTCATCGCTAATGCCATAATGGGATTAATCATCACCTCCGTCTTCTTCAACTTGAAACGCACCACATCCAGCTTTTACCAACGCAGTGCTTTGTTATTCTTTGGTGTGCTCATGAACGCCTTCAGCTCGGCCTTGGAAATCTTGACTCTCTACGCGCAACGATCAATCGTCGAAAAGCATGCTCGGTACGCGTTCTATCACCCTTCTGCTGAGGCATTCGCGTCTATGTTGATAGACATACCCTATAAGACCTTGAATTCCATCGTGTTCAACCTCGTCCTCTGTAAGTATGCCTCTTGTTCTCCAAAACAGAGTCAAGATCGTGTTTAGTATCCTGGCTCCATCTGTCCTTTCTCACTTCACTCGTCCCGGAGAAGCCATTGACATGAGTACAGACTTTATGTCCAACCTCCGACGTGAACCAGGAGCGTTCTTCTTCTATCTGATGACGTCCTATTTAACCGTCCTATCTATGTCTGGCATCTTCCGATCCATTGCTTCCGCATCTCGAACCCTATCGCAAGCTATGGTCCCGGCAGCTATATTGATTTTAGCTCTCGTCATGTTTACTGGATTCGTCATTCCCATCGATTACATGTTGGGCTGGTGCAGATGGTTAAATTATGTCGACCCTGTGGCATATGCCTTCGAAGCTCTTATGATTAATGAGGTACGCCATAAGTAGCTTACCCTACAAGGTTTCATGGTAGAATCTAACGATGTATAGTTCCATGGGGTTGATTATCTGTGCACATCATATGTTCCAAGCCCGTCGATTCCTGGATACGCAGATGTTGGCAACGCTAATCGCGTGTGCTCGGCTATCGGCTCCGCCCCAGGAAACGATTTTGTCTCCGGAACGTCCTACATATCCTCTGGCTTCCGATACGAAGCAAGTCACAAGTGGCGCAATATCGGAATTCTGATTGGCTTCCTCATGTACGTCTTGGTTGCCCCATGCTCGTGCATTCACTGACGGAAACAGTTTCTTCAACGGCCTATACGTAGTTCTAACCGAGCTTGTCACTGCCAAAAAGTCCAAGGGCGAAGTGCTTGTTTTCCGCAGAGGGCACAAGCCAGCCCAGTTCAAGGAACAAAGAGATGATGCGGAAGCTGGCATGCCAACTTCATCTGGACCTTCTGCAATTGCGACGCAAGTGGATCATGGTAACACTTCTGACAAGGAAGGTGGGCTTATTCAGAAGCAGACCAGCATTTTTCATTGGAGGTAAGTCCATTATATGCAGCTAGCCCTCTCCCAAAAATCTTTAGGCATTGCAGATTTTAATTTTTTCAAGCAACGTGTGCTTTGATGTGAAGATCAAAAGCGAGAATCGTCGTATTCTCGACCACGTCGATGGTTGGGTCAAACCTGGCACTCTTACCGCCCTTATGGGTGTGTCTGGCGCTGGAAAGACGACTTTGCTTGATTGTTTGGCTGACCGAACTTCAACGGGTGTCATTACTGGCGAAATGCTTGTTAATGGAAGGCTTCGTGACGCTTCGTTCCAGAGAAATACTGGATATGTTCAACAACAAGATCTCCACCTTGAAACCACCACCGTCCGAGAAGCATTGAACTTCAGCGCTCTCTTGCGACAGCCGACCCATATTCCGCGGAAGGAAAAACTCGCTTACGTCGACGAAGTTATCAAGCTCTTGGATATGCATGAATATGCCGATGCCGTTGTTGGCATTCTCGGTGAAGGTCTTAATGTGGAGCAGCGAAAGCGCCTAACGATCGGCGTCGAACTCGCGGCTAAACCGCCCTTGCTACTCTTTGTTGACGAACCTACGTCAGGTCTTGACAGTCAGACTTCTTGGGCTATCCTCGATCTCCTCGAGAAACTTACAAAGTCCGGACAGGCGATTCTTTGCACTATCCATCAGCCCTCGGCTATGCTTTTCCAACGGTTTGATCGCTTGCTCCTCCTGGCCAAAGGCGGAAAGACAGTATACTTTGGGGAGATCGGCAAGAACTCCCACACTATGACATCCTACTTTGAACGCAACGGCGCTCGCCCGTGCACACCGGATGAGAACCCTGCTGAATGGATGCTGGAAGCTATTGGCGCTGCTCCTGGATCGGATTCCGACGTCGATTGGTATAAGACCTGGCGAGAAAGTCCCGAATTTGAGACTGTCCAGAAAGAGGTCGAGCTTCTTAAGGGTCATGCCAGTGATAGCCAAACGGCAGATGAGCAGCAAGCCGGTTACAGAGAATTTGCCGCTCCCTTGTCAGAGCAGCTTTTTGAAGTTACGCACCGTGTCTTCCAGCAGTACTGGCGAACACCCTCCTATATCTACTCCAAGGCCGCCCTCTGTGTTTCCATCTCGGCTTTTATTGGCTTCTCATTCTTCAAGGCTCCAAACACCATACAGGGTTTACAGAATCAGACTTTCGCCGTCTTCAATCTCTTGACCATCTTTGGCCAGCTGGTCCAGCAAACGATGCCATATTTCGTTGTCCAACGAGATCTGTATGAGGTTCGAGAGCGGCCATCAAAGGTCTACTCGTGGAAGGTCTTCATGCTTTCTCAGATTATCGTCGAGATCCCTTGGAACACCCTGATGTCGCTACTCATATTCTTATGCTTTTACTACCCGATTGGCCTATACAAAAATGCCGAGCCAGCAGGCCAGGTATCCGAGCGTAGTGCCCTCATGTTCCTCTTGCTATGGGCCTTTATGATGTTTACCTGCACCTTTACCGATATGGTCATCGCCGGCTTTGAGTCTGCCGAAGCTGGAGGCAATGCAGCCAACTTGCTATTTATGCTGTGTCTGATCTTCTGTGGCATCCTCGCCAACCCCGACACGTTCCCGCGTTTCTGGATCTTCATGTACCGCGTCTCACCGTTCACTTACATGGCAACAGCTATGCTTTCCGTCGCCGTCGCCAACACGAATGTAGTGTGTGCCGCCAACGAGCTTCTCCACTTCGCTCCGCTCGCGGGCCAGACCTGCGGCGCGTACATGAGCGCGTACATCAAAATTGCGGGCGGCTATCTGGAGGACGCCAACGCTACCGATACGTGCTCGTTCTGCACAATCGGCAGCACCAACACCTACCTGGCGGGCTCCCACGCCTTCTACTCGGAGCGGTGGAGGAACTTTGGTATCTTCATTTCGTACTCAGTCTTCAACATCGCCGGCGCCCTCTTTGTCTATTGGTTGGTTAGAGTGCCAAAGAAAACGGGCAACAAGAAGAAGAAACAAGAGTGAGATGTGCTTCTGGGGAAGGAGGAATGGCGTGGCATTCTAATAGGAGGGCGGAGATGTTTGCGCTTGTAATTGATTTCCTCTCATTTCATCCTGTACATCTACTTATGTGTCGCATACAGCCGTCTCTTCGCTCCAATGATGAATAGATTCCTTCTCTCTAGATGAACATATCTTCTCACCGTGGTTTTCATACGGCAGTCTCGAGATCGCAGCTGTAAGTAAGAAAACTGTAACCTGACGTGACGACGGCGTACCGTCCCGAGCGTTGGGAAACACTCAAGCCCGGCTGGGCCTATATTCCTTTCAACGGCGGGCCCCGAATCTGTATCGGGCAGCAGTTTGCGTTGACCGAGGCGGGCTACTCGATCGTAAGGATCATGCAGCAATTTGGGGAGATTGAGAATAGGGATCCGGAGCCGTTTCGAGAGTGGTTGACTTTGACGTTGGCGAGCAAGAACGGAACGAGGGTCGTTTTAACTCCGGCTTGAGGGAAGGAAAGGAAGGGGGAAGGTCGCTTTGACCTAGAGCTTATTGAGATGCTTGCGTTCTCGTTACGGCATTGATGGAATATTTAGCGATATATTTGCATACCTGGGAGGATGACACGATGGGACTGGATAAACCTTTACTTCTTTCAGAAAAGTAAAATATCATGTTGGAGCCGCACTTTTGCTCTAGTTAGACAGGCTGTCTCCTCGTGGTGTGTAGAAACATCGACTATGGTGGTATGAAAACAAGTGTTTTACTTTGTTTTGTTGTAATGCTTGGAATTAGTGATGTGGCATTATCAGAACAAGCGACTTATCAGATCCCAGTCTGGTGAAACAAACTCTTAGCCTTGCCTTTCCACGTATGTGCTTTTGGCCTAGCTGTGCATTGGTGCAGATGCTTGCTAACTCTGAGCAACTCAAAGTTTCGATACCCACGGATTAGTTCCGGATTGGAGAATCCTTTATATTAATAAGCATGCGATTACATTCGCACAGCTCAATTCTCAGCAGACATATCTCCGGGCGTAAATCATCCTTAAAGCCCTCATATAGTCCTGCACCACGCGTGAGCCAAACAGGGAGATCAATGCATCGAGATTGCCTTCGAAAGGAAGTCGGCGTAGACTTTTTCACTGCTACGTCGTAAGTACCTCAAACACATTGTGTGGTGACGAGAATTTTGCTACCATTGGACTGACAGAGCTCCATGTGAGATCATTTGGAGCGTCATGAATGAGCTATGTGGGAGATGTATCTTTGATTTGATCATCTAGTATACATTCATTTCAGAATAAAAGTGTTCCAAAATCCCTCCATTCCTGCTCTCCACCACTACCAAACAAACCACCGCTCCGAAAACCTGACCAAACAGTCACTATAGATATAAACAGGAATAACAAACAAGTAAACGGCCCACAATACCCCCGCCATAGTGCCAAATTGACGAAGCGGCCCCTGACTACCATACCAATCCATAGAAACAAGCGAGACACCAAACCCCAATGTGTTCTTCACCACATTAACCAACACCCCAACATCCCCAGCCCTCGACCTGAAACAATCAACCGAGTACGTCAACAGAACATTAGCTGAAGCTGTCAGCCCAAATGCCAGCATGCCCCATCCAACCGCGATTGAAATCCAGTGTAGGTCTTTCTCGAATCCATAGGCGATAACAAGGCACCCGGCTGGACTGATGACAGCACCGAGTATGACGGCCGGGAGACGATGTCGTGGGTTGTGTTCCCCGCCGGAGCGCTTCGCTGCGCGGGTGGAGAGTTTATCTGCCATGAGACCGCCGAGTGGAAGACCGATCAGTAGGCCAGTCAAGTTACCGAAGCTGATGAGGCCGACTTGCCATGCCTGCCATAGATGAGGAGGTGCGGAATAGACGTTTGAGGAGACGATGGACATAAGGGCTGTCCAGCCGATGGTTAAGCCGAAGATGAGGGTGGTGAGGAGAATAGGCGGAGCGAGTAGGAGTGGGAAGGGCTGTAGTAGACTTTTGAGGAGGTTTTTCTTGTCCTTGACGTAGATGAGTTTGGTGTAGAAAGATCTTTCTATCCACAAGGCTTTGAGCGAGTGGGTCTGCAGGGGTGTTGATAGGGGCTCTCCGCGTTCAGCTGCTGTTTCTGCGTAGGTGGTACTTGCTTTCTCTTCTTCAGTTGTGCTGTTGGGGTCTTCGGCCTCGGGGTCGTTGGTGATATGTGTCGTCTCTGGCAGCATCAATATACAAGTGATGATGTTGATACCAATGGCAATTGAACTTATGCCAAAGAACCATCTCCAATTTTTCGTGCCGGAGGCGATGCCGCCCGCAACTATCGGCCCAATAGCAGAGCCAGCAGCTAGGAATCCGACATAAACGACCATAGCGCGTGCGAGTTGATGCTCATGGAAACATTCGGACACGATGAAGGGACCAAGAGCTTCGATTACCCCTCCTGAGAACCCACCAACGAACCGAGTGGCCAGCAGAGAGTCGTAGGAATTGGCTTTGGCGGCCCAAATATTGGAAGCTAGAAAACAGACCATGGAGATCAGGATGGTGTATCTCTTTCCCAGGTAGTCTGTCAAGGGCAAAGCTACGAGATTCTAGAGATCGGTTAGACAGCTGAAAGTGCACTGTTCCATCTGAACACTTACACTTAGCCCAAGCATTAGCAGAGCGTATGAAGCCAGATGAGATGCCTCGTTAATCGTACAATGAAAATCTTCGATGAGGAGAGCGAATAATGGCGAGATCCCTGCAGCGAAAACGTTGCCCATCATATTGTAGAAGCTTATGTTGAGAAGGATGAGTACTCGCCACCACATAGGCCAATTCTAAAGCTATTAGTAAAGAGGAAAAACTGGATGGGGTGAATTACCCAAGGAGCCAGTGTTCCTGCTTGACTTGTAGCCATCTTGATGATGCACTTGGCGAAATACTGTTGTTGAATGTTTATTGTGGGGCGCCGTGTTGCAATGGACTGATTTGAATCTAAAGTGATCCGATATTGGAGAGAGAGATATGATAATGAGTTTTATTTAGGTGCAGTTGGTCGACGCGTATCTATCGCAGTTCTAAGTGCCGAAAGAGTGAACCGATGCATGAGGCATGAGGCCTGCCACGAGATGATCCACAACGCTGTGCTAACAAAGTCAATATGAAATACTTAGCACGCCTGGACATTAAGCCCTCCGCGTAATGTTCCAGCCACGCGGGGACAAATGCGGAGACGAATGCGGAGTTACAGTTTTACGCAAAGTCTATCCCTCGCTTAGCTCCCGATACATCCCCGGACCAGTAGCCGGCTCTTGATTTCATTTTTACCCCAAGGCCAAAACGAGTGTAAGCCTCCCGATTCGCACACCGTGTAATCTAAGCTAGTACAGTTTCTCTCATATTCTGCCTCAACGTGATTCCCTCGTTCCAAATAGTTGCACAGCTGAATTCCTATGGGCAAATTCTACATACGTAAAGCCCGCTCCGCGACTGTTTTTCGGTCTCCTCGCAATTCCGAGCCGACTGCAAGATAGTATAAAGTGATGTTCGGGGTTTCTCGAGACAATTTAGCAGATCAAACTTCCGGACAGGAGAAACTCACTAGCCATTTACCTCCATCAATCTGAATCATCTCAGCACGCTCGTCGCACCCGTGAAAACAATGACTCCACAGATAGCCCAACCGTCAGAATCAAAAGGTTACAATAACTATTTCGTCGGCCTCGAGGACTTGAAATATGTTCCTCCGTATCTGAAGAACGTCGCAGAGACGCCGAAGGCTGTAAAATGCTCAGTAGAGGGACAGTGGCCGACATGGTTGCAGGGAACTTTCATGCGGTGAGTACATACGTATCTAACTAATTCTACATTCTCAAATCCCAAAATTTATAAATTCAATTGCTAAACATTCATGCAATAGCATCGGAGCCGGCAAATTCGTCATTCCCCTATCAGAAGACGGCTCGAAGCCACCAGCCATCTTACAGCACTTCTTCGACGGTTTAGGCCAGCTACACAAATTCGAATTTGAAAATGGCCAGGTCACTTACAGCAGCCGGCACACAGCTGAGGGAGTGGTTCGCCGAGCATTGAAGGACGGTTTCTTATCGACCCCGATGTTTGGGCTTAATGCGAACACGCCATTGATAAAGGCCCAGGATCCGTGCTCGGCGCTTCTTGGGGCGAAGGTAAGACTTTCCTTCTATCAACCTCGTTGATTTGGTATATATCCGCCTGATCTAATCATGGTATAGCAATCATTGTTCGTGCCAGTCGGTCACATGGAGCCAGACGCTGCAAACATCAACGTCGTGCCACGCAGAGGCATGCATCTACCCAAGGACACAAATCCACTTTCACGGGGTACAGCCTCCGAGAAGCCTGCAGAGGAAGAAGTATGCGTTCCCCTCCTCCCCTCCATTCTAATTTCCATGTAAAATGTATCGTGACAGCAAGCTAAGGCATCGCAAGATCATGGTCTTGACAGATTTTAACATGCTTCAAATCTGCGACAGGGAGACGCTGGAACCCAAAAGACTCCTCACATACGCTGACATCGACTCTCGCCTCTCCGGCTTCGGAATTTGTGCCCACCCACCCAGAGATCGCACCCTAGGCGCCATATACAACTACCTGATCTCAGAGAAGGGTGTGCTGTCTGTTTTCGCACTCGATTATACGACGAATCCGGCGAGGGTGCTGTGGAAGACGGCGCTGCCGTGTGAGCCGTGCTATATCCACTCGTTGGCTATGACGCAGAATTATGTTGTTTTTGTTAGGAATGTATGTATTTTGATTTTGATCATTCGTGTTCATGTTGTTTTGACGAGTCGGAATGCTGATTGATGATGATGGAAGCCGGTTCACATGGATGTAAGCGATACGACGAAGCCGATAATGGAAATGCTAGAATACGAAGCCGAGGTACCCACGCAATTCTACGTCTTGCGCAAGACAGATGGGAAGCAGTAAGTTCCGCAGTCTCCAATTTCCAACTTCCTCATACCCTGCTACCAGTAGTCTGCCCCTCACTAACACGATACCTCGAAATAGCATCGCAACATACCAAATGCCCAATTTCATGTTCTTCCACTCCGTAAACGCGTACGACTTCATCGACGCCGCAGGGAACACAAACATCCACGTCGATCTCTGCAGTTACGAGGGGGGTTCTGTCCCGTACAAAGAGTACTGCATGAGTAACATCCTCGATCCCGCACGACCATTCATAGACGGCACGCTCGTCAGATACGAGCTCCCATCTATCAACACCGCAAACATCAACAAGATCGCACGCGCAACAGTGCAACAGGCAATTGTCGGAGCAAACATGGAACTGCCGAGGATCCGCAAGGATCACTCGATGACACCTGGATATCGGTATGTGTATGCCTGTGCGGATAATGGTGGGGCTAGTCCTGGGACGGAAGTGCCCATTGGAAGATATAGTTCGGGGTTGAAGACTATCCAAGCTGCGTTCTTTGGGGGCTTGGCGAAGTCTGATTGGCTTACTGGGAAGTTTGTGAGGTGGCAGCCGGAGGATGGGGAGAGCTGTCCTTGTGAACCTGTTTTTGTTGCGAGGCCTGGTTCTGTCGAGGAAGATGATGGGGTTGTCTTGACTATTGTTATCAATAAGAAGGGGACGCAGAGTATTCTTGTGGCGCTGGATGGGAGGAGTTTCAAGGAGGTTGCAAGAGCATACTTGCCGCAGGTTTATGCTCTTGGTCCGCATGGGACTTTTATTGAGGATTGATCGGTATCACGAGGAGCTTGTAGTGTATGTCATAGTTGAATGAGATGTGCATTGTTGGAGGTTATGTGGTGTCATTTAGATATCATGAGATCCAGCAAGCGTCTTCGTTGTTTTCATTCTCGCTTACAGTATCTACATAACTGCCCCACTTTCCGCTTCAGCTACTGTCACCCAACAACTCACAACCTCGTAGAGAGTGGCCTATTGGACGATATGCAACCATTTTCCTTTGATATTGTAAGCTTCGTGTAACGCATATCTTCCTAGCGGTTAATCAGATCAAGGTCTTTAATTGCTTTTAAACCCCGTCAAGACTTACTAACACGTAGATACTTCCGAGAGTGCCAAGCGATGCCGCTGCTCAACTGTCACCTGGCTACAATAAGATCCTCCTCGCAGAATACCAGACCAAAAGGTACTCGATCAACTATTTGGCTTCCTCGTGTAAACATCGAGTGAACCCATCCAGAGAGTTGTATCTCCTGGTGCTCCTCCTCCGAATATTGAGGCTCGGAGCCAAGGCAAACTCCAGCGTTTAGACTTTGCGATTAAGTCCAGAACGCGGAGAGCAACCTCCATATGAGTTATCGATTTAGCCTCCCTTAGCTTTCCAAGGATAATTGAATCAACCGCAGCAGGATCAGCTCCATGCTCGAGGAATGTTTTAAAGACATGTAACCAAGTGATCGAGAATGCTTTGCTCTTCCACGCTGTACCAGAGGTCTTCTCTACATATATGGCAAACTGAAGAGTATATTCCCAGACTGTGGTAACCCCCTAGGACCAACTTGGATCTGCTCCTTTGCCGAGGAGAAGATCAACCATTGCTAAGTTCGGAAATTCTTCGATTTCGAAGAAATTATTCAACTCAAAGTCGAAGAAAATAGCATCAATCAGCGCGGGTTTTAGTCTAAATGTTTGGGCTATCAGACATTTATCTTTTTTCTGGCATAACTTATGAGACCTACCTGAACGCTTAGAGAAGGAAGGAAGGACCCCCTACCCCTCCGCACCAAAGTGTGCACGACCAGTGTGGCTGGTAAGTGGTACGTGTGAGCTTACTGGTTAGCTCTGAGTCATGAGACGGTTTTTGTGATGTTTCGTCTTCGGCCCTGTATTTACAGAAGCTTCTTGATCGTGAGCTGTAGAATCCATGAGACATGTAATTGGGAGTTGTGCTCAAGTCGTGTCGTTTTTCATAAAACGCCGTGAAAGACAATCCATCCAAGCCAACGTGGCTTGTCAGCTCAGTTGCTGCGTTATCTAACTCATTAAGTACCTTCACTAGTTCAGAGGACAGGCGTCGTGTATCTAGCAATTTTGCATATGACATACAGAGTTGAATATTTGCCCAGAAGAGAAAATGAGTGAGGCGATGAGGGTTTAGAACTTTCAGTTGTAGGACAAAAGAATGAAGGAGGGCCATCTGTGGGTCAAAGGGACTTTGGCAAGCACCAAGCAGCATTTGCCACACACCAGGGCTTTCCAGATAGTCTTTGACTGTCCGATGAACGTATTGTACAGCGTGATCTGCAATGGTCTTCTCGGGCTCCTAATGACGAGATGTTCATTGTTCTCCGTTTCATAACGTATTCCGAGGATAAGATTCTCCCGAAAGTCGGGTAAGTCTTGTGCAGGAGCGGCTTCAAGCAGTCCTTTGCATCTGCTGTTTAATCTTCGTTGCATTAAGTCCGCCTTGAGAATCTGTTCTTCTCTTTCCAAAGGCCGTACTTGACATTGGAAAACATCATCCTCGTCTTCATCGGCAAACGGCAGACACAGCAAAGATGGCGGCGATGAAGATGCTCGAACAAGTTGAAATAGTTGCGAGGCATGCTCAAGATAGAAGGGATCCAAGCTCTGAAACATCTTCTGATATAGGCTTTGGAGATCTGGAGGCAAGAATTCTAGCCGTCTTTGGAGATCTGACACTCTATCCGCATTCCCAAAGCCCGCCAATAGTGAGTGAACCACCAGGTTGACCCAGAGAAATACTCCTGAGGCTTTGCGGGCAATATCTTCGATCAATTGACTTGCATACTCTGGCTCACGTCGTTCCAATTCAGCAAAACCTACATGACCAAGGAAGTGTGAGCTGACATAGGCCTGTATATCTCGATAGGTGAGATCCTGAACCCGCAAGCTGGATCGATCCTTGAAAGCGTCTTCGAACTCCACCCAAGGACGGCTGGCAACGCACAATTTTATATTTGGATATGAGCTGACGTCCTTTAAAAGATTGATAAGAGTCACAGGGTCACCTGCAAATTCGTCAAGGCCATCGATAAAGAAACAGAATTTGGTGTCAGCCAAATTCTGTGCCGCTAGAAGCTGGAAACCTTGGCGGAGTTCCGTCAAAGACCATGCCTGTGGATCATCGCCGAACAAAATGCACGATTCTAATCGCGCAGGGAAAACCACCGGGATCAGACTGGGGCGTTTGCTGAGAATCTGATGTAGGACAGATCTCAAAAGACCAGGCTGTGACATCTGTATTTCAGATCCAGAATTCCAGAAGAAGAAAGCAGCGGTAAGAAGAGTGGCTCCACCACAACATTCCTCCAAGTGATCGAAAGTCCGTTGTTGACTGTAGATATATTTCATCAGTGTCGACTTTCCAGATCCCGCTTTTCCAGTAATCCAGTAAAGCTTAGTATCGCTAATCAACCATTTAGAGAAGCAAGACCATGCAGTAACACTTTCCTCGGGATTCTGGTACAACCACAGAAATGTGGCCTCATGAGCTTTCGATATACGGTTGTGGCGGTCTTCCGAGTCTCTGAACTGTAGCTGGCGAAGCAATTCAGATGAATTTGGTTATCCTCCTCAAATGACTAGAAGGGTTTTCAATCAGTCCTCTATCTTCAGCACTCCTTTTATCTTGATGGATAGCATCGATGATCTCAGCCTTCCACGTTCTCGCTTCCTGAATGAAGCCAAGAAACTTCTCGCCGACTCCCTGAGATATTTCGTCAAGCCGTTCGATGTGGTCTGAGATTGAAGACTGTGTACTATTCAGACCAAACATCTGATCTCTGTCCACGTAAGTATAATCGGAGACACAATGATGATTGGGTATTATCGGAACGATGACAGTATGCGGAGAATGAGTTGTTGCTTAAACCTATCGATGCTCCTCTGCATATCTTCAATCTCACTCTCCTTCCAAACGGTCTTCAACGCAGCTTTGAAACTGTTACATTTGCCATGTTTGCCCGTGACTTCAGTCTCTCCAGCGCGGTCAGGAGCTTTGTCGCCGCAGCGTTGCACTGCTTCGCGAGTTCCAGCAGCCCAGTTTCGTTGGGTGTGAGTTGACGATGAGTTGCCGAAGATTCAATTGATTTATTGAGATCATCGATGACCTTTGCGAGATCTGTTGTGAGTTGCTCGTGCGTCTCATTCGCATCCACGGTGCCATGGGCTGACTTGCGAAGGCTGTATCCGGCAGCGAAGACCTTAGTGCCGAAATCCACAAAGGCGACGGCGTTGGCAGCCACGCCGAAGCCTGCAAGTGCCTCTGCCATTTCTCCCGGTACGAGACGTTGCTGGTGGGAATTGTTCGAGGGAGATGTAGTTGTCCGGTTGCAAAAACAGTGGCAGACGTTGTGGTTGACTAGGTAAGGCTGTGGCCAAGGCAGACCTGCAGGCTTGCAGGTGACAGCAACTCAGCACTGCCTTGAGGCTTGCATGGTGAGACATGATTCGCAGAATATATCTCAAGGCAGCCCGTCCTCTGCAGACAGTCTGTGAAAAGAAGTTGAAATGGTGTGGAAGAAGAAGATGGTGATGGTGAACAACTCGACATTGGAAGGACTTCTTTCAAAGGGAGAGATAAGTGCCGCCTAGTGCCCATCTAGCCCGTTCAGACGAGGAAGGAGCCACGCGGGTTCATGATCACAGATCCTAGATTTCGGGGAAACTGCGATTGAGCAGCGCGCAACGTTCGATGCATGGAGTCGTAGTCAATTCAAGATGAGCGAATGAGCAAGAATGGAGAGTGTCATGATCTTTTTCATACACACAACTACATTGATCGATTCACACCGCGCCGTGTCATGCTATATATCTACTTTACTCCGCTTCCCCAATCCCGCACCATCCCCCACTCCCACCTAAAGCCATGCAGCACCACACCAACTGAACGATCTCTTAGTCACACAAATATCCATCTGAAAGCAAGGGTATCCATTATACAGCACTTGCTTGCTTGTTCACCAGACTGTCAAAACCACTTCAGTAAAACCAAGAACCAAGCTCTTTGCACCGCGCGTGATAAGACTCTCGCAAGTAACATCACGCTTGCAACTTCGTCATCCCTATAAAGAAGCACGAAACGCCAGAAGGTAAAAAGAAAAGAAGCAAATCAAACACCGCCCAATGCAGAGGGAGAGAAGAATGAACAAGATATAGCCACGCCGCACCACACTACACCAGAGAACAGAGCCCAAGCCAGATGGGAGAAGACTCGTATAAAGGTATATGATATCCATAAACAGGCAGTTGAGAAGCGAAGAAGATGATTGGAGGAGATGATCAGATATCGAGTTTAGGTCTTTTGGCGTCGCCGCTTTCTCCTTCCACCTCGGGTGTTTTCCGTTTGCTGTTGTTGCCGCCATCTCGACTGCCACTGTCTTCTCTTAAGAAACTCGGTCCAGTCCCCACAACGGGAGTTGCGAAGTTGAGGGGACTGGGCAAAGTATTCGAATCACTGCCCCGATAGTTCCAGTCAGGATAGAAACTGCTGGGACTTGGAAGGAAGTCGTTGTTCATGAATCTGGAGGGGAGGGCGGAGACAGGCGTATCGATCAGGTTTCCGTTATTTGAATTCGCTTGAGAGTTTTGAGAAACAGGATGAGGTCGAGCGAAAGGATTTGGAGGACCGGAAGCACCAGCTGACAGAAGAGCAGAGGCCGAAGGCGACGGAGGCGGTAAGACAACACCAGAAGAGTGTGAATCCGAATTTTGATGTCCATTCCGCCGAGCATTAGACCCGGTGGCGTTGGTGCTTGACCGTGGACTTGAAGCGGAATCGGCAGTTGCGCTGCCACCATCAGGTGAAGGCTCGTCTGGGATCTGAACTTTCAAGACTGGACGCTTCCCACCACCGAGTTGAGCCGAATTTGTCCGTGATGGCGGTGTGAATCCATCAGGCATGGAAGACATCGAGGACATGGAAACATTGCGATTCTTGTTATGAGTTTGAGCACGAACAGGCGGAGGAGAATTGTTGGTCTTGATGCGGGTAACAGCTCCAACATCGACAGACTGAGCACGGTTATTCGACGTCGGTGCGTCACGGGCTGGCTCAGTATTGGAAGTTGAAGAAGCCCAGTGCTGCGATAGAATTGACCGTGATTCGTCGATTGGTGTGAATATGCTTCTAGACTTGACCGACATCCTCTTCACAGGCTCAAGCATTTGCTGAGGTGCAGGTTGCTGCTCCTCTTGCTCTTGCTGAGGTGGCTGCTGTTGAGGGGCTTGTTGCTGTTGTGGCTGTGGTGGAGATCTCGATTGTGGTCGTTCTTGTTGAGGAAAAGCTGGTGGCATGGACGCCCTTCGTTGCTCCTCAGCGTATAATTGCTGAACTTGCTGTGGATGAGGATGTTGCTGAGGTGGTGCGCCGTAACTTGGATACTGTGGGCCGCCTTGTTGTGGAACTCCTTGAGGAGGACCTTGCATTTGAGGGCCTTGCTGCATGTGCTGTGGCATACCATGTGGGTGTTGTGGTGGCATATTTGGACCATTATGAGGATTATATATAGCTGGATTTGGCATATATGCATATCCATTGGGAGGTGTAGGATGAGGATGTTGCTGCTGCTGTTGGGGAACGAGGTTGGAGCTTGTTCTTCGAGGACCATTTCTTGAGGAAGGCCGAGACTCATGTTGTGGTTGTGGAGTATGTTGACGCTGTTGTGGATGATGTGGGAAGACGCCATTGGGAATAGGAGGAGAGGCAGATGGTGTTTGATGTCTGATATGTTGGAATGCGGCTTGGTTCTGGAATTGCGGAGGCATCATCTGAGGCTCGACTGAGCCGTGGTGGGATGGTCCAGATCCGTCATCATCGTCATCATCATCGTCCATCTTTCCCTTCCCACTGAAGTCCGCCGGGCCCTTGTGTTCACTGGCTCCTCCATACTGGTAGCTGTTAGTTCCCATCCGAGCAATTCTAGAGGGCGACGTACATAATTGTATCTCGTCAAGATTTCTCCGATATCACTACTCGAATACTCGTACAGCTTCTTATTGTTCCCAAAGATTATGACCGCGACATCGACGGAGCAGAGGACGGAAAGCTCATGCGCCTTCTTGAACAAACCACCTTTGCGCTTTAGGAAAGTTCTGCGAAGATTCTGATCAGCAGATGTTTCGAAAGCAGAGCGGAGTAGACCAGCAGCAGATAAACTTACACTGAGCGATTCCGATCATCCTTGATTGCCTTGATCTCAATCTTTCTTCTCCCCATCGCGGCGACGCGCCGATCTTGCGGAAGATATGAAGTTTCTGTGAATTGATCCAGCTCCTCGGACGGTGGTGGATGCACAGGTGGTGGTGGTGGGTGGTGGAGGAGGAATGAAACAGCCTGATGTAGCTATCGGCTGGTCGTTGGCTTAATGCTGGCGCACGATCGCACACATGAAAGCGAGGCAGAGTCTGCGACAACTAGGAAACTAGAATACAGGCGACCGTCGATGTGCGCGGTGTGATGTTGATAGAATCAAGAACAGGAGAGCTTGCTGTTGAAGGAGAGACTGGATGCGCCCGAGGCAAGACTTCTCGAGGCAGACTTTCAGAGATGCAGATGCGATGCAGCAGTAATGAAATGGGAGTGAAAAGGGCCTGAAACAGCTTGAATCGTGATACAGCGGGGATGGCGTCGGATCTGGATCTCCTGGACGGGGCGCGCGCGTTGGTGTTATAGAGAGTTGATGCTGTACGCGGGACGGTACCTAGATGCAGCTCTAGGGACTTTTTTCTGGTGTTGATATTGACTTGTGCCGGGCTGATAGACGATAGAGGTTCGCGATGCTAAATATAGAGATGGTGGTGGTCGGAGAGTTGGAGGGGAGGGGAAGAGAAGGGAGCGAGGGGGTCGAGTGGGAAGTGTGGGAGAAAGACAACTGGCTGGGCAGAAGGCTTGGGAGATGGTGGACTTGGCGGGAGAAGAGAAGTAGTGGTGGCCGGGCGTGGGTGTGGGCGTTTTGCGGTGTTAGAAGATCCAGGTGACCGTATACTACGCAGATAAGACAGGACAGGACAGGACAGGACAGGAGACGGGACAGGATGGAATGACAGCTCCAGGTCGAGGGTTGAACCCAAGCTTTGAGCCTTCGATCTGCTGTGCAATGTTTTGTTTGCTACATACAGGGCAGGTAGTGAAATGGGGTGAGGCTTCAGGTGAGCCGAAGGGAAAGGAAGTATTTGTAGGTATCCGAATATAAGGTTGAAGATAATTTGGTCGAAGGTTGAAAGAGAAATATATATGGAAAATAGAGTGAAGTTGAATTACATCATACATCATACATCATACCTAGGAATAGTTGTGAATCATCAAGGCCGAATATCAAAATCAAAGAAGAACCAAAATTCGAGCGGGATATAAGTCACTCCTGTCCCGAACCGTGAATCCTACCTGGCTCTCACCCATCTGGAGACTCCTGGGCATTTGCAACCATTCACGAAGCAGAGTCCGAGAGAAATCCCACCATGTTTCCCATCTCCGCCAGCCATATCCTTCTCCGCCTCCAATGGCCGTTCCAAGCTTGAGCGACGTATCACCTGTCACAACGGCTTCTCCATCGGCTTCTCCATCGGCTTCTCCATAATTTGCGGCTGCCTTTAGGGCGACCTATGACAGCTCAAGAAGCCCTCTTCATTTCCTTCGACTCGTCCAATCAACTGCTACAAACGGACTCCATATTCTCTTCTGTCTGATTGTGCTTTTGTATCTTTATCTCCCTTGAATGTATCGAGAAGAGCGAAATGTACGCGCAGGATTACCTACTCCTTACGGACTTCTCTCATGACGCCAAGCCATCAAGCCCCCATCGTCGCCTGTTCGCAGACACCATCTCAAAGTCAATTTCTCCCATCAAACTTCTGTATGATCGTCTTCTCTCCATTCTTTCCATCACCAAAAGATTACGGCAGCCCAAACAAACAACACCTCCCAAAATCCATCGCTTCCCAGCACCAATCTTTCGCACATCTCCCTAAGCGCCCAGCGTTGCCAGCCCTCAAGCTCTCACTGGCTGCACAAGCCGTACCCGACGTCCGGCGCTGTCAGCAGTATTCTCCTATTGGTGAAACGAGCGACCCCCTTGCCATTTGCTGCATCAGAAAGGTCCCAAAATAGCCCTCTTCAAGCTCTATTTGTCCATATTACCGACAAGGGGACCAAGGCAGCAAATTAGCTGCAGATATCCTTCCCCATGTCCTTCAACTCGAACATATTCCGTGCCTCTCCTGTGTCACACACAAATTGAGGAATCGAGATGCGTTTCCCTCGTCCGGGCAAATCAGACGCATTGAAACCAACCCCCGTGTTCTTCCAGAAGACGTTCTGTCATGGTCGCTTGCAGTGTTACCGGAATTGACAGCCCTGTTTACTTACGATGCATGGGCATGCCAGAGGGATGTTCCGTTTTCAGGGACAGGACGTTCGTCAAAAGAGAAAGCTACTATTCCTGTCGATTCGTACAGGAAACATATGCAGGTACTGTCACTTGCAGCACATGGAGACCATACAGAGACCAGGATACCAGATTGTTTCGTTTCATTGAACTTGATACCGAGTACCGACCCTGTCCCTCCATTACTACAATCATAATGGAACATACGCTCTACGGATTGCTCGGCTGGGGAGAAGAGACCTGAAGGTGAGATTTGGAATACTTTCTTCGAAAACGGGCAGACTTCTATCTTTGCACTCCCCATCTAAGTTATGAGAAGATGAACAATGGAGGGGGAAATCTGCCTCGGTCTTTCTCCAACAGAACATGAAACACAACCGTTGTGATCAACACTAAGGGATGTTTCTTTCAGCTTGCTTCACCAGCCTGACCTGGTATTTCTGTCCAACAAGGCCATGGATCTGCGACCATATCACATCATATCATGGCTATCAACCTTTTCAAAGACCCGGCTTCCATCCTCCCGGACATCGTCGTCATTATAACAGGATTTCTGGACTTCAAATTATTCCGAGGTTGATGTTGTGCAGGCGAGGCTCTGTGGGCAGCCTGTGTAAGCGATTGACGACTTCATTCACGCAAGGCAGACCATACGATCCGGAGATCAGAAGTACCGAAACACAGTAAGAAAATTATTATTTCTTTACACTTTCACTCTCCAAGCGGGTAAACCAAAGTCTGAATCAGATTCCACCATCCATCATCCCACATTCCAAGACTCTGCACGTATCTCGTGGTTTATCTCTGCCAAGCCAACGATGATCTTCTGCAGCAATATCAAAACCATCACAATGCCTCTCATCTTCTCTGGCCAACCAAAAAAACCCAAACAAAATCTACCTCTCCCTGTACCATCCCGTCTTACATACCCTCTCCCTCTTTCCAAACACCTCCCCCAACCACATCACAAATCCAGACTCCACATCCCTGCACCCACACAAATGAGGCTCCAGCCACCCGCACGCTAGTAACGCACGTCCGTTTCTGCATCTTTCTAAAAAATAGTTCTATTTTTAACAACAACCTCACATCACATCACTGCCAAACGACAACCCCTCCCCCACCAAACATCAAACATCAAATTACCAACCATGTAGATGATCGAGATGCGGATGCAACTGCCACCTTCCCTGCAGTCAGAATATGCGAGGACATGACGGACATACGATGGTATGCATGCATGCAGATGTGAACAGATGCAGATGTCAATGTCATCTTGAAGAGGCTGGCTGAGGAATGAAGAAGTCTGCTGCATCGAGGAAAGTGCGGAAAGAAAAGAGGACTCTGTTTACTGTTGCTGTTGGACGCAGCAAAGTCGACTACCAGGAACCAGGCTTGAGTAAACCAACATTTCAACACCCAACTAACTACATCGCAAGCAGGTAAGTCTCCGGCACGTAAGTACTAACCTCACCTCTCTTTCAAGCTTAGCCCTTCAACTTCCCTCCATTTCGGTACCCATTTGCCCTCAGTCTTTCTGTCTGTACAATCTTGGTATCGCCTCGCTCATTCAGCCCATGCCAATTCACCAAAATGTTACTTCCAAGTTCGTCATCGTACAAACAGATGGTATTCCATCACACAAACGAAAACAAACTTTTCTCATCTCCTATTCTCCCTTTCGCACCCTGGCTCGCTCTTACGTCACCACACCACAAGATCTCCTACATCTCCTCCATCCCTCTTCGCTAAACCCCTCCCCTCCCCCTTTCTCCCCTCTCAAGAAACGCATGCACAGCGGCTCCATCTCCGGCCCCAGCAGCGGCAGCGGCAGTACCTGTCATCCGCGCATATTCAATATATTGCTGGATACACGCGCTACAATTAGCTACAATTGACTTCCTCCGTTATCTCCCCGCATTTTCTGCTCCTTCCAAGCAAGTGAATATGCAGGTAATCTATTTCCCCTCCGTATGGATATTCAAGGTTCTCTGGACCTGATCTACATCTACTTCTGCACTTACCGTACATTTGGCTACCTGCTAGGGAATTGCCAAAATGGTGAGATCCGTACTTGAAATGTACATATATTGGCGCTTGATTCTCCCCTGGAAGTGCGGCTGTGGTTGTCAGCCCGTATGACATGCATTGACATGCGTGGATGCAGGTACCATCCATCTCTTTACTCAACACCATAGCATGTCAGTCTATTATGTTTTAAGAAGGAATGATGAGATGACGAGTGTCAATGGATGGGCCTGCCGGCTCATCCGCACCAGGATCCAAGGAACCAGAACCAGACCCAGCATCTTTAAACGAAAAAAGGACACAAATCCAGGAACCAAAGTGCACAACCTCCCAGACTTCGATGCAAGCTCCACCCCAGCTTCCAGCTTTGAAGCGGGAGTCCATATCCATATCCACCCGCCCCGCAGAAACACCGCAGTACCGTAGCCACAATCGCAGGGCTATGCATGCTCATATTCCTTCGCATCTGATATTTCACAATCAGGAGAGCAGCCAGAAAAAGGTTCAGGGCCTCAATCAAACCTCACCCTTGCGTACCTGCATCAAAATCAAGCACAACATACACCACCTCCTTCCTCCATAGCTCCACCTTCCCATGTCCCTACCAGCACAGCACATCACCGTGGGACATACACAGGCACTGCAACGTGCCAATACCTCCGAGACAGTCGGACAGCACCAAAGAACGGACGAGTTAGTCTCCCGCCTCCATCAAAGCCTCGATCAAAGTCAAGTCCCACAAAATCTTCCACGGCCCTTCTTCGAATCTTCTGTTCCACAGCATAACACCAGCCCTAACATTCTCTAAGTTGAGCTTGTCCTGCCTTGTGCTACGCTACCACGCGGCATGGTACTACATGATACACGGCACGAACTCCCATCATCCAGCCCTCCCCTCCCCTCTCCTCGCCAAACTATCTTCAACAGCATCCCAGTCAACGGCAGCACAAAATCACAGCTTCAGAAATTGAGGCTCAGCGAGCTGTCTTTGACAAGGACTCTGATCCTTCAATTAGAATCGCAACGGTACTGACTGCATAGTACTTTGCCTTGTACCTGCGCCACGCACATAGCATAGCATCTTTCCTAGTAGGCACTACCCCGCGGTGTCGTTCTCGGGGATGACGACACAACACAACATTACGTTGCACGGCACACAAGATAGCTGGCTCTACTGAGCATCAGCGACTCAGCCTTATCCGGCCTTGATTTCACAGTCTGTATGAAGGTTTTGGCTTTGTGGTAGAAGTCCCAGCTTCATGTCGATTGAGCAAAGGTAAGGCTCAAAACTCAAGCATCATGCATCACATTTTATCGGATGCTTGGTATGTGACAGAATAGAGAGAGCATTCTTTCAGAAGTATGATACAGGGATGATCTCCGATAGAATTTTCCCACTGTAATGCTCATCGGGACGTACGGCCAACCATACCCGTGCATCTGTGATCCACAGCCAGTGACTTTCTGCTCTTCTAAGAGATTAAGAGTGGTGGATGAGGCCACAGTTGACCGACCGCGAATTATCGTACTGCAAAGCTGGAAGTCCATCTGAGAAACGTGCGAGCGTCGCTTTCTGAGATGTCTTTACGAGCGTGATGATAGATTGCTCTCCCTATTCCATTGATAACGGGACCGAGCGATTCACCACTGCACAAATTTCAGACTTAGGGGTCATTTTAACTTGTAGTAAACTCAGGTGATGCGAAGAGTGAGAATTCTCGCTTAAACCCCTTTTTTGTGGCTTCGGCAAATAATAACAACAAAGCACATCTAGGTAGACCAGACAGTCAAGAGAAATAGTTTTTGAGTTGTGATCTATGCGTGGAATGTTTGTATAGGTGATTCTTTATTCTCTGGACTGCGTATCTTGACAGCTATGCACGTTTACTGGGAGCGGAATGCCGGGGGAGCTTGAGATTGAGTCCCCCGAACCATTGAAAAAGTTTAACAAGCCCAAACTCTGTTTTGGGTTTCCAAAAGCTTAGCCATCACCTCAAATATCTTACTAACTTCACAAATCCTGCTGAATTCCTTCCAATCTCACGGCATCAATGTGGAAAGAAATTTTCGGTGAGACCGACTCCAAAATTTATTCCCTTCTGTAATTACCGGAATTCTCCTAAACTCTCATTATGCTCCAATACCCCAATTTCCCATGATGCTGATGCTGTGCCAAAACCTAGCTCCTGGTTTCCCGATGAAGGAAAATAAAAGAATACAAAGTGCTCCCAAGCGATTCCAAGGAAGGAGGCGTCAATGAGCGCATCAGACGCCGAGTTGCGTATATTCAGAGCAACCAAATTTACCACTTCGTACCCTCAGGAAGCTTCAGCTCAGATCCCTGGACATCCCAGTACGCAACCACAGTCTTCGTCTCAACCTCTCCCAACTCCTTCTCCCCCTCCCATTTCCCCATCTTCCCCTTCTTCTCCTCTATCACCATCCCAGCTCGCGCATACAAGAAATATCTCCTATGGTACGTCTCCCACGGCATTCTCGCGCTAATCCCCTCATTAGCATTCTCCTCCCATCTCTCATTAACCGCACCCATGATCTCCCGCACAATATCCTCGCCCAATTCCCCTCTCACCAAAGCATGTTTCATATTGCTTTTTCGAAACGAGGTTGCCAGCAAATCAACAACCACATCCCTCAACGGCGTTTCCGGATACGTTCTCTCCCAGATATCCCGCATCTTCTCAAGCGGTAATTTGCCTTCGCTAGCAATATACAGCTCTCCGAAAGCCCGAACAATACAACTCATAACCCTATCCATGAACCCGAATGGAGCTTGGATGTAATCGCCTAGGATATAACTCTCAATCAGGAGCTCCAATTTCGCCATTCTCAATTCCTGTTCGCCTTTCTCTCCTGTTCGGATATCACGTTCATTCCCAATAGGATCAGAGGTCTCCGTCCGAGATAAAGCATCTGATCCTAGTGAAATGACTCTTTCAACATCCACCTCACCGCTCTCCAGCCACATCTTATAAACACCAAAAGCATCCGTACCAATCTCTTCCATGTTGAGATACGCATTTGGGTTTCGATCCAGGGCGCGGAGGGGTGAAGGAGCATGGTAGAGAAGTAGGCGGAGTTTTGGGTAAGGAGATAGGTTGGGATGAGGAAGTGGTGGTTGGAGTTGGTGGTTATTGTTGTGGTAAGTAGGGCTCTGTGGGTTTTTAGTGCAGGCTTTGATGTGAGAAAGGGGAGGAGAAAATGAGGGGAGAGGGGGAGAGGGGGAGAGGATGGGATGAGATGGGATGGGATGGGATGGGATGGGATGGGATGGGATGGGATGGGATGGGATGGGATGGGATGGGATGGGATGGGATGGAATGGACCTTTGTTTGTGAGAATGGAAGTT
>JGI24512J20087_1000155_pt1 | contig 112351 bp, 132 predicted proteins | sample LinPmetageLP35_FD_20087 | JGI IMG/M metagenome (IMG submission 20087) | reverse complement strand
CTTCTCATCCAGCCGTCTCATCTGATCGAAAATATTTACTTGGCTCCTACCAATCGGAACCAAGTGGTGATGACCGGGGCCTTGTGTACAGCTTCATTCACATCAATATATTCCTAGACCCTGATCAAGATGCCGTGCATCTCGCTGCATCTAGGAAGAAGAAACCGGCGTTATGTCGACGGTGTTGGTCTCCCAAAACGGATTAGGCTTGAATAAGTCATCAAGGCTTCATGCCGGTGTGGAATGTGTTGGCTTCTTGAATGGTCAAGCTGCCTTCGTCGATACATAATGAGGCGGCGTGGGGGAGGTCTGGAGCATTGACAGAGTTCGGACCATGCGTATTGTGGGAAGAGTTTATGGAGCATAAATGCTGCACTTCTCCAAAAAGGAATGTCTTCGTAATATCCCCATTAGATTAAGGCAATAATGGAAAGTGACACCCGGGGTTCACTGTAAAGTCCTCCTCTAACAACCTGCACGGCCGGAACACTATCAATGCATCGCGGAGACTTTAGGGATTGTATGCACAATCCTCATCCCCGAAGTAGCTGGAGGCGATTGAGGGACGGTGTACTGGCTCCTGATCAATTATAGCAAAATCCCGCGCCTAGCCACTTGGGGGAAGAAGGAGAAAGATGCAAATGCCTTGATCGATACACAGGGAGCAGATGCATGAAGTGGGACTCGGAGTCATTGGTTCGGTGATCGCTTACAGATCCGAGATTCTTCTCAACCTCCTTAAATCAGCGTTCGGATTAAAACAGCAATCGTGCGGGTTGGGCATGGGTCCAATAGACGCTCACCTTTCAAAATTGCCGATCCTCCCTACTCGTATTCCCCGCCTTTCGGCTTAGTAAGTGCAGCCAGCTAGTGTTAAGAGGAATCGTTCGTCGCCAACCTTCGAAAACAAACGCTCATTGCCAACCTTCGAAAACCAGGTTCCATCGTCAACCTTCGAAAACCAGGTCCCATCGTCAACCGTTGAAAACCGATCCCACGTCAAGAAGCGCGTAGTCAAATCTTCTTGGTATCATTCGAATCGCCGATTCCTGGCCCTTGTTCTAGCCATGTCTCAAGAGATACACCAGAAACTTGATGATATCAGCAAAACCATCTGCAGTCTCCGCGATGTTGGGGATAGTGTTTTTGACAAGCTATATTCGAAAGTATCCAAACTCCTGGTACAGGTTGAAATTCAAAAGGGCCTAAATGAAATAGCTCGAATTATTCGAGATGGAAGTGCACTGCCCGTTCGGAGGATTAATTACAACATCAAGAAGTTGTCTGACAAAAACGAGGCATGCCAAATCCGCTGGTCCGGCTTGCGGAAACTCAACTGCCCACAGATTATATTTAGCACGATGGCTTTCGCAGGATTGGCCTCTCTGGCAGATGAACAATTCGAGTACCTTGTGGAGAACGTGCCGAACTATATCGAGGTCCAAGAATTACCTCGCGACTGGATTGCACGCGACCAGATTAGAAAGGTTATAGCAGGAACACCAAGGCGAGAGAGTACCCAGCCATTCCTACAGCGTGAGTTGTACTTCGCCCTATTCAACAAGGGAGCACTCAACAAATGGACTAGGTTACCACGATCTCGAGTTACAATTAAGTCAAGATTCCACTTCTGATGCCAAGAAAGAGAAAACATCAGCGACGAAGCGCAAACGACTTGAAGGTGCGTTTTGATAATATCGAATTAGGGGGAGAAGCTTAGTCTCCAGCAGGCGAACACACCCCGTCAACCAACCAGGGACCTGACATAGGAGAAATGCAAACAAGAGGGCCGAAGACTGATCAATTGCAGACGGTGCAGACAGGCAGGAGTAAGTAAAAAGAAGCCTTCATTATAGACAGGGCACTAATCATAATATCTACAACAGAAATCGACTATAGGTGCTCAGAAGCACAAACCAGTCTGATGCCACTCTTGGGCGACTCCTTATTCGATGCAATGGCAGCCAGCAATCAATGGATATGGGAACGAAAAGTAGGAGGATTGACAACGGACTGTATGAACGCAATGGTCCCTGAGGACCGTAGCCAAGACATCTCCATCACCTTGTCCGTAGGCTACAGAAAGGGACTGGAGGTGATCGACAAATTCAAGCTGCAGCCTACGTGAACTTTACGTATGCCCCTATCACGCGAACCTCATACCCGGCAGGAACGGAACCTGTCCCGTCTTGAGTAGCGCTGTGGTGTTCCCAGTATGGCGGTGTGTCCATCGGCGCTTTGGGATCATATATTATGATCGATTTGCCTCTGCCCGTTACTTTCCTCTCCTCACTAACGGACGGAAATAGTTTGACGCCTACATATTCCTCCTCCCCTGCAAGCGCTTGAGCCCCAGTCTGTATGTAATCATGAGTTAGCTTCAAATATATGTTGGAGAGAGTTAAAATGATATGACATACCTCCCCGGACATGATGGGTGACTGGTGATATGATACGAAGTGGCCTCTTGCCACAATCAACCTAATCCCATGTCAGCAGAATTCCTCCTGCCTTGAAATGATCCTTACTACGGCTCGCGCGACGGAGAAATGATGGAAACCCCTGAGCTCGTATATCGAGATGAATGCAGCGAATAGGCAGCTATAAGAACCTGTTGGGGGTTGGAAATGGTCGAATATGAGTTTGGGCAGTTTCCCAAGACCCGCCTGTTTGTGGATACTCGTCGCAAGGGGAGGAAGAATGCGAGTATGAGAAACGTAATTATCGTCTATATAACATTAGTGGCTGTATGGACTGTACGGTGGCTGAAGAGGCTTATCCCGTACTCACCTTGTTCGGGATGGGTGGTTATGTCGGCGGGGAGAGAGGCAGAGTGAGGTTGCCTATTTGCGCAAATGCCGAAGGTGGAGTTCGAGTCTTCGAGAGCTAGAGGCACTCTCTGCGTCTTTGATAGAATACGATAGAATGTGCTAAGTGCGATGGGTAGAAGGAAGTACGGTAAAAGGTGCGCGGCGAAGGGAGAAATGAATATGATGATATAAATCGCGGGGCGGAATGATGGTACACGATGGAAGATAGGGCGCAAGGGGTGCCACTCAGCGACTCAGCGACTCAGCGTGGTGGGACGAAGTCTATTGGCGGAGCTCGGCGGAGCTGGTCAGGCAGAACAACCGAGTCATCGTTGTCGCTCGGATGGTGTCCTGATCTCTTGCTTGCAATTCGAGAGGTTGATGAGGTTATTCATTTGCAGGAAGAAACTGTGGTTTGGAAGGGGTGGGGCTCGATGCTATGATTTGCTCAGCAACCCGATAGTGGCCGAGTAAACCCCTGGTGCATTTGGGCTTCAACGCCTTTAGGCTGCAAAGATGGACAAACTTCGGTCACAAAATTCCAGAAATTTAACTATCTGGGAGTTGTGCAGCATATCTGGCACTAATTCAAGCCTTCTTCAGAATTTGCAATGCGCCAACGTTCTTGAAACCATGTTCTGGTGTGGCTGATCCCTGTGCATGAGTTTGACCATAATCTTGCGCATGTGACTCGGCTAGTGGAAGGTATCTGTTCGCGTTGCCTCGCCAATGATGTACGAAAGTACCGTCTCCCCCAATTGATGCGTCTTCCGATTATCGTCATCGCATTCAGTTTAATACAATCCTACTCCTACAGAATGTCCTCAAGGCGGGAATCAGAGTTTGCGCGTCTTGAGCAACTGCTTCGAGAGGCAAATGAGCGAGCAGAGCAGGAGCGAAGGCGTGCAGAGGAAGCCGACGAGCGCGTAGAACAAGAACGAAGACGTGCGGAGGACGAGCAGCGAAATCGAAAGGAAGCCGAAAAGAAGACACAGCCGACGACACTTGAAGAATACCTACGTTCCTGCCATACCCTTCTTTCGAAACCTCTCCGTATCCAGACAGACAAGAGCCTCAGCACACAAGGCTCAATCACCAGTCCCAAAAATAAACCCTGCCCGACCCTGTTGAAACCTTGGTCGGACTTTCCAATGCTGCAGCAGCAGCTTTTCGAGAGACTTTACGAATACATACCACGAGACGCAGAACTTTTCAGCTCCACCCAATACCTCACAGAGCTAGGCAAAGACCTCTGCGACCGGCCACTGGCAAGTGAGAAGGATCTGGAGGCATATCAGCGCTTAGCCGTTGAGCGACCAACGACGCACGTCATCTCCCACCTTCAGCAGGTAGAAGAGGCTCGCCGGGAGTTCAATCTGGGCGGGGGCATCATTTTTGAGAACCATGCCAACACTCTCAGTGATAGCAACGAAGAGGTCCAGCAAAGTCTGCAAGATCTCCGCATCTCAAGCCAAGGACATACCTCAAGCTCGAATCCAAAACCGCGAAACGCCGACCAGATTTGTGTATACAAGGAGGCAGATGGCACAAAGAACTTGTGTATGATTGTGGAATATAAACCGTCTCACAAGCTGTCGGTTTTTAATCTACGGGCGGGACTTTTGCGAGCCGACAAAGGATCCATGAATATCCCGGAGGACGTCATCAATCGGATCACAATACCGACCGATCCAGAGGACAAGTTTGTGTACCACTCTGAGTGGCTGACGGCAGCAGCTCTCACGCAGACGTATGCTTATATGATTGAAAATGGCCTCGAGTACAGCAAATTGGCTATAGGAGAAGCCGATGTTTTCCTTCACCTCAAGGAAGATGAGCCACATACGCTTTATTATCACCTCGCGGAACCCAAGATTGAAGCCGAAGCACAGAGCGAAGTCGATATCTTACTTTGTCGCACCGCAGTAGGCCAGACCTTAACCTTCTGTTTAATGGCACTGGACTCGAAGCCTCGGAGCCAGAAATGGCGAAATGACGCGCTAGACACTGCTTACAGGGCTGTGATTGATCACGAAGCAATTTTACGACAGATACCCGCTGAAGAGAAGGCCTTGACTCCTCCACCCTCGGTATTTTATGCACGAATCCATTCTTTCAAGCGGTCACCGATCAAGTTGAGACCCAGAAAGTCACGGAAGACAAGGAATAGCTGTGGCTCTGCAGATACAATTGTCCACGAAGATCCACAGAGTCCGTCTAGCTCATCAGATGAGGCCGCAGACGTTGATACACCAAGCAAGTCAAGGGCTCGTACGCGCCGGGCTGGTACCGTACAAATGCGATCTATCAAATCATCACAAGCTGTTGAAGAGAGCGATATCCGGCACCAACGATACTGCACACATGCCTGCTTGCTAGGACTTGTTCGAAAACGTTCTTTGGACGGTGCTTGTCCGAATGTCAACACACATAGTGCTCATGGAGATGGCATTCACCATGCTTTAGACCGGAAGTCCTTAGCCAAACAGATGTCACGTCAACTCGCTCAAGACGCCGACAATGGATGTGAGCCTCTTGGAAAGCAAGGTGCCCGTGGTACTCTGTTCAAATTGACTTTGGAATCGTATGGATATACTTTCGTTGCAAAAGGGACTGTGGCGGCATTCGAAGCCAAGTTGAAGCACGAAGGGTTAGTCTACCAACACCTAGACAAGGTTCAAGGAGAGCTTATACCAGTCTACCTTGGGAACATCACTCTCGTCCGTCCATACTTTCTTGACTTTGGAGTCAGAATAGTTCACATGCTGCTCATGTCATGGGCAGGCGAGCAAGCACGCAAGGATTTGATGTTGGCCATGGGGCAGGATTTGGCTGTGGAGACGAGCGGGGCAGTTACACAGATGCTGGGTTACGGAGTAGAGCATCGTGATGTACGGCCACCGAACGTGCTATGGAATCCCGAGACCAGAAATGTGGTGCTAGTGGATTTCGAGCGTTCAGAGATTTTGAAGCAGGTGCCAGTTCTTCAAGAGACATCGCCTAACCGGAAGCGGAAGTGGGAGCACACCCACTTCGACTCATCCTGTCGAAATCTTCCGACCGTTTTTTTGTCAAATCCAGTAAGTACTTGAATTGGGAGATCCATATATTTTAGGTAGTCTACAATAATACAATAATTTAAAACTCTTTAAACGGAAAGCCACCATCTCTCTGACTAATCAAGCCATGATGCTGCATCTCTGCTGAAGGATGCCGATAGTTAACCAAGCCGTGTTGGTTCGCGAGATGTTACCACCGATACTTCCTTGTCTCAGAGGATCGACGGGAAAGCATTTAAAAAACCAAGAAAGGGCTCGACCCGTAGAACTACACCAGTCTCGTGACTGGTTGAAGATGGGACGCTCTAGGGGATGGGCTGTTTGAAAACGAGGAAAATACATAGGCCAGGCGAGCACTGGGAGCATTTTGCCATACAGTTTGATAATTGATATGAATACTTGACTACCCCACAGTCGTGTCTGATCAAAGAAGTTGCTGGGCCTAGCAAGAAGATGAGAAGGCTCCACCTCTCCTTCTTTCCCATCTAGCACCCTGTTCTCCCGTCTAATGTCCACAGCCTTCATAGCCACTCCCCCGCAAGCACAGCTGCTATTGCAACGAGCGTTCAGCTGTAACCTTTAGAGATAACAAATGGTGGTATTAATATACATGTTCCGACAGTCGTCCTCGGACGAGACGAGGTCGTTGTATTAAAAGATAAGTTGTGCCAGGTGCATATTAGCTAATGCTCCGTACCATTCGTCGAGTGTTACAAAGGTCTCGTTCTCCAGAGGAAAGATAAATAAGAGAATATAAGCGAGCTAAGTCATGCTGCTCATGTTTTAAGTAAGAGGTCGAGCGGCAATATAGAAGGATCCGTCAACCTTGACCAACGAGCCGATGAGAGGGAATGTAAGTTTCACTATCTTCAGTAAGCACGACGCGATATTTCCTTATAGACTTCGGAGCTTGCTTTTCGGGAGCTCCAAGTTCAGAACGGAAGTCAGGTTAGAATTCAGACCAGGAACGGCAAGAGCGTCCGTCATGTCGCCTCGGTGTTCGATCCGTCGGAGGATAAGGAACGGCCCGACAATAGAATCCCGACCATAATAGATAGAGTACCTGGGCAGCAGGGATGTGCGTGTTCAGTCTCAAATATTCCGCCGTCGCCGCCTCGTAGACGACTTTTTCTCCAGGGAAGCAGGCTGCGTAAGGCCAGGGCAGCCGTACTATGACATCAGACGAGGAGTCTTCGCCTTCGAGATAGATCCTGTAGTGGATATTTAGGCCACCGATGACTAGTGGTGATACCAGTGTAGCAGGTTTGCCGCATTTCTGCTTGACGAGGCTTTCGACCTGGCGACAGGCGTTTTTCCTCCGAGGCCGCATTTGGGACTCCTCCTCAGTATCATCATTCTTGTCCCACGCGATATTATCGAAATTTTGCCGGTCTTTGTACATCCTCTTATAAGCATGCGTTCAAAAACTTGAAAGCTCAAGCGGGCGAGGGTAAAATGAGAACCAAGATAAAGTAAAAGGTTGCCTAGATAGGTACACAGGAAGTGGCTAGCTACGGACAAGCCAACGCTGAGGGGAAGTTTTTCTATTATCTGACGGGAGAGGATTTAGCGAGGATGCTAAGCCTAAACGGGTTACTCAGCCCCGGGATCATGAATTGCCCCCCGCCTATAGCGCTTAACTTGTTGTGGGAGGAAGCATTCGAACATGCACTGCGGCCAGAGTTCTGCCTGGGAACTTCTTGAAGATCCAGTCCGAGACTTGCCCTGTTTTCGTATGCTAGTAGGCGCTGCTCGTCTTTGTACTAGAGATTGCTCTCTCCCTCGTACCTTGATCATGAGGGGAGCAAAATTTAGGAGCGCCTATGGGATTTAGAGCGTGGTGTATGTTGACGGGTTGACCTCTGCTGAAGATAGTGCTTGCGCTTTTTATGCATTAGCTCGGCTCGTCGTAAGATGACAGCCGTTTCTGCTTTGTAGGACGTTGTTCCTCACCATCGTTGTCTGAGTCGGCGTTGTTGATATCAACCTCCTCGTCGTTGTGACTGTTGCACCTCGTCCCGTCCCGCCATGCCTTGACCACCCCTTAGTGGCGTTGGAGCCATAGAGTCTGCCTCCCAATCAAGCAAATCGATGTCTGCCTGTGAGGGCTCGATTCTTTCCATGCCAAGGATGATGCTGTTTTCACTCAGAGGTCTGCGCCTGTCGCCAGGGGCGCTTTGGAGGTGTAGAGGATTTTCGCTCTTGGAGGATGTATCCTAATTTTTGTCTTTGTTCTCCTCCTGTTCCAGCTCCTGCTGCCGTTGCTCCCTCTTATCAATAGAATCGGCATTGCGTGTTCCCAGTGCTACCTCGGAGGCCATTATTATCCTGGTTAAATATCAAACGATGAATGAAGGCATCAATTTGAAGCGCCCAAAAAGAAGATAGAGAGAGAAGGAAAGAAGAGCGAAGCGACTGCTGGCAAGGTTTGGGGCATTTGGAGGACAGGAAATTGGCATGGGAAGCACAAGTCCCGTGGTAAATCTCTCAATTGCGTGTTTTATATCCTCGAAACCAAATTGGACACAGCGTATTCAATTGGGGGTTTCTGGGTGATGTTCTAGGTATGGTTTTGCAGTAGGGTTTTTAGTTTGCAGTTGTGCTTTAAAATGCATACTACTTGAGAGGTATGCGGAAAAGGCTACTACTGTATACAGAGTCGTCGATGAGGGAGGTGATGGGATCCATTGGTGCCGAGAGATCCGCAGGTCTTTATCAGTCCAGACTGACAGACGATTCGAAAGATACCATTTGAGTGTGGGTCCTCGTCAAGGACTCCAAAGACGTGGAAAGGGCGGATTTTGCGCTTGGGAACGCAGAATCTCCTCTCCAAACCTCACTATTTGTACAGACTGGAAGGCTTTCATTGTAAGTTACCACGGTACCTTGACACTTTTCTGACACATGGAAGATGAAATTTGCATTCAAACGAGTATCTTGTTCAAATCAAGTAATCTCAAAAACGAGCGTAGTAGACAAGAGCCGGCTCTTCATCTGTACAAATGCCAAAGCACTTCAACTTCGCCAGCATCATACCAACTTCTGAGCCCGATCCCTCCACAGACCATTTCCACCAACACCCAACAAACAGAAGCCCGCCGTTCCAACCATGGTGGACATCTGCTCAGTACTTCTCGAACTTTGGTCCTCTTTTGCGTCGTTCTTGGCTTGTTTTGCCCGCCTCAAGAGAGGCCGACCCCTCGTCGTACTTCCTTCGCTCCTCGGCTGCTGCCTCCTCTTCTGCCCTTACCTTATCTGCTTCTCTCTCCCTTTCCTCCCTCGCTGCCCTGCGTCTCTCTTGACTCGCCTTGCCCGCATTTTCCATCAGTTCATCGTTTGCAAAACCGCGTTCGAGGCTGTTGTTGCTGTCTCTGTCGTTTCCTGACATGATGAAGGGACTGCAATGTTAGTTTAGTGCATTGATGAAATTGAGGAACGGAAAGCTAACGCTGGTAGATGGAGGTGTGTGCTCAAGGCGGTGGAGCTTGAAAGGCGTCAAAGAGAGTTGTTGTTGTTTGATCTGGGATTTGAGAAACGCGTGGAAGCGAAAGGTGATCAAGTGATATGTGGTGAGTTTTGTTGGAGAAGGAAAATTGTGAAGCTCTGGCTGTTTGGATCAACTTTTATCGAGCACATTCTGCACCTTTATACTTTCGCGCTGTGTGTACGACCTCGAGATTCAGCCTTGACTTCTCATTATATTCGTCGAAGTATCCCCAACAATCCAACAGGCGCGTAAACGAAACCCAACAACTGAAGCCCCTCGACCTGGGGAGAAAGAAAAATGGCCCGCAGCATGCGAGACAACCGCCAGAAGAATACAGCTGCTGGAAGGTATGTTTGCCTTGGTTTCCAAGATGAACCTTCAACTATTGATGCTGCGCCGCACCCAGTAGACCGTTGCCGCGCAACATTACGTTCCAAAAAATTCCAACTGCGTGATTTTAACCAAGACTGTCCTGTCCACCGTTTCGTGGCGGGCTGTGGACAACCCTTGTCGCCGTGACTATTGTCAATCTCACCATGGGCCGACCCAGGAATGTTGGTACCAGATACTTGAGAGTGGTTGTCGAGAGCGAGTATAGCGAGACTCGAAGGACCTGGATCTGAAACAACTATGCCCTCCACATAATGGTCGCCGCTGTTCGTCGCCTTAATTTGAACCAGACTTACATTTAGAACCTAGAATAAGAAATCAAGTCATGTGATTATCACGTTGGATGTTTTGGCTTACCATACTGCGAGAATGGAGAGAGCATATAAGATGCGCTACGACAGTAATCCTGTGGCATTTTTTTTTAGATCAAGCCGAGAGGAGAGGCTTCCTTTGGTGACGAGGGTGGTTTGAGTCGTCCTCACCTTCGGGCGGCCCGGCCCTTTGAATCTTTGGCGCGCGCCAATTGCAGGAGAGATTTCTAGGCCCCAACCTGGTAGGCGAAAGGAAATCGCGGCATCAACGCGCGCGCTTCTGGTGTTCAATCATTATGAGACATCAAATGCTACAGCCGCCCGCCACCAACCAGAACCTCATGCTTCGTCGAAACACCAACAAACTGAAATAGCTCATCCCTTTGTCCAAATACATCTCATCAGTTACCATCCGCCTTGGATACGTCAATTCGATCATTCGATAGAATTATTCTCTCTCAAACTCCCTTCATCGCAATTCATCAATTCATCGAGCGAAGATCACATTCTATCCCTATCCACCGCTATTTTCAACCTCACTCGGTCGACATCATGATTGAAGGCCCCGATGACTTCGATTACCTCGTGTGGGACAAGAATGACGAAGAATGGGAGATAGTGCAGCCAAAGCTTCGCCAACGATCTACACTGCACGCTGTTGAGGACCTCGGGACAGCGAAGTTTGGAAGTACCGCCAAATGGGTTAGCCCCATGAGTATCGGAGGCTATAATATCATATACAGACTCAAAGTTGAGGGGTTTGACTCTGGAGTCTTGGTTCGACGACCTATTCCATGTTACGCCCAATTTCCTGTTGAGAAAACCTTTATTGAGGCTGCGACGATGATGTACCTCGAGAAGCACACCAAGATCCCGGTCGCTCGGACTTTCTTCCACGGTGAGGATCCGAAATTGGGATCATTCATCATTATGGAATATATCGAGCACCTCCAGTGCATGTCTACAGCTCACAATGCTACAAACGAGGATGTTTCCAAACCGTTCACATTGAACCCCGATATTCCCGAGGAAGTCCTTCAAAACCACTATCAGCATGTAGCGGCATGCTTGCTCGAACTTTCGCAACACACATTCCCTCGAATCGGATCACTGGTCGAGGTCAACCCGGGTACCTTCTCGATCGCAGCAAGGCCAGTTACGAAGAATATGAACGATATGCTTCAGCTTGCAAATATTCCAGGCGTAATTCTTCCACCGCAATTGAAGACCTATCAAAACGCTGATGAATACTATGTATGGCTTGCAGAGATGCATATTGCTCAGCTCGTCTTCCAGCAAAATGATCTCGTCAGAACGGAACAGGAATGCAGAAACAAGTACGTCGCTCGACAACTCTTCCGTAGACTCGCCAGGGACGGGAAGCTCTCTAAATTTGGTTTCAAAGAGGACAACTGGTCGGCTCAGTCAAAAACCAAGAGCATGAAGCTGTCCTCAATGCCTTCGAATTCCGATTCATTTCGTCTTTACTGCGATGACCTTCGCCCAGCAAACATTCTCCTTACTGCGTCGGACGCAATTACTGCAATCATTGACTGGGAATTCACATATGCTGCGCCAAGTCAATTCTCCCTGGACCCTCCGTGGTGGCTGCTTCTCGATACACCCGACCAATGGGACGCCGGTCTCGACAACTGGATCACACTGTATGAGCCGCGCCTAGAAACCTGGATTTTAGCTATGAAGAAAGCCGAAGAAGACACAAAATTGAACGGCGGAATCGCCGGTGTCCCATTATCTACGTATATGCGCGAGAGTTGGGAGACGGGCAGATTCTGGCTGACATATGTTGCGCGGAAGAGCTGGGCGTTCGAGACTATATTCTGGAAGTATCTGGATGAGCGGTTCTTTGGCCCACGTGAGCAGGGACTCCCGAGGAATCACTACTGGAAGGCGAGGATTGATCTGTTGAGTGAGGCTGAGAGAAAGGCGATGGAACCCTTTGTTGAACGAAAGATGGAAACCAGGAAAGAGCGGAAGATAGTGGACTGGGACCCAGAAGCCGCCAAGTGTCGCTTTGCGGAGCTGCTTTTTGATTGAGGACAAAGAACAAAGCACTTCAAACTGAACTCCAAAGTCACTCAACCTGACACTATTGAATCCACAAGCTTCTAGACTAGTTACTACGCACAAGCTCTTTCTCCTTCTCACTCTTGGATCTTGTGGTCCAAGTCCTAGCCCAACCACCCCAACAGTTTGTCATGGAAAGCTGCCGGATCCTGAATCAGCGGTGCATGTCCTAAATCCGCAAACTCAATCAACGTGCACCCTAGAACAGATACCGCAACTTGCTTCCTAAGCATCTTATAATGGCCCAACAACGGCTTCCTATCCGTCGGCGCCCACACATTCCCAATCACAGTATTATCCCTGTCACCTACTATCAATAACGTCTTAACTTTCAAATTGGACAGCTCATATATCACCGGCTATGTGAAAATTATATATGTGACTTTCGCTATATTATATACTCAAACTCCCTGCCTATTGTTCTGGTAATGTAAGCAGCGAGCGTATTGACCAACAGGACCCAGACGTCGTACTCCGGGTTCAAGGGTCTGTCGGGATAACTCCGGGTAAATTGTGAGGCGAAACTAAGGTACAACTAATGTGCTATTTGACAGGAGGGATCCAAAATCTGCTCAAGCAGAAACCTTGTGAGGGAGCAAGACCGGTTCCCGGGCAAAATTCGGTAAGGAAACGCCCAAATGGGGTGGCTTAGTGTGTGATGGGCTCGCCTGGCATTATCGACTGTGTCGCTGTCGTTACCAACGTCTTGATGGTTGGTGCCTGCGGCTTTCGTTGCTTTCTCGCCTGCACGATAGGTATCATTGCGATAATTGTATGCGCTGTAGGTATTGGTCAAAGTATGTGTCGAGTGTCTTCAATTGAGCATCTCAAGTACACAAGTTCGACAAGAGTCGGAGAGCTTGCTAGGACTCGAGTTTAATAATGAGGAATGCACGTAAATGAACTTAACTTTCGGGGGAGACTTTCTGCGCAGGTCGAGAGCCTCGAAAAATAAATGGGTATTGGGAAGAAAATACCACTGCGAGACACGAGCACTTAGGTTCAACTTGGGGGTTGAACTGAATGAAATCCTGGCTTAAAGACGAATGGGGAACAACGGAGTATGGTCACCGTCCATCCAAAGCTGCTGAGCTCACTGCATATTTTCAAGGGAAGGAGGACCAAGGGCCAAGAGCCAAGAGCCAAGAATAAAGCATATAGCAGCTAAGCCTGCAACTCGCAGTGCTTATGAAGATACTCGGGGATAGAAATAGAGAAAGAAAAAAGAAAACAAACCGTTGAGACGCACTTGTAAATGAGAAATGCATAGATGTGAATTCTGTTGACTTGAATGCGCGTGCATTATATGTATGAACTTAAGGTCTCGACTGTATACGGGCTCAATCTCCACCTGACCTACAAACGTTGGCGTTTCCTCAATCCAGTGCCAGTACTGATTTTTTTTGGAATAGCGAACCTCGACCAAACCCTGAGGATGGAGGGGCAGTGCTATAGAAATTTCCTTCCATGAGCAACCATCCTCTTCCCTCATCTTCTTCAAAACTGCATCCTCCACTGTCCACCGGTTACGTTTCTTCGGAGAACGCGAGAGTCTTATGCTGATTCTTAGGAGGCATCGTTATGCTCCGAGTGGCTGGGGTGTTCGCTGACCACTTGAGGCTCAGATTCTTGTCTAACGCTTTGAAAGCCGCTGACAGTTCAAGTTGCTCTGGGATATCATCGAGGTCGTCAAGGGTAAACTCGAGATTGAAGGTTGTTTGGGGTCCAATTTTGACACTTTTGAAAGAGCCCCTAGAGGGCCACTCCCGGTACTCAGCAGCTAGTTTTGATTTTCCGTAGCAAACGGGCTCTGGGAAGGTCGTGGAGTATGCAGTTGCTCATTGAGTGGTGAAGCTGGTGAATGCCGGCGCCTAGGAACTTTATCACGAGGGTGCAAGAGCGACTTTCGTTGTCTTGTTGGTCGTGTGTTCTCCTCGTCCTTGTCACGCACCTCATGTGTGTAGTCCTCGTCTGCAGGATGGTCTGTCATCCACATCATTTCCTTGTTGATATGATCAAGGCAGGTGCTTCGTATGACTTCCCTCGCTTTGCAGGTGGTTGATCCTCGTCGCCTTTGTCATAGGCATCATCACTGCTGATCTCTCGATGCGTGTCCCTGCGCCCGCGCTTCTCCCCAGGATTCTCCAACTCAATCTTGTCACAGTGTCGGGCTAGAAAGACCAGAGGGACTTGCGCTTTGAGGTGAAGTGTACGGTGTCCGTTATTGATTGAAGCCGCTATTTGTTTGAGTTTGATCTCGGGCTGTGCATAGCTCAATAAATGGACAGAAGATCCCACTTAAGATATAGTTCGTCAGCAATATATTCTGTAGATTCTGTCGAGGAATAGTTCTCTCCAATTGACTACTCACCTCGAATCTCTTTCTGCTGCAGCATCTCCACCTCTCTCCCGTCCCCCGCCAACTCCCGTACTTCCCGCCTCGCTAGTAGTTCCCTTACCACTTGAGTCTCTCGTTGTTTCCGCTCCTCAAGGCCTTGAGCCGGGGTACCATGTCAAGTAGCATCACTCAGCTCTTCTGATCGACTGCCTGTGGTTTCGCTGCGTTCTCGATTCTGGATCTCGTCCTGTGATGCCTCGGATGAGCGAGGACTTGGGGAGGTAGGTGTGCGGGGCGATGATGACTCCACTCCCAAAGCCAACCATAGTGCTTCAATTCAGCCATGTTGTCATCTGCCCATCCATCATCGCCGCTGTAGGAAGACTTGGGGAGGGAGTGGAGCGCAGACTCCACTAACGTGCTTTGAGTGATACTGCCGACACCTTGCTGGTGGGTCTGATTGTGCGGGAGCAGAAGGCACGCTTTGCTGCTCGTGAGACCCAAGCCCGGGGTTGTCTCCTCAACATAGCGGCCCTCCTCAAAATTATACCATGGACCAGATGTATCAATGGACTCTGTCGGTGCTGAGGCGAGTTCTGAGGTTGGAAGGGAGTTATGCAGACTCGCGTCCAGTTTAATACGCCCGGTATCGACTTCACCGGAAACGCCTTCGGCCTGACCCCAGTATGTGCCTTATCCAAGTTCGTCGTCATTATCGAGAATCACTGGTTGATCTGCATGTAATTAGCGGACCGCTTCTGCACACAAGGCCAGCCGGTGCACCTACCTCGACTCCTGCCCTGACGTTCACCCGACCCTGACTGTGTTCGGTCGACTTGCAGTCTGGCCCTGCGAAGTGCTGGCTATTCCAGGCGCTGAAGAGTGGATCCCCGGTCTTCGAGGCCTTAGTCGAGATCTCCGGATGTAGAGCCGTCCGCTCCTCGAGAGATGGAGGATTTCCGTCTAATTCACCGTCATTGTCATCAAGAGCACTTATGATCCAGAGCAACAAATCAGAACGATTCACTTTCGGTGCAGGTTTTCAACGTACCTTCAGCCTCGCTGCCGTATTTCTATTTGCCTCAATTCGATATCCAGAACGCGAGCGTGGCCACGAGCCTGTGTGCCTTCTGGCTGCTGCTGGAGTTGGATGAATAGATTGAACGGTTGGGTTGAGCAGTCCAGAGAGTGTGAAAGGTGGCGGGTTTGAGGAGGAAATGCAAATGGAATAAATCTCGTGCTCTCAAGGGCAGCCAGAAAGTAAACCAGTTTGAGCATGTGTGCAGTGTTCAGCGGGAATTGAGTGGTTTAAGTGCGCCAGCTCGTCGGAACCATCCACACATCAGTTTTGCCGTTTGCAACTGCCGTAGGCTGTCCTGAAATCAAATCATCCGGTCCTGCGCATAAATTCTCAGCCCTTCCAGGCGCCTGCCAGAACTCATTCATCATGCCAATCCCCAGTCTTTCTCGGCTTCACCGAAGATCGAGAAATCAGCCTGTAATCTGTCCAATCTTGCTCGAAATCCAATCCACGCGGCCCATCCCGTGGAGATTGCGGTCATCTCTGAGGAGTTGAGCCCAAATCGACCTTCCCTTTACAGATTGAGACTCCGCGGCGAAGATTATGCCGTGCCAATTCTAGCGGCGATTGCAGTCCTGCTATAGCAGCGCCCTGGAGCCGAACGATCATCGGAACAGCCTTCAATCACTAGATCCATTATTCCCATATGTAATAATCGCCGATAAAGCTCCTCTCGAGGTCGTATGCGTGTCTCTGCGCCATCTTCCACGTCAGCCTGCCTGCTTGTGGCCCAATCTCCCACTGCTGGCGTTTCGTATTCAGTCCGTAGGATGCTCAGCAGAAGCTTCGATGATGCCATTGTCATGCAGAATGTCACCTGCCACAGCCACGTTAGGCAGAAATCGGTCCTAATCGTCACAGATCAGTCTAGACCAAGGCATCGCATATTGTCGTCTCCATCGGCCCAAGGGAACTCACCAAGATCCTTCTAGTCACAGATCAGCCCAGATCCAGGCAACAGCGCATGTTGTCTTCTCTGCGGCGCAAAGGAGCTCACCGAGATCCTTTCCTCGGCGCGTAATACCATGGCGTAGCCAGGCAGAACTACTTCCATCGACCAGGTCATATCGCATGAAAGCAATGCAAAGGGCAGGCCTCCCATTGTTGCATTCACCGAGAGAGCATTGTCGTGAGGATCGTGATGGTGCGACGACGAGAAGAGGGAGCTGAGCTGATGCTCGTATCTCATTCAATGCGATGTCCTCCAGAGAAATGATCGCCGTCGCGACAGTCAAGAGGATCGAATCCAGAGTGGCAGATCGAGGGTTCTGGCTTCAAACTGGTCTTTCCGTCAAGGCTTTCAGCTGGCGCAAGCCCAGTGAATCAGCTGTCGTAACCCTTGATACAACTGCCGTACCGCCCTTCCTGCGCGATCTTGCATGAAAATTGCCTTGCCCAGGGGAAGTATCTAGTGGCGTTGTGTGATGGGTAGCATGCTCATGAGGAGCACCAAACGTTGACTCCCAGGATTTCTGTCATCGTCCTTCGGGCCATTTGATACGGTACAGAATCGTCAACCGACTGCTATGACGGAGGAGTGTTGTGTGTTTTGAGTATGACTTCCTGTGGTGGTAGAGAGGAGTTGAACGAGTGCTTAACAGATCGGTATGTGCTTCCATACGATGAAGTTGAATTTGGGAAGTTCAGTAAGTGGGGCTCCGCCGGTCGTTTGGAGCGGCTCTTTCGAACAGGGATCCAGAACTGGCCCCAAAGGAATCCCTGACTTACTTTTTCCAATTTTAGCCGGCGGCAGTCGGAGCCGAGGAGCCCAAACAGGCCCCTGTCCACTCACCACGGCTCACCTCCTGCTCAGCTTGGCTCACCCAAAGCTCAGGCTATAGCAGCGATTGCTCAGGTCCAAAGACGGAAATGGAAATTGCTCACATCGAGATTCCGATATCGAACTCCCTGTTCCAGAAGTCTGGCTTTTGAGATGTCAAGTTCCGCAGCAGCACGAAGCTGTCCCCTCAGTATTTCTTTCTTGCACGCGAATGAGTTTTCCGACTCTTCATCGGTCATAGTGCACAGCGCAGTGTAGCATATTGCTGAGTCCAATGCTTGCAATCTGGCCAATTCCAGTACGTCCCCACCGCCCGAATCCTTCTTCTCTATTGACGCCATCACCGACGGCCAGTGAAGGACCTTAACAATGCAATCAACTCTAGTCTTATAGATTGGAAAGAAGATGCTCTTCATCTCCTTAGTCACGATTTGCGTTGCATCGCCGACCAAATTCGGAACATCGTGATGGAACAGGAGAGTCCCAGTAATGACATTCGGATCTGATGAAGACATAGGTGACTTGGATGCATGATCGCTTGGTGAGTCTTCGTGGTCAACTTCCTCCAGGATTTCTCGGATCCCGTTCGCCTGCAATGGAGTAAGTGACCGAGCTTCAATTTAACAGAGCCTTCAAGGCTTACCTCTTGAGAAAGAGCTTCCCAGAAATCTGGAGCAACATATTTCTGAAGCGTACTAGAATCCTTGGATAGCGGGCTTTGTGACGATTGTTGGCCCGAATGCTCGGGACTAGTTTCGCTTCCTTGACCGCCAGATTGCACCTGAGCCTGTTTTGGTGGTCAGTGAACATTTCTACAAGAGGGCATGGCACGCAATCTAGTGTATCCATACCTTCAGCTGTTTCACAAGATCTTCAAGTCGAGCAACTCTAGTATCAATCTCGCCTCCTTTCTGCTGAGAAGTGCGACCACGAGGTTTTCTCGCGCGTTGAACCGTGTTGCATTTGATGCCTGCATTCCTACATGCAGTACATGGAACCAATTTATCGCATTTAGTCTTCCGTCGCTTGCATTCTTCACAGCTCAATCGAACTGCAGGAACCGAAGAACGATTCATGTTGCGTTTGTTTACTTGAAGGTCCAGGGATTGGCTGAGATATTCTGCGGATGCGAAGAGAAGGAAAATCTGGCCAAGACCGACATCGTGACGTCACCACCTCGCTCGCTTGGAACCCTCGCTTTCGTTTGTTGTTTTTGGGATGTATGACTCTGACCACTTTTGAAATTGACCACAAAGTGTGACTTCCGAGAATGTTAGAGGCAAGGGGGAACACGTCGTCATAATTCTTATTTAGGTAGTTTGTACCTAAGGTTATGTAAGCGAGATACCTTCATTTCTAATCTGCATCGAGCAATTACTTCTTTTGAGCTTCACGTCCCCTCTTGATCCTGCAAAAGCTTTTCTAAATTGGCACAAGCTATATGGCCTATCCACTATGTAGCTCTAGCCTCAGCAGTAGTCCTTACTGCCGAAATATTACCTTTACACTTTCTGGATTGCGGTTTGAGCCGATGTCGACAAAACAATCCGAGAACGAGCGCGCTCTCGTATTGAACGAGATAGTATTATGCAAGAAAAACTTCGTTGATCACGGATGTGTGAAGGTTCCTCTATCATTTTGTTACAAGTGGGAGATGCTGATCATAATTGTCATATGAGTACACGTGTACGTACATATGTTGCGGGTATGCCCAGCATATATATAAAACATAATATCACTCCGCACAATACATCCGATATAGTAGTCAAATTTGCTTGAGCCACCCTTTTCTTGCCTCGCAATTGGGCCTGGTCACTCGACTGCACCTATCATAGTGGTGGCCTCAAGCGAGAGCGCTTCGTCGAGTTCAATTTGGAGATCAAGAGTTGTTGCGCGGTCCTCGCGAGAGCCTTGAACTGCATCAGGAGCCGTGCAGGCGTCCGCCATCTTCCAGACATGCGGAAGTTCCTGTAGCAATGTCGACGGCCTGTTTTCCCGTCAGGATTATCCAACCTCTGCGAGAGGGTACTGGCTGTACATTGAAGCGGGAATATACTGCATTTGATTTGTAAATGGAGGGCCGTTGCTGGCAACGCCCAAGATTGCCAGATAGTCGTCCTCTGTTGCATCGTAGGATATAAAAGTTGTATCATCCGACACTGAAGGCTGCAGATCCCAGGATCCAATCCCGGTTATCTCAGAGTCACTCACCATCCCAGGGGGGGTGGAGTCTTGTAGTGAAGCCATCTCAATCTTCTCCCCAATAATCCGAAGGTCATCCAAGGAGCACCAGGGCTTGGTGGTAGACCCCGCTCGGCGATACGGTGAGGCCATCAGCAGATCAAGAGCATTGTGGAAGGCGTGACGGCATTGAGGCCCGTACAGGGTTGGATTATATGTCGCGGCGAGGAACATACAAGATATTGACCCCATCAGATACCTGTCGGCGAGAGGTCCCCACAGTCGGTTGACCCCTTCAGGTCCTGCAACCAGCACCATTTTGCCGTACATGTCGACAAGAGATTTCGTCAACGCAATGAGACTCTGTGCTGATCGAGGGCTGCTGCTCAGTGCGGAGGCGGAGCTTAAACATCGGAAGTGTGTAAGCATCCTCATAAAGGTTGTGCGCATTTGCAAGATGCACACCATGCCGATTTGCGCATCCCGTGGCGAAACCGCGGACGCGTGTGCCGGAAAAGGATCGAACTGTGGAAATCCTTCGGCCAGACCTTGGACGCTATAATCCAGATAATCGAGTCGCTCATTCAGTTTCTTGTTGCGGGTATCGCTGTGGTTCACACCAGAGTTGACCAGCTCAAACAGCTCTGAGTGCACGCTGTTCAGACTGATCATGGCCGAGAGGTAGCGATGCCTGCCATCCTACAGAGTCGGTTAGCGTTGGCGGTTACGATCTGTGAAGTTTTCTCCCGAAGGCTACTTACGAGATTCAGTACCTCGGGGTCAACAACTGAATCGTGAAAATTGCTTGGGAGATTGGTGAAGAAGCTACACCTTTTTTCTAGGTCGCTGATGCAGGCAAATAGGTCTTTCAAAAACTCAATGTGCGATGGCGTATCTGCTCGATCCCGGTAGAAACTTGCTTTGTGCATTCCCAGCTCCAACGCCGCCCGTGCGGCCAGCCCAGTCATACGCCACGCCCTTACGTGCAAGTCCTGCAGAAGGGAATAGATTGCCTGTAGGTGAGTCAAGTCAGTCTCTGGGGTGTAGTCGAGTTGACCACTCCGGTAGCTTACCAACAGCGTGCCCATAATGACATCTTCAATTTGTACGTGATCCCGCTTCATAACCGTGTCAGGGTTCCAGACGAGCTGCTCTTCGAGATTCGAGCCCAGAGAACCATGCTGATTTTCCTTGATTGCCATCCCTATGGCCAAGACTACCTTGGCAATCTCGATGTCGATTAGGTCAACTTCCGATTCCCCAACTTCTCCATGGTGCGAGGGCTGCACGGCCTTGAAGATGGTCTCCAACCTGTCTTTGGCGACGCTGAGGTTGATGCACGGGTACGCAAAGTAGACATTTTCCCGAAATGCATCCCAATGCTCCATGGCCTCCTTGTAGCCCATCTCAAGCAGCGGTCGTGCCATCTCTGTAGCCGCGGTCACCGTCTCGGCGCAATCCGATATTTCCGTGGCTCCTGACTCGGCGGCTGCTGCACTGTGATTTGCGCCGCTTGTCGTCAGGACTCCTTGCTCCTCAAGCATAGATTTGGCCATGTCCAGGGAGTGGACAAAATTGGTGGCATACGTCTTTGTGGTCGCGTCCGGATCGACCATGGAGGGGAACCGTCGCCTCAGCGACACACTGGACCGAGGTCGAGGGGAGCCACCGAGGCCCCCTGCGGACTGTTGAATCTCATCACAGATCTTTCTCATGCTCGAGAGAAGCTGTTGCAGGTCCTGATGCGGTCCCTCAGGCAATGTCCTCGAGCTCGACTCTGGTCTCTGGACTACGTCGCTATGGATGGTCATCAGTAACCTGCCAGGAGAGGGCCCAACACGCACCAACTCACCGTGCATCTGACTGTGGAATGTAGTCGTTGTATCTACATTCTGTTCCGAGCTCGGTGCAGCGGCTACATGGGAGGCTGCCGCTGCATTTGACCTTTCTCGTCTTGCAGGAATCGCTGTGAGGACGGTCAGCCACTGTCGACCCCGAGTAGTGTAGTGAGACAGTGAGGGGACGGAGAGAAGCAGTGCTCACCAGGCAATCCGCGTGTAGCGGTCTCGCTTTCGCGGTCTTCTCGCATGGGGAGGTTCGCTCGAGTCCAGCTGCAGCCTGCGTTTTTCACGTGCCGTCATGGCTCGCTCGAGGCGGCGATGGCAGCTGGATATTGATCTTCCGATGGCCGGTCAAGGCGTCACTCAGCAGGTGCAGGTGTTGAGATGGGCGACAAGACGTGTCCACGGCGCAGCAAAGCTTCCCACACGGCGTCCACGGGAGCGTACAGCAATATGGCGTCCCCGGATGCCTGGACGGGTGACAGTAGGTGAAGAGCCCGGGAATGTTCTCTTCTCTGTCACTCATGGGGTATGGTGGAGAGAATGGGGGACTGTATGTGAGATCATGGATGAGAGAGTCAAAAGGTAAGTGTAGGTAGGTATTGTGAGAGAGAGAGAGAGAGAGAGAGAGACGGTGCGAAACGAACGTGGAAACCTTGGAACGATGGCGGCGGGGGGAAGATAGGACTTGAAGCTTCAGGACGTATGGTCTGGTGGTCTGGGGCTGTGGGTCTGGGGGTCTGGGGCAGTGCGGGGTGGGGGTCGGGTCCGAGTGTGGGGAAAGCGGGGAGCGAGACACCAGGGCACTTCCAGGTTGCACTGCAGCCACACTTCACTTCACTTCACTTCACTTCACCTGCAATACAAGTACAAGTAAAATGAGAGGGCCATTGGCCCATGGGCTCGGCATCGGCATCGGTATCGGCGTTTGAGACCACCTGATGCTCGTTGGACGACGGGCCCGGGCGAGCCGTGGAGGGCTCCGCGGAACTGGCGGAACTGGTGCACCACGCAGTGCACGTGCATTACAACGCGCGACGCGACACAACATCAACAATACGTCAACCTGGGCGACATAAGACCAAAGTCGTGCACCGTGGGGTGGTGAACCCCCCATTTGATTACGATTACACAGGTTAGTAATCGAAGGACGACTTTTTGGAGATGTTCTGGCTAGAAATTAGCAACAATCAATCGTATAAGTCTGCCAACAAGACCCACGAAGACAGCGACTTATCTCATTTCCTTTGCCTTGCTCTGTACAAAAAGATTCACTCTGTCGTGCTGGTTCCACAGCTCGTTGTAGAATGAATGCACTCTCGAACTTCTCCAAACTTGTATCTGTCTCTCTTGGAATCGCAATTGCCTGCGCTTGATCTTTCGTCGTATGTACTTTGATGAGGTTATTCGCTTCATCATAATCAATCAACATCGTCTGCGACATGTAGAGTCAGTAATTGGCTTTATGGCGAATTCGCTGGAAATATCCCAGACGAAGGTTAGCCATTGGGACGACTCGCATGCTGCCCATTGTGGCACGGATTGCGCATAGAATGTCTGTCCGTACTTCATCCCGTCAGGTACAACTTACAGATGTCGCTGCAAGCCCGGATAGGAGCGATCGAGTCTCTGTGCCTTTTTCGCTTCGAGGCTCTGGATCGCCTTTGTACTGGATAAGTGAAGCAGTGGAGCTACTTTAGCAGGGCAGCTGGCATATTCACTCACCCCGTTGTGCTGCGATGCGGAATAAAGAAAATGCGACGAGCGATAAGGTTTCAAGTTTCGGGCCCGCTACAGTATTCGTTGCACTCGGTCGTCGCTTCTGTTTCCCTTGCAAAATCAAATCTTCCTCCCTTTACCCAGAACGGATTCATAATTAATGTCACAAGTAATTCGGACGATGAGGCTTGTTTCAATTGCGGATATGCCGAGCAAGAAGTGAATGCTGCACATACAGTCAGAATATATCTATACTGTGCAATCCGGACCCGGGCTTTGCGCGACCAATGAGAAATGTGCAGCGACAGAATCTTCACTCACTTCACTTCTCCTCAGCCTGGATACTGCTGCGCTGCAGCGGGAGTGGGCAGTTGCGGATCATGATTGGAGCGTGGGGGAAATGCCGCGGTTGGGAGAGGCGGATGCTTGTTGGCATGCGTCTGAAGAAAGAAGTGGAACATGTTTAAGTGAACTCTATATACCAGGCGAGCCAGGTACTAAGTAAAATTTTGGTCCAATAAACTTGGAAAAGGAAGAGAACTGGTATGATGGATAGAGAGCCCTTCAGATTCATATTGCGAGCTACTGTACTGCTAGTAGTACTCTAAACTATTGCGCGGGTAGGGCAACGATAGGGACAATAATTGTCGAGTCATACTTCCCACCGAAATGAATGGTATGCTGACCTTCGTTCAGGTTCTCGAGTTTCTTGTCGATGTGACTCGGGAAATCCGAGCTCGTATCAACAAAGCCTTGAACTCGGAACAACAGGCCCTCCCCGGCTTCGAAGTGAATGCCCATAGGCCAAAGAGATATTTCGAGTTTGACAATATCCCCTGGTGGTACCTTGTCTTCCTTATCGTGTGGGTGATACGGAAGCATGGGGGTGCTCCGTTGTGGGTCCTGCGCACGATGCGAAGCACGGAGGATACCGGTCGGTCCTGTGTACTGTGACACAAACATGGTCAGTGTGCCTTCTTTATACCTTTGTCAAATTACTTGCAGCTGAATCGAAGTGCTCACCTTGATCGTCTGCGCCATTGGAACATCGTGTTGGGTGTTGACGCCTTCGGGCAGCTTTTCCCATGGAACATTCACATGTTCCAGAACCTCTCCGCTCTTGCTCAGCTTGCGGATGGACACATAAACGTCCATGTCATCCTTGTCTTTACAAGACATCCAAAGCTCCGCCTTTGAGTGCCCAACAATGGAGGTCGCTTTGTCGAAGGTCAGCACAAATTCGGATGGCTTTGCTTGGTAACTATCTGATTGATGGGAGGTGGAGCCCTCGTTGGCTTGTGGTGTGGTGGCCAACTTTCCGGAGCCCTGCAGGTAGAGTTTACTGTACTTGGTGTCTGGAATTGGGTAATCAGAGAATGCCACATCCCATTTTGGGCCCTATCGAAACGTGTCAGATGACATCCCATGAATTTCTGTCAGACCAGCATACAGGCTCAAAACGATTACCATATGTAAGAATGGATACCCTGGCTTTTGGGGTTTTCTCCCATCCGTTGTCGATACCTTTCAGATACCGATCAAAAAACCGTTGCAGGTCGTCGATATATCTTGGTGTGTAAAGATCAAACCATTCCTGAGTCGGATGGAAGCGAATCCATTTGTCCTTTGAGGCGGCCCTGTTCCAGCCTCTCACGGTACCAGAACCATGATTCCCCGAAGAATAACTTCCTAGCGCATATATAGGTAGGGTGAGATCGCTGGTGTCATAGACTTTATCCTCCCAGTATTCATTGAAAAGTGGCCATTTGTCGAGCGCGCCGCTCACGTCTTCCCGAGAGTTTCGGCCGCGAATCGTTTTGTTGAAGATGAAGGAAGTAAAGTTGGCCTTGGGAACACCACCGCGACATATCAAGTCGCGATACATGTCCGTGAATCCTTCCCAGGGTGCTATACACTTGAGCGCAGGTGGCTTCTCGATAGCGGTTGCCCACTGCTCCGTTGCCAGCCACGAATTGCCACACATGCTGACAGCACCATTGCACCATGGTTGTAACGCAATGAACTCAACCGTGTCGTAGCCATCCAGACCTGACTGTTATCAGTAATCACCAAGTCAACCCCTTCCTGATGATGGATCAGCAGCCTACCGAACTGGCTTCCCTCGATGTAGAGATCGCCTTCACTGTCCCAACTGCCTCGAATGTCTACGTTGACGATTGCATAACCCCGAGGGCACCACTCAGCAGGGTCCGGCCTAGGTCGCCTGGTCAGTACGTCTTTTTGATGCCTCGAGCCAGAAATAACTACCCTTCGAACTTCTCCAGACCAGATGTAGCGCTCTCCGGTAGTCCAAGCCGGAATGGAATGTTGTCAAAGATTCGGAATCCTTGAAGTGAGATCACTGTCATTTTTGTTCCGAGCCAGCATGTTATTGTCATTCACGTACCGTGTCCATTTTTCCCATATGGGCTTACTGCCAATATTGCGGGGACTTTGATGTCCGTGACGGGCCTGAAAACATCACAGTGGATCTTGACCGCTGGATCAGCAATGGCATCTCCAGATTACATGCGCTTAAACGAACCTTGACCCCGTCTCTCAGCGGAATTTCAACCACTTCATCAAATGTGATATCTTCGCGCAAGGGACGTCTGCCTTCCGCAAACGTCCAGCCTGCGGGAAGTTTCTTGGTGCCTGGAGTCTGCTTTTTGTATGGATTCATGTTTGTCCCATCTTCAGGTCGGACGGTTGGTACCCATGAGATTGGGAGACCACCAAACTCAAGCTTCGGTCCCGTCATAACGCAGCTGTTCAAGAATTTTGGTAGTCGGTCTTTCTGAGAGAGTCAAGTGCAGATTCTAGTAAGCTGTTAAGCCTTTGCGATCGTACCGTATTTTGATGTAGCAAATCTTTGTAGATTTGGGAGTCGTCAAATAGCTCGCATCCACGTTGGCTTCCGCGGAGCTTAAAATGGTTCCGCGCTGAGTGCAGCGACTCAATTACGCTAGGTTCGGTGAAAGACTTTGTCTCTGTCTCTGCTTACGACATCGCGTTTTCGGCTTTGAGGATTCCGTGGAACTGTGCGTTTAGAGTGTGGAGTTGGAACTCTAGTAGTCACCTCGGCACCTGTCTGGACCCCTTATTATTTTGGCGTAGATAGTTCGTCAATAACACGATAAAAGTATGTTAAGCGGAAATTGGAGCTATTAATTACCATATAAAATAGTATGGTGGGGGAGGGTGGGGAGGAGGGAACGAATAAAGTGTCAATCATCTAGCATTATAGGTGGTAAGGCTATGCATTGAGACTGTTTAAGGAAGTTGAATCTGCCAAATGCGAGGTCGACGTTCAAAGATCCTGCCATGTCAGATCTAGGCTGTCAAATCTAGGCGAATCTTCAGGGAAAAACATATCTCCAATTAACAATCTAGAAGCATCTAAAGGTCCTAAAGCATAGAGCGGACAGAAACTTGATTTACAGCTAAATCCCTTAAGTCTACTTCTCGCAACCTTCAACCTCGCATAGCGATTTCATTGGTCACCCAATTCAGCAAAGTGCACCGTCTCCTAGAGAGTGCGGGCTAGACGAGCATCCAGAATAGCGGAAATGCCACTTTGCACAGCGGCTACGGCCTCGGGCAACTTTTGTGCCAGTTCTTCCAGGGTGCTGGCTTGCTCCGCCCAGCATTTTCCACCTGAGGCACCCTTTGCAATCACGGAGTACGCTGGGTTTGGCTCGAAAGATATATTGAGTTCTTCGTTGGTGACTTTGGACCCCAATCCGTCTGGGTGGACGAGAAGTAATGACTTACGAGGCGCGTTCCAGCCTGTGAAATATTTCTTGTCAGCTCAACATCCTTTACAATCATAATGTGACTCCGGAATAAGTCCGCTGGGTATAAATTACCATTGTTATTGAGCACTATGGTCAGCACTGGTATGTTGTACCTCTGCGCAATCCAATACACGCTGGAAGGTATCGAGAACATAAAACAGCCATCGCCAATGATCTGACATACAAACTTACCCTTCCCCCTGTGACAGACATCAGTGGCCAATTTGATACCGAGAGCCGCGCCGCCTGACCAACCCAGTCCACCCGCACCGGAGCTGAACACGCTTCCCGGTAATGTTGCCTGAAGCTGATCTGCTACTGTGAATGTGTTGGTGACGGCTTCCACGACCCAGATAGTGTCGACCGGACATGCTTTCCGCACCTGTGAGATCAGGTGGCCGCATCCGAACGAGTCGTCAGAGTTTGGCTCGGCCTGTGAAGCTATCGCCTTAAGCTTTCGAGTATATGACTCTTCAAGAGCGGACCAGCGACTTGCGTAATACTCCTGGTTCGCGCTGATCCGATCTGAGAGCTCGGTCTTCAAATGTTCGATGATTTGACCAAGCGCGAATGCCGTGTTAACGCGACAGCGCAGGATCGCATCGATGTAGAAGAGAGGCATCTGTTGTTTCAAAGGATCAACATCTAAATGGATGATCTTGGCTCCATCAGCGGGTTTGCACTGCGTGTTGATCCATGGCACATCGCAGTCGACTACTAGTATCACATCGGCCGTGCGTACGGCCTGGTCTGATCCGTACCGCACGCTCAGCCAGCCAGGATGATCTGCAGGGAAGCAGAGGTCTGAACCCATGGTATCGAGAACACGCAGACCCTTGAGAATGTTTGCTAACTCTACAAGCAGGGGCACCACGGCAGTATCTCGTCCAGAATAGCCCGTGATGACTAGAGGCTCCTGGGCAGATATTAAAGCTTCGGCAACGAGATTCAGATGCTTCGGTGTCAATCCGCCAAGTGCCACCGGACTCCAAAACTCCTGTCGAATCTCATACGGCTCTATCACCTCTTCCATGACCTCCCGCACGCCTTGGATGTAGACTGGACCTCGCGGCTCACTTGTAGCGAAGCTCAAAGCTCGATTGACCATCTGCTTAATGTTCTTGCCCTTTTTCAGTTCGGCGGTGTAACGACAGTATTGTGATACTATCGCTTTCTGGTCCGGGACGTCTTGTAGCCAGTGGATGAACTCGGTTCTGCTGCCGCGATACTCGCCTTCCATCGTGCATGGAGAGAGACCGGCAAAGATCAACACAGGCACACGGCCGACGCTGGCATTGTGTACGGCACAGCCAAGTGCTTGTGTGCCAACGTCCACATGCACAATAACGGCCTGAGGTTCTCCTGTGACACGAGCGTATCCATCCGCTATTGACAGTGCAACCATCTCGCTCGGACAGGTAATGAACTGTGGGAATCTGTTCGGTCTTTCGCGCTGCCCTTTGACCATCGCCTCCATGATGCTAGGATGATCCGATCCTAGATTCACAAAGCAATACCGCACGCCGGCCTACATAAAAGCATATTAGCAGAGCTTCGACGGCGGACCAGTATTCTCCGGTATCATGGGTGAATACAAACATCCCAAAGCGCCTCGAAAAATGCCGATGATGCTGTATACTCCCTGTCCCCATAGTCAGCGTGTTGTCAGCTAACAACATGTGCTTTTCTCACATCTTGCTGGTAAGGTAAGATAAAATCAGGCCTAACAAGTCCAAGCATGAAACGCGTTCAATTTGTGACTGCTTCGAGCAGGAAAGGTGGTATGGTGGTGTATATGGGCCAGAAACTTCGCGACGAGTGATTTTGCGATAGAGATGTGTTCTCGGGCTCAGCTTGCAGCAGCGAAAGAGAACCCTTTCTTGCAATCTACATGGGCCCTCCAAGAACCGACTCGGCGGGAGCCTTGGCTCTGGGGTGCTATGCACAAGGTCCCATACAGTAAGGTACTACAGAATTGTCAAGGCGGCGGGGTCCCGCGGAATAGAGCTTTCTCGCCTTCTTTAATCGTCGCGCCCACGCTGCATGTTCGTCGCAAGCAAAACATGGTTGGAGAAACAAATATCGCCAAGCTCGAAGGCAAGTACCACAGCCAGGTGCCTTATGTAGGTAGGTCACTTGACTCTGGACAACTTATTTTCTTAACGACTCGTCTTTGCTGCTGATAGAGACTGACGCAGGACTTCTTTGAGATTTGGCCTTGTCATAGCCGCGACTCTTTGCCGTAGTCTGTCTGCAACGCCGAAGGCGAACAAGCTTCCTCCCCACCTCTTGGGAGAGGCGAACCCGACCTGACACGAACTTAATTTAGTGGGGAGGATGCGGGAGAACGTGGGGATCTGGAGAAAGTGGAGACGAATCGGACGGTTCGCACGGAAGATCCGCGGAATGGGCGGGAGCCGAGATTTGGGGAAATTGCCTCACGGCTCCTCGCACTGGTAATGAAGCTCGCTTGTGAACGAACAGACAGTCGGGTCTGATGGAGGGGGAAGATCGAACTTCAGAGGCTCAACAATACTGTACCGTACCGTGTTTCTCGTTCGGCTGCGTGGTTAACAGTACACATAATAGCTAGCGTGCGTGTATTGACAGTTGGAGTTCAACATGTCCCGTGCCAAAGGATCTTAGCAAGTGAAGTCAATTGGACAGTAAGGGTCAAAGATACCCTCAGACTTTCAAGTGGAAGGACTGTATGATGAGATTATGCAGCGTGCAAGGAGCAATTTGAGATAATGCTGAACATGGGTGAAGATATCGTCAATTCTGATTATTGTTGCCGTTCCACACTTAATCTTCGTCGCTCTTCACCCAACATCTTACCTACTGTTTACACATTTCGCACAATAAATCTTAGCCAATTGTGATCAAATTGTTGAAGACACTCGTATTGATAAGCTAAGTGACGATACAAGTAGCCATGTGTGGATATGGATGGGGCCGAAAACCTGGGTAGGATCAATTCCAACGGCAACTTATTCGGAGTCTACCTGCATGATGGAAATGTCTACTCGCCGGTCTCCCTGTCCGCAGCCCAATGAGTGAGTTGTATCACGCGCCATTTGAAAGTCGCAGTGCGGATCTGCTTGCCCCAGATGTACAACGGAATCCAGAGTGCTAGAATGACAAAGCTGAAGCTTGCCATGGCCGCAAACGCTCCTGCGTAGCCATCCCGATCGACCCAGGGGTTCGCGTAAAAGGACATGAGGAAGGTGATGGCAGCTAGAGTTTCCGCCGGTCAGCAGAATCATTCTGGATGGGGCGGATAACCTACATTTGAAGACTACCTGGCTCACCACGACCTCACCAGCAATTGGCCTGTAGCAGTCGATGGTATAGACTACAGTGATACCAATCGCGGCGCTACTTCCAAAGGAGACTGTTTTAGAAGGTCAGCAAAGCTCTTCCTTCTGATGTATGATAGATATATTCTCTTACAAACAAACAAGCCCAATGTAGGAACAATCCAATGCGTCTTGAAGTGTATTCCCAGGCCGTATAAAAGAAGTGATCCGGGATAGGCAATCATGGCAACGCTCACGGCTGGAAGGCGCATTTCCGGCTCCCGAATACCACCGTTTCTTTTAGTTGCGCGATCGGCCACCCAATCTGAAAACCAACCACCAAAAGGAATGCCCAGCAGGTTACCCACAATGCTTGCGATCCAGACCAGTCCGATTTGCCAAACGGTAAAGTGATAAACCTGCGAGAAAGCAGTTGCAGCCGTGGTCCCCATGATGACAAAGATCCCGATTCCTATGCCGAAAGATATCGTGGACCAGAGAACTGGTGGTAATAAGAGGACTGGAAAGGGACGGAAGGCAATTTTCCAAATTGACTCAGTCGTGAGATGAGTACGAGTGAAGGCCATCCGCTGAATGAATGATTTCTTCGGAGGGGTGTTGGCCTCCTCGACACGTTCCACTTGTGACACATTTGTAGCTTCCTCCTTTGAATCTGTTGTTGTCCGTTCCTCTGTTTCGGGAATGACCCGTTGATATGCAGTCTCAGGCATAGTGAAGAAAATTAAGACTGTCGTAGCCAGCACAACACCAGCGCACAGATAGTGGAACGATCTCCAGGACTGTGAGACTGACATGACCCCAGATATGAATGATCCAAGGGCGGCACCCGTCGAGAGTGCAGCCGAGTACATCCTATGAAGCATCAGTTAGCATTTGAGCATACCGACAGAAGTTGTCTGGAGAGTTTCACGTACGCCGTCATTTGACCTCTTTCATGCAGGAAAAACAAATCCGCAATGGTCATGGGGGCGATACACTCAGCGCCGCCCGCGAACCACGATGCTATGATTCTTGACGCCAGCAGCGTACTGTAAGAGGTAGCACGTGCCGACCAGATGCAGCAGAGACCAAAAGCGAGAAATGTGAAAGTATATACCGAGCGACGGCCATATTTGACGGCGAGTGGGACCCATAAAAGGTTGGATACGCCAGCGGACACAGAAGTCGCGGAGAACAGAAAAGCCGCCTTACTGACTCCGTGCTGGAATGCCGCAATCGACGATGGGGACAGAGAGGCGGGGCTGCGTGGGTCTGGCGGATAGGCACCAAAGACGTTGATGACTATCTCGACAAGAACAGTCGAGGGACCAGCTGCAAAGAAATTGACCCAAGTCAATGCCGTACAAGTAAGCATTGCGAGATAGATCTTGAAGGGCTTCGACCTGAGAATGACAGCTAGGAATTAGCGATTTGCCGAGCTTAGAGAATGCAGATTTCATCCAAGGATGCAGGGAATATGCCTACCAGTTAAGAGGGTCATTAGGATCGGACGAAGGCTGGGGGACGAGGAGCCTGGTGCCTGTTTCGTCTTGAAGTCGGACGTGGCCCAGCGTGTTAACAGGTTGACGGTTAACAGCAGTAATGCCAGAGCTGTCGAGCTCATTTTCAGGATGAGAAGCCATGATTGTATGTTGGGTGATGAATGTGGAGATCTGGGGAAAGAGAGGTGGGGTCAAGGGTCTTGTAAGTAAATAAAGTACCGGTACCGTGGTTTTTCGCGCTCGCTTACAAGTATGCAGGGGACCCAATTCGGCTTCACTTGTCGGAAACCAGGGGTATTCCGCGGAACAAGTCTGACTTTGTCGAGCATGCAGGATATGGAACTATAGAACTAACACTAGAAACTAATTCCGGCTCTCATGGAGATGCCTGATCGAGTATCTAGCTAGTCTTCGATCCAGATTGCTGAGGACAGTTCTAACTACTCTCAGTCCATTTGACGAGAACAGCGTTTGGGCGTCCCCACCCTCGACAACACCTATTCGCACTCCATAGGTTAGATTTCGAGTCCCTTCAAAAGATTAATGCTGCGGAAATTCCCGCCTCGAACCTTGTTTTTCCGCGGCTTTGCAACGATGATTGTTTCCAGAGCGTGAATAGACTGCAGAGTAGGAGTAACAATCATATATAGTGCTCTGTTGGGCACAAGTGTATTGATTCTTGCGCCACACACGTCTCCCCATCACGAGATACACAAGAACACATTCAAATCACAATGGCAACCGCCCAGATCGAGATTGCGCAGGCCGTGCACACGGTACCTCTTGAAGAAGGAAAGAGCGAACATAACCGCCGCTTCGGGCTCACCTCACCATGGGAACATTACTACCATCCTTCCGACACTGCTCCCCAGGGTCGATTCGAATGTGAGATGGACGAGATGGTAGTCTTTGGTGAGATCCCCCCAGAGATCAGTGGAACCTGGTATCGGATCATCATAGACCCTCACTTCAACCCGCAAAAGGGAATTCCTTTCGTGGATGGGGATGGGCATGTCTCCGCCTTCCGCATCCAAGACGGCAAGATCTCTATGAAGATCAAGTACGTGCACACTGAGAGATGGCTTTTGGAACGCAAGGCAGGTCGCCGACTCTTCGGCCGTTACAGGAATCCTTTCGATATTCACCCGTGCGTGCGGCTCGCGAATGACAGCACTGCCAATACCAATATCATCTATTGGGGCGGCAACGTTCTCGCGTTGGCAGAGAGGGGTCTACCGTACGCTCTGGATCCGGATACCCTCGAGACAAGGACCGCAGATCCATTCGGAGGTCAGGTAGTTGCGAAGACCTTTGCCGCCCATCCCAAAGTCGACCCCCACAAGAATGAGCTGGTTACCTGGAGCTATTCCGCTAAGGGCCTCAGCACTCGAGATATCTGCACTTACTCGATTGACCCCAATGGACGCATCTCGAACGAAAACTGGTTCAAACAAGATAAACCTGGATGGCCACACGATGGCTGGATCACGGATAATTGGATCATCCTTTCCAACATGCCATTCAGTGTCAATTCCGACGAGGAGATGAAAGCTGGAGGCGACTACTGGAGATTCATCCCTGATCAATTCTCGGAACTCCTTGTCACTCCGCGTAATGCAAATGCCCCAGGTCATCCAAACTGGAAACCTGGCGAGTTCCGGAAGTATACCGCACCTCATGGTCTGATTATCCACACTGGCAACGCATGGGAGGAGGAAAGTGGTATCTTAAAACTTGAAAGCCACTTCCTGACCTTCAACGTGTTTGATTTCTTCAACCCGAAAGACTACGAAGTTCCCAAAGTAAATCCCAGCGGTGATTGGGTACGTTGGACACTGGATCTTTCCAAGCCAGATGGAACTGCCTTGCCAACACTTGAGACGCTTTTGCATGGCGTCTTTGATTTTCCAATTTTCGATGAGCGGATGACCGGTCGAAAGACAAAGATTGTCTACATGGGCGGCATGATTGTTCCAGACGAGGACACACGACCCGTCTTCAATGCAGCCATCAGGTTGAATACAGAGACTGGCGAAACATCGATTTTTCATGCCTATGATGGCGGCAGTATCGCGGAGCCGGCATACATCCCTCGCGGCCCTGATTGTGAAGAAGGCGATGGCTGGATCATCTTCTATACCTCGAGAGAGTCGTCACCCAAGGCAGAATTGGTCATCCTCGACTGCAAAGATTTCTCAAAACCGGTCGCCATTGCACAATTGCCTTTCCAAATTCGCAATCAAGTCCACGGAAATTGGGTTCCAAATCCACATCCTGAGACCCCTCTGCCGCTGTTGACAGGTCCTATCAAGGACGTCACGCCTACCACGGGGTATTCGCAGTTGAACAGGCTTTCGTAGAACCTAGAAATAGAAACTGAGTTCCATTCATGATCACTGACCAATTGATTTAATATGTGGTGAATCTGGTTTCGTCTGCGACGCCGTATTTTGTCGGCTGCAGTAAAGCCGTAGCACGATCATCCTTATTCTTGGTCCCCTAGAAAGTCGACTTCTTGCCGCGCACTATAAGGCACTGCTGAGGTGAATCAACTCCGAGCTTTCCATCTTTGGCCCATCGTACGTGGGGCCTTAGTCACGTCCTAGAGAGTAGAATTGGTCGATGTAGAGGGCCTTTGGCGATGCCGATCCTGCCCGGCGGTCGAGAAAAGTTGGAAAGAAAGGCTTAAACATGTCGGGACACGCTGTGAAGAGGACTTCACTGTATATCATGAGAAGGCCTAAAGCATTGAAGAAATGCAAAGAGTGGACGGCGGTGATATGGTGAATTCTCTGAGTTCCAAGTTTCTATGTAATATGACACGATTCGAAATATTCAAGTGCATTTGAAATGAGTTCGATGCAGAATGGAACGCCTCTATTTAAAGAAGATTGCAGTATGATGATGGACTCGCAAACATCAGAGTACCATGCCGCGTACTTCAATTTAGAACAAGTTTCTTGATAACCTCGCCTTTTAGATATACTAAGTCGTGGTTTTGACTAAAGTTGGCCGGACGCCCTTACTCTATAAAATAAACCAACCGTAGGTCCCCGATTTGAGTCTTGGAAATAATCAGCAGAATCCACGATACTGAATCGCGTTTTCTCGACCATACAGCTGTCTAGCGTTTCTAGGCGAGGAAAATCCTCCACATGCGAAAGCTACCAACTGACCAGAAGAATATGCAGACACTTAACTATCTCTGTCGAGTATAAACTTTCGCATTCCGTAGTCCCCGCTCGTGCTAGATTTTCCACAGTTGTGCAGGCAGTACTGAGGACAAGCTATGGATATTCCAACTTTGACCTTTCTTGATGGCACGAATGTCCCAACAGTGAGTCTGGCACAGCACAAATCAGGGTACTATGTTGGCAGCCGCTGCTTCTGACACGTGAGCAGCTCGCCTTTGGCACCCGAACAGCTTGAAGCAAGAATGCCGGCAACGCCGGTTTTGACTGGGAATTTGTGTAATCAATCAAATTTTCCATTGAAAAACAATGGTACCATCTGGACCGTGGATGAAAGCATGGCCATCCAGGAGACACGGATGCTTTTCACCACCAACAAAGTTGCCGAAGGCATTGATGACATTTCCTGCTGCCTTCACGCAGAGACTAAAGAAATCGCAGATCACTTACTTCTAGTTTTAGGTCAATCTTGCCTTAAGGTTAACATTCTACATCGCTAACGAGTCATGGTATCTGGATCAGATCTCTTTCGTGACCAAATCCGAAGAGGATTCCCAGCGTGTATAAAAGACTATGGAAGGGAGGAAACAGCATTAGTTTCATTGGAGTAGTATTGAATTGACTGGCTGATTACACTGCTACGCACGTTATATATAAGGCTTTACAGTGCCTGAGGAACTATAGAACAGTATACTAACAGCTTGGAAGCCCCTTATGAAATTGAACTGCGTTCAATTCTATAAGCTCTTTCCGGCGGTTACCGATCCAGCTGTATAAGGCCTACGATCTCTGCGACATCGCTACCGGCTCAGCTTCACAAGGTTTACAGCCCCTGTAACCCTCAGTGGCAAACTTCAGTATCAACAAAAATGCAGGCGAGGTCACATCGATAGGACTTAGTAACTATCAGCACTCCAACCTCGAGACGACACTCAAAGGTACTTCAGACCCGCTCTTTATCAACTACCTCATTAACCAATGAGTGCTTGGTTAGATAGTAGAACCAGGTGGCATTAGTAAAAGGTCCAATTGCAAGAGACCCAGCGAAACATCCTCTGATGGTGACCCCAGCGAGGGAAGCAAACAATATGTTAATATATATCTCCTCGATGGCTATAAATACCTTAGATCTGACCTTGTCGATAACACGGTCCATTAATTGGGTTGTACTAGGTCTATAATCACAGATTCGTATAAGCCGTTGCGAAAAAGTTAATACCTTTATAGCAACCTTTGGTCGATTTGCCCCTGTCGAAGTATCAACCCAACAGCACTGAATATCAAGACCGTTATTCGACACAATCATAAAACTTCATCTGCAGCAGTTGAGAGCACTGTTTGGATTGGAAGTCAACAACATTGCAAGGACCCACTCGCGGTCTACTCCCCTCCCGGGAGTGGCGGAGATATGACGTTCTCGATGGAGTTCTGATGCGCTCTTTCGGTCATTCCGCGGAAGCGGAATCCGCCCCTTGGCACCCGTTGTGCGTGTTCTAGTAGATCGAAGTGTGTTCTCAAAGTAACGAAATAGATAATCAGTTCAGTCTTTTCATTCGTGACGCTTTCCATCACTCACTTTGATAGTCACTGCCGCCCTGACCGTGTTCATCAACAGCAATCGCTTTCGCATCAAATCGCTCGCCATGGCAAAACACCAGTTCACCTATAAAGAGATTGACGGGCAGTCAGTAGATGCCGATGTTTATTATGATGGAGAGGGAACAAGTGCTAGCCGCCCAGTTGGTAGGTCATGGCCCGTCTCGGGAATGAGAATTCTGCTGGTCGTCCGCAACTATTCATTTATCTAACTCGAACCGATAGCTCTCTACTTTCACGGAGGCAACTTTGTATCCGGCTCCAAAGAACTTCTAGGCAAGCTTCATATCCAAAAGCTTCTAGAATTCGGTTTCGTCGTAGTATCTGCCAACTATCGACTTTGCCCTACCATTAGCCTCGCTAAGGGCCCGGCTTCTGATGCCCTTGATGCCTACCAGTGGGTCCGTGAGAGACTTCCCACTGTCTTGAAGGAGCAAACCGGCGTCAGTCTTGATGTCAAAAAGATCGTAGTTTTTGGTCACTCTTGCGGCGCAACCCTGGCCCTTCTGACTGTAAGCTTAACTTCTCATTGCATCAGGTGACCTTCCATCCGTCTTCAAAAATGTGTAGCTTCTTCCAGAAACGCTGACATTTGTTTGTGAACGTAGGCTGGACAATCAGAGCCTCCTCTTGCAATCCTGGATATCTTCGGCATGAAGTACCTCCAAGACCCAGCATTCCATACCGCAAGCGAGAATCGAGGACCACCAATCGATGAGGCGTTTGTCAACCAGGTCTTTCAGCAGGTTCCAGCACCTTCAACAGCAGCTCCACCAATGACTGCTACCGGACCTGACCTTAAGAATCCTCGGATTGCCTGGATGTTTAGCGCGGTAAAGAAAGGCACGTTGATTGAGTCTATTGTGTCAGATGGCAACTACGAGACCGTCGATCCTGCTTTCCTCTTCTCTAAAGGAATGTTCCCTCCCACCTATTTCATCCACGGAACGGCAGATGCACTTGTACCACACAAGCTATCTCAAAAAGCCCATGATGAGTTAGTTGCTGCAGGACGCGAGAGTCATCTTGTGCTGGTTGAAGGTGCACCGCACGGTCTGGATGCGAGGATGCAAGAAGGGGATGACACTTATAGAACCATCGTTAAAGGGTTGGAATTTCTCAAAGCGCACATTTAGTTGAAAGACGACTGGATGGCAGTCGCAGGTCTGGTGCATTGGATATTGCCGCGAAACATGAATTGAGAATCATGCTTTTCTCCCGAGCATTTACTGTACCGCTTGAATTGAGGAGCTATTTGGGTACAAAGCAGATATGGAAATTTTATTTTCTCATGACACAATAGAAATTCTCGAGTTATTTGGTGCGTAGAGACGAGATGCCCTGCGGTGACTGTGTTGGGCTGCTTCCAGCTGGGGAGAAGAATACCGTTTCGCGGGATGGCGCCATGAAGATGGATAGCATTTCAAATCCCGCGGTCTGCTGTTTCGTATCTGAAGAAAATGGTTGACGATATGGTGAGGCATACCAAGCAAATCTCTGTGTGTCGATTTCTCACGACCTCTTTACTACTACTGTCCGTGGCGTGGTTGTTTTTCGGCTACAACTATCTCATTGGAACTTCTTGATACTGAAACTACTTCAGCCTGTGACAACACCATCTCAGCAACTGTAGTTGTAGCAGATTGCCGGATGATTCTAGTGAATGATAATATCAACACCGATTTAGTTTGGGCAATTAGATGTGAGCTTTTGATCTTGATTCTGGCATGGCTAGTTCTCACCAACATCACACAACTAGAAGTTCGTCACCTCAATTCGTTTTGCGCACATACCCAAACCCAGTACGCCATGTTCCCAATATTACGGGATGCTGCTGAGACTGACATACGGAAGGGAACATGGTTCACGCGTTAGATGGAGTTTTCTGGAGACGACCTTTCTCCTGTGGTCTCTGCTGTCGAGGTACTTACATTATTGAAACCCCATCATGGAACGGCTGTTCATGGAAATCGCGTGTAAAAAGCCATAAATGGGCTAGAAACAAATAAATACTTCGATTTATGCTTTTTACAAGAAGCCTCGCAGAGCATATGTATCCTTGGGTGTCTTATTTCTTTCTATACCTGACAAGCCGATAGCCCATGATCAACGTTTTCTTGACAGCGATTTCACCAAGTGCTCACTACAATCTTACAACGAAGTATTTGATTTCTTTCATCAAGCAGCCAAGCGTCTCGCAGACCATCAGGAAGAATTTGAAACGCTGGATGACCTCAGCCATTCTTCAGTCGAAGTACCACTTTGAGCATCATCTTCAAATTCGCAAACCACTAGTATATTTCCAGATTTACATCACCGTGACACTTAAGTTTCAATGTATCTGACCTTAAATGCCGCGTCATGATTCATCGAGTTCTATGTACCTAAAAGTAGTTCCCTCTCGTCTTACAGTCTCGTCGTGGATGATCGTTTCTTCAGCTTAATCCTCATATTCTCCAGGTCTGAAATCCATGATGATCGTATCTTCAACGGCTTATCTTTATCAAGAAGCTCAACATCGTACCGACTGAGAATCTGACCGATAAAATTGTACATCTCGAACATGGCCAGATTGCGGCCAATACACGCTCGCGAGCCATAACCAAACTATTCCAGTTAGAAAGGGTCCCCACAGATCTGATAGAATAATCTTACTGTTGCAAGATACTTGTTCATGTCTCTCAATTCCTCCTCGCTGCTTCCCTCGCCCTGCATCCACCGCTCTGGCCTCCAGTGGTCTGCATCCTCACCGAAGATTGCCTTGCAGCGATTCTGGGCAAGTGGACTATATGAGAGAGTTGCAGTTCCTGGGATGAAGTACTGATCAAAGGTTACTCCACCCTTGGGCACGTATCTTGGTAAGTTGTAAACAATACTCGAATGAATACGACCTCCTTCCTTGATACAAGCACTCAGGAAGGGAAGAGCCGACAATACATCGAATCGAAGCACTTCTCCGTCGCCTAGAGATGCGTGTTTTCGTGCCTGATCGATTTCGTCCTGCAGTCGTTTGTAATGCTTTTCAGACCTCAAAACTGGCGCCAGAACTGCCCTAATCCCGATAGACGTGGTATCTGCACCAGCGGCCATGGGATTTCCGACCTCAGGCATGATTCCTGAAAGAGTAAGTGGTTTTCCCTCCTGGTCTTTCAGCGCGAGGAAGTGGTCAAGCATGTCCTTTGCCTGGCCATCTTTAACTGGTCCTGCCTTCATGCGTGTCATCACCTTTTGGATCGTCTCTCTCTGGAAAGGCGTCGCAGACAAATGCATACTTGATCCAAAAATTGGCGCAACACGTGCCGTGAGTGGATGGAGGATCCAAGCTGAGCCTCCGGGCAGATAACCCAAATTGCAAATCCAATAGAATGCCTCGTGCATTAAACGAATGTAGTTGCCAACATCTTTCTCTTCTCTAATCATGCCCAGTGGTTCACTCCAGGTGATCGTCCCGACAACATCGTAAGTGAAGTAGAAGGCCCACTTGCTCAGGTTGATCTCCTTGCCCTCCTTAGCGAAACGATCAAACTTCTCCCACAAGTTGTCAAGAACGGCTTGTATTTTTTCTTGCGCACCCATGATGCTGGACATGCTGTAAAGATGAGAGACCCGTTTCCTCATGAAAGAGTGCGTCTCTGGATTTTGTTCCCCGAAAAACTGTTTCTTGTTAATAGGCTGGGAGCGAAGCAGTTAGGTGCAGACTTACTGATGGTGGACCATTCGTCCCATTTCTTCCTCCCAATGTCGCCCAAGTGCTATACCATGGCGTCTTTGCTGCTCCTGCCGAGCCATACCCATATGCCGTGGTAGTCAAATCTATGTGGACGACACTGACCTCGTTGGGCGCGATTCTAACGACTGGGCCATATTTCTTATGGAGATTCAGGATATCCTCGTGCCAATAACCACCGAAATAGCGTCGAGTTCTCCATAGCTCGGTAAACTTCGCGAGAAATGGCCCTGGAATGCCTCTCAATGGATGGAGGATGGCACGATACAGTCCAACCAAAATTGCAAATGAGACGATTGCGAAGGTTGAATGAACAGCAAAATTGAGAGGCGAAAGGTGGTCCATAGTCGTTCAAGACACGCAATGTGAGTATGTCGATTTTCTCGATTGTTCTGGATCCAATTCGAACGGTGTGGGTTATATGTAATATGAGAATGTGGCTGGTCATGGAAGGAGAAAATTAGGAGATCAAATACGGGGCTATGATTTCATCACGATCGGACACCTACAGGTATGGTCGGTGCTTCAATTGACCACGCGCCTAATTGTTGCGGGCCGTGTGGAGGGGTATCAATTCCTGCTGGAGTTCCGCAAAGTGCATCTCAAGCGGTTCCGCGGCGTGTTCCGGCCCATCGGTGTTTCGAATGGACCAGTCGTTCAATGCGGCGGAGTTGATGGATCCAGTCGTGCAGGCGAATAAAGGAGCACCACAGCATTTACAACGGCATTCCGCTCGAAATAATGCCTCCTCCGCACATTACGACGCAACAAGTTTGAATCCCACCTCTTGCTGCCCAAGGCCAACTTTCTCGATTCAGCGTTGTTGCTTTTCGAAGTAAACAACTGTTGAACTTTAACTCTAACTTGCGCTCTTGTCTGGCCATGCACTTAGCAGACAAAGTGTATCCTATTTCGATAGCTTAAACATTTTGCAGCTGGCATGAAAAGCAGTATCCTCAAAAATTCATTCCTTGATCTATTGCTGCAAGATGGGATAAGAGAGACCTTGAAATACTTTGACTCTTTCAGCCTCCCATTTTCCCTTTGTCAATCAGATATTGCAACTCGGAATCGATCTGCATTATCCGTTACAGCTGTGGGACTCCCATGAGGTAGAAAGGTTACCAATCCTTCATATTTATCTATCCATACTTAATCACTACTAGGCTTCTTATCCATGCTTTAAACGTTGCTTTCTCAACAGCAAAACTTTTGCAGCTCTAAATTTTAATTGCATTCATTCATTACATCTGTGCAGACATGAACATCTAGATAGTTATAACTGTAGTAGTGAGATGCGAGCTATATACCCCTCCAGTGTGAATGATGTGCTTTGCCTTTTTGAGGTTCTTGTGCCTGGTATCGATATAATTCAGAAACTCAACACATTGGTCCGAGAATCCCTGAACCCGAAAACTCAAGCACTCGCCCAGATATCCTTCCAAAGTGGTCGATTTTCGAATGTGTACTTGAAGTCCAGAGGCTCAGTATTACAGTAAGTGCACCTATCTGATAAGATACCGCAACAATGCAACGTCAAGATTTAGCGATCATTCGAGGTGCTGCACTGCACGTCTTCCAACATTTAATTCTCGCAACGTAACGCAATTAGCTCGCTGGCACATGGACCAAGTACTTAGAGTGAGCTTCACGCATTCGAGTGATGTTAAATTCAACGTCGGCCTTTCGGCGGTCAAGAATTAATGCGGGTTTTGCGTGTGCTTCGAAAATGCGTTGATTTTGGTGTGTTTGAAGGTGCGTTTGTTGTCTGTGTTTTACTGGCCGCCGTATGACCCACGGGGCGTTACTCGGGGTCCATTACCAAGTGCGACCTGAGTGTCCCGAGAGAGATCCGACAGGTCCGAGAGCATCCCACACGTCTAACATTATTTGGTATTCACAAAGGGTGCTGTGTCACAGTGTTGAGCACATGATTCTACATACGGAAGACCCCGAATAAGGATCTGGAGCAGGATCAATTCTGAACCAAAGGAGAAGAAAATACTGTTTTAATAATGATCCTCAAGCTTAAGGCTGCTGTTCCAGAAATCGAGTGTGATTCTGGATGCTTCCATACCGATATTCAATTCCAGCGTGTGGTTAAACTCCCCCCACCGACCCTTATAGACGAATAGAGTCACAATAACGAGGTACCAAGCGGATCTGGGATTTGGGGTAGAAGGCAGCAAAAGATACATAAAACGCCTGCAAATATGTTCAGCTCAACAACATCCTTCATTTTTGCTCTATCATAAAACCCGAGAAAAATGAATCAATCCTCCTCATGTCCTCCAAGCTGCTAATACAACTGACATGCTGGTCTGGTCGAATCACTACCATGCAACCAGTCAAGGGGCTAATACCATAATTCTTATACGCTTCTCCATGCCCCTCATGGTACGAAACATCATCCACAAAAACCTTGTTATAATCCCAGCCCATCTCCTCAGAAAACGGATGGAAAACTTCAGGCAGGGAAAGTAGCTCGATACTCGAGCGAGGCGCTGAATGAACAGTTATGATCTCGAAAACCGAATCTATGGCTTCCGACCTAGGGGTGTAACGACGAAGAAAGGAATCTTTTGCCGCGAGTGCCTGGCCCAGGGTTGTCAACCGGGCAAATTGATCTGGATTTCGGAGATCCCCCGGAAATACCGCGATTCTCCAGCATCCGTTGCTCTGAAGTAGCTCTTGAAAATGCCATGGGCGGGCATCAGATTGATTCAGTACTTTGAAGCTCGGCATTCGCATTCCGATAAGAATTCCAGTTGCGAGGTCTTGATTGTCTGGTTGGTGATCAAGAGTCAGAGATGATGCTAGTACACCATTCTTCTGGGCAAAGTTTTCTGCCTCTGGTGCTCGTGATTCTGGCTCCTTGGAAACAATGATACTGCAGTCGTAATTTACCGAAGTGCCGTTGGTAAACGTGTTGCCCTTCTTGAAGGCTTCTTGTAGAGTTTCTACATCGATAGCTCCATCACCCAAAATGTCTTTGACAGGTCGACCTGAGAAGATGCGTGAGAATTTGTGATCGAAAGTGATCAGTTCTTGAGCAATTTTTCGTCTCTCTGTCTCATACGTCCCAAGCAAGGAGGGATCTGAGCGATACTTGATTACAGATGCAAGTTTCCACCCTAGGTTGTAGGCTATGATTCTTTGGTGAGCAGGATTGAACGAACGAGTGACGATAATATAAACTCACTATCATGCATGCTAATGTTCATCCCCTGGCCAGCCTTGGGGCTGTGTGTGTGAACCGCATCCCCCGCCAAGAATACTCTGTTCTGAACCGAAAAGCTGGAGCCTACCCTCTGCCCAATTCCATATGCCGTCCACCAATGACAGTGTTTGTAGCTCAGTTTGTAGGGAGCGAGTATTTTCTGGGCACTTTTCAACAAGATCTCTGGAGAGATATCAGACCGTTTGACCTATACCAGATTTAGCTTTGACGTCAATTGGGAAGCGTTGCTCGATTGTCTTACAGAATTGCCGGTTCCATCTTTTTCTGTGATCTGAACGTAGAGCCTCACCAGTTTGTTTTCTCTTGGAATGATCATTATACTGCCGAACTCTTGGGAGCGAACTGTGCAGCGGTATCGGATATCGGCTAAGTTTTATCAATATTCAGACTTCGTCCAGGACGTGGTAGCAGGAATTGCTTACGGAAGTCTGTGATCGGAATGATATCCAGCACTCCCCTAATGAGAGGCATTAGCTCCGTGACACAGTTCAAAACACAGTCCGGACTTTCAAACAGGATGCACTCACCAAACAAGGTCTGTTTGTTCTCCCTCCATCACAACACCGATTTGGCGACGCGTCCATGAATGAGCACCGTCGCAGCCCACTACATATTTTGCGAGTACTTTTTCAGATCGTGTGCTAGTATTTGAGAGCGCATCTTCGAGCAGAGAAGCTGTATCATCGGCAGTGAGATTACTTCGGAAAAGACCATTAGGTATCCCTGAGGCATGACTGCCGTATATTTCTTCGGAGACTGTTCCCTCCTCCAACATGTGCCGAAATGTGACAGAGACTGGATACTCATTTGCTGAGTCTGTGAGGTTGGTATCTATGCTCAACGACTCGGGAATGACGCCACGCTCTACCCCGATACTACTGTGCTTGTTTATGTAACCAAGGAGATAATCCTCAATGCGAGCTAGTTGCAGATGTTAGAAATAATTACTCAAATCCGCAAGGGTGACATGCCTTGATGAAGGGTCGCCTGCTGAAATCGACTGGCCCCCGGCACGGTATCTGCCATTGCATCGGATCGATAGAGCTCGCCGTGCTCATCTGGGTTCTTGAAATCCTCAGCTCCAGTCTCTCATCTCCAGATGCTTATCGAATACGCACCCAAAATCGAATCTCAACCATATGGTTGGCCTCACGCCAAACATCAGCGCCTATACCAAGAGAATCCAAAATCTCAAGACGTGTCAGTAACTAAACATTACACTGTGCGAATCCACCAACCTCGAAAGTTCTGCTTTGGAGGCCATCTGCCTGTCTGGAAGATATCAGATATGCTAAAAAGACCTTGCTGCCGCAGGGGTCAAATGCGTTACTTACCCGCTGTTAATCCTGCTGGGCCGCTTGTCGACGATTCGCGTTGAAATTCCACAGCGACTCAACCAGGTTGCAAGCATAAGCCTATCGCCCCGAGTTAGCATCAAATTAACTTTGGATCAAGTTGCCGCCTGATGTGCGCATTTGCAAGATCTTACTCACCCCGACGGTCCAGCACCAATCACTAAAACGTCAACATGAGTCGGTTCTGGTTCCGCCATACTGACTGTATGAAAAATTAAAGCGATTTTGAACTAAGCCCACTGCAGTGAAAGATTGATTGTGGAAGACTCGTTTGAAGTATCTCCATACCAAGCACAAGAGTGAATGCAAAAGACTGGGTGATCGATCCGGCTCCTTGTACAGGCGTTTGGCTGTTGCTGTGACCGAGGAGGCGTGACCAAATATGCCAGCAGAAGTATAATTACTACAAGCAGCAGCATATGTCCTGTTATTCTATAAAGCCGCTAGCGCTTTTCGGACCAGCTGTAGGAATCCTTTGGTTTGTTCCGCGGGAACGCCAAAGAACCAGTTCCGGTGGATTTGAACCGCCCGTAACCCTTTTGAAGATATCAACCTTCACACAATCATTCATTCAAAATCCACAAAGAACATTCCAGAAAATTTCAACTCGGCAATTAGCAGCAAACGACCAAGCCCCAAAGTTCATGTTTTGAGCTTTGGATGTGGTATCGGCCAGCAGCCTCATCTCATGTGGCATCCGGACACGGAAGTTCCGCGGAAATACCACAGGTGACGTCTAAGGCGAAGGACGAGAGATTACACAGATCATATGGAAATCTTTTTTCTATGTCTTCATCTTCACATGGACGTGTGTTCGCTACGGCCACAATGGAGAACGTGCTAGCGAAGAGTCAGCTTCGCTAAAATCAAGGCCAAACAGGTGGGGGCCGAGACCCACGAAATCCAGCATTCTTCAGGTTTGGTATGCTGGTTATTACAGGCAAATTGCCAAGTTGAAGGTTACAAGCGCTGTTACTCTAGGGCTAACCATTGGTTCTGCTTAATTGTGCTTTAACGGCCCTGCTCGGCCTCGCAACAAAGAGCTAAATCTTTGACCCAAGAGAGGACCAGTTGGCAAGCTTCATAATATCGTCGTCTTTTTCTGCAAGTCTCCCTAACGACGCGGCAGCTTCGCCTAGCTATCAGGAGAGCAAAATGAGGCCTGTGATCATCTCAAAATGATTGTTGATAACGCGACGCGTTGAAACCCGCTGCATTCTATGGTTGAAAGAGCTCGTCTCCTCCGCGATCGAATCGACTCCTTTTGTATCGAATACGTAGACTCGATCTATGGAGCCTCCGCCAAAATTAGAAGAGCTGTTACTGCTGAAGATCGGGAATTCCTTCTGACGCTCTCTAGGAAGGACTGGCTTGCTCTTGCAAAAGTTGCATCTATTGTGAAGAAGTTCTTTATGCTAACTAAACCGGTAGAAGGCAGTCGTATTACCTTTGATCGCGGAGTCCTGTCTGATTTCAAAATTACTCTCAAGGAGCTTCTAGCCCACGTTCGAACCCTTCGAGACGACTACCAGATGAAGATGAGTATAGAGTACCCAACTCCCTCCAACGAATACCTGCGAACTTGTACGGTGAATCGTTGGGTGAAATTGGACGAGTACTTCTCTGTCGTCGATGATACGCCTTCCCACTGCGCGTCGATCGTCACGGTCCCGCATTTGAAGTGGAAATACATTCAACATGCATGGGCAAATATTGAGCTTTGGACAGATGTTATTGATCCTCATTCTTGGTTGCCAATGGGGAAAAAAGCTTCGATGGAGTCTTTTTGGATGGAGTACAAGGCTTTGCCGGTACCTGATTCACTCTCACAAGTTGGACAGAAGAGGTCTCGGGCAGCAACGCACGTTGAATGGAGTAAAGTGACAGGTATGGTCCAACTTTAAGGCAAAGATCGACAAGATGCGGACGAGTTCGGCGAGGTGGAATCCTCAAGCGCCTGAATACCTTGAAGCAAAAGATACTCTTCCCCGTTATTGGATTAGACAACTCACCCAGCGAACAGGATATAGAATTGCGAGGATGGCTTTGGATATGGCCTCGATACTTGCCATGTCTTCTGATTGCAAGAGAGTATTCTCCCAAGCTAAGTTGATGATAACTGGGCAACGCAAGAACTTGAAAGCTGACATAATCGAAGCAACTCAATGTCTTCAATGTGATTGATCCTGGATTTCAAGGCAGCTGGAAAGTGGGGTGACAGACTGGAATTTTACCTATATTGATTTTTCATGTGTCACAGCCTGTGTTCTCAATAGTAATTAATAGGAAAATATCATATTAATACAAGGGCTTATTTTGAAAACTTGGATTTTACTACTAGAGTGGGGCGTATTAAAATACGGGAAAAACTAATGAAAACACTAGTCACAGGTACGAAATACCTCTAGTAGTACTGGGGGCATATTGGAGAGGCCTTGATGAAACCTTGGCGGGAAAGTATTTATGAGAAGTCATCTGAGAAATAATGGCTCAAATCGTCTCTGCCGCGATTCAAATTGACCAATGGAAAGATGCTTGTCAGGGGAAGAAATCTGAAAACTCCGTGTATTATGTGACGCTGAAATGCAGCTTCTCATGCCGAGCTCTAGGGATCCAATTTATTTGTTAGTTAACCTGGCAGTAGCGAGGCACGTGTTGTGCCTTCGGCGAGTTCATTTACCACATCAATGCTGGGGAAGTAAGTCTTACACAACGGCTAGTCTCTACGTATACCATGTTTGTCTATTGTGACCCACCAAATCTAATCCCAACCACACTTGCCAAGTAGATACTTGGCAGCCATCAAAGCTGGCTGCGGAACTGCTTGGACATGTCCAAAATTTATTCCGGCAGATACAAGGTCATTTATCAATGTCAATTGATATACCTCGCTCTGTAGCAGACCTCCAGCCAGTACCAGGGATGTTCTTGAAGTTTCAATTCTCCAATTCGAGATCAAAGAAGACACGATGCGCACCAGCGATCTGCTGCCTTCTTTCAGCAGCTCCATAGCTTTCTTGCTTGACGAACTTGAGTCCACAACCACTCTTGCAACTTCAGCAATTCTCTTCGTAGGATTCGAGGACTCCTGATTGCTCTGATCTGAGAGTATCTGATTCAAAAGGTTTATCGGAGGTTCTGGAGGTACTTTCACCCCAAAATGTTCGAAAATCTTCTGTACAAGGGGATCTTCGCAGTCCCCAGCGCGCTCGCCTTCTTTCCGTAAGTTGATCTCATCGGCTGACTCTAAAGAAAGTCTTAGTGCTTGACGCCCAATACCATATCCTGAGCCGTCGTCACCAAGTACATGACCCCAGCCTCCGGAGCGTCCTGTCCTCTCAAGTCGCCCATCTTGACGCTCGAAACTCATGGCAATTGATCCAGTCCCTGCCACCAAGACAACTACAGAGTCAACACTATTTTGATCTGCCACTGTATTGGCCAGAAGTTCGATGTCGTTCGTGATTTTCAATTCGCTTCTCGCTTCGGGGTGGAAAAGATTGGAAAGAAGTGGATTGATGCGATTCATGATGTTCGGTCGGTCATATCCCGCCAGTCCAATCCAAATTGACTGGAATGGAATCAATTCGAATGGTTCTTCCTTGAATGCTGAGCACGAATCAACAGCTCGTTGAATTGCAAACGAGATAGCTGATACTGCACCTTCGGGTCCGACATTGGACACGTTACACTCTCCAGCCTCCCCTTGCCCAAGCTCTCCATTCTTTCCTAGTATGACAGCACTACATTTGCTACCTCCAGCGTCAACGCAAAGAACAAAATCTCCAGTATTAAGTCGTTTTGTGTACTGAGGTTTCGAACTTTGAAGGATATCCGTAAGTACGCCGCCAGCATCGTCCAGTCTTCGCTTGGCTACTGGAATCGTGGTCTCGAGAAGAATTGTCGCTACAGCCAGTTTCACGCTTCCGCTGCAAGAAGCGAGCAGTTTTTCCAGCTCTTCTTCCGCGTCGGGAGTCTTCTCGCCGCATATTGTGCGGATAATATTCTTGGATCGCTGCTGTAACTTGAGGTTTGACGACCTAACGTCGATCATCTGAGATGTGTCAGCTGCAACAACTCACATCGAAATCTTGGATGGGAGCTCACCATATTCCCATATGTTTTGCCGACTTTGATCATTACGCCAGTGCTCAACATATTCAAAGCCATCTTAGTACCGGTTCCAGCTTTCATTCTGGTGCCTAGTTAAGTTCTTGGTCAGCAAGTTCGACATTGAAATGATGCGGTGTCACATATTCGGGATTGAGCTAAAGCTCTCGTGCACTCACTTCCAGTGACCACCTCCGGCCCAGTGACCACACTGATCATATGATCTACATTTCCTTCTTTACTCATCGCTGAAGGTTCGCAACATGCAACACCAACAGTGACACAGCCGAGTGACTTCGCAAAAGATAAACATCTCAGCACATACGGAGTCCTGCCAGAAGCAGCAATTCCTATCAAACAATCTAGATGGCCATCCATGTTCAGAGCTTTGAGGTCTGTTACTGCCGCCATAACATCATCCTCGGCTCCTTCCTGGGCAAATCGAAGCGCAGCATCTCCGCCTGCGATCAAAGCCACGAACTGTTCGCTCCGCGCAGAATATGTGGGGGGAATTTCGGATGCATCCACGACACCTAATCTGTCGCGATTGTCAGAATGATTGTCTCTGGAGAAGTAATTTCTACTTACCTTCCACTCGTCCCTGCGCCAACATATATCACCCTTCCTCCTCGGCGAAGTCGATTCGCTAATGCATCTATCGCTTCCGCAATGACTGGAAGACAGTTGTTCACTGCTGTCGCAACTGTTGCATCTTCTTTGTTGATAATCCGGCAGAGATCGAGCGTGCTGACTTTATCGATCTCGCTGCTATTGGTATTTCTCGATTCTGTTTGCAGTCCATCGAGGACTATAGTGGGGGTCATGATTGACTGTCGATACTCATGTCTGCTTCTAGGAAGTCTATGAACACGAGTAGAAAGTCAAAAGACGCATCTGACCATCCGAAGTAAGTCTCAGCTTCATTGAAAATTTTCACTCTTCACGTTACAGCCCGGCTCAGGGGAAGTTTGATTTATGCCGCCATCGTGACAATGCAGATCATCTCCATCCTTGGCAGGATGCGGTTGACTAACTAGTCTTCGCACCAACACCAATTTATCTCTCAACACGAATCCGAGACGGCTCGGGAATCGGCTATCTCTGTTACGTTACTTTGCCATCGCATGCCTCTTCCGCAAAGGTGGGATTCGAAGCGCTGCATTTTCCTTTCCTCAAGTCTGACAGCTATTTCCCCCGCATTGGGACCTGTCTCCAGCTTTCTACTAACAGCCGACCGAGCTCTCGTGCTACACTCCCACTCTCCATCTCCTTACCACTCTTATCAACAACGGGTCAAGCCCACCCTACGTTACGGCTCGGCGAACATTGCGGACTTCTAAGCAGAAGTCTGAGCTGATTGAATATAAGAGTGGTATGGACTTTTGACCCCCAATTGACCGACTTGAAGATCACAAGCTTCGAAACAATAACTTTTCCAGTCTACAGTCTTTACAACAGAAATCTCGTCTACTTGGATAACTTTCGCCATGTCTAGTCAGGAGCAAGTGGCAACTCCAGGGCACGATGTCGAAGCTGCTGCCGAGCGGGGAAGCCGACTGAAGGATTTCTATGCGAATCCTTGGACTCAAATCATATTGATAAGCGTGATATGTTTTTGCTGCCCCGGGGTGAGTCACAAACATTTCAAGTCTAGCATCATTACTGATGAAAGCAGATGTACAATGCCTTGGGTGGACTTGGAGGAAGTGGACAAGTTGATCCCACAGTTGCCGCGAATGCGACTGTGGCTCTTCTCTCTGCAACGGCTGCGACTGCCCTCATTGTTGCAGGGCCTTTCTTCTCTCTTGTCGGACCTCGCTTGTGTTTCCTCCTCGGTGGATGGACATACGCATTGTATAGTGGGAGTCTACTCAACTTTAACCGTACGTTGGTGGCATTCATGCATACTTCTCACTGTGCTTACAACAAGCAGATCATGACAATGGGGCTTTTGTTATTGCCTCTGGTGCTATTCTTGGTATCGGTGCATCTATGCTCTGGGTCGTGCAAGGAGCTATCATGACAACTTACGTCAAGGAGTCACAGAAGGGTCTCGCCATTGCTGTATTTTGGATAATCTTCAATCTTGGAGGAGGAGTAGGTTCTCTCGCTTCTTTTGGCTTGAATTTCCACTCCAAGAGCGGCACGGTCTCCGACTCAACATACATCGCCCTGATGGTCATCATGCTTTTCGGATGGGTTCTTGGAATTTTCATTTGCTCCCCGTCGAGGATAAAGCTTGCCCAGTTGCACGCAGCTGTTGAGCACGAGAAGCATTCTTTCAAGGACGGGTTTAAAACTACCATACAGACTCTGTTCACTTGGCGAGTGGCATGCATGCTGCCACTCTTCTTTTGGTAGGTTCTTCTCACTGAGAGCTCGGAAAGGATTTCGCTGATATGCCAAAAGTGCCAACGTATTCTACTCATATCAGCAAAATGATGTCAACGGACTTACTTTCAATATTCGAACTCGGTCATTGAATGGTGCGTTGTATTGGATTGCACAAATGCTAGGCGGCCTGCTCATCGGAGTTCTACTCGATCTTCCGTTCCTCACAAGACCGGCGAGGGCAAAGCTTGGCTGGGTTGTCCTCTTCTCGACCGGTATGGCTATCTGGGGAGGTGGCTACGCTTTTCAAAAATGGCAAGATCGTCGTGTCGCCAACGGCCACAAGCAAGATCTCGACTATACAGACGGATCTCTTTCCACTGGTCCGATCTTCCTCTACATTTTCTACGGAGCTTATGATGCTTTGTGGCAAGGATTTTGCTATTGGCTCATTGGTACGGAGTCCAATTCCACTGCTAGAGCTGCCGTTCTTGTTGGTGCATACAAGACGTTCCAAGCGACTGGTGGAGCCATGGCATGGAGAATCAATGCTCTGCACACAGCACCCATGACACAGTTGGGGATGAACTGGGGTTTGTCAATGGGATCTTTGGCCATCGTTTTGCCCACTGTATGGACCGTCACAATGACGACTGTTGCTCCTGGAGCTGAGGTTGAAGAAGTTACCATGAAAGACTTGAAGGATTAGAGTAATGATTTCTCCACTATGGTGAGGATGGACGTATATCTGTAAGACTTCGGGGCATTTGGGGAGTTGAATTCAAGGCGAGATCCGCTGAGCAAAGGGTCTCAGAAAGTTTTTGATGGTAGTTATGTCAAAATAATAGCCGAGAGCTCTTTGCACATGTCTGACGATGACTGTGCCGACTCCCGAGTAATCAAATTATCATCCCGTGCCGTCTTTCCTCTCTCGGGTGAAGTTAATCACAAGTAAGCACTGCCAACCCGAATGCGCGGGTCGGCTACGAGACTTCCATGCACCCCATTCTTGGGGTGCACTACAAGCGATCAACGTCTTTCAACAACAGCGCCCGGGTGATCTGCACATCGCAGTGGAACGTAACCCTGGGAGTGGAGATCCGCCACTATTCATGTTTCTCGAAATGGAAGGTTCATATGGCGGTGATCTCGAGGTGCTATTGATGACAATGTGCGCAGGAGCATAGATTGTACTTTAGACAAACACTTCGGACCTGCAGACAAGTTAAAATCTTTCCAGGGACGTGTTTCTGGGTCAGGAGCGGTTCTTGGTACTCCAGGCAGCATGCACTTTCTCTACCTCTCATTCGCGTTGACGGGTGTTCTTGGCTCGCCCACCGGCCAGCCCAATCACCATGCGAATACACTCAGATATGGATCTCCCGAATTGGTTGGGATGCGGGCATCGCCTCTCAAGCACATGGTTGCAAATTTGACAGCATACACACATCCAGCGAATTATGGGGCTCCGACTCATAATTTGATCCATCCAATTGAGCCTGGGTCGGCAACTCTCGTAGCTCATGAATCAACAATTGTGTGCGCATTCGCAGTCGGTAAGAGAAATCTCTACGCAGATGTAAATGGAACATATCTACCCGCGGATGAACAAGAAGATGCTACGGTTGATACCATCTATGACATGGCCAGTCTCACGAAGTTGTTCACAACGGTCGCAGCCTTGAGGCAACTGGACACTGGAAACCTCAGCTTGAACGCCACAGTATCTTCATATATCCCAGCGTTTGCGGTCAATGGCAAGGAGGATATCACAATCCTACAGCTACTCACACATACGAGTGGCTTCAATGCCGACCCCGTGCCATCACTATATTCGTCCAACTACACCACGTACGCGGAGAAAATCAATGCTATCATTACTCAGAAAATCATCAACCCACCAGGAAGCACTTTTCTGTACTCGGATTTGAATTTCATGACTATGGCCATCGTCCTTGAGAGGATCACCAAGCTACCACTCGACGCACAGATCTATCAATACACCATCCCACTCGGTATGACGAAGACGTTCTTTAATCGCGGCAATATCGAGGGGCGGAGATTCCCTTTCTATCGATACATGGCGACTCAAGAATTTCAGATCGACGTCTTGGGTTCAGAAGAGCCACAAAGACCCCAGCCGGTTCGTGGAACTGTACACGATGAAAATGCCTGGGCACTCAGCGGCGTCTCTGGGCATGCGGGCCTGTTTTCTACCGTAGGCGACACAGCCAAATTCTGCCAGATGATCCTAAACAATGGCACATACGGTGGTCACCGAGTCCTGTCACATGAGGTTGTTGACCTGATATTCAAGAACTTCAACACTGAGTTTCCTGGCGAAGAACATGGATTGGGATTTGAGTTGAACCAATACTACACAGCGGGGCCGATGGCAAGTCTCCTCACTGCTAGTCATACTGGCTTTACGGGAACGAGTATGGTCATTGACCGAGGTTCGAACAGCTTTTGGTTGCACTTCTCGAACAGAGTGCATCCGGATAGGAGGTGGAGCAGCAATAATATCATCAGAGAGGCTGTAGGTTATTGGGTTGCAAAGAGTCTCGGGAGGGACGTGGCGTTTCCTGTGTAGGAGAATTAGTTTAAGGAATAGTCAAAGTTTTCAGTCTAAGCTAACAACTTTCAACAACTCATATCAAATTTTGCGAGAAAAAGGTACAGAAGAAAACAAACACGTGCACGTGATAATTCCAACCGAGCCTGTGAACTGAAGATCTGGCCAAAAATTACTCCTTTCAAATTGATGAGACCGTACTTGATCTTCAGATCCCGCTCCATTCTACCAAGCTTAAGGACAAGAGAGGTATGACGAGCAAAGCCATTCTATTCTCAAAGCCCATCCTGAAATGTCTTACTCCATGACTGGGTACCCCATTTTCGTGAAGCTCATCTGGTTATTCTCCCTTGAAATGCTTCATCGTAAATACTTCCTTTCCAGCTCACGCATCCAGTCGTCTCCCTGTAATTTGAACACTTCGGACACTGTGGCAATCTCGTCCTCAACGCCTGCAATGCCGCCATCCTTCAAAATCCGCTGAAAGACATGTTTCATGGCAGCCACCGAGGCCCTGATCGCATGATTCCCACAGATAATCAATCCGACTTTGTTTAACTCCCTTATTTCTGCAAAGGAGAGTTGTGGATAGCTCGTTGGAACAATGACCAAAGGTACTTGTCCCTGCCAAGCTCGACAGAACGACAACATCTCATCCGGAGTCTTCTTCTTGCTGTGAATCAAAATTGCATCTGCTCCAGCCTCAACATATGCCATTCCTCTCTCCAAAGCTTCTTCCTCGCCCAAGTCCGCAATCAACGCCTCGGTACGTGCAATGACCAGCATCGAGCTCGCGGCCTTGGCAGCTGCGATCTTGCCTTGGAATTCCTCGATCGACACCAGCTTTTGGCGGCCATCAGTTCGCAGACTACTGTCTTTGGGAAACGTTTTGTCTTCAATCACAACAGCCGCAGCACCTACTGCTTCATATTGTGGTATTACGTAGGCCACATTGATGGCATTGCCGAAACCGGTGTCCAAGTCTGCGATAAGTGGGATGTCCAGACCATGAATATTCGCCATCGACCTCGTCACCTCGAGATGGGTGCCCATGGGCAGGATATTTGCGTCTGGCACGGCACATGATGCTGCAAGTTCGAAGCCGCTCACCCATATCGCATCGAAACCTCCCTCAGCTGCGAGCTTTGCGCTGAGTGGATTGTGGGCGGACATGGCGATCGCGGGCTTGGCTGTATTGAGCATTGCACGTAATGCCTCACTTTTAGACGTAGGGGCCATTTTCGTCAGTAACGAAAGATTGTGAGTGGTGTGTCGTTTGTGGTCAAATGCGATGGCCGCTTCCTGAATATTTGTTGTGAGGCGGGGAATGCTGTCGTGCTCGTCGTTCCTTCCGAGGCTTAGCATCTGATGTAAGCTCTAAGACTCTGACAACAATGAATTCTTATAGATGACCACACTGAAGGCTTTAGAGAATAGAAGAATAAATTTGCGTCATCTGCGCTCACACCTTGTATAATCACCAAATGGCAGTGCTGATACTTTATTCACAGTCGTAAAGATATACAGGAGGTTCTTTCAACACACAGAATACTTAGTCACTGACAGTGAAGATCACCAACTGAGTGTTTTTACCTCCAATCTCACACTGGTAGAGCCTCATGCTCTCACGACCTTCTCAGCAGCCTTTCTCCTCTTATCGACCATGCTTTCGGGCCTCGACACAAGCACACCAACTTCATCCATACTTGTGGTGGATAGCTTGGTTTCCAAAATCGCCATAATAGGCAGCCTCCTACCTACGAAGACTTCATCCTCAGCACCAGACATTATGGGTGTAGCCATCACGTCGTCAACCAAAGTATGAGTCCCCCATCCCTTATACAGCTTCGCGCCATTGGGGTGTGTTTGAATGTTTGACATTATAGCACTACAGTCAAGTTGTCTGGCGATGGCCATGAAACTTAGAGAGCCATCAAGTGACTTTGCATATGGTGAATGAGAGGAATACCCAGCCTCGGTCAGGAGGGGTGCGGGATTGCGAGAACTCAAATGTGAGTTTGGTATCTCTAGTGCGGATGGAGACGGTTGTGCGTGGTTCTGTACTCTCGTCAGAAGCACGTTGATGTCGGTTTCAGTCCAAGTTCTCCGCGGAGGACACATCGATTAGAAAGTAAGGTGGTCTGGGGCAGCTTCTCTTTATCGTCGGCGGTGATCAGAGCGTTTGTCGTTGCCGGTTGGCCTTGAACTGCGGATGTGAGACGGATGCCAGCAGCTGAAGACCGATGGTTCTCCCACACACGGCAAGTGAGGGTGGGAAAGTGATGGCCCACAACGACCATGATGGATATCACGACATGCCATGCGAGAAAGAGCTCAAAAATTCCTTCAAATGAATAGACATGACGATGACAACAGGACTGTTATCCCGAGAAAAGCAACAACAACCTGGCACCAATAAGTTAATCTCAATCCCGAGCCGTGCGTGCCAGCCTTGCCGTAAACTGACGATGGATGATGATGTAAAAGATGGCCTGGAAGGTAGCTATTGCGGCAGACCTGGGGGACCATCGATGTAGCAGCAGGAATGTGGAATGCGATCAATTGGTGACCCGTTGAAGAAACCGGTACCGTCCAGCATACAGAAAAAGCAGAGGCATGCTGGCAAGCCTCAATAGTTCCAGTCGATTGGAGATCATCATACACATGCAGCGATGTTTGCTGTTTTGTTACCACGTCTACAGGAATAGCTTTTGAAAGCGACGCCTCTCCTCGCCGCATTGCCAAGCAAAGTTTCGCTCTCCATGAATCCCGTCGAGACCTTGAGACAGGTACAAAGGATGAATCGTTGATCTCAGTCGAGTGGTGACCGTCTTACTTTCCGATATTTGTTGATGGTGAGTCCCTTACATATCCACCAAGCAGTCTTTCCAAAAGCGAAACCATTTCAGTACTTGTGATTCTGCCCAATAAATCACTCCATCATCTGCAGAACCGTGGATATCTTAATCATACATTCCGCAGATTCATTGAACCCAACCTGACTACATCCAAGCCAGGTGCGGATTGTGTCCATGTCCGCATCACGTCGTAGATCCGCCAGAATGGCTGCTGCAGTCTCACATGACATCTCTGTTGCAGGACTTGCATGCTCGTGTTCGTGATCCATCGTGGGAGCACAGAAGCATTCGTCGTCATTAGGGCACAGGGAGTAGTCTGAAGTGTCCGGCGTGAATGGCTCATCATCTGACTTATCACTTCCCAGGGCATGTCCATTTGGCTCTGTCATTGTGAACGATGCGGGTATATTTGAGTGAAGAAAGTTGATATCGTGTTCGATTGGATCGCTGTGCTCTTCCACGGTTCCCGAAGCGGCCGTGAGGCTAACATGATGTGAGAAAACAGTCCCATCTCCAACGTTGTATGGATGCATATTGTTGGCGTTTATGGGGGCTTTCTTTGGTGAAGCATGTGCAAGGATTGCTGCTCCAGAATGCTGGCGTAATGCTACCTGGCCGACAGTGGCGATATCCGTTGTAGTCCTCAGGGTCTCCCGAGCTCCATTTCCCATGGAGGACTTCAGATGGGAGTCCACCACATCCTGCGGTATATTGTGCTGCGCTAGTAGGGTGCGTAACATCATATTTTCCCGCATGACTTCGCGCGCAGCCTGTTGCATTTCGACGCTCGCAGCAACACCCTTCAACTCGAATTCTCGTACACGTTGCTGGAGCTCTTGTATCACGCCAGCTCGTCGACTTCTGGAACGTCTCTGGTTGTCACGGATTCGAGTAGCGGAAGGGCTGTCTTTCTACCACGTGGATTAGCTCCATACTGATCGACCACTGTAGACTCTAACAGAGATTCAGTACCTTGGCTGGCATGTTTGGACTAAGAATTTGAAATGGTATGCTGTAAGGGCTCCAGAAGAAAACCTAGAAAGTGCCATGAAGAACTTATGCGTGATGACAACGTCGAATGGAGACTTTCGCAGTGGTGTGTCACCGCCAGCTCGCTTAGCAAGCCAAGATACCAAAACCGGAGTTCGACCGCCCGGCACCCAAGGACAAGAGAGAATGAGATTAATTGAGTCGAGGGCGCAAAAGTGATGATGGAATGCCATGGAGAAAAAGGTCAAACGGATAATGTAGATGGGTGGAATAGTGACGTAGAACTGGAGGGCTGTGAGAGAACTTCCAGGGGATTGGACTTGAATGTCACTCAAGGCCTTTGATTGGCTGTATCATTTCGAGGAGGCGAAGCGGGACGAGGCGAAGTGGGGCAGGCAGGTTTGCTGTAAACAGACGTGCGCTCTTCGACTCTTATCAAAGGGGCCACAGAGACCACGTGGGCGACTTACCCAGCTTTCTTGCGACATCAGTCTCGTTTTTTGTTTACAAAGATTTCGCAGAAAGCAAGAGAAGTTAGAACATTACAAACAGCCTTAGCGTTATTTGTCACTGCGGAATAGTGATTGGTGTAAACCAGTCGACCTGCTCTATGCTTGCCCAGCATGGCCACCTCATCGGCAGCTTTCGAATATAAAGCACGATTCGAAATACACTTGAAGAGCGATATTCAAAAACAACACGATTCATACCCTCGAAAGCCTTTCTGCAAACCAATTGATTCATCAACCTATCGCCAGCTAAAGGGAGTCCACAAACGTTTCGGAGCGACCTTAAAATCCACAACATCGGCACTCGAGCATCATGACTTTGGCACCTGTTGAAACACAGGCACCAGCTGGTGTACAGCCTACATTCCGCGACAAGGATACAGATCTCGAGAATCAACATGCCTTGCAGCTCGAAGAACAAATTGCTGTACAGAAGGGCTCAGTGATCAAAGGCCTGGGCTGGCTGGATCGGTTTCTCGCAGTATGGATACTACTCGCCATGATTGTGGGTGTGCTTTTGGGCAACTTCGTCGAGGAAACTGGGCCAGCTCTCCAGAAGGGAAAATTCGTTGGGGTTTCTGTGCCCATAGCGCTCGGCCTTCTCGTCATGATGTACCCCATTCTGTGCAAAGTACGCTACGAGGTCCTACATCTCCTTTTCAGAACCCGAGCTCTTTGGGTCCAGATTGGCTTCAGTATTCTCATGAATTGGATTGTTGCTCCGCTTCTGATGGTGCGTACCTGATCTTACCGGCTTGTTCTAGATTGGAGGTTCCGCTAACATTCAGCAGTTGGGCCTTGCATGGGCATTCCTACCAGACAGAAGCGATCTACGCACAGGCCTGGTGTTGGTTGGTCTGGCAAGATGTATCGCCATGGTATGTTTGATCCTCTGTCCTCCATTATTGATTGCCATGCTTACCATTCTCAGGTTCTGATATGGAATGGACTAGCTGGGGGCGACGACGAATATTGCGCGATTCTGGTCGCCGTCAATTCTATCCTCCAGATGGTTCTCTACGCCCCTCTCGCCATCCTCTTCATCCAGGTTATCAGCCACGAATCTGGAGGCATCTCAGTGTCTTATGATACAGTTGCTATAAGTGTTGCCGTCTTTCTGGGCATTCCACTTGGAGCTGCAGTGATCACCAGACTCGCACTGAGGAAATTCGTCGGAGGAGAGTGGTACGAGCAAACATTTCTGAAATGGCTTGCTCCATGGTCACTCATCGGCCTTCTCTATACCATTGTCGTTCTTTTCGCTTCCCAAGGACGCCGCGTAGTCCACCAGATCGTCTCAGTAGTTCGAGTTGCAGCACCACTTATAGTATACTTCATCGTCATATTCTTCTTCACTCTGTGGGTATGCAATAAATTAGGATACGGCTACAAGCTAGGAGCTACGCAGAGCTTCACAGCTGCCAGTAACAATTTCGAGCTGGCCATTGCTGTTGCTGTGGCCACATACGGGCCAGAGAGCGACCAAGCACTCGCTGCCACGGTTGGACCTCTCATTGAAGTTCCTGTGTTGATCGGTCTGGTATATCTGGTGAGGTGGATGGGCGGTAGATGGGCCTGGAGAAAAGCTTCATCAGCATGAGCAATGAGAGAATCTTGTATATACTTTGTGATTGGAAAGATAGGGAATGTCAGGTCAAGCTGGATGAAGGTATATATTGTACCAGTGAGACTATAGAGTAGTTTTCGGAACCAGTCAGCATCGACTATAGGATTTTGCAGCTCTATAGCCTCACTTCTACAACTCAATGCAACTGCAATCTTGACAGCAAGAAGTAGTTGCAGCCGTCTAAATAGAGATCGACTCAATTGTCTGTGAATGTCTTGATGTCATAGTCCTGGGTCATGTAGCTGACCATAATGTAGAACTGAGGTTTCCTAGTCGCGATGTAGATTTCTAAGCTGTGGCGTGTCCCTCTGAACCTAGACACCGAGGTCCGTAATCTGGATGCTCCCGAAGACTTCGCCCAGCAACGCCCCCCTGCAAACCCCTGTCAGCTCGCGGGACAAGCAGTGACCTGAACGTAGGAAACGAACCAATGGTCTGAGCCGAGTGACATCTCGCCGAATTCTCCACTTCCCTCGCGCAGCATGCAAGAGCTTATCCTGACCCCGTCTAAATTTGGTCGCGTGATCATTTTCTTCCCTACCTCAATTCTACGTACCCCAAGTTTCCAGAAGCCACGGAGTCTGACCAATGGACAACACAGATTGAGCACCAACGGTTAGTACAGAGAGCACCAGTTGATAGTGCAGAGTACAGAGACATGTGCCCGGTACTGTATTTTAGCGAGGATCCACGATGCGTGAAGTACACATGGATCAGTCTGGGAGAAATTTTCAAGCACAACTGTCTCGTATTTCAGAATGCATTACAACTATAGGTGCCAAAGCAAATCAACAACCGTACATCTCGCCCTTGCTCTCCACCGAGATCGTCCTGCCGCACTATTCGCGGAAATGCCTTGCCAGAGCATTAACCTCCATACCATGCTACCCTATCAGAAATGTGGGGTGTTCAGGGCCATCACCATGAGCAGACCGGAAATCATACCAGCCGCAGGTAAAGTCAAGACCCATCCCAGGAAAATAAAAGCCAATTGTCGCCAGTTCGTAGCTTCCAGCGTGAAATTCATCAAACTCACGCCCATTGTGGCGCCAGTCAGGCAATGAGTTGTGCTAACGGGCAAGCTCAGCCTAGATGCCAGGAGGACTGTAATAGCAGCTCCGAGTTCGATAGCATAACCTCGGGTGGGTGACATCTGCGTAATTTTGTTTCCAAGGGCAGCAACGATTTTCCAGCCTACAACCCAAAATCCTAGACCGAGCAGGAACCCGGCGACGACGAGGATCCAGATAGGTGTTGGAGACTTGCTGTCCACTACCCCGGCTTGGTAAGTATTATATGCAGCGACCCAGGGCCCTACAGCATTGGCGACATCGTTGGAACCATGAGCAATCGACATCATCATTGCACTCGTTACTTGAGCGTATGTCCACAAGTGTTCAACCTTATTGTTATAATGCTTTGCCCGGGCGTGGGTCTTTTCGAGACGGTCGGAGTTGTGCGAGGTGACATCGCGCGTGATGCCTTGCAGGAAGAGGTACTTTGTCCAGGACCACAAACGAGCGGGCTTGTAAATTGGTAAATCCTTGGTAGGGGTGAGGAATCGCTCTCTAGGCTCGAGGTGCCTTTTTCTCCTCCTTGGTGGCTCCATTCCTTCTCCACGTTCCAGCGCGGATGCTTGAGCGGCAGGGAGTGGTTCTGGGCTCAACTTGGACTCTTCGTCTCCAGCAGGGAGAACAGGAGAGTCCGTAGCCACAACTTCACTCTCTTGACGGGTGTTTCTGTAGTGATCTTTGACAACAGCCCCATCAGGATTTCCTTGATTGCCAGGCCAATAGAGGGGTGGGTTGTCCCTCCACAGAAGAGGGCCTAGAGGAAGGTGCCAAACTTGAATTCGTGCATCGTTCAAGACCAGTCTCCGATGAAAATATGGCATAAAAAAGACATATGAAATGACAAGAACTCCGCCGAATGTACCAAACACGATGGCGATAATGTTGCCGGCTCCAAACTCTTCAAGTGTAGGTGCTGTAGGCAATTCGATAACGATGAAAAGAGCGAGTACTGCTCCAGTGAATGCGAGATAGAATGGAATCAACCGCATTGCCCATTTAAAAGAATCTTGACGTTCGAGGACGGAGAACTTGAGTGACAAAAACAAAATCGCGGCGATCGAGGCGGAGATGAGAGGGGCGATGGCCCACGATGCCGCAATCTGTGAGACGCTGCCAGAATTCCAAGCCCAGGAGATATCCGCCTGTGATGCAATACCAGTTCCGACGAGGGCACCGACAATGGTGTGGGTAGTCGACACTGGAAATCCAATCTGGTTTGCAATCGTCAACCATGCTGCACTGCCGATTTCAGCACATGTCATGGCAAGAATAAGAGTTCCTGGCTTTCCCTTGAACCGTTCCAAGTCCATGATCTTGTTCTTTATAGTGCTCGTGACACCAGAGCCGAGGGCCACAGCTCCAACAAATTCGGTAACGATGGATAAGATACCAGCTTGCCACATCTTCAAAGTCCGTGCCGCAATGGAGGTTGCGTAGGCGTTAGCAACATCGTTACCGCCGTTCCCGAAGGAGCTGAAGCAGAACGCGATGGATATTATGGCAATCAGCCAAGAGTACTGCTGCAGGGCGGCCATCGTTATCGTTGGCTACAATGGTTGTCTGGTATGCAAGGTGTGGTGGCGGGGAGCTGGTGATGGTCGTTGTGACAAAATATGCAGGTTTCACTGACAATGAAAGAATCGATCAGAAAGACTGATCTTGTTCTGAAGTGCTCGTGAATTGCCTTCCATCGACGAGTTCCTTCTTACTTATAATGGTCTTATCGGTCCCTAGGTTACTGAGGTAAGGCCCCACTGCAGACATCCCCAAGATAGTGGCTTACCTTCCAAGCTACACTTGACAGGTCAGGGCAGTCCAGAAGCCAGGGGCTTGGAACCAACAAGGACTTGTTCCTCTAACACGTTCTCTCAGTGACACTCGCCATTGATCAGAAAGTTAACGGAACCAAAGTGTAGCTGAGCAAGAATTCACTGCAAAGTTCAAATCTGGGTTTCTTTTGCGCCCACTTCTCTACCCACTAGGTTCGAAGAACCTCCCTATTCGTCTAACTTTTACGTTATAGATTCTTATCGAAAGATATTCTCATTTCATATTGAAAGAATAGGGTCTTGTTGCGTGGGGTTGGTGTCAGAGAGAACGGCTGAGTCTCGCCATCCGTCTCCAATTCCTTCTGCTGTGGTCTAGGCAGATCTCAAAATCGCCCACTTGCCCTTCAACATTCGCATGCGTGCTATCACGATTGGTCGGACTAGCATTATGCAAGTTGATGAGTTTCTTAGATCACTTCCTTCATCAATTTCGAGATTGAGAGCACCGATACACCACATGCGATCTCCTAGATATGCGATAGAAGATTTCAAGTGCCTATGAGAACCTTATTCACTACGCACAACAGAGTTCTAATTTAAATTTGAAGTAATGATTGTATCGCATGAGATCCATCACCGGGAATGCACAGATGCTTCATTGTTTACATCACTCAGTCTTGACATGCTTGACGAAGTTTTCTCTCTGCTTTGGCTGCTCTCTGCCTTGCAACTTCGATCTCTTCTTGTAAAAGCTTGATATACTCTATAGCCATATCCAAAGCAACCCCTGTCCCCAGAACGCGTTGCCTTTTGTGTGTCATACCCCCAGAATCTTCCTCCCCCTCGTCACTTCGATTGTAAGGTGTCTTGTAATTTGAAGGCAGTGAATCTTCCATTCTTTGTAATGCCAGGCTGAACCTCTCTCTCCTTTTTTGCTCTGCAATCCTGAGTGTTTCTCGCCTTTCGAAAGAGGTATCGGGGTCTGGTATTTGTGGAGCAATCGAGTCGCAGTGTCTGTCCATGGAAGACGGCCTGGGTTTGATCTGCCTATTTGCAGATGGGTTACTCGAAGGGATGGGCACTGGTATGTCATCAGATGATTGCAGAGGAACTCTAAGGAGTGGTTCTGACGAGGGGGGATCCTAAATGGGATTCAAATTAGTCGCACATCGGTGTTTCTATGAATGAGTACATTTTTCCTACCAAGGCGGTTTCTGCTTGCACTGGCGGGGTACTTAGTCGCGCCCCTGACGAATGTTCCACACCAAAATCTTTCTCATGTTCTGGAGGGCCTGAAGTGTCAAGTTGTTCTTGGGGTTGCTTTTGTTGCCGTGTTCTTTTCCGATGTGTTTGCCGAGTTACTCGCATCCGAGAAGACTGTCTGTCAGATACGCTTTCTCTTCGATTTGGCAGCTTGCTGTTGTGGCTGCGACATTTCCGAACCTTGAGAGGTGTAGGTAGTGTTGGTTTGAGGAATTCATGAGTTGGAAGTAAGATCGATGCGATGCTCATGTCAATTGTACTTTTCATCGTTGCCAGATCTTACTTGCTCGTCACCCTGATAACCCTGAACTATTTCATGGGAGAGACAGGAGGTTTGCGGGATTATCAGTAATAGGATACCTCTCCGTGCGCTTGAATTTTATGTCGTCGAGCCGGCGACCCTGGCGACCCTGGCGATATTGAAGTCATCTGGACACACAGCCGTAATGTTTGCGGGAAGTTGTTCTTCGACTGCCTGGGGATCACAGTGTGTCACTCTCCGCTTCTCATTGGATTATCTCATTTTAATTGACAGCCTTCATCTTCCACCCAAAGTCTTGGGTCCAGTCTTTCAGCCGTTCGCAAGGGCAAGTAACATGCCACCATCCAAAGTCTGCCTCGTACGAATTATCCTCATGTCGGCTTTTCAAGGCTGCAACATAATGCTTTTGGTCAATGAGTGATTATTCCTAAAGCAAAGGACTTGTATCAGCTTCAGCTCCTTTGTTGGAAATACTTGCTACCTACACAGCAGGGTACGTGCAAGTGTCAAACGGGACTGATAGCAGTTCTGGTACATCTGGTTGGAGGATAATGATTGGCTGACACAAGCGACGTCTACAGCCCACAATACCCGGCTGTTGCCGGTGATGGCCAAGACACAGGAAACGATAATGCGCACAGAACCTTTGGGCAGGACAAAGCCAATCAGAAGATGCCAGTGACACGACATGTCATGTCCCCCTTCCCTCCACACTCAACTTGCTCGTGTGTCCACCTGAACGTCAAGTTCGTCCCCATTTGAAGACTGCCTCTCATGGAAAGATCTCAATCCATTGGTCAATGATTTCTTTCTAACACATTCCACTGGCCAGCTGTAGGTTCACGGACTGCAGAGGATCGAGGAGAAAAAGATGCGCCTTACTAAATCGGGTAGTAAATCAACAAAAGCCATGGTTACGATTATTGCCCGAACCAGAAACGTCTCCTTCATGCAACAGGGGTTAAAACATCAGCTGCGTATCTATGGCATACTGTGTAATCAGAGACGGCTACAAATAGCTCCCGGTGTCGTACGAGCATCCAGACAGGCTTTAGAAGACCTGCAAGTCTCCAATATTTGGATGTTCAAGGGGCAAAAATGTCACAGAGATTCCCGACAATGCCACTAGCTCATCCCGCAGGCCCTCAGACTTACAAATCAGATGGCATGACATGTCTCAGACGCACAGGGTAGTCAGGTCTCTCGATCCAAGGTGGGGTACGATACCAGTTCAAATCTTGAACTTCTGAGCTTAGCGGGCGTTTTCCAACGTCAAGTTGAAGATGTACAGTCTGACCAGTTAAGGTCTTGCAGAATGGTCTGGATTCCAAAAGTTCGTGAGGCTTGTGTGAGGTACAACGCCCAGCAGTTGAATATATTGTAAAAACCTGGTATGTGAAACAACCTCCAACTCCTTATGGATCGCTTCCATCCTTATTCAGTCGTGACCATAGACTCGGCAGACCCGTTCTTGTAAGATGACAATGTTCGCCAATTCCCGTCGAAAAGTTGCCACCTCCACAAATCGTTAGAAGCGGATTGGACTCTCTGTTCAGCGCCAACTCCACCTGATCAACGAAATTACGGATGATAATGTGGAGGGAGACTTGGACCGTTCTGCGAAGCGTTAATGTTAACCAGGTATTACAGGGCATGTAACCTACAGGAAACTCAACGCTGACGCGGGACATCTCTGAATCTCCTCGAACGCCTGAAATGGATGCATGTTCTCCAGTCTCATCTGGTTTGTCAGTGAGCTCGTCCAGAATGCCGTCTGAAGCTCTATGAATGACTTGGAGCGGAACTTCCAAGTCAAATGATTCTCTGCGAATGCCGGACACCTTGAGTCGTAAGATGATTGTGTAGAGGCGCGCGGCGACGCAGCAGCAGAATGTCGGAACCAGGCGACCTTTTACGGATATTGGATGGGCAATGCTTGCTGTCCATTTTCCAGTCGATGTTTGTGGTGAGTGCTCTTTTTCGTAGCCAGGGACAGCGTCATTTTCAGTTGATGTCGAATCGGCAACTGATGGTGGACTGGTTATTGAACCTGAGCTTTCACGATTGTGATTACATGACCATGTAACATGAGGAACCTCCTGGATCTTGAACTTGATGAGCTCATCTCGCAGTCCAGTCTTACCCCCTTCAACTGAAATGCTTTGGCTGGGGAGGTGCGCAAAAGACTTGACAGAATAAAAGGTCTTGACTCGGATCAGTGGATATATTGAGAACTTCAAGGCGTGAAGGACTTGGAGAACATTTTCCGAACCTGTAGGATTGAATTCTAGCCTTAGATGACAATCTGTGGAACTGTCGGATGATGAAGCATTATACGTCAGTGGTCGTGGCTCTGACATGGTCACAGTCAGGGTCCCAATCTTCCGGCCAAAAACTGACCAACGAAGAAACTTTGATGCTTCCAACTTGAACTCTTCGGGAAAGTCTGCGGTATTGGTGGGCGGGAATTCTTTGGTGTGACAATTTAAAAGGAAAGGCAGAGAGCATTCAATAGGTAGTCGGGTCGCGTCGTCCTCGGTCGCATATTGAACGACAGCCCTCAATTCGTAGGATACACTAGGCTGCGCATATCTCCTCCTCGAGTTATTATCGATAATGACCTTCCCAAGTTCAATAGATGGCGGAAGCTGTAAGCAATGCTCTGGCGAATGTGGATCCGAGGATGGGATGGTTTTAGAGATGATGAAATGGAATGGGATTGAAAGTTGGAATCCCTTGACTGATACGGTGGCATTGCTGAACTTTGAGGTCGGGATGTCCAACGCTTGGTTCAAGAACTAAAATACACATGTTGTATCAGACAAGATGAGAGAATATGTGTTTATGAGCGGACCATGTGGCTTTCTCCTCAAAATGAAACATACCTTGCGCTCGGCTACTGCGACTGCAGTAGGGACCCAACTCCTCAAAACGCCTACAAATAGTCAACACGTTGTTGGAAGAACATGCGATGAATTTGAGGGTGCTCCCACCTTCAAGAAAGATGCTGACATGGCGAATATGAATGTTGCGTCCACACGCAATTTCTAGGCGTCCGCGAAGAGTGCCCCCGGGAACCAAGGGCGTAGCCTTCTGGCTAGTGCCATCGGAGTCTGGTCCTGTGTCTAGGGAGAGACACAGCTGAGGTATGCCATCCCATGGGCCCTTGAGGATCGTGTTTCTTATGTTGATGGATTGTTGTGAGCTGGGCTCAAGTACCAAACGCATGAGGAGATAGGATATCGTTAGTGATAAAAGGGTTTGATTCTCGCGAGTTGCCTGAGAATGACTGCAAAGACTTGTGGGCTTTTCTTTGTTGACCACCTCATGAAACCATATGGTCTTGTGGCCTTGGTTATAAGGTGCCGGCTGGCATGCCAGCTGGGCAGCCAAAAAGGGGGAGGTGCCGCAGGGCACCAATCAACTAGGTCGAGTGACCCGTCTCGCTTGGCTGCCTGTCGATTTGCAGCAAGTCATCTAAGTCGAGAATTGGATTCAATGAACGCCACATATCGCTCTTGGCAGTCCGTGGTGGGAATCTGAATATCACAGATACCACCCTTTGATGGAAGCCGGAAAGGCCAGCTGGTAGCCAGTTGGTCCGTTGTTAGCTGGACGAAGAGCAAAAAGACACAAGTGTGTCCGTTCCCTCAAATCTAGGTTCACAACAGACAAATGTAAAAGGACGACTGAATTTGAGTAAGTTCTTCTCCTCGACTAATACGTGACACAGCAGGCCGTTAGGCTGTATACACCCAATTGGATGAGATGTTTGATGCCTGTGACCACATATATGGTTGTGCTAGACGTCTACCTCATTCCATGAAACAGGCAAAAATCTTAAATAAAAAAAATATGAAAGTCGATAGTTCAGGATAGACTTGCTTGCAAGCCCGCCTGCACAGTCTTTCATTTCGCGCGAATATCCAATAAGCAGATAAGTCACCGCAAATCTTGGCTGCCTTGATCGAAGCACCTTGTAGATCACTAGTGCGTGGGGACGTCTGCCAAGCAAGAAAGCTTGGTCTGGCATTATCTGTGGTCTGTCACGATGAAGCTCACAAGACGATGTTCCTTATCCGAATCTTTGACTACCACATAACATTATCCTGCCTTTTCATGGTGACTTTTACATGCGTGGATTACTTTTCCATGAAGGAATCTAAGTCAACTTCGTATAGCAGAATCTTCTGCAAATGCCCTTACACCAGCCTTGTGAGTCTGGAGGGCAACGTTCGCATCCGAGATATCGAAGAATTTTATTTCCTTTGCCATAGAAAATTTGAAATCGAATTGCGGACAGAGTCGTCTCAGAGATCCGAAATTCGGGTAAGAAAAAAGTTAAATGGCGAAATGGTGAATTTGTGGGAACGCCGACACTACTCCTTTTGAGAGAGTCTGTAAGGATTACGTAGGACTTATGAAGTCTTGTTGTTGATTCGCGTCTAAAGGAGAATCCACTGGCCAGAGTTAATCGTTGAGTACATGGTTAGAATTGTATGGCTGGATGACCAGACTGACAACTCTAGAGCCGATGACCTGCCAACATTTCCTGTCGTATCGCATCTAACTTCCAAGCTTTATATGCCCAATCGAGAGCACTCACCACGGCTAATACAAACCTCACAACGTTGAGGAACACGGGAATATCGGAGATGCTCTTGAGATGGAGTCCCAATGGCAACCTAATCACTGTTTCAGCTATAGCCCAACAGCTTAGTTACCATCACGGTGACTGGTGACCTTCATTGTAAGCGAAAACTCCCAGGAAGCCGCCCACCCCGACAGATGACCGTGAGAGATCAACAAGCAACGAATCAATATGGCCGTAAACATCGCCGCGTAATTTGGATACATGCACTCTGGATGCAGGCTTGTGCTGCGGAAGATCTCTCAACACCCTTGCTTCGTAGAAGCAACAAGAGCCCCGTTTTTACCCCTATTTAAGCGAGCCATTTCGGCCTCGCTACTACTTTGTCGTCTACTCCGCAAGCTTAATTAGGATCGAGAGCTGTACAAATCAGAGCCGTCGATCAAAGCATAAAAAAAGCACTCAAAGACCATCGCCTGTATCGAGCACTGAAATAGGGGCCAAGTAAGCCGCTGAACAGCCCTGAACCCTGAAAAGAAAACAAACTAAGCTTGGCGAGATAGATGTTGTCAATGGACAGCCGCCTAGGTAGTCAGAAGTCTCTGCTGAGGATGGCCAGAGCCAATATCGAGCCAATATCAATTCTCGAAGAAAAAGGAGATTGCCACCATAAATACATCAAAATACACCATAATTCTCGGGACACTTACTTCTCAAAACCCAAACCCACCAATCGCTCCAGCACCACCGCCATCACCTCCCGTGTAAGCAACTCCCCCTCCACCACCATCATCTCCGCCACTGAAATGAGCGACTCCACTCCCACCGTCAGGGTTACTTGCAGAAGTGGCCGAAGCACCTACATCCGTAACCCCAGCAAGCCCATGCGCAGCAACGACACTTTCACCCATCCCAAAATCAAGATCTCCCGTATCCGTGACATTTGAATAGAACATCGACTCGGAAGCTCCCATTTCAGGGACATAGCCAGTCGAGCTAGCGTTTGGATCCCCAGTGGTTGCCGGAACGGTGCTTGGGCTGGTCAAAATAGCAGTGAGAATATGCTCCGTTACAAACTGTATCAATTGAGACACGATTTCCCTCCGAGTCGAACTTGGCAGTGGTTCCGCGTCTGGATATTGCTTTTTCATGAACGCAGAGTTGGTTGCTGAGATAGGAGCGCAGAGAACATGCCATGTAGATGGGAGAGAACAGAAGTATGTGCCGTCTTTGAAGAAGAGGATCCAGCGGTTGGGGTGGAAGGGTGAGATTGAGATGTACTGATTGTGGAATTCCCGGTCAGGTGAGGTTGTCTTCGCTCTTAATCAGCAAACACGTACCTCGATTTCTGTCACTCCATGACTCCTACTTCCACTACTCTCAGCTTCGAGAAGCCGATCAAGCATCTCGTCTAAAACCTTTGAACATCCCACTAAGTCATACGCAAATTTCCCATCATTCCACGCCGCAAAATAGCTTCCTCCATAGCCAAGCGTGAGCAGTCTGATAGGATTTGTTCGAGTGCTGTTAGTGTTATACAATTTCATCACATCCACAAGTGCGGATGGAAGACCGTCGTGCTGCCAGCTTGAAGTCCGGACGTTTTGCACGAAATAGCTGTTATTTGGGCCGAGCCAAACCTCTATGTCGGGGATAGAGTGGGCTATACTTGGGAATTTGATAGTGGTTTCGAGGAGCGGGGAGTAGTGATCTTTTGTGGTGGGGCCAAGGAACGCTAGAAGATTTGGGGGAAGGTTCGCGTGTACTTTGTTCGTATTACTTGAAGGTTCCGCAGAGGGTTTTTATCACTGACCTACCTACATCATCCACGTATTTCACGTTCCCGTCGTTCCTGATGAAGCTTATGTAGTACGCTCCCCGTGACCCAAGCGCCAGCTGATAGAGATCAATAACTGTATGTAGGCCATTGAAAACATCCTCTATTTCCTGAGGCATGTTCAATCTGAGTGTTCGTTTAGTGCAGTGCTACTAGGCTGCCATTCTCCATACGGACCTTTCCCAGGACAGAGGTCCATCGTAGAAGAATGAACCCCCCTCGCCAAAGACGAAACAGATACGTGACATGGTGTGGGCTCGGTCAGGTCTGTATATAAGTTTCTTGGTTCTAGATCTGTTGCAGGAGTCTTTTGGGTAGAGATGTCGTCGATATGTATGGACCGCATGGACAGCTGCAAGTTTAGTAACACAGCATGTGGCATGTCGGACTTACCATGTCGGATGTGCCATGTGATTGGCGATTGTTCTTGGCATCCAGCTGCGGACGGTGAGGGGGTATCGATGAAGATTTTTATCTCTTTCCTATTATACAGCAAGGTACATACATCTCAAATACAAATGTCCACGCAGTCAGTAAATTCCATTCGCCAACTCATCCGATGCAAATGCTCCCACTCCGATCCATGCACGTTAGCTATCCAAGCTGCCCATTCTATAATACACATCCGATATATTCGGAAATACAATCGGCTCTTATATTCGATCATCCTCAATATTCTTGAGATCCTCCTCCAACTCCTTAGCGGCTCGCTCGTCATCCTGGGCGTCCATTTCGCCTTCATCCATGCTTTCAGTTGGAGCTGCAACAAGGTCATTCGAAGCTTCCGCCATCGGCGCTGCATAGTCAACATCGGGCTCGAGGATCTCGTGCTTGTCGAAGTCATCTAATGCCTCAGCACCCAGAGTAATCCTCCTAGCAAAATACTGGAACTGACGGCGAGCAACAGGTCCATCAGTGGACACTTTCCTCGTAATGTCCAGGTTCGAGGGAGAATCCACTCTTCTCGGTCCTGGTGCCTCAGAAACGCGAACCCCGGTTCCCTGATCACCAAACTCAGACGCGAGTCCGTAAGCCATCTTGATGAAATCCTTCTCATCTGCTAGCTTGCGATCGTGAGAGGGGCGTAATGCGAGTTCGGAACGACGGCCGCCTGCTTTACCGGCTTCGATGCTGGTGTAGCGTAGGCGCCAGGAGTGGTAATCGAAGGACAGGGTGCTGCGAATCTCAAGACCTGCGAAGAGATATTCGACTTCGCCGACATTTGAGGTGTTGATCTTCTTGCTCGGAGAATTGTCCTGACCGAGGAGACTCAGGCCCGGGCCGCGACAGAGATGGCTGTCAATGGGAATGCGGATAGATGGTGGTGTTTGCAAGAGCTTGGATCCTGACATTTTCAGATTACTTTGTTGGATATATTCGCGGATAGGCTCAATGGATTTCTGGGTGAGCAGGCTCGTGGTCCGCTGCTGGAAGCGCACATCGGTATTGTTGTGTGGCAACATGACATCAGTCCTGCTTTCATGGATAACAGCTTGGACTTCTTGCAAAACTGCATCCTTAGCCTGGCGGTCAATTGCGAAACGCATCTCGATGGCTGGAAATGCTGAGAAAGCTTGACTGCCGATTGGGCGACGTATGACTGGCACTTTATTGACGTTCTCACCTTTCGATGTACCAATGGTTTTGAAAAAAGGGTTCGGCAAGAATTGAAGTACGAGAGAATCTATTCTTTCTCCAGAACTGTCCACCTGTGCCTTGCTGAGAACCCGTGACAGATTCGGGACCTGGGTGAAGAATGTGTGTAATTGATTATTGCCTCCAAATGTGAGTGCTGTAGGAGGCGACTCTGAGGAACCAACATTTGAATGAAGGACTTTCCCCATTATGGCGGATGTTTCCGTAAAATACTTCGAGCTCCAGTAGGTTGACGCAACCTCAGAAGTGGTCTTCTTTCCTTGTCCTTGGTGAAAAACTGGTTTGGAAAAGAGGACCGTTTCCGCCCCAACAGATCCTCTGACCTCAGTTGCCTCTTTCGCAGTTGGGGCAGTCCATCGAACCCATTCCCGAAGTCGGTCTCTCCAAGGCAGGGTATTGCCGACTTCATGTTTGATGAGGGCACCATTCTTCAATGTTACTGTGTCGCTTGCCAATTGGTGCTCATTCCGGCCTGGAACTTTAGTTGAGGTCAACAGAAGGCGACGAGCTACATCCACTGAAGAGACCAGAGGGTTCTGTTTGATGTCGATGCAAGAGATGGTTAACTGGTTTCGTTAGCAAGTCGCCAGCTCATATCTTCATTGACTAACCGTCTTCTTGTGTTGTTGGACGATACTGGTATGTGTCAGATTTCCTAGTGTTTGGAGAGTTGCAGGGTCAATATTTCTGTCAACCCATCTAGCGACCCGTCTGCTCTCGACTTTGTCGGAGCTACGTGGTACCAAATCTGCCAAAGAGATGGTAACGCTTCGGGCACGTCTCAAAGCAGATTCGATTTCTTGAACTATAAATGGTTTCTTGACATGTGGAGCTGTGACCCGAATCACACTTCGTTTCCGGAATGCTTCGAGCTTTTCGTCCTCATGGCTTAGATGGTCAGAATGTATATGATCAAGAACTGATACGTTGCCCACTAAACTTGTCAGAATGCTTGACGATGAACCTAAGACAGCGCTCTTACTCAGTAGAAGATTCATATCGTCTCTTCCAATTTCAATTTCGAACTGTCCAATCCCATCTGCCAGTTCTGGCAGTTCCAGCATCCAGCATTCTCGCAGCAGCTGCAGAGCCACCCGTTGTTTGACAGTATGCGACGGCAGAAAGTACCCCCGCAGAGGATCATTGTCGAAGTACTCTTGTATTTCCGAAATTCCAGCGAGCCATGGGGTAACACGCCGGATTTTGGCGTCCTGTTGTGAAGTAACCCATGACTCTGTCGGTGGTTCCGGTTCCCTTCGTCCTTCGAAATTGCGGATGTATCTCTGCAACTGAGTCGTTGTGAAGCTGTCCTGCAGCTGTTTCACAAGCTCATTAATATCCTCCCAATTCTGGCGTATATTCATTGGCCTGAAGGCGTCAATATTGCTTTCCACCTCTTTCTGTCCAGCCAAACCCCTTTCCTCTTCCAGCTGGCTCAATATATCAATATGTTCCGGTTCCATTGACTCCATAGCCCGAGATCCTCCGGCAGCATAAAGGGTCAATATCGAATCTCGTAGGACTAGAACATCTGCCGGATCTCCAAGGGTAGTTCTATTCAATCGTTCTCGATTCTCCTGCACCTGCAACCCACGATGGCCATGTAATCCTCCCCCGACTCCATTTCGGAAGGCCTTGTAGTCCAGCGCATTGCCAAGGCCTTGTGTGAAGTTGTTATTGATATTGTAGTCCACGTCTGCATCTACGACCCTCCTCACTACTCGCCTTTCTGGAGGATCTCGTGGTTTCGAGGCGGTGGATTGGGAGGCCTTTTGAGATGCAGATACATTTTGACGCTTTGCCAAACTTCTTTGGCATCTCAAGCAGATATGCGAGCCTCTACTGCTGGCTGGTCGGACGATCATGTATGCGACAAAGGGCACATTGGTTGCGTTCCTTGGTGTTGTAGCGTGTACAGCAATGTCAATATAATTTTTGGAGCACCGGAGCTCGGGCATTTTCTGCCGATGCCCGCCGCCCTCTCGTCGCGTACAACTAGATTCGTCGCGTCTTCCCGAACATCACTTTATGATACCCACGACCCCTCCTTAAGAAACAGAGATCACAAGAGAGTCTCCGCCAAATTGCTCGAACCGCATTGCACAGGATATACATCACTGATCTGCTACCATCTCCACCCTCCATAATGCCATCAGCCGCGCGAAGACGTCGAATTGTAAGGCCCCCCTCGTCGTGGTCGTGGGCTTTACTTACGCAGAACAGGTTCAAGAGGAAGAAAGCTCGGAAGAGGAAGCACCCAGACAAACGCAGAGAGGCAGAAAGCAAGCAGTCGAATCAGACGACGAATCAGAAGACGATGCACGTGCAGGGGACGACTCGATGGATGTTGATGGAGATCTAGACGAAAGCCAAGATCAAGTTGTGAAGAAGATGGTGCGATATGCGCTGGCATGCGAGTTTCAGCGGAAGAGTATCAAGAGGCAGGAGATATCCGAGAAAGGTAGGGCGACCTGGTTTTAATTGATGCTGGAGGTGTTGACAACTGTCAGTGATTGGGAAGCAACATCGCGGCGCATTCAAGAGAGTGTTTGAGCAGGCGCAGAATCAATTAAGGACGAAGTTCGGTATGGAGATGGTGGAATTGCCTGTCAAGACGAAGAATACCATGAAGGAGAAGAGAGGTCATACATCTCTGTTTCCTATTCGTGCCTGGTCTAACATCACATAGCCGCGCTGAAGACGAAGGGTAATTCCAAACCTACCGCGAACTACATACTTACGACAATCCTACCTCCCGAGTACAGAAGTCCAGAGATCATGCCGGCGTCAACCATCGGCAGCGAGCATAACGAAGCAGCATACATGGGCTTATGTACCACTATTGTCTCTATAATAGCATTGAGCCCGAACGATACGGTTCCGGACCACAAATTGCACCAATATTTCGAAAGACTGAGTCTGGATAGGCATACTGGGTTGGGCACGACTGAAGCTCTACTCGCGAGAATGATCAAAGACCAATACATCTACAAGACTGTAGAGAAAACGGCTGATGATGAGACTATTGACTGGCGAGTCGGTCCTCGCGGCAAGGTGGAGATTGGGAACAAGGGTATTCAAGGATTGGTGAATGAAGTGTATGGTGAGACAGCTCCTGAGGATCTTGATAAGAGGTTACAACGAAGCTTGGGAATGGAAGTCAGAAATGTTAATGAGAATGGAGATGACGGTGGAGAGGAAGAAGAAGAGGAGCAGGAAGATGTAACCATGAACGGCGATCCTGGCCCAAGTAGGACTTCAAGTAGGAGGCAAAGCAGGAGATGAGTCGCAGAAAGAATGCACCCATGCTACATGAGCAATACTTTGGCAGTGTGCTCTCAAATATCGCTTGATATCAAATTCGGCCTGCTTCACCGCTAATCAACAATGCTTTCACAAAGGAAACGGTCTGGCAGAAATCGTCTCTCATTTTCCGTGTCCTGAACTCCCAACGCCAAAGTACATTGTACGACCGTTGTGTGTTCGTTGAGAAGAGGAAGGCAAATGACCCATGTTATCCGCAACTTAGATACCATGGGCTGTCGTTTCAGGGTCCTCGATTCCGTCTTCCTTGATATTTCCGTTCCCTTGGAACCCCATCCAATTCAGCGCATCGCCCACCACAGCCATCTCAAGCCACTCAATCCTGCACCTCGGGCGGTTTCCCAACCGGTTGTATCATTTTCTGTACCACAAACACACATCAGCACTCATTCCTCACCCCAATAACATCCCCTCTTCCACCCTACACGCCTCTCCAATCAGCAGAACCACTCACCTCAATCATTTGCGCCCTAACCTTCTCTCTACACTCTCCCATACCAATAGCCATATAGCTCAGCAGCGGCGGATGTCCAATGTAACTCGCATAGCTGTCGCGCTGGATGTTGGATGTCCACTCGAACTTGGTGGTGTCGGCGTGCCCTGTTCCTACATAGCGGGCTTGCAGCGCCTCGAGCTGTTGCTGCGCGCGGAGTTTGTCGGCCTGAGCAAGAGCGTGTTAGTAGGTGCAGTTTGACTTCAGAAGGCTTGCGGGCGACCGTACCATCTTGTGTTGTTGACGATGAGGCTGAGCAGAAAAGGCTGGAGATGGAGCTCAAAGTTGCAATGCTGTCGGCGAAGGAAAAGCTTTGTTCCGTTCCTTGCGCTAGATGAAAAGCTTGGCGTGGAGGTTCTATCAACGTCAATTCAAGTTCAGTATTTCGACTACATTTACCCTTCAACACACTCATTTCTCGAAGTCAGGTCTTTTCGTTTTAAATCATCTACTTGATAACCCCGTGAGAAACCGTTCGATATTCACCTCTTTCTTAGCATGCAATGATGGAGTGAGTATTTACTTCCCACGTGATACTACACGTGATATCAAATTGGACATATATACCCCTGGGAAGGCGTATAAGACGCATTCAGGCCAAGTTCCGCGACTGTGGCTCTCACATTTTTATCGAATACTTTACTGATCAGTAATAGGGGCGTTGAACTTCAGCTTCGGGCGCATCAATCGCTCCCAAATACCACCGGCACCTACCCACTCTCTCACGACCGCCGTCTTCAAACAGGAGACCACTTCAGAGAATCCAAAGAGCGACTAGAAGAAAGCCTCTCAGCAGTTGATCGTTTCTACGCCTCATCAGAAGCAAGTCCTCATGAAGGTCCGCCCAACTGCCAGCGGTGCAGTAAGAAGAAGCACGACATTACCCGAGCATTCTACGATTACTATCTCTCAAATGACCCACGAGCATGGTACGCCGGCAATGCACACTACAAGCAAGAAATGCAACGGCGATTCGATAGTTCAGATGATCTAGCCCTCGATGATGTTCACTCGTTCTACCAGAGCGCATTACGAGAGCACCTAAGGCAAGATCTATGTACCGTTCTTCCAACCGATAACCCCAAAGTTGCAGATTTTAAGTACAAGACATCGGACCTCTTCAAGGAGAGTCGTAGCACAGATGAAATCCTAGACCTCTACCTCGAACACGTATCAAGCATCGCCCCAAATGCCGACGCGGCGTCCTTCAACGCCGCATTACAAGAAACCACTACAGCCGAGCAGCGAGCCCAGCTCTACGTCAACTACTACTGCACGCCATCCTGGAACGACCCACCGGCGGTGAAATCCATCAAAGCCAAACACGCACGCATGTTCGAGGCTTTAGTCCCTCATGATGAAGTTTTAGCATCATGGCGAAAAGATGCCCAGGATTCGCAGGCAGCGAAGGTATCGGAGTTGCAGGGGAAGCTGAGCGATATCAAGATGGCGCAGAGTGCGTATTTGAAGAATAAGAAGAAGAAAGCGGAGAAAGATCAACGGATGCTCGATAGGGAGCCGACCCCAAGGATCGAGCAGTGTGCGTTGGGTGGGTGTCCGGTTGAGATCAACTTGGTGACGGAGGAGGTTATTGAATGTGCGATTTGCGAGTGGATGGATCGAAAGGGTGGGGAGAGGGGCAGAGCGGTTTATTGCTCGCTCGAGCATGCTAATGAGGACTTTGTGAGCTCCCTGAAATATCTTCAATGACCCGGAGCCTAAGCTGACTATCCGGATGTAGGAGGAGCATGACGCTCACGACCACAGATGTATGGCGGAGAAATGCATATACTATCCTAAACTCGGCCCTCCAGGAAACTTCGGCTCCTCCCTTTGTGTCTGTCAATGCTGTCTAGAGGAGGATCTCGTCTCACTGTACTGCTCGAGAGAATGTTACGAGGAGAATTTCGTAAGTCTATATCCTTCCTCATCTATCCCTCATCACACATCACCATCACATGCTTTATCCAGTGTCGGATGGACAGCAGCAGCTCTAGCCTGATACAACAGCTGACACGCCACAGCTAGAGCATCAACAGGCTTTCCAACGACGCGGAAACCACAATCACTATGAGGAATTGGAATATTTCCGACCAGCGGAGGATATGCAGATCATTTCTTGATCACAATCTCCTACTTCTAGTCAACCAATATCCAGATAGTGTAAGCATGTAACATAGTCAATGTATATTTAAAGCTGTCAATCCTGATTTTTGTTGCAGAGACTTTAGGCATTCTTGAAAATATGCCAGTGTCTGGGTAGTTGGAGGTTGTGGTGAACCTAGTATTTCATGCCTCTCGTTCTTCGAGGCTACATTGATTAATTGTAACGCAGATTCTATTGCCTTTGTAAATGACGGACCTTTATGCAAGATCCCAAAGAAGGTCTCCATGTAAGATTTCCCGGTGAAAGCTCGGATATGCCCAGGGTTGGTGTCTCCATCTCAATAAGCACGCAAGTTTGAGCTCGAGATCCTGCGAGGCAATTATCTACTTTCGCTTTGTACTCCTAAAGTAGCGGACAACAATTCAACATGTTCGCTAGTTGAATGTCAGGTTGGACAAATTCACAATCAAGATTTATATGTACGTATTTCCATATTACACTTGAACGAGTCGGGTGAGGGTCCTCAAAGTACGAGATCTCGGCCTGGTCAATGGTTCGATCTGGAAGTGAAAGGAATTTTCTCTAGGTCAATATTTCGCTCGACTCGGTTCCGCTCGCTTTCGTCCTACCTTCTTGGTACAAATAGACTCTTGTGGATTGTAACACCAAACTAGACATCCTAGAATTCCAATATGTGTGAATGTATTGCGTTGAGACGAACCTACCGCCGAGAAGGGTTTTAGTCCCCGGTAATCCAGCTTCAGTTCACTTGCACAACATCATGGTGATCGTAGAAATATTTCTTGGAATTAGGGCATTCGAATTATGGAAATGATGCGCGAAGCACAAATCCAGCAAAAGGAAACAGAACAAGAAACTGGATCTGTTTAAAGAGCGAAGATAGGAACACAAGAACCAAGTAGACATGTCATCGAAATCGTGATAAAACGAAGTCAACATTGCAAAAAGCGAAAGACTCACGATCCCATTCTGGTCTAGCCTCCCCCAAAACCCAATCATAAATCATCCGGTATTCACTCACCTCAAATCCCATTTATCCGTCCTCGGGTATCCTCTCCCATGAGAACAAAACTAAGGAGAAACACTCCTAGCCGTCGTATCCAAACCATCCCACTCCTTCCCAAACACACCCAACAAATTCCTCGCAGCAATCTCACCCGTCTCAAACGCCCCATGCACACATCCATTGCCCACCTCAATACAATGCTCACCCGCAAACTGCAATCTCAAACCCCTATGCTCGTCAAGAGCCTGCACCAAAACCGTCGCATCATCTCCATTCTTCTCAACACTATACGAGCCAAAACCCGCAAGCGGATCTTGAGTCCAGTGCGTAGTCTCGATATTCAGGAGATCAGGAAGGTCTTTATACGGCTCCGTACGCATGAGTTTAAATAGCGGTTCGAAGAACGCAAAGAGCGTGGCGGTGTCATCAGGAGAGATAGCTTCGATGCGTTGAGTTAGCGGTTCCGCGATCTGGATGCAGAGTTCTTTGGTTCCGGACATGATCCAGAGGTTAGAGGTGACTGTGGCGTATGACAGGATGGAGGATTCGTCGATGGGTGTTCCTGCTGGGAGGGGAGAGGGGTAGTAGATGAATTGGTCGTTGTCTTTGGGCCAGAAGACTTCGCTGAATTCGACGAAGACTTTGCCGAGGGCGCCGTAGGAGAAGGCGGTTATTCCTTCTTGGATTGAGGACGGCATTGGGGGCGAGAAGGTGATCATATTGCGGCGGAGACAGCCGAGTGGGACGGTTACGATCACGGCGTCGGCGGTGTAGGTGCTTCCTGACTGTGAGTGGACGGTGACTGAGCTGTCGGTCGTTCCCCAGGTGATATCGGTCACGATCTCGCCCATTTTGATCATGTTCGGATCCTTGCGGAGCGGTTCAGCAGTCCACTACGTAATGAAGAGTCAGTAATTGTTGAACAGACAGGGTTTACCTCGGGGAATATAACTACAGGGACAACAGAAAGAATAAATTAGATGAGCTTCCCAGTACGTACGTTGACGATTTTGTCGTAGCCTCCTTTCATGTAGAGATTTCGCTCTGTAAGAAAGTAGGATAGGTGCTTGGAGGAAGCTTCTTCGATGGATGTTCCGATCCAAAGTTCGACTTCCCGAGTGGCTTGAGGAGCCCATTTGCGTTCGGACGCCGTGATGAGGGGATGTTTTTCAACGAACTCATCAACGAACTCCTTAACAGTACGGTCCGGAGCATCCGGATTGGCAGTATAGTACCACTCGACATAATCGGCAAACTCGTCAGCGACCTTCTTTGCCTTGAATTGAGACCCGGCTCGTCCATCACGAGTGTAATAGAGCGGAGTCCCGTCGTCGTAGTAGTACTCGATGCCTAGCTTTGGAATCAATTGGACCAACTTGTTCTGAGAAGTCTCATGCATCCATGCGGCTCCTAGAGGAGGGGTGTGAGCATAATCTTGCCAGGGAGAAGGATAAACAACCCACATTGTGTGGTCAAGCTATTTCCTGAGGAAATGGCCCAACCACCCACAATTGAAGATATTGCCTAGTCTAGGTATATTTACCAATGTCTCGCGCTGCCTTCCCGTGCTTGCGACTGGTGCAGATGCGTCCTCCGATGCGATCCGGACGTCCTTCAAGAATTGTCACACCAACTCCGTGACGCTGCAAAACGGAAGCACTGCGGAGCCCAGATATACCAGCACCCACGATGATGACATGTTGCTGTTTCTTGGGAGACATGACGGCTGGTGTCTTCTCAAGTTTGGCAGCATCCATGGCGGTAATCATTGCAGAGTGGGTGCTGGACAGCTGGGTGTCCGCAATTACTCCGTTTTGATTTTGATGACGGTTTATTTCGTTTTGATTTAAAGCGCCAGGAGCTGATATGAATAGAGTTGACATACTGACTCAACATCTGCGTATGTTTTGAAAGGGTAAGTCTAGATGGCGGGGTATGACAAATGGACTGAGGTGTTTTCGAGAAAAGGACTCGACTTTGAAAGTGAGAGAGAGGTAGACAGATTTTGAGATGATGTGTAGCAAATGATACAAATGTTGGTTTCAGCGGGATGGTGAATCCAAGACTTGATTGTGTTGGTGGGGGAAAAGAGAAGAGGCGAGGAAAAGGGAAGTTGAGGTTCGGATTCACGATGAAATAGTTCCGATCCAACGGCCAAGCCAGTGGATCACTTGATCGCTCCACTTGGTTCCTGACACGAAGCAACGTATTCGCCAATTTCAAAGCTCTCGATCTGAATGGAATCAACACGATGCAGGGTCTCACATGGATCTTCCCAGCGACGAATAGAAGTCGCCTGCGGGGAACCGTGACCGAATGACAGCAGCCAACAGCCTCTCCTATCGTACTCTTATCAGTGACCAGTCGCCTTTGGGTAGGTGTATGCGTGGCGCATCTTTGCGTGGGATGGGATGATGAGGGGGCACATGGTCGAGAGGCCTTCCAGTCCTTCCAGAAACAAGACCCTGGTGCAGAAAGCTGCTTCTATTCGTTCGTTGTGGGTGGTACATAAAGCTCCCAGATACGGAATAGTATATGCTGCCGGCCGGATAGGGAGTTCCAGTATCCCCTCTGTTGCGAGCCAGGATAACCTGGGCTGATGCCGCTTAGATTCCATCATGGTTCGAGTGCAACATAATTTGAGGACAAGGGTAATGGACATCGGTGTGGGTGTGAGGTTTACAGCGATATATATATCATATCTTCCTCGGGACACATGATATGATACGCCATTTCATCTTGAAAACTGCAATGGTGTTGAGACAAGTTGACAACTGGACGGGCCGAGGTGGAGGAGGGGTAGCCAAGATTTGGGCTTGCCGATGTCTGACGACAAGGGCCATTAATTCCTCTCTATTCAAGCCTCTTTTGCCGACATCACTAAGAGATAAGCTTTCCTTCAGCATCAAAGCCATGTGTCTGAAATTGACCGAACATATATGGAGACTAAGAGGGGATGGACTCGAGAAGACTCAGAAGAGCAGGTACAGCCGTAACTCCACATATGTCTTCGTCATCTCCTCCCGCAATTTTGTATTTATATTCCCCTTTTGTTAATTGCCCCGCGTTGAAACTCGGATTCGGGCTCGCACTGGAGTGGCACCCTGTAAGATCATCGATAGCACTGTGGCTGACAGGCTGTCACGGCATGAACTGCCCGTCCGAAGAACGATTGGGCACTAAAACACATCCCTGAAGAGCGGAACACACCCACTGAGAAAATAAAAGGTGGATTCGAGAGCTTATCGTCACCAAGCAGCATGGAAGCAGACAACCTTAGTGGTTGTACCTAATGCAGACATGTCGTGCGTGCCTTGCCTACGAGCTGATCTCTTATCAGCAGCCTTTTTCTCCCATGCTCATATCTTGTGCTTCGAAGAAATGCAATTCGAGGACATTTAAAAGGAAAGCCCCCGTCCGTCATGGCGAAAGCTTGAGTTGAAAAGCTTCTCTCTCTTCGCTCCACTTTGTTAGTAGCACCGGACGTGGCACCGACCCCACCCGTCGCATTTACTGCTATCCAGAAGTTCTTGCGCAGATATTTTTCTTGTCTGTTGAATTTCTGGGATCGCAAGGCTGAGAGCAACGAAAGGGCAATTCTTGCTCGTCACAGCTCTTCATTGAGTGTGGTGCTGCGACTTCAATCAAGATGGACGACCAAACCGAAATCTTGCCAGGAACGTCGCGCCTCTTCGAAACCGATGCGCAAGCTGCCAGCTCCCACCTCAAACGACATGGCAATATCGTCCTCTCGCCTCAACCGACCGATTCTCCCAACGACCCCCTCAATTGGGGTCTTCCGCGAAAGTACCTGCACGCTATCCTGCTGTTCTTCATCACGGGCTTCACAGCTGCCACTGCAAACGATGCTGGCTCGGCGCAAGATGGGATGAACGAGGAATATGGTTTATCTTATGCTGCGATGAACACAGGAGCAGGCGTGCTTTTCATTGGAATAGGATACTGGACATTCTTGATTTCGCCAGCGGCTTCGTTGTACGGGAGAAGGATTCCGTATCTGATTGGCATAACCTGGGGACTGATTGGTGCAATATGGTTTGCGCATGTCAAGGGTACTAATGATTCGATCTGGAACCAGCTTTTTGTTGGCGCTTCAGAAAGTGCTGCAGAGGCCAATGTCCAATTATCGCTGTCAGAGATCTCGTTCGAACATCAGAGAGGAAGTGTTATCGGTATATACGTTTTGGCGACCAGCGTTGGAACATACCTTGGGCCTTTAATCGGTGGCTTTGTCTCGGATCGTCTTGGGTGGAGATGGATCCCATGGCTTTCGGTCATTATATCGTCAGTCACCATCTTGGTTTTGTACTTCGGTCTAGAGGAGACAATGTTCGATCGGGCAGCCCATAGTGGACCTATGATCGATGGCGTGCAAGAGTCAATTCCTGGATCAAACGGCCACTCATCAGACAACGAAAAGACCGCTACATCAGGGGATCTCAAGAAGTCGACATCTCACACGGCATCCAACGCGCCACACGGCAAGGATGAAAAGCCGAAGACATATCTTCAACGAATCCAGCTCATTACACTTGCTCCAAATCTTAAGGGCACAGGTTTCAAGCAATATATCAGCCGACTCTTCCACACCCTTCGCATCTTTGGCTTTCCAGCTGTGATTTATTCCGGGATCCAATGGGGAGCTCAGGACGCCTGGTTGACATTCTATCTCACTCTTGAAGAAGACAACTGGTATGGCCCACCTTGGAATTACAACGACGCCCAAGTCGGAATTATGAACGTTCCTTGTCTGATTGGAGCCGTGATCGGCTGTTTCTGGGGTGGTTACTTGTCCGATCGTTTCGTGTTCTGGATGGCCAAGCGTCGGAATGGTATTCGTGAAGCAGAAGATCGTCTCTGGATGATGTTCCCCTGCGCCATTTTTTCGCCTGCTGGCATGTTACTTTTCGGTATAGGGACCGCTTATGGATGGAATTGGCCAGTTCCATATGTCGGGCTCGGTTTCATCGGATTCGGATGGGGATGTGCTGGCGATTTGAGTATGGCTTACCTCATGGATGCATACCCTGAGATGGTTCTGGAGGGTATGGTCGGCGTTGCTGTGATTAACAATACCATCGGGTGCATCTTCACCTTCACGGCAAGCACCTGGTTGGAGAACAGTGGGGTTCGGGACTGCTTCATTGCGATTTCTGTGCTGGACTTCTTCTTCATCATGCTGACAATCCCAATGATGATCTATGGCAAAGCATGCCGACGTTGGACTTTGACACGATACCGGGAGTTTGTCAAGATTCGGGATTCCATTTGACATCGTGGGCCTGTTTCTCTGTGTGTTGCTTATCAAGGAGGAGGTTGTGTGATCATGCTGCTTGTATTCTCCGCGTTAAGATACCTAAGTTTGAATATGTAATTTTCGTCCTGTATCGATGACCTCGTCTTCGGATCATGCACTATGCGTTGATCGTTGCCGGTCGTCAGCTAAGACCTAGATCTCGGTCAGGATCGTAACGAGAAGTATCAAGTTGGCAGGCAAATTTGATCGTAACCCTCATGCCTCGATTGCCAGGGCAGACAAACGGCCATTGTTAGCGAACAATACTCTCTATTCCAACATTTCCAGCGTCTCTGCTTCTCTCTGCAGGAGCAACTCCATGATCTTGGCTCTGGATCTCATGTTTCCAGCTACCGTCTTGATGATCTCGTCCGTTATTTCCACTTCACGGATGTCGAGCAAAGCTGCTACAATATTTTCGTCCCACTGAGACAAGATGATATTCACAGCTGCATCGTCCAGCTCAGGCTGTTCGTCTAGCAGCAGAAGAAGGCACTCTTGACCTTTGTCCCTTCTTCTTAAGCGCAACCAAGTGATCCCATTTCAGCTCAAACTTGTTGTCTCCCTGACTAAGGAATATATCCAGCAATTGCCCATCCGTATCGATATCCGCAAGCAGGGCTCTTTTCAGGGATGGCCTCACTCGCAGGTCACCATAGACCACTGCACTTCTCGACTGGTTCTATAGAATAAGTTCACGGACATAGCGTTTCCAACGTTCGAGCAGATTAGGTATCCACGTCTCCTGACGATGCTGCAGGATTACTGCACGGTCATCAAAGTTAAGTGGACTGTGGCTCTGGCGGTCAAAATCATATTAAGTAACTCTGCTCCGTGGAATTCGTTCTCGATAGCAGTGTTGATGAGACTTCCGGTGAGGTTGATATCAATTGTGTGTTCTAGCAGCACGCTCGCTACTACTGCTCCAGCACTTTCATTCCGGAGGGCTACAGCCCATACATGCGAATCAACTTCCAGCTGTCTAGTGTTGTCAAATATCAAGTCATGACTGTTGCATATGAGTCTCTTGAAGTCCTCCATGCTTCATTGACGATTCTTTGGAGGTCGTCCGATGACACGAAATTGCTCCCTGCGACCTCAAATATTACGGCCAGGGAAGAAGCCTTTCCCATCGTGGCCGCCTCGACCATTGCACACTTCATGTACTCTCGTGGAAACAGAAGCCTCCTGATTTCTTGGAGAATCATGCAGAGAGTCTCTGGCTGATCACAGCAAGCTGCTACTTGGGCACAGTTGAAATTGAATGAGTTCGTGCCTCGAAGTGCGTCGGGCTTCTTGTGGATGCGAGTGGCCACTATCTCATTCAAGTTGGAAGCAGTGGCTATGAATAGTGGATCTGCAGGCGGGGATATGATTAAGGTCTGCTGGTAGAATGTGCGTCTGGTATCGAGGCGGGTCGTCCAACAATGGAAGTGCCGCACATCTTTATTGGTCACATGAGTGTCCGAGAGGAGAAATGTCTCCAACAGCAGCTTCAATCGTCCCCGTGACCTCAGATGACCAGCAAATCTCGAGTATTGCGGCCAATAAACATCCGCATGGCCAGAGAATAAGTTTATGGCCAAGTGGTCGCTGGGAGGCTGCCATCTCTGGGGCCATGTCGGCGTCTTTTGAAATAGTCTCCTGTAGGCCATCCGTTCCTGCTCTAACAGGTCACCTTTCGTCATGATCCAGCTTAGGCATTGCTCAGCTAGCAGAGAAGTGGCACTTGGCTTCGAGTAATTCTCGAGACGCTCCAAGTACTCAAGCACAGACAGGTGTGCAAACCGAAAAGTATTTGTCTCGTCGTCATGAATAACCAGACTGCAACATATGCTGAGAATATCCGAGCGCTCAAGCGAATCCTGGTTGTCTAAATGGGATCGCACGGCACTAACAAAGACATCAGCTGGAAGCTGCTCCTGAGGAAAAAGAAGCCACTTGATAACCCGGTCCGCTATATCAGGATTCGGATATTGGGACTGTGTTATCTGACCCAAAATAGTGTCGCAAGACCGTTGGAGATCCAGGGGAAGATGATCTAGTGTGTCTAGAACATTCGCTCGAGTCTTGATCCGACTAGAATCACAGAGGCTTGAATGTGAAGACTAATTAGACGGAACATCGCCTCAGCTTTTCCAATCAGAGTTTCCACAATGATAATTTTCAAATCGTGAGGCACATTTCCGCAGAGAATCCTCCCCTTATCGATCGCTTCTTTGACACGGGATGTCACGAAACTCTCGATGTCACCGCTGTTGTCAGATGCTCTAATATACAGGTTGCGAGTCTGCGACAATCGATGGACCAGGTCATGGTCATCTCGGCTGCTGATAAAAATCTTTACAACGTTGTCGGAATCTGTGATGAGCCTCTGGAATGCATCAAGAAGGTCCTGTCGCCGTGCTGGATTACAGTCGTCCAAGCCATCAACGATGAGTGTGACGGGATTCAACTGCAACAATTCCAGCATGACATCCACACACTCTTCTATGCCTAGCTTCTCCGGTTTTCTGCCCCTGGCTTCTTTCTTTCTGTCTTTGTAGGCTTTAACAACTGGCGTTTGGATTGGCTCGTCCTCACTCAAGCAAGACATCTGTTCTACGAGGCATCTCATTAATTCTACCGGGTCTGCTCTCTCCGGTTCGTTGGCGCTGCGAGCACAGTAAAAATATGCTAAGCCACCTTCATCAATGCCTCGATTCTGTAGGAACTCGATGACACGAGCGATTAGCATGCTCTTTCCTGAGCCGGTATGCCATGTAGCCACAAAATGGACGACGTGCTTCGGTTCATCCATTCACCAAATTCCCGTTTTTCAAGAAGCCACTGACCAGAGCCAGGAAGAAGAGTCTTGGCTTTGCTACGATGGTAGCTTCGATACTCGACAGTCGAGAGCCACTCGAATATTTTCAGACGCTCTTCTTGCTTCAGATTGTCATTCAATGCACGAATTTGATGTACAAGTCGATTCGTTGGCTCGTTAAGATCACGTAAGGTCTGTCTCAGAAGTTGTCCCTCCGCTTCCAGTGAGTCATGGAGAACACCAAGACGTGAATCTACGTTGTTAACATATCCGGCATGCATTCGCAACTCCGTTACTCGCTGTGATATGTCGGATAAACTGGCATTCGTTTGGCTCGCAATCCCACAGAGAAGTCGAACGTACCCTTCCACATCAGTCATGTTGCTTTCGATCCTAGATATATATTGGGTGGTGATTTCTTTCAGCTGGAAAATGCTTTACGCGATCCTCTTGATAGACTTTTGGCTAAAGTACCGATGAGACTCCAGTAGAGATGCGAGAACAGATGTGTAAAGCGTGACAATGGATCTATACAGTGGTAATTGAAGCATGGACTGTCTCCGCAGATAAAGACGCTCGATGACTTCCGATTTAGCAATAAGTTTGAAGACGAGTTCCAGCCCATCAATCATTGCTCCATTGGTTTGAACATCGTTGATAGATGCCTATGAAGCGCTCAGAAATGCTCACGAAGATCGAGACAGAGACACTTACTTGAAGCAAAAGTCGCGCTGCCGCCCATGGCAAAGCAGCATGTCCAGGATCGTACTGCACAATGGTATCGCCAATACCCTTGATTTTCTCAATCCAGGTGATCGTCTTTCCGAAAACATCACGAATAACGATGAATTCTCCTTTTCGGTTCTTCCATTTCCATTCCTTTTCCTGAGAGGTGCGCTCGGATTCTCGTGCCAATACCAGCACATCTTGCAAGACCTGGAGTCGATCTGTAGACGTGCTTGTCTCTCGTATGATAATCTGGTCGGCAGGCTTGAGTGTCTGCAGAGCTTTGCCCCAAAGATCATCATCCGGTCTGAATGGTCAGTTAACCATATTATTAGGTACCGAATGGGATTCGGAGTCGGTCGAAGCATTCAGGAGAAGGAAGCTCTCAAAGCATACCGACTACTCTCAGTACTGAGAGCATTCATGTGAACATTTTCGTGAGATGCCATTCTGTATCTTGCAGTTTTCCAACAGAAATCATATCCAGGTATACTCGAGTCGATATGTGAAGCTTAGGACGAATCGAGAGTAGTTTAGGAGTAAAGGCTTGCAGCCTCGTCGCTTGGCCAGTGGGCTCAGAAAGCTAGATACATGGGGAATGTGATGGTGCAAAGCGAAACAACTCTATGGCTGCACTGAGCAGACAGAGCATCAGAGTGCTGTGATAATGAAGCAAAAGCTGTTGTGAGTGATGCAAAGGATGAATGCTGAGGAGTAAGGTGAGGCTGAGGTTGGTGCCTTGATTCTGACTAATCTCAAGGCGGCAAGCGCGATTCCCAGCACTCGTTCTGTTACAGAATCAGCACATTACTTACTCCTTAAAATGGAGGTAATGTAGATCAATGAGTAATTCCTATTCTCACTACCAAGGTATCTTCAGGACTAAATAGGTGAGAGGCAACATCCAGAAAGCCGACACTGTAAATCACATGATTTCCTCGTGCTCGCTTCGTTTACCTTCCAATCTTCATTTCCGATAGATAGTTCTGGTCCAATAGCTTCAGTCCATGTATGATGTTGCTCTGGGAGTCTAAATGAATTCGGTTGAGGATTTCAGGAGCTCATCTCTACGAGATTTGTAGGACGACTGGCTCCAGGAACATGCAAACACCAAGAAAGTAAACAAACTAAAACTCAGTTGGCACTGTCCAGCAATATGTCTAGCTCACTGCCTTCAAATGCAAATTTTCATCACGACATTCGCAGTTGCGAACGATTTCCTCTGGGCTGTGCTAACATCAACGCTAATTCTAGCTTCTGTGCTCCATGAGGTGATGTAGTTCGCCCCTCTCTTACAGCTCCGAAATTCAGCTGGGTGACCTGATCCATACTCCCTTCAGCCCTGTTATACCTTGCGGTTTATCTACTTACTAAGTCTTTCTTCGTGTTGTACTCTCGTCTGACAAAGCCCATCTCCATCCCATCCAAGCCCTCTCACTCTTCCATCCTCGCTTATTTCAAAACAAACCCTCCTTCACCACCCAGCCCTTACAACACTCAAAGAACTCTCCCCCTTCGAGAACTACATCACGAAATCGGAAATCTCGAGCCAACCATCTTCAAGACTTACGTAGTCTCTCGAGATGAACCCAGATAGGAAAAATAAAGAAGCCAGCCCCGCCTCAAGTCAATCCGTAGCCTCGTCACTCCAAGCTTCTTCAACTCCATCACCGTGGCATGAACGCAACCTCGATATCAACCTCGACAGCGCCATCAACGCCAGACAGTGGGTATATCAATGATATTGCAGTGTCAGATACATACTGACCAGTACAATAGGGTTAGAACCATAACAAATCAAAGGATAATCAAGGTATGATACCCAGCTCCTATCCACAACATCGAACCCATCTTGCGCTCCCGCCCATAACATCTATCTTGCAGAACATTTACTAACAGCGATCTCTCAATAGATCTCCCAAGTACCGACATCATGGCCCAAGCAATGACTTCCGGCGCTGGCAACAATGGTGGAAACGATGGAAACGGTGGTAATGGTGGTGGTAAGAAGGGCGACGGTGACAAGAAGCCAAAGCCGTAAGCATCCCTCCATCACTAAGACTAAGCCCCGGACTCCCCTTTCCATGCACACTCCAATATCAAAATCCTATCAAGGACTCAGTCTCACAACTACTCTTCTCCTAGGAGAACCTTCTCAGGCCGCGACAAGCAAGTCGAGCGTGCTCGGGAGCTTCTTCTAACCCTGCCAGACTACGCCAGCGCAACACCGGCTGTCCAACAGCAGATGGTGGCTGCATTGAGAGTCATCTTCTCCACAATGCCCCAATAGTACGTCTTGCTTCCTTCCTCTGTTTCCATTATTGAGGAATGGATTGAAGCTAATTCATCTATTTTGTGAAGTCAGAATCCCCTCTCCTCACGCACCCTCCCCGGAGCTCCACGTGACAGACGCAGTTGTGAGCAGGTTACGATCGCTGTTTCGAAGGGTGACTATACTGGTGGTCCAGGTGGAGTTGCTATTGTTGCTAGTGTTGGAGCTGCAGTTGGAGGTGGTGGTGGAGGTTCGGCTGTGGTTGGGTTGGGAAATGGACAAATGCCTGCTGGAGCTGATACTGGTGCTGGAGCCGGCGGTGGAACCAGAACTGCCTCACGCCGTACCTCTCTTCCTACTGGACGTCGCCCAGCAGTGGTCCCTGACTTGGATGATGGAGATGATGAGGATGACGAGGGTGATGAGGATTCTGACAGCGACGAGGATGAGGATGAGGATATGGTTGACGATGAGTAGACTTCGGTGGCTTAAGATTGACGTTGCTCTGGTGGGTCTGGCCGTTGGCCTTTTTTCTGCACTTTTTGATTTTGGAGCTCGCTTGAGTTTCTTCGCTGGCAGTTTTTGAACGCCTAGAGTTTTGGCGTTTTCGGCACTTTTCGATTTGGAGGCTCGCTCACAACTTCTTCGGGGGGCCAGAGCGCACTGACTCGAGACATTAACAATAAAAGCGGTGACGTTGACACGTTTTTTTGCGATATATTGAAAGATGGAGGCTGAAGTAAACCTGTGAAAGGTGACGGCTGAATTCAAACGAAAATACTATGGGCGCGGCAACAACATCCAGTAGCAACTCCCAGAAATCACTCAACAGCATCTGCACCGCACGACAGCATGGCACAAAGGCGAGTGCAAGAAATAACAATGCGTATATTAAGTAAAATTGCTGGGTATCATCGACTAGGTAAGCTCAGGGTAAACTAATTTCTCTTCTCACGACCACCTTTCCAGCCCTTAAATCTTTGACATCGGCGATCCTCGCCCTTCGAAGCCTTGAATCGACTACCTTCCTTACTCTCGATCTCCAGAAAGGATCCCGCATATCTGACGAGACATAAGTTGCCTCATTCGGCCTCTCCAGTCCTGAGTCAAGTAACAGCCGCTCGACATCGCCGTCCAACTCAACTCCTCAACACAGCAAGTCTCCACTGCCACTCCCAGTACCACTCTCATCTCCCGTCCTCGTTAATCTCCTCGCAAACTCCGAAAATAGCGACGCAGCGTGAAGCCGGTCTCAGTGCTCGCATCGGGTCGCCATCAAGGGCGCTCTTGCAACTTCCTTTCTCGGCAAAATCCCAAAGATTGCCACATTTTCAACCCTCTTCAAACTCTTCTCCCTCTCACACACCTCACTCACCCCATCATCTCCATCAACTTGCCCCTCCTCGAGTACTTCGCCCTCGGATTCCACACCAGAACCTGAATCCTCTTCCTCAAACTCCTTTTCCGCTCTATCGCTGACAATCCCTCCGAGTTTCCTGTTGAAGTGACGAGTGTGCCTGGTGCGAAATCTCGGACTTTGATTTGGTGGTGGGAGAAGTGGTTTGATATGTGCGATTGGGATTGGGAATGAGTTTGGGTGGTGAATTCCTCTTCGTGGAGGGAAGGGGCTGGTGATTTATTTTTGGACTTGGGGGTCGAGGAAATGGTGGTTGTTGTGGTGGTGGTGGGGGATTTTGTTGTTGACATCTTGGCGATTGTTGCGAATGATGCGTCCTGAGTTTTCAAAAGGCTGTCTGCTGTATATAATGACAGTAAATAGTCTTGATTGAAAGATAGACTGATGTTCGGTCGGGTTGTGGAAGAAGGAGGAGAACGTGTGTTACGTGAAGCAGAGAAAGCAGTCAAGAATCATTCAAAATAAAATACTCTCGAGTCCAACGCACAGGAGAATCGCCAAAACAGCAGTCCACCAACCCTAAGTATTCAATCCCCATCCTTCAACTCAACCCCCTCGAAATTACTCCCCCAAATCTCAGGGTCCAGGATGACTTCACCACGCATCTTCCCTCTCTTCAACCCCCATAAAAACTCCACAAAGCCCACTCTTGACCACCAAAAGTCGAAACACCGACTCCCTTTCTCAATACGGGCGAATCAGAAGCATCGAAATCTCGTCCTTAGAGAATTGCTTGTGAAGAGATTGATCCGAGAAACAACCGGTGCCGCTTGGCTGCATGGTGACGGTGAGTGGATTGGATGGGCTGAGTTGGAATTGTGGAGTGGACTCTGGTATGGAGGAAGTTAGGTTGGAAATGGATTCAGGCAGATCCACTTGGGAGCTTCTTACTTGCTACTCGGCCTTCGGGGGAATTGAGGATAGGATTGGAATGAGCTTGTACGAGAACGAGGGAACGACTCGGATGAGGGATTGGGCTTAAGGCAGGCGGTGTACAGGTATGTGCAGTTGGAGTTATAGCTTAGGTCTAGTACCTCCGTAAGCTGAGTAGATGAAGCGGGAATTAGGTCTTGAAATTCTAGGCTGCAGACTGTAGAATTAGTTGTGTGATGAGGGGAATCATGACAGGAACCGGAAAGGGCGGATATCGCGTCTGGGGAGGTTGGTGCGGTAGACGCGGATGGATGGAGAAGAGGTGGTGGATGTACACCACACACGAAAAATGCCATCTTGCTCCAGAGTAAACATCATTCCTCCTTCCTCTCACTTGGGCAGTATGCCTTGCACGATTCCTCACCTTCCTATCCTGCCCCTTCGCTCCAATAACAACATCATGTCCTACTCACACCTAGGTCAAAGGGAGCACATGTACATGAGAGGATATCAGAGCTCAATTCGTCATAGACCTCCGGAAAGCAGGCGAAGTGAGTAGGCAAATGAGGCATTCGTCAAATGTACAAACAGAGACGCCATCTCGATGCATTCCATTCCACCGCCAGACCAAGACGAGCAAGCGAAGCAAGCCCATCCATCATCCTCAATCAGAGATGCCCTTCATTTTGACGAGCATGCAATCTGTCCGAGTCCTGATCAAAGCCGTACTCTCCTCCCCGTCCTCATCATTTCGTCCATTCCAGTCAAAAGATAAGCAAACCAAAGCAACGCCCTATCCCACACTCATTGTTGAATTGGCTGTTTATGTGGTTGGGTTGGGGTTCATCTGGAGTTGTGTTAGATAGGTAATTTGATTGGGTGGGGGGGTTGCATGTATTTCAACGTACCTTCCGCTTGCCACCAGTGAGGGTAACGTTCACGAAACGGCGGGTGTATGTGATTCTCTTCTTCGCGCGGCCCTTGGGGGTCTTCTTCTTCTCTTGTGGCTCAACCTAATTGCGTATCGATCAGCATTCGTTCATCATCCGTTGATTTATCGCCCATGTGTCTCCATCGCGTTTATTCCATTCATCTGGCACTTCCATCCAATATCTGATCTCCAGCGCAGGATCACGACGCCTTCATCATTTGCCACCTATTCCAGCTCTGCATTTATCCCTCTCCACGCCTTCCATCGCCCAGAAACACGTCGCAGATTGTAAATGTATCGTACCTTTGGAGTCTGAGACTTGACCTTTCCGGCACGAGCGAGGGATCCGTGGACCTTTCCCATGATTGCGATTTATCGGTTTCGTGGGTTTGAAAGTCGATACTGGGTGGCGAACTCGTAATTAGCTACTATCCTTTCCTGGCAAGCAGCTCTCAATATCGCAGAACGTCGAATGGTGACATTCGGTGCAAACAGCAGCTGCGGAATGGTGTTGAAGGATGGAGACTCACAGGTTGGTGGTGGTTGTCGATGGAGAGATTCAAAGTCGTCGTCGATTGGGGATTTTCTGAAAGTGTGGAATTGGGAGCGGCGGCTCGCTAAGCATGGCGCTAACTGCTAGGGCATTGTGGTTGTAGTCACAGTCACGTGTGTGCAAGTCAGCTTAGAGCTTTATTCGGGTCAGCGTCGGTATATTGTGAATGACCTCGAAGAAAGCTACGATAATCATCGTCAAATCGTATATCGAAGCAAGTATATTCTCTATTTACGCAAGCTAGAAAAACCGACAGCAAAATGCCTGCACGTGCAGGTACTCCATCATCGGAGCCGGTTCAAGCCGATGGCTGATCTTCTGATCAATCGTAATCTAATCAGATCGTTCCACTTCAAGCTTGGCCACCCTCTTCTGAGCCTTTGTCCTGCTCTCCAAGCCAATAGCTCCAACTTTTTCTCCTCCCGCCGAGCTGATCTCTTGATATCCTCCTTTCTCTTACTTAATCCTTCTTCTCCCACTGTCCACCCAGTTTTATTCAGTGTTTGGTCTCTTTGTGAAGTAGAGATCCAGCAAGACCAAGCAAGATGCAGCTTCCACTCCCCCTCCTCGCCGTCCTCCCTCTCACAGCAGCTACCGCACTCACACCCCAGAACATTTTCTCGAACCCCTCTTCTCCCTCCGAATCAACGAATAGAATCCCCACGTCCTACGAATCTGCCGTTCTCGCACGAAGAATCCTGCATCTCACTGGTATCGGAACACTAGCTACCGTCTTTCCATCTTCGAAGTCGCATTCAGAGGATAAGGATGATGAAGGACATTCAAATGAGCAGCGGCCCCAGAATCTGGGTGGTATGCCGATTGGGCTGATGGGTATGTCTCCTTCTTTGGCTTCTTCGCTCGTACATGTCTATACTTCTGAAGCTCGAAACAATGTCTTTGTTTACTTCGCCCCTCGTCCCACATTGTCTTACCTCGTTTAATACTTAACACTACCCTCCTGCCTCCTGCCTCTTCCCGGATACTTTCTCCCTCCGTTCTTTTACATACTAACACCCTCTCCCCTTCCAGATTACCTCGCCGACTGCGAACCCACCGGAAACCCCACCATCCTCGCCATCAACATCGCCACCTCCTTCAAAAACGTCGCAGCCGGCTCCAACATCTCCCTCTCCCTAACCTGGACACCCCCTTCCTCCTCGCCCTCCTTGTACACCTACTCCCCCGCCTCCCTCCCGCGCTTCTCCCTCCTCGGCTACCTCGAACCCATCTCCCCCTCCCTCGTCGATTCCCTCAAGCTCGCCCAATGCTTCACGACCGCGCACCCCGACGCCAAATACTGGCTGCCGGGGAACCCGATCCATACTAGTGAGTGGGTGAGGTTGGTTGTGCAGGAGGTGTATTGGATTGGGGGGTTTGGGGATAGGAATTATATTGGGTGGATTCCGGTGGAGGAATGGAGGGCTGTGAAGAGGGGGGAGTGGGAGGGGGTCAGACTGCCTGGGGAGAAGGGAGATGGTGCGGAAAGGGAGGGATGGTTAGAGTGGGTAAGGGATTTGGTGGTTGGGAGGGGAGAGCTGTAGGTTTGAAGGAAATGAGGTACTAATATAACCAATGGGATGTGATGTTGATTGGGCGTGGTCGGTGGATATGCGGATATCTAGATTGTATACTGTCGTGTTATTTATGGGTGGTAGCATTTGTACTTCGTTGAGTTCAGGAACACGGCTCTCCAATAGCAATGAATTCATGACCTCCATCTACACTTCATGCCTACCGATGCTACCGAGTCGAGAGCTATATATGTAAGTAATTGAGTTCGCATGCTTCCCACCAAGCCACCACCCGACCAAATACTTCTTCCATACCATCCAACCCATCCCTAGCCAACGCAAAGGTATATTCCAGATTCCCAGGCCATGAACTCCATTGCCGCCTATACTAATAGTAATGACAAGTAACCCTCCAACCTCATATCCTACCCCATGCCATGAAGGAAACCCATAATAATGCAATGTAAGGAAATGAAAATGCCCACACAAGCTCTCCCTAGAAGCTCCGACCATCGAATCATGTACAACCGACCGGAACCCGCCCGTTATGCCAACATCATATCGTACCTCCAACTCGTTATCATCCGACACTCGTAAACGTGCTGTCCTCTGGCAACACAACAATTCACCCCATTCAAGCTCACATCGGAGAACCGGATGCGGTCGACATAATCACAAGGTATCAAACACAACATCGACCTCTGCGCGCCTTGCATTCTTATTAGAAGATACCTTCTCTGCCGGTCTCGATTTCTTCTTCGACCCCGTACTCGACGCCTTATTCTTCGTGATCTTCCCCCTCGAAGGTCCACTCGGAAGTGGTTTCCTCTTTCCCTTCCCCTTCTCCTTCAACTTTTCCGGGGGCTGAGATGGAATCTTCATCTTCGTTTTCGTCTTCGACTTCAACCCAGTTTTCGGCTTAGCCTTCTTCTTCGATCTCACCACAGGCACGACCTCCGGTTCTGAACTCGGCGCCGACGACAACGGACTCGATCCTCTCTCTGACCCGTCAGCACCGCTCGAGTCTCTGCCAGAAGTAGCGGACGAACTTGGTCCCTCACCAGGTCGTCTGCCTTCGATTGAGAGATGGAGTTTACTTGATGAGGAGAGCCGTACATCCATCTCTTTCGTGATGAATGACCATGCTGTATTCCAGCACTGTGCGTTCACGCGGAGATCTTTGTGTTTCTTGCGGAGAAAAAGGCGCATCTCCTTAACGTCTTCGAGGAGCTGCTCGTTTGTGCGGTGGTCCATGTGGACGGCTACTAGGATGGCGGTGACGACGAGCTCGAGAGGCGAGAATGTGCGGACGTGCACGATGCGTGCGGCACGTAGGAAGTCGGGGGCAGGGTCGAAGACCGAGTTGTGGTTTACCTTGAAGCGGGTGGCTGTTACTTGAGTGGAGGAGAGCTTGACGAGTGTTTCGTAGCGGTCGAAAACGGCGGTGAATTTTTGTTTGAGGCGAGGTGTTATTTCTTTTTTGTCGTCGAGGATGCGGAGGAGGGCTTGTGGGCTTGCTTGGAGAATCGGGGCGGAATTGGAGATGATGTATTTCTTGCGTTTGGAGCTGGAGTGGATTTCTTGGATCATGGTGAAGATTGTCAGGATGAGACGAAAACCTGAGGCTCGATTTTGCTTCGACACTTGCTCCGTTGTTAGCTGTGGTAGAGGTACTGCGTTGTGATTACGTACGGTTGACGATCAGTTCGTAGTCATCTTCGAATTGCCTTGTGAAAGTTGCCCATTCAGTAGACATCGCTCGCATCTTCTCCGCTGGTGTGAGGGCAATCCCACGCTGAACGAGCTGGAACATAGTCTCCTCCGTGTCTGCAGTCAAGTCCTCATACTCATAACAGCAGAAGAATTGAGTCTCGAAGAACTTCTTAACCGCATTCGGGAGGATGTTGCGATTGCTGATTTGGATTCGCCCATCAACGATCGGATGACAGAAGAACCATTTCTTTGAAGGCGAATTGGTATCAAAGAAACCAATGTTACCCTTCATGAATTTCCAGATAGATGTGAGACGCTGTTTGCCGTCTACACATGTACGGGTATACCTCTCTTCCTCTCGGCCATCGGTATTGACCACGGTCTTCTGAACATTGAAGATGATTGGAGGAATGAAGTATCCCACTAGAGAGTTCAATAAAGTTGGTCGCTGAATCACAGGGTCATGAACGTACTCAAGATAGAAGTGATCAATAATGCTGCTCGACCTTCGTCCCATACAACCTCTCTCTGATAGTCTGGGTCTAGAACAATTGATTTGCTTTCAATGCAACCTAAGAAATTAGCAACGTACTAGCAAATGTTGCGGCTCAAACTTACGGAAGATATCATGCAACGAACGCTTAACAATAAAAGGCTCTGGAATCTGACGAATTTTGAAGCCTCCGATATGTCAGCAAGACACCTTCAAACACAGAAATACATCCAGACCTTCACAGACAAAATGCCGAACCCCATTGAGATGCGCGATTCCTTCATAAGTCAAATCTACAATCTCATCTCCATTCTCATCCAGCTCCTGGTCGACGTCCTCGAACATGTCGTCTTCCCCATTAGGAAGAGTCAAATCAATCTTGACATATTCTGGTGGCTCCGGCTTCACTCTTTCAGGACGAGGTCGCCGGTTGAGGTTGTTTGTGTGAGTAATCATCAACTCATCAGGATCATCTTTGATTTCGGGCTCGTCTTCCGTCTTCAGGTCATCTGAATCTGGAACGTCTGAGGATTCCGGCATGGTGGCCATATTCATATAATATATCTGTTTCATGGTTAGCGACTAGCCTGCATATGACGGTTTGAAATGTTTGACGAGTGTTTCTAGGAATGAGTAGACGTCAAGGACGGCAATGCGCCAGTTCACTGAACCGATCACTCCGTCGTCCTCGAGAAGGCTTACTTGACTCCTAGAGTCTAAGCAAGGCTCAACCGAAACCTAAAGGGGGAAAAAGGGAAAAAAGAGTCCTCAATTTGGCATATCTTTCACAGTCAACCCTCTCCAAGATCCCAAAGTCTGTTCAAGCACTTGCGCGACGACTTCGTCCAGAACAACCATAAGCCTGCCTCCCACCAGCTCACAAGCATTCTCATCCCTCCCCATAAACACCTGAATTCGACCCCTCACGTCTTCAACATCCATCATCTTAAACTCAAATCACGCCTCCCCTTCCCCTTCCCCACTTTAGCCATCCCATCCACCGTCAATCTACCTATGCGCCCCAACGCGCCACCACTCCAACCGCCCTCAAAAAACATCCAAACCACATCTCTCAACTCATAAATCCTCACATAAAGCCTTAGACTGAATGCGCGCCATCTCAAAACGCAACGCGACAAGCAAACAACAGTACGCGACACGACGCTTACCTATCTTCAAGTCCGCCGTCGTCGCGGCTGCTCTCTAGATCTACTTCTTCTGTTCCGCAAGGACGATGATGGGGATGGGAGGAGGCGTGGGCTTGAGGGAGAAGTCATGGATCTCGATGGAGTGAGTATTGTTGTGTTGGGTTGTTGATAGGTATGTGATGCGTGGTGCGTGAAGGCGTGATGTTGTTGATGTGAGGCAAGTAAGGTGGATGGGATGAGTGCAGGTGGGTGGATTTTAGGAGGGGTGAATTTCGGACGCTAGAGGTGAGAAGGGGTTAGTGGTAGTGGGGTGGGAAGGCTTGGCTTGGCATGGAGGGGCGGAATTCCAATTTTATTTTGGTTCGTCTGAGTGAGATGGGATGGAGAGTCGTGAAAGGTTCACAGAAGATTGGAGATCGCAAAAACGGATGTACGAATGTGAATTTCGAAGACCGGATCTGGATGTAATATCCGGCAGATTCTAATTTCCTGAAATCCAAGAGGACTTTCAAAGTGAAAACACCAGAACGCCGTGTCCACCCAGCCCAGCCTGCAACTCCGTCCCAATCCACTTTAAAGTAGAACACATATCAAGTCGCAGAGGAGAAATTCGCCATACCCTCTTTAACAACCTTCGCAAGCGTCGATCCAGCTCTTCCGGTCTCACCTCCAGCTCTCCTCGCATCTTCCGCTCCTTTATCCACAATATCCCTAAACCTCTTCTGGAATACCCTCCTCCTAGAATCAGAATCCATATACGCCGTCCCATCCTCATCTCTCGGCGGTCCAAACAGATTCAAATACCCGAACGGGTCATGTACAGTCGGTAGCGCATACGTAGCCGGATCGAACTTGATATCATTCAGACTTCTCTTCACAAGCACCACTTCCTCATCGAGACCAGCTTTCAGGAATTTCGCGAGGAGAGTGAGTTGCCGAGCGAATGATTTGTTGGATTTATTGCTGATGGTGACTTTACTTTCGGAGGACCATTTGCTGGTAGAGCTCTTGTCCCGTGTCCAGCCCATCATGCTCATGAAGGAGTTGAGGGTCTTGACCCAGCCGCCTGGGCACTTGACGATTGCGTCGCCGGTGATGTCAAGAACCCATTCTAGGACATTGAGGGCGTCGTCGCGGATTTCGGTGGCTAGGTGTGTCATGCCTGCTCGAGTGTAGAGGATCACCGATTCAGCTCTATCCGAGACGTCTTCTGGTGGAAGGATCTTGAAGAGTTTGAGAAGCTGTGCACGTACTGCCGTTGAACCGTCCAGAATTAGAGGGAGCAGCTTGGGCAGGAGAATGGATGCGGGCAGTGTTGGTGCGTCCGAGGGAGCGTTTGAAAGCCTTGAAACCAAGTAGGACATTGCATCTTTGCGTTGAGTGTCCGACTTGGATGATGAGGCAAGCGACAAATAGTGAGTCAATTGTGTAGACGAGGAAGGTGCGGCGGTAGTTAAGGACTGTTGGTTCAGTACAATAGCTGGCGAAGTATTAGCATTTGAATGTCGTATGATAGATACAAGACATTGGAGAAGACGATCGTAGAGCTAGGTGCATGCAGGATATTGATACCGGGCAAATCCAAAGGTAGCATACCTAATGTCGCTTGTTGAGGACAGAAGACATTGAATTTGCTCATCTGGATATCAAGCTCAATCCACTTGGTATGTGCAAGGTGATATCAGAGAATATTAGGCAATAGGCATGTATGAGCCGACTCAGCTCAGGATACATAAACTGTCCGATTCTCAATAGCGTACAGAATGTCCAGAACATCCACATGACATCAGAAATCAAAGGAGGAGCATACGAAAGACCAAGCATCGAAATCCAAAGCAGTAAACAATGAACCAAAAGCATAAAGAAGAAAAAATTCAGCCCTTACATTTCGCTTTGAAGCTCGTATCGGTGAAGTTATCAGCCTTAGCTTTGGTCTTCCCAACCCTCAATTTTGGTTTCTGTGATAGGTTCAGTCAGTAACATTCTCCTATAAATCCGAAGTTGAGCGCAAAAGATTGAGAACTCGCAAACCTGAAAATCCTTTTTCTTCTCCTTCTTTTTCCTCATAGAAGACCCCATCTTGACTCCTTCCTACAGCCACGAAGAAGTAAGGACAATTGCTCTTACGATCGCAGATGTTATCAGAGAACGGGTTGAAATAGACAAGAACGTGCTTGTGGTAAGTGAGCCTGCACTAAATTATTCTTTTGAGCCGGGGTCTGCGCCAGGTCGGGGCGGATCGGTAAATTGATGTTCCGCTCCAGATGCCGATGCCCAATTCAATTGTTGTTTTGGTTCAGTGCAAGGCAAGCGACCTGAACTCACATTTGTTGCTGCAAAGCTATACTTCTTCTTTGCTCTGCTCCTCTTTATTGGCAGGTATTTGAGAGGTAACAAATGCCAGTTTAAAGCGAGATACACGCAGACTTGGGCTACTCTGTTCGTTGAACTTCAATCTTCCAAAGTAAGCTTCCTCCTGCTCTAATCTCCAGGTCAAAGCTCCCTCGAGCTTCGAACCGCATCCCCCAGATCTCTATCACAGACTCAACTCCTCTGCATTGATTCAATCGCAAAACCTTCATACTAATACCATCCAGATGACGCTCCCTTCATCCTCCACCTCCGTCGCAGAGACCATGGCTCGACTATCCTCCAAATCCGGCGTAACTGCAACCATTGCAATCGAGAGAACTACATCAACCGTTCTCCAATCGACCGGCACACTTGGCAACATGTTCGCATCAAGTGCATCTGCCTCAATCGTAGCGCCCGGTCAGACTGCTCCTGCAACTAGCCCCAGCACCGAGAGGGATGGACCGGTTCTAGGGACATCTGATTCAGGAGAGGAACAGTCTTTCAAGGACTTTGCGAAGATGGTGTGGAATTATGTTAATGCTACGGGCCAGCTGGTACATGACATGGATGCTGAGGTACGTCGATGGCTGTACACTGGCATAATGACAATCTGCATAGGGTTTGGAAAGTCAAGAATAGGAACTAATGGTGGAACAGGATGACCTCAAGCTATTACGACTTAGGACTCGGAAACACGAACTCGTTATTGTGCCGGATGCGAAATTCATTTTCGTCGTTGTTCACGATGTGCCGTCTTCATAAGATTAGGTCTGGTTTGGCCTATAGTACGAATTGCTGGTTTGGTTGGCGTTGAGGAATAGCTGGGATGGATGGCAAGCGTATACCCATGCATGGTCTGGAGTTTACGGATCACATATATGCAAAGATGTCTATGGAATGGAAGGGAACATTTCGATGTCTGCGGTCATGTTCGTGGGCTTGACGGTGCTGTACGAGCTGTGCGAGCTGCGATGTTGTGGTCTGCTCCGAAACAAGGAGGAAGATGGAACTGGTTTGCGGCAGAAGGACGTGGTATCGCACGACAGTATTGATCTGTCATGCTGCGGCGAGATATCTTCCTTCGCGACACGCGCTGATAATATGCCACGTTCTTCAGCTGAAGCTAGGATTCGAGTCCTTCGTCAGCCACGACCATGTTCAACAAGCTTCCAAAACATCCTCAGCTCCGGAATACCTCCTCTTAGCATGTGATATTGGCAAGAAGTATCATGCAGTCAAGATCCGGCCACGTTCCTAGAACAGCCGTGCCTGGTACCGACCATTTTTCTCAAGCAGTCTTTAGACCGTCTGTGTTGCTCTAGCCGCAAGGCCATGCATAGCACTCACTGGATAACTTCTCAGATAGTTGAAACCACCTCCCGCTCTTGAGGAATTTTTTTAAAATCCACATGCCTGTTGAGCTGATCGTTTCATGAACCAATTTTCCTTCTTTTTCTCCCATCCAATAGCGATATCAGGCTGATGGTTTCACGGTCATAAGGCGAGAATGGTGAAATCTAGCTGGGAACCAATAGGGTTGTAGAAACCACAGCACGGCTGGCGAGGCTGAAGAATGGTGGCTGCTGATGGGAGACTAGCCTCGAACACCTGCCAGAAAAGGTTGCCAGGAGAAGACCCAAATGAGAGTCTGACTTTTCCAAGAACGAAATGAGATGCTGCAACCGCAGGGTTTAGAGATTGTTCCTTTCCTTCTTTGACTTCTCTTTGGGCTTGAAGAACGGCTGTTCGGGTCAGCAGGATCTCCAATTCGGGTCAGCTGAAATCCTAAAGAGGTGAGTGAAAAAGTCAGATAAGGAACGCCACATCTCGAAAGATCGTTGGAGTTGAAGTTATCCAAGAAGTGTTGGCGGAATGTTAAGTTAACATTTATTTATGCCCTACTTCGTACAAGGCTTCAATCAATCCGGCTTTAGACCCTTAATATACGCACATAGTGACAGCGGTCTGCAATTCATGTCGCGTCTCCTTTCCCCTCCATGTAAAACAAGCTCTTCATAGCGAGATATTGAAGCTTCATCTGGATGAGGTAAGGTTGAAGAAGAACCATGCGTGCACAAGGCAAGGGATGGGAAATCTCCAGCGATCATCCAAGAAGCGACAAGGATGTTGCGCCAAGACCTCACGTCACTTCGCGTCGGCGCTGCAGGGCACGTCCATGCTGAGCCATGCTTCTGACATACCTTCCCTTCCCTTCTCATCCCACTTCCAGCACCTACAGCACTTCTTGCATTCCTTGGAATGAAGGCAGGCGAGCAATCAGCGGCTGGTCCAGGTAGGTAATTACCTGCTTCTGCTGCGCTGCACTGCAAAGTACGCCAGGTTTAAGGTCCAGGGCCCTTAATATCCAACCGTTGGCATCTAAATTCGATTCCGAATGCCTGGCAGATTGCTGCTGTACACCTACTTTGTTTGAGGTGTCAACTCCGTATGGATGGATGCTGGCATGACAGCTGCAGCACACGGCACCAGAGCATAACGCACCCACGGGCTGGCTTGATTACCTTATTCTTCTTGCAGGCAGGTATCCTATCCTATGCCATCCTATCCTGTCCTGTCCAAGCCAACGCATTCCAGGCCGGCCTGTCACTCCATCCAGTCAAGTCAGTCCCAATTAAAGACTGCAGTACAGTGCATCCCTCCATGTTTGCCGCAGTGCGTGCAGCATATCGGAAGACCCCCAGCCTGGCCCTGCCTCGCCTTGCCTTACCTTGCTTTACTTCTACTTACCCTGCCTTGCCTTGTTTGTTCTCTTTCCAAGTCTTCCTCCTCTCCTCCTCTTGTTTCCTTTCTTTTGCTCTTCTAGCCGTCTATCGTATCTAGAACCTCGCTCGCATGTCCAATTGCACAGTGCCTCATGCCACCAACATCTCATTCCTCTCCTCATCTGACCTCTCTCCCACACCATGCCGAGCTTCTCCTTCTTGAAGAGCTCAAGAGGGGAGCAGCCACGCCCTCGACAGTTGGCTGCTCCCCATGACAGCGGCGTGCAGCTCAGCAATGATAGCGCGGAGAAGGTGCAACGGAGGCAATCCAAGCGCGACTACTTCCGCAGCCTGCTCAAGATTTCGAGCCTTTCCTCGGAGTCCAGAGCGAATAAACGGAAGAGTGGGCAATTCACAGTAGGTTGCAGCTTGGATTGATCAGAAACATAAGGACAATTGGCTAACATTCGACGTGTGGAAGGTTCCGACTACTCAACAGCCTCCCTCTCCTTCGAAATCACCAGATCCACCAGTTTCGCCCATGAATAAACCACTGCCGCCTCCGCCTCCTGCTAACACAGAAGCAGACGATCCTCCAATTCCAAAGGCGCCAGTCAAGCTAGAACGAATCATCAGTCCTATTGATGTGCCCGACCTACACAAGATCTTCTCTGGAGCACCTCAATTCTTTGCACGCGCAGAGGGGCATAATACCGGAGCCCCGCACCCCTCTGTTGCATTTATATGGGACGAAGAGCTGAATATAAGGGATTTGACAGACCATTGGAAGATCCACGATGAGGCATGGGGATGTGTCACGGCGTGGCCGCATGTAACTGTACAGGCTAGTGGGAATCCAGAGACCGTCGAGGAGGACCGCGAGAGGCGAAGAGCGCATTTCCTACCGCGATGTCGAGAGCGGCCGAATATGCTTAGTATGCAGGGACTGGAGAGGGGAACGATGGGCTACCAGGCAGCATTGGAAATGGGAGTTGCGGATGCTTTGGAGATACCAGATCAAGACACGGACACGAGCCCGGAGCATATTTCTGAAGGTCGCAGATTGTTCCTCAATGGCAAGGATGGATTGAGGCCAATCACGGACTCGATTCTTGTTGAACGGCTGCAGCAGGTCAGTGAGGTTTATCACGATGATCCGCTAAAGCATAAGAGGCCGAGCGTGGAGTTGTACACTCAGCTGTTTACTTTCATCTTGTTTCCGCCGTCGAGAGTTACAGAGCACGATGATCCATACAGTCTCAAAATACAAATCGAGGCTCTAGTACAAGTCCTAGCTGCTCCCACGGTCTGGGTTGATTTTAGTCTGGTTGAGTGGCGGATTAGGCTCGGTCAGATTCTCTGGGGAGCGTCGCCAGATCCTGACCCGGAGGATGCGGTGTCGGTTAACAATGAGACAACTAGAGATCCTGGGACCGAGAGGTATTGGCTTTTGCTGCAGATTTTGCTCTCCTGCGAACTCCTGCTCAGGTTAGATGCCATATCGGCGAATATAACTCACGGTGTTGATACCGCCACACCAGTCGAAATTCACCGATTCGAGAAATTGTCAACATCAAGCGTGAAATGGTCTTTGATACTTGCACGAGCATGGTTAGAAAACATACGTCTGGAATCGCCAAACCCGGACGCTTTGACGGAGAAGAAACCGACCGGGTGGTTGGCGACGCTGAGAGGGACAGGAAATGCGGAAGTGGTTGCAACTGATGGCCTCCAGGATCTGAAATTTCATGGAAGACATCAAAGCCGACAACTTTCTGGGTTGCTACACTTCGCTCGGAATATTCAGTGGCCAGACATGGATGCTTTGTCGTCAAAAGCGGCATCTAATGGAATCACTATTTCCGATAGCATCCAGAATACTCCGATTGGAACACCACTTTCCATCTCTACTCAACGATCCTCGTCATATTTCGCTCGACGGCCGACCATGAAGCGAGGAATGTCACTGCACAGACATGTTTCTACCATCATTCACCCTGCCGGGTGGCTTTCGAATTCCTACATCAGCGGGTTGATATTGCCGGGTGAAGGACTGAGCCACTTTCTTATGTCAACATTACTAGAAAACGATTCGGATGCGGTGTCACGGTTAGGCGAAGAAGCGAATCTTTATGGCGGATTCATATATCGGAGCAAAAGTTTCTGGAGTTCAGCGTGCATTATTGGGCGTGTATTGGCGGCTAGAAAGGGTGCTTCAGAGTGTATGGGTTGGATTCATTCGGATGTTGTTCCGAGAGGACCGAAGGAAGGTTGGGTAGATGTTGATGTTGAGCCTGAGGAACCAATAGGTATGTTTATGCTCAACGATGAGAATGACTGAACTGACAACGCAGATCCATCTGAAAAATCAGGCAAGCCAAGACTATGGCAGAAACAGAATGTCGAGCACGACGGCCATGTCATAGGTGGAGCGGACTTCTCCTCAGTCCTGCCGGGAGATTTCATCCTCCCTTCTGATGAAGCCAGTCAAACCGCCATATCCGTCACATTCGAATCTCTAGACCTCTTCGCAGCAGCAGACTCAGGCCAAGAAACGCCGACTGAAGATCACACGACTCCGCTCTCAGAAGTCAGTCTTGCTCCTACGATTAAAACATATTCCGCCATGATGCGCTTCACCATTGTGGCTACAGGAGAAGACAAGAAAGAGGTCAACGTTGCATTGAACCATGACGTCCATTTCGTGACTGCACATCCTTGTGTTCCATCTCCGCATGTGGATATGCTGAAGACGGCGATGAGTCCTGCATTTCTGCCAAGTCCGAGTTCGAGGTCGGGGAATCAGGACGCTTGTACAGGTATTCCCAAACTCCTTCAACTATTCCTTCATGCCCTGTTCATCAGGTGTATAAACAAGTTGCTGACAGGTATCAACCCAGGTCACCCTCTCCACAAAGCCTTTACCTACACCAAGATCCCCATCTCCACCCTCCTCACCACCCCGCTCTCAACACCTTTCGACACCATCCTCTCTCCACCCCAATCTACGTCACCGACGCCACCACCAACCCACTCCTCAACACACACCACATCCTCATCCATCCCGAAAGTCCTCATCATAGACTGCACGGACGAATCAATGTCCTTCTTCCCCGTCGTACATAGACCATCAGAATCAGCGTCCGCTTCGGCTTCGAGGGATGCGAGCGCTCTGGATCTATCATCTCCTCATTCGCCCCGACAGCCTTCCAGCCCACTAAAATACTCGAGCGGAAATGCCGACAGGTCCAAAAGTGATGGGCAAGGGAGGAGGGAAAGTGAAGCCGTGAAAGACAAGAAAGCACATAAAGAGTATGGGAGTGACCTTGAGATGTTGGGGAGAGCGCTGTGTGCGGAGCGTGGGTGGGATGCGCTGGTTAGTAGGAGGGGAAGGGGATGTCTCGCTTGTGCTGTTAGGGAGGCGGGGGCGTTGGGGTGGAGGGTTATATTGAGGGTTGCTTGAGTTCAAGAGCAGGACGGGATTGTGTATACGATTTGGGTTTGGGGATGAGATACGAATTATGCGGTCGGTGATGAGAGCGGTGAGATTATCAATGAAGGGTTAGGTGGGTTGTATACATGTACTGCGTATTGGTTTTCTTTTGTGGTATCTTTTTGATACCCTGACGTTACCTGGGTTCTGAATTTGCGGGTCTTGAGCATAGCAAGCTGGGAGTCGGGGGAATAGGGAAGTTGGGGTCAAGGAGGGGTGGGATGATGAGATGATGAGGTGATGAATACATAATAAACACAAAAGAAAACGATATGTCCATAAACAGATCCCAGATTGGAAGTGCTTTGGCTGCTATTCGTACCGTCTTATGTGCATATATACAATAAATGAAATGCATTTCTAAACAAAGTGTCCTGTTTGATTCATCCAGTTAATAGAATGTATAGGATATAGAATGGCAGGAGTAGAAGTTGAGGAGAGAACATCGTGGTTAGTCATGACTCAGAAGTGCGTGTGTTATTGATAATCTTTCATCTTGATCGAGCAAGCTTTTTTTATCTCGTTTTTTTGGGGGAGGGTCTGAGTTATATAAGTTTGAGTAGCTTGCGTGATGTGTTGTGGTGTCTCGGTAAATGTGTTGTAGGCAGGATGATTGATGATTGAAAAGGAGTTCGGACGATGAGAGTTAAATAGATGGGGGCGGGATTCGAGCTGGATTGGAGTGGAGTGTATTGCGAGGGTATAGGTAGATGAAGTTGAGAAGCTATTGGAGGAGTCTAGCGGTAAGTGACGAGATGAGTGTATGAATGGCTAGTTACATGGATGGGGTTGACGAGATTGGGGTAGGAATAAGATGGATAGGATGAGATCGGCTGGGATGAGATGAGGATAGATCCTAAGAGATGATTACTGTACTTTGATCTTACTAAGTTTACTAAGTGATGAATCTAAGGGAGATAGTACGTTGATAGTGTTCTAGGCTAATAATGTAAATGATCAAGTATAGCGAGCTTTATATTTGAGCTTTACGTAGCAATTATACTATTATCATAGAACCTATCACTTACTCGAGAAGGTAAGAAAAGTACTATGCTGCAATATCAGCCCAGATCTTTGTAATGAACATGATCACAGGAGCAAGGGGTATCTTACAGATACGTGAGATACCTTCTTTAAACCCCGCATCTGGAATCGTAACCATGAAGCTTAACTCTCATGGGAGAAATGTTCATTCGACATGTTCCTTGTCCTTCGCTTGACCCGTATCAGCGCTCTTGAGGACAATCTGTAAGATGACAAAAGTCTGTATCACAGATGCAAAGCACGATAACAGCGCACTTGATGCATTTCCAAAGAGCAGGTAGACGGGAATAGTAGCACAGGCGAGTAGGAAGCTTGAGCCACTCAGTGTCCAGGTCCATGTGCTTTGCTCCTTGGGCGAGCTTAGTGCTGGTGCGAGGAGTGTGAAGAGTCCGAGGCTTTGCATGAGGAATTGCTGGATGATGCTTAAGAGTTCGGGAGTATGGTAGGGAACGGGCTCAAGTCGAGATGTGGCGGGTGTGCTGGTGAAGGAGAGGAGTTGGAGCGTTGTGCAGATGAGGGAGGTGATGCAGACGAGGGCGGTAATGGTGCTGGGTTTCTAGAAGGGGTTGTCAGAATATCTGTATGAAACGATCGAGGCAGTAATAGGAAGATAGACTATACTGCTATGGAGATCTCCCCTATATACTGAGGAATTGGGGTATCTTTCGTCGGGAAGCGTATAAATTTAACATTTCTGCCATCTTCGTTAGCCGCAATACCATGGTCGACACAAGAATCAGATTGCAGCCCAATAGTCTTACCGATCGCTAGTAGTGTTGTTCCTCTTATTGAGCTCATACAAGTATCGATCCCTCAAGGTTGTCTCGGCGGTGTCGAGGAAGCTATGCAAGGTGTCCGCTTTCATCAACAGCCTGTATCTGACCACAGGAGGCAATTGACAAGATTCCTGGGCCTTGTCCACCATGTCAGGAAGAGCCAGTGCGAATTCAAATGCTTTGACTTTCCCCCGGCCGTATGCGTAGCTGTTCGTCCCGGCCGATGTGCCTAATAGCAGGAGCAAAACATCGAATGCCATCTTCCACTGATATTGTCCTCCGTCTGCGAAATAAGCCCACAAATCGGCATCGCTGTGCTCGTGAACTTTTGATTTGAGCTCTGTTATGATCTCGCCTGAAACGTCTTTCTCTGCGACGAGGGTGTCCAGAACGAGCTGATCTACGTCCTCTAAAAGCCTAGCGATGCATCTGATATCTTCCGAAGCTTCTGCTGAGAAGCCTGGAAGTGGCGGTGGGAGGTGGCTTGTTCCCGTGAATGCTACTCAAAATCGAATATCAGATCTCAACTTAACCAAGATCTGCCTGAAGGAAACATATCTCTCAGTGAGGAGACTCACAACTCCACCCGATGATCGGCCACTTCTTGCGCCGGAGCGCAGCCATAATGCTCGAGCGGAAGATTTAGAGACAGGGTCCGTTCCGGCAGTAAAATAATAAATATAAATCACAGTCACAAGCTCTGCCGAATTTCGCGAAATCAAAGGTGCGGGGTCAATCTGATATGTGATTTTCATGAAGAGGCGGTGCAAGGCTGAGGATGCTCTGGGTGAACAGCTGCATGCGATGATGCATGCTTCTGGCTTATGGTGACACAAGGCCAGGAAATCCATGCAGCTGCCTAAAGACTAACAATATGATTCGATAATACGAAGCAGTATTCTGAAAAGCAAGAATTTGACAGAGCAAGTTTCCCAGGAATGCAGCAGGCATGCCGAATAGCAATCCTGCACTCACAGGCTCATCTAGGATCTTCTAAGACACAAAGCTGATCTTTAGTAATATCAAGAATCGAGACAATTGAGATCATAAAGTATCAACAGAAGAAAACATCAAGCGGCCAGAGATGCGAAGAAAAACACAAGTGAAGTGAAGTATGGGTATGGGATGAAGTTGAGTCCCCATGGTCCGTGCATCTGTTGACATTGGCCTCACCCCGCTTCGCGCTTCTTTCGTTATCATCATCTTCATCCTTTGCGACTACCTCTACCAAACACACACCCCACGATCGACTCTGCCACGCATTAAAACACCCAATTTTGCAACACATCGACGCTACAGCAAAGACTCAACGACACGATGACATCGCGCCTCCCGACCTCGAACGCGCCGCGTCTCTCCACTGCTCCGAGCAGCATCAAACCGCGACAGCTGGTACATTGCGCCTCTTTCTTACTGTCGCAGACGGTCAAAGCATTTACTTTTGATTGTTAAGATGATTTATCGTGCAGGGCATAGCTGACAAAGCCATACAGTCGCACCTCCACGCGCAACTCGCACAATTATCTGCCAACCTTGCGGATCTTGAGAATCTCCTACGGATGACGAGCGTACAGGCGGAAAGTATTAGAGGCTTGGGAGCTTGGCATGGTGGATTGTACGTCTTCACTGTTCCATAACATTTGCGGTTCTGAAACGAGTCGAGGGAATGAATAATGGCCCACGACAGAAGGCTGGGACGCTGGGATTGAATGGACAAGACTGACAAGTATATCAGGTTCATGGCAGCGAGTAAAGTCCTTGGCGAAGAAACCATTGCTGGGTCGGCGGCTGGACAGGGGCAAGGACAGTCAAAACAGCAGAGGGGCCAAGGTGGAAGCGAGACTTGAGGAGGTCTAGGGGACGCCGTATGAAGATTACGAATGAGACGAATTACGACTCGGGAGGCCTGGCAGCAGAGGGGTCATTTTGGTGAGGAGGGACCTGGTTGTTGCCATAGACGCAGAATTGCTACGGGCTGAGGCCGCGATTTGGAATCTCGACAAGAAGGACGACCGGATATTTCGAGGAAGGAGGAGATACCCAGAGACATGGTGTTTGCGCAGTAAATGGAGACATTTCTCCACGCGCATATGTTAGTCTACGCTCTGCTAGTGCAGGATCGTTCATGTTCAATTACAGAAGAAGGATCTCCTTCCTACTAGTGTGATTTATGTTTGTACTGCTCTTTGTTCTTGTGCTTTCCACGGATTGAATTCTAGTCAACATGCTCGAATCTCCTAATTCCCCCTCCAGCCTTTAGAAGATTTTGAATGTACAATCACCGACATATCTTAGCTAATGCTGTACTTGTTGGCTACCTAAATTTTCATGTTTTGGATCAGTAGATTTGTTTATCTATTTGTCGTTTTTCCCTGAGATTGTGCGCTGGGAACTACTGTCAGATTTTGCTTTCCGGTTCGACCTCAACTACCCGACTCTCCGGGCTAGAGACTTCGGAGACAGGACTCAATCCACCCAGCTCCTTCAGCCTTCTTTCCAACTCCCTTTCATCCAGCCCGGGTCGCATGTCCGCTATACCGTCGATATCTGAGCGTCTCCTTTCTTTGCTGTCAACCGAGACGGGTAGTCTGGAGTCCGCCAATTCCGCGATTGGCGTGTGATGACCTCCTCCCTTTCCTCCACCTGCGACAGCTCCAGAGTCCGAATGTCCTCCAGGACTGACGATGGAATCCAGCTCTACAGAATGCGTGATCGCGGACGGACTAGCAGGAACACGAGTAGGCGCCGGTGCGGTGACATGTGTCGGGGCAGGCGATACAACACCACTCTTCCATTCCTCAAACGTCGGTCGATTTCTAATACCAGGGTGCGGACTCCCTTCCATGGGACTCACATATGTCCCTACGCCGGTACCAGCATCATCGACTACAATGCCGAATCGTCGACCGTCTTCAGTATACACTGCATTTACTGGCGGTTGCTGGCGTCTTTGAGAGGTGTGCATGAGGGCAAAACCGCCGAGGAATGAAGTATCGGTGCTG
>JGI24512J20087_1000154_pt1 | contig 112444 bp, 97 predicted proteins | sample LinPmetageLP35_FD_20087 | JGI IMG/M metagenome (IMG submission 20087) | reverse complement strand
AAAAAAAAAAAAATCCCTACTCTGAAGTGTCCTTTTCGCGCTGATTGAATATCGTACTAAACGCCGGCTCGCTAAAATCAAATGCCCTGCCTGAATGTCGACAAAAAAAGCGGACCACATTAGGACATCAGATCAAGTCTTTGTTTGATCTGTGAGTCTCATAAATGTTTTCTGCACTTCTCTAAAGCCCATATCTCAAAAGTGAATGCTCTGCTGGACAGTTTACTTGTATTGAAGAGACAGTGAAGTTGGCCAAATGAAAGAAGTGTTTGCTGGGTGACGAAGTCTTAGCGATCAGGTACACCGATATTCAAAGAGATAGACACTCCTCCCCAACCACCAACCGGCGAGAACCAGGATACTGTTAAAGGACCTGTAATCAATATGTTTAAGCATCCTTACTTCGTTCTCCGGTTTCCCACAATCCTCTGAACCATCCACTCTCCCTTTCCAGCAACTTTCCTGGCTCCCCATTCTCCACAACCCTCCCTGAATCCAGCACAACCGCCCTGTCACAAGCAACAGCCATCTCTCTATGATGCGTAACCATAACCACAGTATAATTTTCAAACTCAACCTCCAACAATCTCCTAACTCTTCTCTCAGTCTCCGCATCAGCACTCGAAGTGATCTCGTCCAAGAGAAGGAGTCCTCCATCCACCCCACTCTCTCTGATTTTCACTAATCGACGAAGCAGTAATCTTGCGAGACTGAAGAGCTGTTTTTGTCCCGCGCTGAGTTCCGAGAAGCTGGCTGGGGCTTCGAGCCCGCCTTTTGCTTCGACGAGCGCTTGTAAGTCGAGGTCGTGAAGGATAGAAAGACATTCTGCAATGGTAGAGGAACCCCATGGATCAAGGTTTGATCGGAAAGAACTACCGTCTGGGAGGAAGACCGCATCCTGTGATGCGGAGAAGACACGGTCTCGAAGAATGGTATGGTCGATCGAGTTGAGAGGAATGCCATCGATAGAGATGCTGGATCTCAAGGCGTCTGTGACAGTTGGAGTATCTGAGGGAACGGGTTCGATGAGTCGCAGGAGAAGCGAGAGGATCGATGATTTGCCACTGTATTTACCCTCGGTTAGCAGTTCTCCGATGGAGACGCACCTAAGTGTAGTCGGAAAGAATGACATACCTTCCTGTTCGACCACATATGGCAACCTTTTCTCTCGCTTTGATAGAGAGTGACAGATCCTTCAACACTAATTCTGTACCTGTGTAACTAGCATCCACTCCCTGAATCTTGATCTCGCCAGCCATTGGCCATCCCTGCGGTACTACAGCGTATTGTATGCTTCCGTTCTCTGACTCAGTCTCCTCGCCAAAGCTCTTAAGTCTTGCAATAGCACCAAGTGACGTCTCAAGACCAGTATAAGCAACAATGACAGTCGTTAATGTAGAGCCAAGAGACATCAAAGTAACCAGACCAGCACCCACACTACCAGCATTCGACCGCAGCTGGGTCGCTAACGCTACGAGCATCACGGCCAAAACTGCTACGATGAAGTTCATGGTGAACATAAGCCACTGCTGAGCCATAGCTAGGAGATATGATGGCCGCTGAGAATTATCTAGAAGCAAGTTGTTGCTTGCTTGCTGTTGTGGGAACCAGCCGAATGCTCGAATAGTGGGGAGACCATTGAGTGTGTCGAGGAAGTTGATGCTGCGGGGTAATGTTAGTATTGAACAATTACATTTTTGGTAGGGGAACGTACTAGAGCGGGGTCTTTGCTTCGAGATCCAAGATACGAAGTCGTTTTGAAGTTGGCAGATACACGCGCTGCACCGCCCAAAGCATAGCAATGAACAGAGGGTAGCTTGCAGCCAGCCAAGGAGAGGACACAGCAATGACAACAGCTTGACCGATGGCGTTGGATAGAGTGAAGCCCATGTTGTTCACCATGCGTGGCAGCTGTGTGTCGAGGATATTCATATCCTGACTGAAGAGATTCAGTATTGTACCTACATCGGTCAGACTAAGATAACGTAGACTGCTATGCATGACTGTATCGATGGCTTCGTGATGTAATGTAATTCCAGTGAGACGTACACCAGTCCGTAACATTACAAGTCCTGCTGGGAGGACACACAGGACTGTGGCTGCGCCGAAGAGTGCGTAAATCCCTATCCAATACCCGAACAAGTGTTCAGGAGTGCTGAAAGTTGAGTCTGATGACCACCACTTCAGCCATATCGTTGGAAAATTAGAGAAGAATCCATTGCCGATGATTAGAAGTAGGAAGATCAAGAGAGGGCGAAGTCCAATAGTGGAGAGCCAGTGAACGTATACTTTCCTATCAGCGATTGGCGTGGATATAGGAGCTACCACCTGGTTCGGTACGTTGGTAGGCATCTGTGCTGGTGAAATTCGCTCCGGTATCCCTGATGCATTCGCTTCCTCTACGATTACTCCATCGGGGTTCAGCACATCTTTAGTGACGGGAGTATCAGCATGGAGAGAACCTGTAAGACCAATTCTCTGGGCACGATCGATATCCTGGACGAGATCAGAGAGGGCACCTTGATCAGCAATCTTGCCATTTGAGGAGAGTGCGATGATATAATCGGCGGAGAAAATGAACTGCTTTGCGTGCGTGCACAAAAGTGCTGTTGTCCCTCGTCTACGCAATAAGCCACGAGATCCGAGGACAGACCGGCACACCTTCTCCTGTGTCGATCCATCGAGTCCACTGAAGATGTCGTCCAGGATCAAAATCTCAGCGTCGTGATACAGTGCTCTCGCAAGTGATATCCGCTGTCTCTGCCCCCCGCTAAGCGAGATTCCTTTGTTGCCAACAATTGTCATGTCTCCCAAAGGCAAGCTTTCTAGATCCTCGGCCAACAGAGTCGTTTCAATAACTTCGGTGTAGCGAGCTGCATTAAACGAGGAGAAGCCAGTGATGTTTTCCTTGATGGATGTATTGAACAGAAACGGCGACTGGTCACAATAACCCACTTTGGTTGAGCCCAAGATCACACTACCTTGAGCAAATGGAACTTCACCTAGAAGTGCTCTGCACAGTGTTGACTTTCCTGAAGCATTAGGGCCTACGACAAAAGTGGTGGAGGACTTCGGTAAGTGTATGTTGATGTTCTTCAGGACTGCATTCTGTTCCGTCCAACCAAGGTATCCATTCTCGATGGCGATTGATACCTCCGGATCCGGTGTCTGGGATGCGGTCTTCTCGTTACTGCCATTAGGTTGTACATGGAATAATCGGCCATCTACCCGTCCGTCACGAATTAAAAACTCGCGTATCCTCCTCAAACATGCAAAGGCCGCAGCAATGATAGGGAAAATCTGCAATATAACCATCAGTGGCGATGTGAGCAATGCTAACAGTGACAATGCAGTGAATGCTCGTGTGTGATCAATCTTGTGTGGTCCGAATGCAAACAGAAGAGCAGGAGCAACTGCTTGGGGAAGCTGGCTGAGACTCGCGCTAACAGCAGTAACGATTCGGGAGCGCTCTCCAACCTTGATTTCGGCTTCTCGCTCGCTTTTGACAAGAGCTGTTGCAGCATTTGTCATTCCGTAAATCCGAAGATCTTTAATGCGTGCCAGTACACTGGAAGTAACGCCGGTTCGTTTCTGTATACGAGCCATCCAGGCTGCTTGATATGGCACAGCTCGTTTCGAGAGACCAAAGGATATTGCGAACCCGAAAGAGACTATAATCAAGGGTGCGAGAAAAGCAAGTCCGACCTGACGGTATAACAGCCATAATGATAAAGATATCTGAATTGCGTGTGCCCATATCTCATGCATGAGTCGTAAGCCAGTGTAAACACGCTCGACATCAGTACCCATCAGCGTGACGGCAGCTGGGTCGCCATCGCCATTGTGTTGAATGTGGGCTGTCTTCTGGTATATGGATGAAATAAGGAAGGCACGCAACATAGACTGAAATCGTTCTTGATAGTACCAGTACAATGCCGTGGTGACAGCAATTCCCATGTACGTGAAAACAGCCACCGAGATAAGTGCAGATGCCGTCAATGTGTCGTCTTCAGGTGAGGACAAGAAATGAAGCAGTCGCTGTATGAAAAATGGTTGACACAATGTAAAGCCCAGGAGGAATATGCGAGGGAGGACAGGAAATACAAAAGACTTTCCTAGAGATCGGACGAGCCACCATATGAGTTGCCAGTCTGGTGTTACTGTCGAGTGTTCTCTTGAGTGGACCGATTTCCTGCTACTGGGAGTAACAATGGATAGCTTCTGGTCTAATGCGTAGAGATGCTGCATCGTCAACGTTTCGTGGTACCCACGCCATAACAGTGGGTTGAGCCATCCATAAATGCCAAGGCTCAGAACACTGCTCGTCTCTTCTGGGCTATGATCTTCTGCATTCCAGGCATTCCACGTGCGCCTTCGAGTGCTCTCTAGTACCAAGAACGTAAAATCAAAGGTTACGATAGCTGTAAACAGAACCTTAAAGGCGTGGGATCGAGGCTCGGCGCTATGATGCTGGTAGGTAGGCCACAACAAGGGTACTCGAGTGACATCGTAGACGAAAGTGAGCAGAAGATACATGCAATTGAGAAAAGAAGGACGCGCAGATTTCAGGTGCTCAAGTGGAGTACTCGCAAGGAGGAAGAAGGAAGCTGTAAAATCCAAAGACGATGAGGCCACACGCCGAACATGCTGATGGTGTCCGTCGGATTTCTGAATGGAGATGAGGAAAAGGCCAAGCCGAAGACCAGTGAGTATGGTACTGATTATGATCTTTGCGACAAGAATAAATACTGGCGCGCGTGAGATGGTCGCTCGTGGGCATCGGAAAATGAGGTGGAAGATGCGAGGAATGGCAAGCACGACGAATGTCGCTGAGGTCGTGACTGAGAGCCAGAAGACCCATTCGTGCTCAAGTAATGTCAAACTTGTTGGTACTGCGCAAATGTCGACCAAGCCGAAAGCGATGTTGTCTGCACACTCTTGATCATCGTTGACTTGCATACTGGGCAGCGCATGGGAAGTTTATCTAGGGTGCATGAAAGGGTCTGAGAGATGGGAGACGAAGGTCCATGGAGAAAGCGCCAGCACATTTGAGCTCACGCTCTCCAAATCGTGAACAAGACCGTTCCATAATTCCCGTAGTGACATGGAAATGTTGGTTTCTGGGGCTTATCGGAATGCCTATATGCTGACTGCGGAGGTGACCAGGATGTTGATTATGACCTTCTGAAAGGAAGCATCCTTCCGGCGGAGTAAAGAGCAACAAGAAATTGATCGAGTAGTGAAAGACACACTTTATTACTTTGTGAAACATTTGCCTGCCACATTGCAAGGGTGAAAGTTTATCTACCGCAGACTACTAAGTCACTAAATTAATTTCGTTGCTGTTGCCGACATACGTGCCAAATATCGAATATCATAACTCGTCAGGCTGAAAGACCAAGGCGAAAGAGAAGGACCCGCAATTCCAAAAATCGGTGTAGAGGGTCTCAGCCCTAGAAGGGGATCATCATGCCATGGATGGTTGTGTTATGAAGCTCACTCAGAAGCCTTCTGATCAACAGTCTTCGGCTCAGTAGATTCATTCACACCAGTCATCCCCTCCCATACCTTATCCATCTTTTTCACAGCCTCCTCCTTGCTGAGAATCTCGCCTACGTAAACAGTGCCTCGACGGAAACCCTCGTCTGGGATGGCTTCTCGTCGGAATGACGCGGGCGGTGGTGGGGGACCAGGCGGGCCACGGTAAGGGGGTCGCGGCATTGGGATACGAACAGGACTGCGTGGGCTGCGTGGACGATTGTGAATGATAGGGTAATGACGGCGAGGGCTGCGAGAGCGTGGACTATAGCTACGCTGTCTTCTCCACGGGTCATCTCGCCTGGTCAAAGCACGACTCCGTTCGACTTTATCAACAGTTTCGCCCTTTATGGTGACCAACCAATTGGTGTATGCTGGATCTTTGCCCCATTTCTTGGCTGAGCCGTAGGGATACTTCTGTTGTGGACGAATTGCGACGACAGTCCATTGCCGTTTCGCTCCTTCGTTCGAAGAGGCAACATTTCGCGACTCGATGAGATTGTCGATCTCAAACCCGAACTTCTTTGGAACTGCTTGGATTGCCTTTTGCATTGCTTCCTTATGCTTTGCAGGAGAGAGGTCACCGGCAGCGAAATGGTGCTGCTCTTCCATTTCCCCCTGAGTCCTATATTCGGAGTCGCTTTCCCAGAAGCCGGGGTCTTCATAGTAAGACTTGAACTTTATTCCTAGGAAGCCCCAGCTTCGATTGACATTTCTGACAGGCTCATTCCAGCGAAATGACCACTCCTCGTAAATTTCGGGAATATCTATGAGTGAACTACAGTTTATATTAGATAAAGCATATCATACAGAGTCAATTCCTACTTACTCGGAGTTGGACGAGCTGACTGATGACATGGACTCGCAATCGATGTCTTTGACGATTGTAGTCCCTTTTCTTGTTGGCTCGACAATTAAAGTCAGGTCACTGACGTTCGAATCCCTTCGATAGAGATCAGGCATCGCAGCTGCAGCTTTCATGTCGGCTTCCAATTTCTCCTTCCTTGCAGCAGCCTCAGCTTCAAGCTTCTTCCCTTTTTCGGATTTCTCGATGCTTTGGAGGAGGTGGGGGAGGAGCGAGGTCAGTCTGTTGAACTCGTGGGTCTGTTCTGGCTTGAGGGCATCTCTGGACTCGCATTAGCGTAGGGTCAGATATACAGAGATCTCGGAACTTACTTGTCGCTGAGTGTGTTGAGAATTCTGTACTTGACAATGTCGTTGAGCTCAAGGAGCGTATCTCGGGTATCATCGAGACTCTTCCAGTACATCTTTGCCTCCTCACGACCACCAAGAGCTATTGTGATGAGGAACCACGGATCAATCTCAGCAGTAACAGCGACTCCGCCAATGGTTCCGTCTCTAATCCAAACGCCATTGGCATTACCCTCATTGACCATAACAAGAAGCCTTTCTAGGTTGATCTTGGCAGTCTCGCAGATCGGACGGGTGACTTCATCCTTGATGTGGAAGTCATTTTCGTAAGTGTTAATCGTAGTTCCAAGCTCTGTGAGCATATTCGTTGTGAGCGAAAGAGTAGCATACAGGTTTTCGAGCCTCCTGTCATGAACTTTCCGGTAGGTTATGAACTTGGTGAATGAGGCCATGAGTGTCTTCCCGGTTTCTCCAATCGCCAGGATGGAATCCCCAGGATGAGTGCTTGTAGCTGCCATGGTGACGAAATGCGCTGATCGAGTCTCTTCTGAAATTCAGGTCCGGGAAATCAAATATTATGCTTGACAACGCAGGAATAGGCTGGTGATAAGGAAAGATCAAAGACATAGAAGCTGAGGAAGAAACTGAATATATCACTTCGCTCCCCCGCATATGTCTCTAGGGCTGTGTAAGCCTTGCAGGCAGAAAAGCAGGCAACGAGACGGCCTTGCGCGAACCAATGCTCAGACACTTATCGTAGATTTGCAAGCCATTTTCAGCCCCCATACTATTTCATGCAGCATAGTAGGCCACCGACGTGCTTTCTTCCGTCTCATATCGAATCAGAGATAACTGGACTCAAGACCGACCGTATTACATGCATAGCCATCGAGTCAAGAGCTGTGCTCTTTCCGGAGTCTTGCAACTTTGCTGGATACTCGGTGAGAGGCACTGCCTAATGAAGGCTTGCTAGCTCCGTGAATATGCAGCCCACTAATGGCGAAGACACGAGAAGGATACCTACCTAGGTAGAAACCCACGAGAAGCATTCTTGCATGATCTCAGGATGGGGCAGTAGTAAAATAGGTATCCTGGATCCTGGTGAACTCACCTGCTCTTCCATTCGGTGGCCTATTTCGAAGCATTTAATATGCCTCGGAACGACAAAGACTTGTCCCTGATCTGATCTGGATACCGAAACATGTACTAAGTATGCGTCAATATACGCATATTGGGAAAGTCTAAAGAACTTCAATTGATTGCAATGTTGCTCATCATGTATTGAGTTGATAACAAGAATAGTTAGTCGAAATAGAATCAAAAGATAAAATGAAGTTGTTGGTAGGTAAAGTCACTCAATGTAGAGGCGCTAGCCTCAAACGAGTCTGGGGAAACGAGCATGAACAGGGGCTGCTGGCCCGAGCTTCAGGGCTGTGTTGGTGCTGCGGTGCCTGAACTTCTGAGAACACGCTTCAACATCTCGACTGCTTGTTTGTACAATACTTCGGCTTGGCTTAGAACAATTCATGGGCTATAGAGGCTTTCTAGCAGACGCAGAAATCTCGAGGACCATCTCATGATTACATACTGAAGTTGTATCCGTTATGGCCGATTTAGCAGACGCGGCCCTTGCGGAGGCTGCGAATTCGTCTTCTGCTGGCGAACATCATGGAGCTTCAGGGCAGGATACCGACAACAAATTCCAGAAGGCGATCTCAGCATGGCGGAGTAGGTTCTCGATTCCTAGGTATCGAGCAAATGCTAATCCCAGCAAGACATCAACCTCACGACCATGATCCCATCCCTGGACAATACAGCATCGGAGATTGTGCAATACCAACGAGATTCAACAGTGCAGCGGAAGGACCTGGCGCAAAAGACGAAGGATTTCAGAAAGTTGGATGACTCTGCCAAGCTAGGGGAGATCAAAGGGCTCCTTAAAGGTGGGTGTGATGAAGCTACATGTTGGTCAAGAAACTTATGTCTTTTATAGCTTACCAAACCTTTATCGACCTTCTTACGAACCACTCCAAGTCAACCAACTCTGCATTTTTGCAAGTTTACTCCTCGCTTTCCGAAGCGCCTGATCCATACCCACTTCTGGAGGCATCGGTGGACTCTTTACTACTTTCTGAAGACACCCTCCCAAAGGTCACCCAGGAGAATGAACATCTTCAAAAGAGTGTCAGTAAGCTTACATCGCAGTTGGAAGATACGGAATCGCGACTAGAGGCCGAGCGCGCTACACGAAAGGGAGTTGAGGAGGGGTTAGAGACAAAAGTGAAGGAGGTCGAGACATCATGGGCAGCTGTGTTGGAAGAGAAGAAGGACAACTGGGAAGCCAAAGAAAAACTTCTCGAAGAGAAAGTAGAAAACCAAGATCGATTGCTGAACGAGATCAAGGCTAGTTATGAAGTCACCCAGCGCCTTGGACAGTCCGAGTCCGAAAATGAAGGCGGCAGGGGAAATGTTACCAGCGCGGAATTGGAAATGGTCAACTCGGATCTTGAGCGGACGAGTGTACGACTGGCAGAGGTGGAAGCGCGGAATGAACAACTAAGAATTGAGCTCGCACAATCAGCATCTCAAGTACCAAGTCAACCAGCCTTAAATCTGGAGGATGATCCATCTTTCATGAGAATGCGATCCGAGAACTCGTCCCTTTTGCGGAAGCTTGATGCAGCTCGGGTCGAACGAGACTCCAGGAAACGAGAATTGGACGGGAAATTTCGAACGCTTGAGAGAGAAATTGGAATGCTCAAGGAAGAGCGTGATACGCTGCTCACCAAGGTAAAGAAATGGAGCGATTACGAAGACGTCAAACAGGAGCTCGAAGTGTTGAAGAGCATCGAATTTTCAACAGGAGACGATGATGACCCAGATGTTGCTGATGCAGCACCCGCCTCCCAGGCCGGAGCAGAGAATGGCGCCAAAGGCAAAGGGGATACTTTAGAGCAGCTCCTACTTGCCCGGAACAAAAAGCTCAGTGATGAGTTGACTATTCTTAGAGTATCACACCAAGATTTGCAGAGCCGGCTCCAGTCAATGCAGGAGGAACTGTCGAAGACAAACACCGAGCTTGAGAGAGCTCAACATCTGAACTCTACCTTAGAGAATGACCTTGCGAATGTTCACGACACTGCAAATGCTTATCCTTCTGGCGCATCAGTTGCTGGAACTTACGCAAGCAGATACCCCCAATCGTCGGCCAACTTCGGTCGGAAGGGCAGAGTATCGCCCACCTCCTCGATTATTTCTGGATTTGATCCAAGATCGGCATCGTTGGGCACGACCTCTTTGGAGGCCTTGAGATCTGGAGAGCCAGTTGGAGGTGGTTCTGGCATCTTACCAATGATTACAGCACAGCGCGATCGGTTCAAGAAAAGGAACACCCAACTTGAAAATGAGCTTTCGGAGATTCATCGTACAGTCTCTTCCTTGCGACAGGAAATAGCATCCTTGCAGAAGGATAATCTGAATCTGTATGAGAAGACACGGTATGTCTCGACATACAACAGAGCTGGGCCGACAGCGTCCTCTGCTTCGTCATATGCTACAAATCCCAACCCTTCGACAATTCAGATGTCCAATTCCACGTCGTCTGGACTTGCCCTGGATCGTTATCGTTCAGCTTACGAATCAAATATCTCTCCATTTGCAGCATTCCGAGGACGGGAATCCGCTCGAGCGTACAAACGCATGAGCCTGCCAGAGCGCATAGTATTTTCGATAACCAGAATGGTTTTGGCTACCAGAACGAGTCGCAACCTATTTGCGGGGTATTGCGTAGCATTGCATCTCGTTGTGTTCCTTTCCCTATACTGGTTGGGTACAGGGGATGCGGGGAGCAATTTGGGAGCAGTTGCTGCCGCTGGAGCGGGTCCGGTCCTAGCAAGTCCCGGAGAAGACTCTACTGCACACGGCGAATGGAAGCAGGCAGGGTTCAGCGACAAAGTGTCGTGAAAATGTGAGAGGGATGTATTATTTGTGACAATAAAGGCCAAGGCCAAGTTTCTGATCAGTTTCTAGATTCTTGCATATGAGATGCTTGTTTGATTTGACCTTGATCGTTCCTGGGGAAAGCTCTATTCTTGGTCGCGGGGTAATTTAGCCTGTCGTTGGAGTCGTACAAGTTCAATCTAGTTGAGATGGTCCATGGCACTTGGGGAAAGAAGTGTGCATGGCTACCATTGTCCAAGTGTTGACCTCAAGCTTGGCCATGATTTCGCTTGACAGAAAACATGTGGTTGTGGGGACTGACGAGCAGAATGGGCCAAGTCTCAACTCTTAACATATTCAAATCCAGCGGCACAGCGAGTCCTCAAGCCCGCGCGTCACGGGTGCATCGTTAGTTATCGGGATTGTCTTCCTGGACTTCCAAACGCCTTCGAGAAGCTCTTGCAATCGCCTGCATAATAATAGCTACAAAAAGCCTTCCCGCTCTGGAGGACCCTCTTCAACTCCACTGGCTCAAGCCGACCCGCAATTTAAGACGATCATCTTTCGGGTAGAACAAACATCTATTCCCATTGGCCATCTTAGATAAGGTTGGCGGGGAGCCGCACGCCACGAGCCAAAAATACTTTCTGTAAGCGCTGGCAATCTGGCAGCTATGAATAGCTTCTTTTCGTTCAAGATTGCCTGCCGTCCAATACCTTCTACCGCGCCAACAATCCCACCCTCGGCGAAGAATCAATCGCGGCTATCGACCTCTTGGAGAGCATCAAAATATTGGGAGGACAGCCAAGGCCTCTTTTCCATCCCATGTTTACCCTACGGGGGTTCGGGAGCGTCACTGCAAGAAATACGTGGTGGTCTTGGTATGAACTTCGCGGTTGAAGGTCTCTAAGTTACACGATATCTAGACGCTGTCCTATCAGGACCATGACCTGCTATGAGCCAAGCAAGCTGCCAATGAACATTCTCCCTTTAGTGGATTGCTCCAATCTGCTCCAGTGTGCAGCATGTGCATCCGGCCTTACAAATGTTTAGTGTTCGAAAAACATGGTCAGAATATGCGGGTGGAGGGGTCCCGTAATTCTTACTCCAAACGGCCGCTATTAGACAAAGCCTATTCTAAGATGCACAGAGGATTGTTTACCTCTTCTATTTCAGAGGCAGGATTAGGCTGAAGTGATGTGATCGCTGCAGCGTTCAGGAGCTCTGATTACGACTTCAGTTGAACCAGCATACGCTGAAGGGGGCGGATCTACGAACGGCGATTGATGCTCTGGGCAGCTGCAAGGAGAAGATTTCGAGACGCGAAGTGTTTCCTTGACGAGAACTCCAAGTGCTCCAGCCTTGGAATACTAGAAGAGGGGGAGTAAGCTGCCCCTCCCCATTTGTTCAGCAAGCGGTCTGCTCTTCCGCGACCGAGCGTCAATGATTCTACGGCCTCCATACATTTGATTCCAACATCCCACCCTTGTCTCTCGGTTAACGCACCACCCGCCTCCTCCTGTCAGCGTGCACCAACACGATAGGCTGAGGTCGCATCCTCGCTTCTTGCCCGCAGGGGAATTATTGCGAATCAGCGCCTGCGATGGGCCACCCCGTTTTAGAATACATGGTTACCGCTGCCCAGGATTATTCGCAGCGCGGTCCGGCAAACCAACCTTCTGCATTCTAAAACTGGAACTGGGCTCGAAATTGCACATACTCATGTCCTGTATAAGACCGTTCACAGACCCAGCCAGGTAAGCAGCCTTATTCTCATATCATCTGTGCGCTTTCCAACTACCTACCGACCTACCTATCAACTATCCCTTCTCATCAGTTGATCCATCCCATCTATATATCTGGTCGCTCATCTCGAAGATCGTTGTGGTCGTTGTTTTCTTTTCGTCTCTCGAACGTCTTCTTCCTCTAACACCTCGTCCGCCTCAACATCCTAATATCATTAATATTTATTTCTTTTCCTTTCGCATATATCAACATGCTTTCTCAAATTTGGATTGTTTCCGCGCTGTGCGCTGGTGCACTCGCTGCTCCAACCCTCACATACTCCGCTGGATCGGCAGAAAAGCCAGCAGACATGAAGATCCTCTCTGATTACTTTCAAATGTTGGGCAAGAAGATTCAGGCTGGAAAGAACATGGCAGTAGCTCCTGTTTGCAACTTGGACAACGCGAAGATGCCTGCTGCTTGTAAGTACCAAAGGACTCGTCACATATGCGCATACTAATACTTTCATAGCTCCAACACCACTACCAGATGTCACTGAGGGTCTTTTCTTGAAGCATGTAGCGATTGGAAGAGGTACACAGAACTACACCTGCGATACTAAGAACACAACCGCCATTCCAGTCGCAACGGGAGCATTGGCCACTCTCTACAACGCTTCATGTGTCGCCGCATCATATCCAGATCTGCTTGCTGCTCTCCCAGACGTCGCTCTCCAATTCAACCTCACAGATGTCAACCAAGCTTCCCTCTCTCCATCCAACCTCGTTATCAGCGGCCACCATTTCTTCTCCAACGGTACCACCCCAGTCTTCACCTTGAACTCCGCCGGCAAAGATCTAGGCACCGCACCCTGCCAGAAAAACGCCGCAGTGCCCGCCCCAGCTGGAACGACCAAAGGACAAGGCAATCAGGGTTTCGGTACTGTTGCTTGGTTGAAGCTCACTACTCGGGACGGCGCAACCGGTGGTCTGCAAGAAGTTTACAGAATCAATACTGCTGGAGGAAACCCACCTACATCATGCACCGGCATGCCCGCTTCCTTCGAGGTCCAGTACGCTGCTGAGTACGTCCACACCCGTTCCTCAAACAATCTCTTGATTAATACTGACAATTTCCAAAGGTATTGGTTCTACGCAGTATGAAACCAAACAACTTTTGCGCACACACATCATAGATGAGAGAGAGAGAGCGATAACCATATAATTTACTTCCAAAACTCGGCTCCGCTCCGCATCGCTCGCGCGACATTTGGGGCGGGCATACTTTTACAATACCTACGAAGAAGAGGGATACGATACGATAATTCATCACGCTGCTACTTGTTACCTCACCACCCACCTTGACGACTATCTACCTATTCTGGCGCACGGAGCAGTGGCAGCGATGAGCATGCAGGGGTAAATGGTGTTCGTGGGTAATTGACGGAAGGGTGGTCGCGATGCCGGGCTGGGCTGAATGTGGGACATGGGTAGGGTTGGGCTGGGCTTGGGGCTGGGCTGGATTGATTCATAGCAGGGCAATTAATAGCATGAACATATTCTTCGAACCTTCTTCCGAGTCCCATCCAGTTTCTTGCATCGCTTAGTGAACAGTCCGTCCGTCGAATACGATATCATCTAGTAAAGTCTTGATCCAGCCAACTTACTTCAGGATCTCTCTCTCTCACTTGGCAGAGCCGAAATAAGCTTCTCAATAACCTTTCTCCAAACTCTTCATCCAGAGTCAATGTCCAAGTGCAGTTCTTCCTCGCTACACTTGGCGAATCAGAACCATCCTCTACAAAGGTACCTACGTATCTGAAACACTCTCATTCATAGAGTGTACTTGTAAAGTAAGTACAATACTACGCTTCAGAAGTACCCGAACCAACAATTCAGCCGAGTTGTGCCTCCGCACAGGCAGCCCAGTGAATGAAAACCATATTTGTACACACGAGAATGGTACGGTACCGTTGCATACCAACACATCTCCATGCTGTTTGTACGTACAAATACGCTCGTGCAAAGTCATTGAACCATAGCCAAGATTCGCCCATACCGCACTGTCGTCGTTGGATTCCATCCCATCTCATCTTCAGTTCTCCCGGCACATGAAACATGTGGAGGGGTGCAAGGGGAAGGGAGATCAAACGGCTGGGATTGGGATGAGGAATCGAAGAGAAAAGCCACGGCCAACTCCCGAACCGAGTCCTGCTAGACTACTAGACTATAGAATCTGTGCGTGCTAGAGTGTAGGCTGATGTTTCGAGATGTCTTGAGGCTTGGCGGAAACATTTTGGACTCTCTCGGTGGGTGATATTCTGTGATTTAGAAAATCTCACCAGGGAGAATTAGGTCCGGTTACTTCAGGTAGATTATGAGGTAGTCAGTGGAGTCGATGTCATGTTTAGGGAGAAGTTATTATAGAAGTAACAGAGTGCCGTGTGTTGATATGACTCTTAGTAGCCTGAAAGCGACGTCCAGGCCATCTCATCCGAAGCTGATGGGAGGTGATCTAGACAGTTGGATGCTAGTGTGCAAGGACATATTTTCGGGATAAAAAAATTCTGTACTCGTTAAATTCCGATCTACTGGCCCATATTGGCTGACTGCGATGTCCATCACTTGAAAGAGAATAAACAGTAAAGACCACTATGATGGAGCTGTGAAAATTCCAATCCCGAACGAGTAGCAATGGCAACAGAAGACTTCCGAGAAGACTCAAGAGGGATAGAATCTCGGGCCACCTCTGCCGACTCCAATACTTGCCCTTCCAACATACCCTGGTCTTTAGGCTCGCGCTCGCAGTATGTGACACTCAGCCACGAAGCAGGAGAGGTGTCAAACCACCCGACAGACTTGAGTGAACAAACAGAAAATACGACATACCCAATGAGAATTCTAACATCTGAACATTCTTCAAGTTTATTTTCCCCTTCAAGACCATCACTGCTTGTAACGCCATGACAGGGAAACCATACATCCGACATTTCCAAGTCTCGAACCGTCAGCTTACAACTCACCTATGCTTCCCGGCCACCAAAAGCACCCTCTACCTTCCAATCCCAAGCAAACCCCAAGTGAAATTGGGGGCGGCGCAGTACGGAAGGGTACGGCAAGCTCGTGATTACAATGCCGTGTTCAGGAGGCGGCGTTCTCAGCTCAGGGGTTCCGAGTTCTCATACTGTTTTTCTCGAACCGAAGTACATACACCTACCTGTATCAGAATGCTGACAGCCTTCTTTGGGCTTATAGGGGGCTGCATCTCGTGGGTTTCAGGACCCTGAATGTCGGAATCCGGATAATGGCGACGGGGATGGGTCTCTGATACAGTTATCAGGCGGTGCGTTTGTAGATCATAAGATTTTCGGCATCCTTGAGGGTTTGGTGAGAGATCTGGGATTGTTTCGATGTTTCATGTGGTGAGGTTGAAACGAAAATCTTGGGTGTGTTGGTTCGGATGGCTGAATGGGAAACACTGATTGGGAAGGTTTATGATAATTTGATCTGCAAGCACAAGGGCGAGAATAAACAATAACTTGGTAGTTTTGATAGCAAATATTTATGATGTTAGTCCAGAATTGAGAAGTCTCGAAGCCAAAGAAAATGTGGAGCTATAGGAAGTTCAAGTCCAGTCGCGCCAAGCATTTTAGCCCTGGCCAATTCGCGTCACCCAGCAAAGTAAATGTCAACATCGGGAAACCTTCCAACTTCACTTAAAGGACGCACGCAACAGACAATGGCAGATAATCACAACAACTGATCGGGTAATTATGCTGAAATCGGTATCATACAACCATCTCCCATCATTGTGCGACCTCATTTGCGCCCTATCTTAGGATTGGCGCAAAGTCCTCTGGACAGAACCAACAGACATCATGAGCGCGTCAATCAATTCAGATGTCACTCTCCTGACAGAGCACCTTACATACCGACCAGCTGCCCTAATTGATGACATAGTAAACAGGTCCGTCAATTCTCCAACGACACTAAAAGTCTCAATGCTTACACAACCTCAGCATTAACGTCCTCGCATTTAAAGCCTCCGAAGCCGTCGAAAAAGGCCTCCTCTCCGCCGACCCCAAAGACCTGGGCTTCAAGCTGCCCCCTCAAACCACATCCACATCCACCGACAGCGCCACTTCCCTCGCCATCGTCGAGAAAGCCAAGCACGAAATCGAGAATGGCGTACACCAGCTCGAAACCCTTCTGGAGGCGAAAATCGACAAGAACTTCGACAAGCTAGAAATCTACGCGTTGCGGAATATCCTCAGCGTGCCACCCGAAGTACGAGATTGGATTCGATTAAGCCATTATGAGGGGTTGAGTTTCGTGCAGGATGAGCAGGCGCCGAATACAGAGAGTGTTACATTGCAGAGGAGGAAGTTGAGAGAGACGCAGAAACTGCATGCTTTGTTACGGGCAGAATCGGCGAGGAATGAAGCGACGATACGATCTTTGAAATCACTGCTGTTGAATCAGGTAGAGAAGGTGGAGCCGGGATTGGAGGAAGCGCAGACTTCTGCGCCGTTTGCGTTTTTGCAGAAGAAGGGGGAGTTGACTGGAGATGTTAAACATCCTGTTACGACGACAACGGAGTTTACGATTTCGCAGCTCCCGGCGCTGAAGAGTTTGCTAGAGGATTTGAAGCCGAGGTTGGGTGAGTTGGCGAATGGTGGCGGGAAGGAGGGGTTGGTGGGCGAGGAGGAGAAATCGTGGAGGAGGGAAAGGTTGGAGTTTGTGGAGAGGGAGACGAAGAGGCATTTGGAGAATGTGAGGGGTTTGGAGTTGGGGGAGATGGGAGAGGTGAGAGATGGAGAGTGGCAGGGAGAGGGGCGGAAGTTGGGAAAAGGCGAGGTGGAGGATTTGGAGAGAGTGGTGGGTATGGTTGGCGGGGGAGATCCTATGGATCAAGGTCCATGAAGTATCTGCTTGTGTGAAAGGTTGGGAATGGTGTTCAAATGATTCACAAGGCTGGTTCTGGATGGCACAGGTCTCGGTTTTGCTGCCTATGGAGTTTTGGGATGAGTAATGATTCTGGGCAATGGTTTACGACTTGGTATGTCTTGAGTTCCAAACTCATGGGCTTGCCACTTGTTAGTTGTACATGATATCAACTATTCAGGTTGTAAGATCTTCTAATTTACAGCTTGGTGATCATCACTTCTGCGTGTCCTTAAGATGCTGTGCTTTGAGTTCTGGTCCCTGGTCAACAAGGCCAAAGCTGCGAGCCAGCCTCCAGAAGTCCCAGCTCAACTGCCGCTCATGACCCCGGACCTCAAGTGGCACAGGCGCCCCATTATCTATAACAGCATTGCTGACCAGCGTTCTTGCCAGTTCGGATTCTTGGTTCTCAACCAAGGCCAGCAATAACAGCCTCATGGCCGTCCAGCCTACTTTGCCCTTCGAAGACTGAACCCTTCCAAGTATCCTCATGGCGGGGCCGGTCTCGTTGAGACGAGCATAGCCCTCAATGGCCCTGTCCCAGAAAATTTCGTCGGTACCCCCTTTAGTATTGGATGCCCTTTCGATGGTGTTCCGCACGCCGTCCATGTCAGGGGGTTTCTGAGCAAAGTATTGCTCTAAAAGCATAGTGTATATGAAGGCATTGGGCTCTACGCCCTGCTTGCTCATGGTGTCAATCACGGCATTGACTGTAGCCAATTCTCCAGGAGCAACACCGTCATGGGGAAGTAGTTGACGAATGATTTTGCCAAATATTTGGATGTTGGGCTTAACACCGGCCAGTTCCATTTCCGCAAAGACACTCTGAACGATTTCATTGGCTTCTTCTGGTGTATATCCGTCCAGCGAACGGAAAGTTTCGTCAAGGATAGTCGTGAAAGTGTAGCTGTCTGGTTGCACGCCAGTCTTATGCATTCGCTGCAACAGTGCCATAGCTTCTTGTGAACGACCATCTCGAATCAGGGGTCTGAGGAGCGTGTTGTAAGTATCGACATTTGGTGCAATGCCAAACTTTCCAGCCCAGGCCAGGACCTTGTAGGCCGCTTTGGGCACATTGTTTTTGAACAACGCACCTATTGCGGCATTGATTACTTCAATTGAAGGCTTGACGGCGCCTTCAATATCGTTCCTCAATTGAAGTTGAGCCAGATCCATGCTTGGATACTTCTGTCTCGCAGCTTCGATCCATATGCGACCCATCTCATCAAGTGCCGCAACTCCAGCGTCGGTCTTTCTGCACGTGAGAAGTCCCCCGACTCTCGTCGCCCAGCAGATTGTGTCTGGCTCGACTTGTGCCATTTTCATCTTCGTCCAGACCTGTTCGAGTGCTTGGGGATCTCTAGCATTGATAGTGCCAGTCATCATTGACTCCCAGGTTCTCAAAGTTGGAGTCAGCCCGGCTTGTACCATATGATTCCAAACATCTATTGCACGGTTAGGTTGGCGAAGGCCCATGTAGACAAGAATCAGATAATTGGCCAGGGCGATTGACATGGTTCCTGGCTCGGCCGATGAGCCCTCAACGCCTGAGGTGTTGATTGGCCATTTTGATACATCTGCCCAGATCTCATCAACTTGCCGCAAGTTCTTTTTTGTGAAAGCCTCATGTAGTCTCCTATTGATGTAGCTTACACTGATCTGCACTGAAGCACGCGACATGCGTTCTGATTTGGTTTTATCAACCTCGGGATGGTGATATTGTGCCATTTCTGTTGCTCTTGCTCGAATGTCACTCCAATTTGTCTTGACATAGTCCGAACACTGAGCGACATTTGATGCATAATACGGCCAGTGAATTCTGCTGAAATCCAGACCGGGAATGCTGATCACTCTGCTCATGACCATCAATAGAGGTGACAAATCTACGTTCAATTCTTCTGTAGCCACAGTCCGTTCTGTCAAAAGTCCGAAGGTGGTGAGGGCAACTATAGGGAATGCTTTCAGACTTCCCAGTACGAAAGAAGGAGCCAAAAGTCCAAAGACATCGTGAGAACCTCTTTTCTTGTGTACTTTCATGGCGTCAACTGTCGAAATAGATGGCAGCGTTGACCAGTATAAGGGGGAATTGCTCTCATGAAAGTTCTCGAATTGTCCAATGCCTCGGCATGCGATATTCCAGGCACCAATTAGATCTTTAGTGAGCCGCTTTTCGAGTTCCGGGTCGTCCAACTCCCCGTTCCTCATCTTCAAGATGGTTCGGAGAGGATGAGACACCATCTCAATCCAGTCATGACCATTCAGATAACCTAGTTCCATAAAGACCCTTGAAATTTCTGTGGTGGTAGGAAGTGACTCTGGTAATGGGTGGCCATGTTCTTTAGCTTGTACAATTGCGTGCCACATCGAGCTAATTGTTGGTCGTAAGAATGAAGGCATAGATATTCGCTCTATGCCTCTCGATCGTTGCGCAATTGGACCGAAGTTCTCGACAAAGAAAGCCCATTGGTCCGGGTAAGGTGCTCCATCCTTCATCATCTTGCTTAACTCCTGCACCTTTTGGTATGGTTCCAGTATTGATTCATGATCTGTGTTTTGTTCTTCTTCTAATGGCTGCGGGTGGATGGTCTGCTCGAAGAGAGATTCCAGAACATCTCCAGGCACGTTCTTCCTGGTTCGGAAAGGTTTCCTCCTCGGAGGCGTATCTGGATATCCTTCATCTTCTTGTCTCAATTGGTCCCCCTTCGGCGAGCTGCTACCTGTCCTGCGAGGTTTATTGTTGCTGAGAGAAATGAAGGTAGCTCTGGGCTTCCATTGCACAACGGTCGTGGGACGCAGCTGGCGGATGGTTCGACGGCATGCCAGGCAGATGTGAGGGGAGCCCATTGCCTTCGCGGCTTCGAAGGGTCGGTATTCGCAAGAGCAGGTGAGTTGTGGTGTCCGCAAGTGCTCAGTTGCATCTCGTCCGGGAACTTTTCCCCAGAAGTCGCGACTGTAGGTCCTTGCCAAGCGCCAAATCCCTGCAAGCCTCAACTGGAGCTCTGGTGGGGGTTCCAACCTCAATTATTTTGGAGTCACAACCCGCCCACCTTTCATACCAACCTATTCTTCCAAGCCGCGGTCAAAGTAAATACATTATCCACTACATCCTATTCAGGCTGTTGGTGTATTAATTGTCAATCGCTATGACAACTCTTCAGCCACGGGGTCCTTACTCCCAAGAAGAGCTTCAGAAGCTCTATCCTAAAGGTCTGGACCTTCAGCTGGTTCAGGTGCTGTTACGTCACGGCGAACGCTCACCAGTCTCCGCGAGATTTCAGAATGCAGGACTTCATGCATACTGGCCTTATTGCTCTGTTGCTAGACAGATGATCAGCTCAACTTATGAAGCCACTGAAGGGAAATGGTCACCATTGCAATGGCGGAAACGGCTGGAGACCTTCGGTAGTAACGACAACCCCGTGATTGCTTCTGGACCTGGAGGACATGTTGACGCGATTTGCAATTTGGGCGAATTGACAGACAAGGGAAGGGAAACGACCTTCGAACTCGGCCGAAGGCTTAGACATCTCTACGTGGATCAATTGCAGTATATGCCGTCCATGATTCACGATGCGGATATGATATACCTACGAGCAACTCCAATGCCAAGAGCGCTGGAGTCTCTTCAGCAAGTTTTCTGGGGAATGTATCCTGCAAAAGTCCGGGCTGCTTCATTCCCGCCGGTTACTATCATCACAAGAGCTCCAGCAGACGAAACGCTCTTCCCAAATGACAGCAACTGTAGGAGATTTGCACAGCTTTCCCGAGCCTTTGCTCAAAGAACTGCGGATCGCTGGAACGAGACGGATGAAATGGAGTACTTGAACAAACTGATCAGCAAGTGGATGCCTGAGTCTAGTAAGCGTGTTGCGGTTGATTCTCATCCACGCCTTTCTGGAATTATGGACACTGTCAACTCAACCTTGGCTCATGGCCCCGCTACCATGCTTCCAAAGGAGTTTTATGACTCGAAGGGTAGGAAGATCATCGATAAGATTTCTGTCGAGGAGTGGTATAGCGGATACCAGGAGTCTCAGGAATATCGAACTCTGGGCATTGGTGCTTTGATGGGCGATCTTGTTGAGCAAATTGTTGGTAGTGTTCAACATAACGCCAATGACCTATATCAGGAGGTGGGAGGCAAAGACGGAGCTCTCGGACACGGAAGAGGGGGTGAGAAGGGTATCAAGATGGCCCTTCGCGGATGCCACGACACGACCCTAGCTGGAATTTTGGCCAGCTTAGGAGCATTTGACGGAGAGGCTTGGCCACCATACACGAGCCATATCGCATTTGAGGTGTTCAAGAAATCTGGGTTGGAACCACAAACTGCTATTCAACCGCAAGCCCAGGCCCCTGCTTCATCTAGCTGGTTCGGATCATTATTTGGCAGCGGATCAAAACCAGTTCCCACCGCCATAGCTAGGCAAAAGATCGAAACACTCAAGGAATCTGACCGATCAAAGCTGAATGGCTACTTTGTCAGAATACGATACAATGACAAGGTTATGTCTGTCCCAGGCTGCAAAGCTGCAGGTAAACACCTTGAAGGAGATGATACCTTCTGTACGCTTGTAAGTTGTTCTTTCTAAGCGAAGTCGACTACCATACTCACAATTCCAACAGGAAGCTTTCAAGAGCATAGTTGATAAGTACACCCCATCCCATTGGAAACAGGAATGCTTGAGTAATTTGGAGGCACCCGCATTTCCAGAAAAGCCAGAACCTTCAGGATACTAGATTTTCTGTCAAGGTATATATCATCTGATGCCATATATTCATATTCGTATGCTTAACCTGGCGTTTGGCGCATGCAGCAATGGCCGGTGTTTAAAGAAAGGCAACTTGGACATAGCAAGGACTCTTGACCTTTGTACATGGAGTGAAATCGTTCGTATGCATGGTTTCCTTATATTATTTGCCATGTGCCGGGGTATCTATCCCAATCCAATCGAACTATGCTCTCCTCTAGAATGCCGGAAATCATAAGACCCACTAATTCCAAAAATGTTACAAACGTGACGGGCTAACAGAAGTGTTCTGTGCCTTTTTGCCCTCGACCACAACTCCAAGGCCTGAGCCAGCATCCAACGAGGGCGCAGCTCCAGCAGTCAGATCAAAAGACTCATCCCCAGAAAACCTCCACCCTCTCTCCTCCCCTCCACTCAGGAAAGTACAGTCACCACTAACGGTGATATTCCACCCACCTGCCACACCCTTACCGTCCTTCCACTCCACCCTCGGAATGTCCGTCTCAGGTCCCTCCCATTCCTTGACCGCAGTCTCCATATTCTCCTTCCCCCTCCTCACAAACGTACTTAATCCACACGTAAATGGCCTGAAATCCTCCTCCGCAATATCCTCCGGCATCCTCCCCGTCAGCGCCCTCCCAATCGCAATCAGCGTCGCCGCATGCGTGCACAGCAAGATAGCCTTCACGCCCTCGCGATCACTCTGCTCAATGATCCTATGCAGCGCATACGCCGTCCTATCATGCAACTCGTCTATCGTCTCACCATTCACGCTCGGCTTAATCGCAGGTTTATACCCCTCGTCATAATGCGGGAATAGGTTTTTCAGGACAGCAGGTTCAGCGGGAGAAGGGTGGTCGAACCGCGCCATGCCGTACCATTCTCCGATGCCATTTTCGCCGCGGACTTTGGTTGTTGAAGGGGATGTGGGAGGGGACAGGGAAGAGGCGAGGGCGGTGACGGTCGGAGTGATGGTTTGGATGCAGCGGTAGAAGGGCGAGGAGTAGATGCGTTCGATGGGTGGTGAGACGGTGAGGAGGTGGGAGGCGAGTTCTTTGGATTGGGCGACGCCATAGCCGGCCAGCTCGGGGTCGCTGGCTATTCCTGTGGGCGAGGGGATGGATGTTGAGTATTCCCCGGTTTTGGGGTCGACGACCCAGTTGGAGCGGAACTGTGAGGCATGTTCAATACTAGAACAATTCTTGATGGGCTTCTGAAATGGATCTGGTATGGATTTTTTTTTGGAGGACTTACCCCATGGCGGGTCACATAAATTACTTCGAGACTCATGGTTGTTTTAGTTTCGAAGGGTTCGATGACGAAGTTTATCGAGATATTTATTTAGCCTCGGCTGTTCGATAAGGAGGCTTGTTTTGAGAGTGGGGGCAACACAAAAGTGGTTATACTCCTTGTATCATTAATTAACTGGTTTGGAAGGAAAGCACACCTGAAGGGAACCGAGGGGAGTCATTAGAAGAAGTTTGAATTCTCTTTTCTTGATTCTGTTGGTGGTGGCGGTCTTTTGACGAGTGTGTGCTGTCATTGGTTTGAGCATTCGCCGGAACAGATTTTGTTGTGTTCCTGCATATGTAGGTTTGCTGGGCTCTTGCAGGAAGTGGCTAGGTGTCGAAACCAACTCACGGTTGATTTCATGACCCAAAAGCTCCAATATTCGGGGTGTCCTAGAGTTGTGTGACCTAATATACAGTGGCCAAAAGCCATCATTTGTCTTTCTACAAAGTTTGTACATCCCCCAACAAAAATACATCTCATCCCTCAGCAAGTCTATCAACTCATGACTCTGCTTCAAGGCCCTTTCTGGTAGTCTCGTATCTATGGAAATGTTAGTGAAATGACGTGATAAGAAAGAGCAATATCGATATACCTCTTGCCTCTGAAAGCCCATACTCCCCAGTTACCGCAACTGATATCCTGAGGATCCAGGTCATTGAGATCCCATCTCAAACTTCGGAAACGATTCTCGCCTGGTTCCATCAACATATCCATCTCGCCTCCGACTTTCTGCTTGACCCAGTCGATATCCCTCTCCATGTCGTACTGCGTGTAACCTGTGACCAGGATTGGTACCTTGGTCTCAAGTAACTGAGGAATCGTCTCCTCCCACTCATGCGAGCTGGCAGGATGCCCAAGACCAGGATGGAAGAGCATGAAGCAGTCAAAATATGGATCGTATGGGTAGAAGTGACCAGCCTCGTGAAGTGTATGGTAATATTCAACATACGTGCTGATTTTCATGGAATTTGTAATTCGATCTTCCACAACTGCTCCATATGGGTTGCTCGGAGTTCTTTGTGGAAGCGGAAATTCGGCATCTCTGTTTGCCATACTTTCAGGACCAATGAAGACAAGGTGGAATGCAACTCGGGGGAAAAGGTGGGTCAATTGCACCCAGACTTCTCGTGGGAGAGAAGATTCTGCGCGTGCTCCCAGAATGAAGATTCTCATTGGTGGTGGAGTCGGTCTCAGTCCCTTCACATCCGGGCCCCCTCCTGAACGAGGTGGATGAAGAGAGTATCTCAGAGCTTGCCACTATTAGCTTCGCGTCTCCCAGCAACAGAGTATACGTACCACTCAAACTCTTCAGTCCCTCCACAGTCAAACGCCCTTCTTTTTTTATGCTATACGGACTGAGTTCATGTAAGATGCTGCCAATTGTGACTGGATATGTCAACAGCCGTGTCGCTTGTCGCAGGCTTCTCTCATCATTGATTGCCTTGAACTCTCTCGAAAACAGGAAGGTATCCCAATTGGTCATGTTGACCATTGCCTCCTCAATCTGATCGCCAGGGTATTCAAATTCTGGGAAGAACCTGCCCGACCGCAAATCGTGGTCGTCTTCATTGATCTCTCTCAGTGTATCGCAAATTTCCAGATGTGCCTCATAATCGTCTGCCCAATGTTCCTCCGAGCAAGAAACCGGTATACCACAGTCAGGACATTCAAAGTCCACATGTGCAGGAGGTAAGGGTCCTTTAACAGACTTTCGTGCTTCTGGATCATCCGGATTCATAGGTAGGCGGGTCTGGTGGTGATCAGGATGCGGGCAGTATGCATTCTGCTTCATGAATGCAGCTCTTCGCCTTATTTCGGGTGAAGGGGAGCTGGAGAAAGGGTGGAAGAGGTTGTTTGGCATCAAGAGAGGTCTGCCCTCGACCTCAGGAGCTGGAGTTGACTCGAGGCCACCAGGGGTCCGAAACTCGAATGGCTCATTCTTGACTTTCTGTCCTTGCCCTCCGAAGGACGATACAGCCCTTCTACCGATCGACTTCTGTGTTGTTTCCTCCCTTCCTGGCAACTTGGTTCCATTTTGCTGGCTTGTTGAAATTGTCCTTGCGCCAAAGGCTACTCGCGAAGAGATTATTGGTCTTTGTGAAATTCGAGACGTGTTTTTGAGAGCGTTTAAGCACCTGTGACAGGTATAAGAAGCTGAATTACGCATCTTAGAACGGTAAGGAGTTCCTTGCGTTGATCATGAAGCTCTGAATATTGTGGTACGAGTGATGAGGCCCTAGAAATATTGTGACTAGTACCAATTGGGAAAGGCGCGAGAGAGCTCACTGTAGAAAACCTCGAGACTGTTGGTGCGAAATGCAACGTCTCGACATGATTTGAGCTGCGACAGGCTGCCTTGTCAGCTCAATCAGCCAGAAAAAACCGTCAAAACAGTTTCAGTAGTCGCTCTTGTTGTCGAATAGATTGCGCAGACTGTCTGCGCCAGCGACAAGATGGCGACAACCTCTTCTATGTTCATGTACAGCTTGACGGTTCAACCTCCTACCGCAACAACCCAAGCTATTCTAGGTCAATTCACGGGCACCAAAGAGCAGCAGATTATCACTGCGTCGGGTTCCCGCCTCACATTGCACCGACCAGACCCGTCGCAGGGCAAGATTGTCACAGCCCTTTCGCACGATGTTTTTGGTATCATCAGAGCCATAGCAGCCTTCAGGCTGGCTGGAAGTAACAAGGGTAAGTCATTCGATCTTGTCATTTGAACTTCACTTAGTGATGATTTGAAGCATGGATGGCAGTACTAGAAATTCCACCATGAATCGTCACCGGCACAAAGTGGTATAGAAAACTGGGCAGTTTTGAAGAATGATTGCTAAACAAATTCTTTAGATTATATTATCATCACATCCGACTCCGGCCGAATTACAATCGTCGAGTTCCTTCCTGCACAAAACAAGTTCAACAGATTGCATTTGGAAACGTTTGGAAAGTCTGGTGTGCGGAGAGTCATTCCAGGACAGTACTTGGCTGTGGACCCCAAAGGAAGAGCCTGCTTGATCGCTTCTGTGGAGAAGAATAAGCTTGTCTATGTGCTCAATCGCAATGCGCAGGCAGAACTCACGATCTCGTCTCCTTTGGAGGCCCACAAAGCTCAAACTTTGGTATTTGCTATGTGTGCTTTGGACGTTGGCTACGCAAATCCAGTTTTTGCTGCCCTTGAGGTCGATTATGGTGACTCGGATCAAGACCCAACAGGTCAAGCATACGATGAAATCGAAAAGACTTTAGTCTATTACGAACTAGACCTCGGGCTGAACCATGTGGTTCGGAAATGGTCGGATCCAGTGGACCGGACAGCCACCATTCTATTCCAGGTCCCAGGAGGTACTGATGGTCCTAGTGGAGTCTTGGTATGCGGCGAAGACAACATCACATATCGACACTCGAACCAAGAAGCTTTCCGAGTTGCCATTCCTCGAAGACGAGGAGCCACTGAAGATCCAAAAAGAAAGCGGGTCATCGTTGGAGGTGTCATGCACAAGTTGAAGGGTGCAGCCGGTGCATTCTTCTTCTTGCTGCAAACTGATGACGGAGACCTTTTCAAGGTCACCATTGAAATGGTTGAGAACGACGATGGCCAACCCACTGGAGAGGTCAAACGTCTCAAGATCAAGTACTTTGATACCGTCCCTGTCGCCACAAGTCTCTGCATCTTGAAGAGCGGTTTCTTGTTCGTTGCCAGCGAATTTGGTAATCACCAATTTTACCAATTCGAGAAGCTCGGTGATGACGATGAGGAAATCGAGTTCATTAGCGACAACTTCCCTACCGATCCCACCGAACCATACACGCCTATCTATTTCCACCCGCGCCCAGCGGAAAATTTGAGTTTGGTGGAAAGCATCGACTCCATGAATCCTTTGATGGAATGCAAGGTTGCGAACTTGACTGAAGAGGATGCGCCTCAAATTTACTCCATCTGTGGCACTGGAGCCCGGAGTACATTCAGAACATTGAGACATGGACTGGAAGTTTCCGAGATTGTCGAGTCCGAATTACCTGGTGTACCTTCTGCCGTTTGGACTACCAAGCTAACCCGAAATGACACCTACGATGCTTACATCATTTTATCCTTCACCAATGGCACGCTGGTCCTTAGCATTGGCGAAACCGTCGAAGAAGTGACTGATACTGGCTTTTTGTCCAGTGCGCCAACTTTGGCTGTGCAGCAACTTGGCGAAGACGGTTTGATCCAAGTTCACCCGAAGGGTATCAGACACATCAGAGCTGATCGTCGCGTGAACGAGTGGGCTGCTCCTCAGCATCGATCAATTGTCGCTGCTACTACAAACGAACGACAGGTCGCTGTTGCTCTTAGCTCTGGCGAGATCGTTTACTTCGAGATGGATTCTGACGGATCTTTAGCCGAGTACGATGAGAAAAAGGAGATGAGTGGTACCGTTACTTGCCTAAGTCTTGGTGAGGTCCCAGAAGGACGAGTTCGCAGTCAATTCCTTGCTGTGGGTTGCGATGATTCGACGGTACGCATTCTGAGTCTTGACCCCGATTCCACCTTGGAAAATAAGTCTGTGCAAGCATTGACATCGGCTCCTTCCGCCCTTTCCATCATGGCTATGGCCGATTCGTCATCTGGAGGTTCCACCCTCTACCTGCATATTGGACTTTATTCGGGAGTGTATCTGAGAACTGTGTTGGATGAAGTTACTGGAGAGCTCTCAGATACTCGGACCCGATTCCTTGGTCCAAAGCCCGCCAAGCTTTTCCGAGTCTCGGTACAAGGCCAGACTGCTGTTCTTGCTTTAAGCTCGAGACCATGGCTTGGATACTCAGATCCAGTCACGAAAGGCTTCATGCTCACTCCACTGAATTACCCTGGTCTTGAATGGGGCTGGAATTTCAGTAGTGAACAGTGTACTGAAGGCATGGTCGGTATCCAGGGACAAAACCTAAGGTACGTCTATTTCACAATACTTTTTGCGACCCCAAGAGATACTGTGATGATTTTCTTATCGTTAACTTCCGAGTCCAATGTGACCATGCGGATTAATTATTATAAATCCAATTGTTCCTTCTGAGCATCTCATAACCCACACATTTAGTTCTTTAGGCTTGAGAAATGGCAGCTACTGACATTCTCTACCTGCTAGAATTTTTTCCATCGACAAACTTACCGACAACCTACTCCAAGAAACTATACCACTCACATACACACCTCGACGTTTCGTACGACACCCAGAACACCCACTATTTTACACGATCGAATCCGATAATAACATTCTCTCCCCGGCAACCAAAGCTAAGCTCCTAGAAGATCCATCGGTGGTCAATGGTGATGCTGCCGTACTACCAGCTGAAGAGTTTGGCTACCCACGTGGCAAAAATCACTGGGCATCATGTATTTCTGTTGTCGACCCCGTCACAGAGAAGAGTGTTCTCCAAAAAATCGATCTTGATGAAAACGAAGCTGCAGTCAGTATCGCCACGGTTTCTTTCGCCAGTCAAGATGACGAAGTCTTCCTGGTTGTCGGAACAGGTAAAGATATGATCGTCAGCCCCAGATCTTCGACATCCGGTTTCATACATGTTTATCGATTTCATGAGAACGGCAAGGAGATTGAGTTCATTCATAAGACGAAAGTCGAAGAACCGCCAATGGCTCTTCTCGCCTTCCAGGGTAGATTGTTGGTTGGCATTGGCAAGGACTTGAGAATTTACGACTTAGGTATGCGACAACTTCTCCGGAAGGCTCAAGCCGAGGTCGTGCCCAACTTGATTGTTGGCCTTCAGACACAAGGAAGCCGGATTGTCGTCAGCGATGTCCAAGAGAGTGTCGTGATGGTTGTATACAAGTTCCAAGAGAACAAGCTTATTCCCTTTGTGGATGACACTATTGCCCGATGGACTTCTTGCACGACAATGGTGGACTATGAAACCGTTGCTGGTGGCGATAAGTTTGGGAACTTGTGGCTTCTTAGGTGTCCTGCGAAGGCAAGCGAGGAAGCCGATGAAGAGGGCTCTGGAGCTCATCTTGTACATGAGCGGTCATATCTCCAAGGCTCACCTCATCGATTGACGTTGATGGCTCACTTCTTCACCCAAGATATTCCAATGAGCATTCAGAAAACCAATCTCGTTGCCGGAGGACGAGACTGCATATTATGGAGTGGGATCCAAGGAACTCTCGGTATTCTCATCCCATTCGTCAGTCGCGAGGATGTGGACTTCTTCCAGACTCTTGAGCAGCATCTCAGATCAGAGGATGCTCCGCTGGCTGGAAGAGATCATCTCATCTACCGGAGTTATTATGTTCCAGTCAAAGGAGTCATTGATGGAGATTTGTGTGAAAGATATACCCTCTTGCCTACGGACAAGAAACAAATGATTGCTGGGGAGTTGGATCGGTCGGTCAGGGAAATCGAACGGAAGATCTCTGTGAGTCGCTGTCGCTGTCCAGCATCGAATCCCAAGTACTAACATCATTCCAGGATATTCGGACACGTTCAGCATACTAATAGGCGCTTTGGGGTGGTAAACTTGGGTTATGTGTACATTACAGGGGCGTGCATACGGTCTGCACCAGTCATGAAGATCATGACATCCAATCAATCAGACTATGATACAAAATAGAAACTCTTGAAAGCAGAATGTCTATCCTTGTCAGTCCGTGCAAATTCAACAATCATCTCTGGCCAGTAAATCTCCTCTTTCCAACATCATGCCTCTTTCCTTTCCCCTTCACATTTGCCTCTATCGGATGCTCTTTCTCCCACCTCTCATCTTCCCTATATGCCTCTATTGCAGCTTCTAAGTCGTAGTCGACCTGTTTCAAATATACCAGAGCGACATCATATCTGTATTTCGGAGCAACACTACGTCGTCAGCCTCTCTTCCTCTTCCAGTCTTCTCAAGTGAGCTAGAAGTACGTACTCCGAGACTTTACACGCCACCATCCACCTTCTCACGATTCCTTTCCTCCTCTCCTCTTCTTCTCCCTCTACCGGCCGCGGACTCAAACTCACGCCGCCTTTATAAAATTCTCCGGGTATGACGACCGTCCGTCTGGCCAGCAGCAGATGGTCTGAGGTAATATTATTCGCTTTTCTCAAAGCTGCTATGGGGACTCCATAGCGGAAGGATAATGATGTTAGGGTATCATTTTCGTGGTCTAGAAAATGGAGGACGTCTTCTGCGGGTGCTGTATCGGAGAATTTCTCAGGGAGGACGGTTTGAGGGTTCGTGAGGGAGGAATAGCTAGGGAGCTCGTCGGAATATGCGGGGGGTTCTTGGGGTTGTTTGGAGGTTGAGGAGGGTGGTGTGTAGGTTGGAGGGTCGCGAAGACCTTGTGGCAAGGGGGATGGTTTCGTGGATACTTGGCAGAAAGGACCTGGAAGCTATCAATTGGTATCTAGAGAAAATGTCTAGCAGGAAGGGGGACTTACAATAAGTAGCAAATCGCTGGTTGTCCTAGGTATCAAGGTATTAGTTCTAAGAAACACTGAAACATATACATCTGGCCTACAGCTATGCAGTTCCCACAAATGACCCTCCCACAACATTCCAGTCGTCGGTCATGACCCTTCGGTTTCTCACTCTTCTCATCGTATTGCGGCAGCACGTTCTTAAGGAGTGTTGCGCAAGTACAACAGCTTTCTTCGGCCATCGTTGAGGGACTTGGACACTGGTAAATTGATCTGGGTCTTGGTTTTGTTGTTCATAGGATTCCGGCAAGGTGTGAAAAGGGCGGTTCTTGACTAGGGGCATAAGGACTTGGAGTCCGAGATAGGTAGAGTATATAAAATGGAAAGATGCCGGATGTACGTTGATAGGTAGAATGCGGGTTCGATATCAATGACGCTTGTTGCCTGTTTGGGCTTATCTCAACCCGGACGATTTCAACCCCGCAACGCCACTCTTTTAAGCCACATATTGGCCCCTCTTTTGGTGTCGCTTAATTTCCTTGGGTGCGGATCTTCATTGTTTTGACAGCTCTCACCTGCGATTCGAAGTCCTCAAGGTTATTCGTAAAATCCCGATGTCGAGGGGCGCATCGTACCAAGTCTCTTCTCCCAGGCATATGCCAAGCTCTTCGCAACTGCGATCTCGATAACAGAGGTTCGTCTGCCTTCAATCTATTTCACTTGTTAGGCAAGTTGTTGCTTGCAATCGGTCTAGTACCAAACTGGAGGTTGCTTTGTGGTGGTTTCGTGATTTTCACTTGATTCGCTTCTTGGTTGTATAAAGTCGTGCAGAGCAGTATCTTATCATTTGGGATTTGTCAAGCGTCCTAGAACTTCGTGTGCCAGAGGTTCTGCAAAAGTGGGGGCGGCTGCAGTGTTTACCTACTGTAACTACCCTTCTAGCATTTAATCCAGGAGCAACATACTTCGCTTAATTCAAGTGACCCATTCCTTGAAGTCAAATACACTCCAGGCATCTAATACCAACCTCGACTAGACTGCCTGAAGACTTGAGGGATTGCAGAATCATTCGAGCCAAAGCGAGACCACGCGATTCCAGCAACGCACACGATGTCAAATGAAGCGTTTACGGAGCCGACCACGGAGTACTGGCAGGAGATCCTTCCCGAGACTGAAGTAGCTCCATCTCCCTGGAAGTTCGGCTATCCTGCTCGTTTGCCAGATCAAAGAATTCTCAGGCTACCCATCCGAGCTCTAAATGCGGATGAAGCTGTTGCATCGCTAATCATCAACCAGGCTGCTATATGTGTCACGGATGAGCTTAGTGGCTTTTTGGTCAATCAAGTACGGCCATTCAACCCAGATATTATTGTTGGACTTCCAACCCTCGGACTCTCTCTTGCTCCCATAATTGCCAAAGGTTTAGGTCATAGTAAGACATTTCTCACTATTACCTCTATAATAATACAGCTACTTACTTCATGTAGAACGATATGTACCTTTGGGGTACTCCCGGAAGTTCTGGTACGCAGACTCGCTGTCCACGGAAGTCTCATCTATCACTTCTCCTTTGGGCGAGAAGAAACTCTATCTTGATCCGAATCAAGTCTCGCTACTGAAGGGAAAGAAAGTCATGATCGTCGATGATGCTGTCAGCTCTGGCAAGACCTTGAAAGCTTCTTGGGATTTCCTGGAAGCAGTCGGATGTGAGGTCGTTGGCTGCGGAGTTGTAATGAATCAGGGCAGCAGATGGAAGGGTGTACTGGGAGAGGAGAAGGCTGGGAAAGTTTGCTGGGTCTTCGAGTGTCCGTTGCTGAAGAGAGTGGACGATGGATGGGATGTTCGAGAGTAGTGTTTCTTCGCTTGTTGACCGGTCATCGACTCATGCTCTTGAGCGCATGGTCAAAATAGTCGCATTATGAAGAGGAATCCTTTTCTGGACCAAAAGCAGCAGTTTAACTGATGAACCACCTGTTCTAATTTCTCTTATGCCGTATGTGGCAATTAGTCTCCTTCTTCTAAAGCAATCAGGTTACTTGAGTAGCTAAAGAGCCGGATATACAATTTTCCTGTTTCCGTACATATCATATGGACGAGCACCAACAACTAATTACCAGTCTCTTAAACCTTGCACCAGTTGCACGGGAAATTCTAGCTCGCTCGATACGTCCCATGTTGATATTCGCTTGGAATCAGGAACAATGGATTCTGTTTGATTGCATATTTTCGGGAACCAGAACCTTTCTCAAATGAAATTTTTTCCTTGAAACAAGGTCCATAATGATCTCCAACCAATACTTTAGACAAATACCAAGCAAATCTCTCCGTCATGAAAGCAGAGCCATCCCTCTCTTCGTGTGTCTCATAGTCACGTGATTGAGCAACAACTCTTGGCGAAACCCCTGATCGCGAAGTGAGTCGCGTCTTCTGAAGATCCAAAGTACACATTGCGCCTCACACAACCACTACTTCAACATAATTCTTTCACCTACCGCACAAGGTCCATCCATCTGCAAATCTTTCATCCTACCTCAGAGACCCAAAATGTCCTCCTTTTTCGCCCGCCGCGCACTGCGCACCGCTGCTCCCTTATCCCGCACCTTCTCGAGCAGCGCACTTCGATCGTCCTTCGCGAAGATGACCATCGTTGGCAGACTCGCAGACACTCCAGAGCTTCTGCCCACAAGCACGGGAAAGGAGATCCTTAGATACTCGGTCGGAACAAATAGTGGACGTGGGGACAACCAGAAGACGAACTGGTTCCGTGTGACTGCTTTCTTGCCCGAGGGACCGCAAAGGGATTTCATTGCAGGCTTGGATAAAGGGTATGTAAATTCAAAGTTAAGGTCCCGGTTATTGGGTAGGTTGGTATGATTGGTACAGAGGGACGGGTTGAGCGGGACCTGACTTCAATGAAATTTCGGTGTACTTGCTAATTTGTGCCTTGCTAGAACCCTTGTCTACGTCGAAGGAGAGGCCTCGATGAGCCAATATGAAGACTCCGAGGGCAAGCCAAAAAGCTCTTTGAGCATTGTCCAGCGTACAAGATTTCCTAGCCCGATTCCTCGTTGACGAAAGACCTAACACATTGCAGGACAACTCGATGTTCTCTCTCCAAAGAAGCCCGCTGCTCAGTAAACCGAACTTCCACGAATACCCGTTCTCTGCCTACATGGGCCCCTGGCAGACTGATACATACTACTTGGTTTCCTTTGTCGATCGTTACTTGGTACGAATAATTCGGCGTTGGCGTGTTCGGTAGGGTTGGCTGGACTTTATGTGAATCTCACTTGTAAGATTGGAGGGTTGACGGACAGGAGGGGATGCCAATGGTAGCGTGTGTCTGTTTGGAAGCAATGAATCTCTTCTCACTCTCCAAGCCGTTTACGACTATACATGAGTGTGCGACATGGTCGGTATCTGCTCTACAGATTCAAAGAATGATGCGAACCCAGACAATACGTCAAACAGGCAGGAAGGATTGAATGCTATCATCCGCCACCTAACGACACATTCCAAGTGATATGGCAACATGAGGTATCGGAGATCTCTCTGTTCGTTATGTTGCCACTCGCTGCTCTCTATTTCCTGCAGGCATGCCGACTGACGTAGCTTGAATGTTCAGTGCTCTGTTATATATTCTCAGCAACGCAACCAGGCATACAAAAGTTTACACAATATCTGTGCTTCCAGGTTGCGGCATCATGTGATATATTCACGACGTATAGAGTCGTACATAGGCCATGACAAGGAGGTAGTCGAAATCTGTGACCAAGCTCCCAAAGTTCAGTGGGTTGAATTTCTTCCTCTTAGTGGTCAGGTTTCGCGCCGACCATAACTTCGCGAAGGTTCATCACAACTCTACGAGAATGAAGCATTTACTTAAGGACTCGTGATAATTCATGCTAGAATTCTAATGGCTTCCCCCTTCTTCAAGTCTCACTCAACATCTAAAACGCAGGCAAGATTGAGACGTACCTGACAGCCAGCTCAATTATCCTGGGCATGAAAAACCAGTCAGGTAATGTGTGTGACTTTAGCATATTAGCTATTTTTGACTGCTTTCTTTGTTGCTAAAGACAATTTTATCTTCGAAACCCTTTGTCTTCCTATCTCCTGCCAAGGTTTGGTGTTGTCCAGCCAGAATCTCGCTTCGCTATCAACAAACACCAACCGTCTTCAGGACCAATTCTCAAAAGCTTCATACTGAACACATCACCATCTCATTTCACTATCAACAAGATGGATACATGAGAGAAGTTTTAAAGAATGATAGTTGATTGTTCTATTGCCCCTTTGCCCACCACAGGTCAGAAACAATATTCCACCCAACAAAGTCCAACCCAATGGTCATCACTCCATCGAATCTAACTCGTTCTCATCCAGGATTTTCTATTTTACATGCTCTCAAATGAGGGCAAAGTACAAAATAAAATGCAATAGGAAATAACGCAGCACGGAGAATATATGACTCTATCCGGCTTTCTTCTGGACCCTCGTAAACAAACTTGGTGAAGTACAAATGCAAAAAGAAATAAATAAATCATCAAATAATTTCTTTTTGTGATTGCTTTTCTGGTTTTCGATTTTTCTTGGTGACTTGATAGAGATTTGGCATGATCAGGTAATACTGATGATTGTTGACTGCGTTCTATGTCGGATATGTTGAGAATCGATGTTGTCTGATGTGTTTTCCATAGGCATGCCATTTCTCAGGTCAAGTCGATTTTTTGGGTGGGAATTTTTCTTTGGAATTTCTGGGTGGGGATAATTCTCGATACTGTTTCTTGCTGTGTGGCCTCTGGTCAGTAAAGAGAGAGGGTTAGCGTCAAGAGCTCAAGTGTGCGTGGTCAGAGGTCATAGCCAAGGTCGAGGATGGACTCGACCATGGCCATGGAGGCGGATGTTATTTGTAAGGGTATTGCGCTCTGTATCTGGCCTATTGTGGAAGAGTACATGGCGCAATTTACTCCTTATGGCCGGTAATGACTGATTGGAAAAGCTACTCGTCCTGTTCGGAGTCCTCTTTGGAGTCCTGGTCGAAGTTCTGTTGGCGACCCCGTCCAGCCCTCGGCCCCCTTGCTGGGCCACGCCCTGGACGTTGCGAAGGCTCATAGGCTCCTGTTAGACGCCATATGTGAGTTCTTCTATCCTGGTTGATAAATTGGACCTCCCTTGACAAGGCCGCTCGAACGGTCTGATTTTTTGTTTGCGCTAGAGTGGGGACCCATGCTTTTCCTAATTCAACGATCCTTGTGAGAGGCAGGCAGTATCCAGGAGCTCTGACCAGAATCCCCCAGGCAACCCATTTCCATGAAGGGAGGCCCTTTGTAAGAGTTGAAGCAGGTCGCTCCCACACTAGAGGGTCTGCTATCTCGTCACCCCTCCAAACGCCTGAAGTGAGACCCATCGAGCGTAACTCCGCTACATCAGACGCCGAGGCTACAAAGCTCGCTGGTTGAGCTGGATCAACATCAGGTGCATTTTGCGTCATAGCCATTGCCGTGTTCTGGGCGTTGTGGGCATTGTTTATTGACGGCGTTTGCTGAGAAGGTACAGTCGATGCCATGGCCATGGTTGAGTGCTGTAAACTGGCTGCTGGAAGCGTTTGCTGAGAATTCAAGGATGACGAGTGTGTCATTGTCTTCTGCCTCTTTGAGCGCTGTGTTGACGACTGACCGGGAGCTGACTTTCTCTTCGTACTGGCAGGCCCCTGCACGACTGGAGTGGTAGGATTGGCATCGGAGTTTGTTGTCTTCTGCTTCTTCGAGACGTGCGAGCTCTCTGCTTCTGTATCTGCCCTTCTATTCAGCGGGAATTTCATGGTCGGCTTCTTCTTTCCATTAAACATCATGTAAGTTGGCTCGATAGTAGCCTCTTTATCGGTAATTTTGGATGCATTCTTGGCATCTCTCCACTGAAGGTATTCATTCACGTTGTAAGGTGGAGGTCGGCTCGTTGGAAGAAGTGTCCTTCCCTTCTTGACTTGGACCTGCTGAGAAATATGACTCTCTTCGGTAGGTGTATATCCTGCGTCGCATAGAGTTGCTTCAGCTGGTAGCGTTTCTTCAGCAGCCGGTAGAAGTTCTTTGCGAGGTGGAGTTTTTTTCACAGAACTGTCCTTGGTAGGTGTAGTCAGCCTGGGGGAGATGCCTGCTTCAGTCGGACTGTCTTCAACATCATGATTCTCATCTTGAACTTGAATGATGGGCTGTGCGATGATTGTGAAGCCGTCGATTTCCATTTGCGAGCCATCCATCTCCCAACGACCAGCAGAATCGAGCTTGCTGAATTGTGAGTACAGCTTCCCAGCGAAATGGTCAGCTCTGAAGTCCTTTCTGGAATCCTCGGAGACTCTGAAGTAGTTGACATAGCCGCAACTGTGTGGATACATCTCATACAATTGTTTCTTCAAACGTATCAGCTCTCCACGCTCATGGGCGGCTTGATCGGCGAGCTCTGCTTCCTGAGCCACATAGGCCAGGACCTGTTTATCCGAAGCGTTTTCATGTAATGCTTGCAGTTTCTGGCAGGAAACCTCTCTGTGAAGTTCAGGATCCTTAAGAACGCAGTGACAGGCGTCCCACGTGTGATGGCGTAGCTTTATCTGTGGACAGGTAGCGCATCGACAGAGACGAAGTCTCTCCAATTTCTCGTGGCAGTCGCATGGAGCTTCGTTTTGATGCTTCTCTTGTTTCTTTCTGGCGACTGTGCTCTTGAGAACATCGAAGGCAGCCCTCATTGTTGTAAAGTCATCTCTTGGCAGGGGTTGATGTGCCAGATCAGCTGGAGGACATTCGTCGCGAGCGGAGGAGAGTTCATGAGTCAGTTGAGCAGATTCCAGTTCTCGTGTTTGCACCCTCATGTCGACCAAGATCCTGGCGACAGATTGTTCTTCTGTTGAGCCTCCTAAGAACTTGTCCCAAATGGCTGTCTCTATATCTGCGGCTGTTGGCAAGTCTGCTTTCAAATTTTGCTGGTATCCATAATTCTTGTCTTTTTTGAATTCCCGATCTGTCTTCGAAGGCAGACCATTGATATTGCGATACCAATAAGTACGAAATGGCTCTCCAGTTGGTGTTTCCGATAAATAAGCGAGGTGTGTGTACACATTCGTGTCTGGGAGTATCATATTTGATCTGCTGGCATAGTGTTGGAGGTCCTTCGGGTCGTACAATTTGACTTCCGGGGCGGTTTGAGAACTACCTTGACTGGGTTCCTGAGATGTTACCGGATATGTTCTGGAGGAACCATTCGAGCTCGCACCAGTATTTGTACTGGTGGAAGCCTTGGCGGTCTTGGTGGGATTTTGGCGTAGTGTCGGCATGGTGGAGGTATTCTTTGGTTCTTGTTGTGGACGAGGAGAAGATATGTTGGTGTGGTGGTGGTGGTGCTGGTGATGGTGGTGATGAAGGGATGGAAGTTCGGTGATCGCAGAAGTAGAGTGAGAGTGGAAGTGTGTAAGTGGCAGTTGATCAAGTGGATAAAGCAAGAAGGGGGAATGTGAGAAGAGAAGAAGTTGAAAGGGGTGATTAGAAAAGTTGAGAATTCCAGGGAGCGGTTAGAATTGATATACCTGGGCAATTGGAATCTCAACTGACATACATCTTCCAGTCTGAAAATGGGATAATCTACTGCCAAAGTCATTGTGCGTTAAGCGTACCTACTTTGGGCTCAATGATTGGGTTCCGAGCTGGTTCAGATCCTTAGATCGTGGATGTTTTGACCAAAACTTCCATCTCGACTGTTTAGAATACTGCTATACTAGCCTGATTGATGGCAGTACCAAAGAATTGTATAGCTGCTAAGGGGTCCTCCCGAAAGCAGATATCTGACAAGCGAAAGAGTTAGAGCGCGCTGGAAACCCTGGAACCAGACTTGAATCCCAGAATGATAATTGACATGTTCGTGACAGGCGGGAATGACGAGTGACAGGATAGGCGATTCATGGGAATCGCTGCGCTATACTAGTGGCAATTCTGGAGGTACTCTGCCTGTGTACATCAGGACATAGAATTTGATGTTGTAAGCGGGGCACGTTCCACAAGTGGGAGAGCTTTCGGTAGCTTGCCCCCGCAGCAACATATTAATCATCGTGTACATCTAATTCTTAGAGTACTAATTTGCCCTCTTGAAACTCAGAATGAGGATATATTCTTCAGGACCGTGTCTTGAGCTTGATTCTTCACTCAGAAATTGCCGATAGAACAAAATGTTAAGCGAGGCATCTGTGGGACTAGAGCAGGACTCGAAGCCGGCTACCCATCAACATGGTACACTAATATAAGAACATCGCAGAAGATAAATACTGAAGTGAGTCAGAGATGAAAATAAACTATATTTGCGGTCCCAAAGATCAACTTTCAGGCTCTAGAAAATCTAGGCCTAGACGTATGATGATTGTTCAGAGCTTTGGGTGATGATTGAGTGGCTCGGGAGAGAGATGTACTTACAGTGTGCTGACGAAAATCGAAGTGTATGACAGGATGTTTCTGCGCGATGGTAGACGAATTCTGGCTCTCCTTGAATATCATTCCGGAACATAATCAAAAGATCTTGAGATTGGAAATTTAAGCGGTGTCACATATGAGCAATATTTTGAGATGATACTTTCATCAGAAAGCGCCAGAGACTTGTGATAGCACAGAAACGTTGTTCACGGTATTAAATCCACAGTTTGTGATATCTCCGCGCCTGCCCTGTAGCAAGAACATTGTCAGGCGATTGGCCGGCATTTACTTTGGAAGCCTGTAATTTTCTCAACCAGCGGTTGCACAATGAATCATTGTGGAAGCCGCGATTATTCTGTGCATGGAGAAAAGTAATCATCGACTGAGTGGGGAAGGGGCGGAATAAGAACCTCGCGCTCCGGGTCCTCTCTTTCCCATTGCATTGCCTGCTCCATGCCAGAAGGAAGCGGCGACCATGATGCTACGGCGATCCTTGAGAAGCGGTAGAGACACAACAGCACAGAGGAACCGAAATGCCAGGTGCTACCTCCAAAGCTACAGCTTCACAGATGAGAGTCGCCCCGCGTGGCTCAGCAGGCGAGGCATGTCTACAGGGCGACTTTTGCGACAGCCAGCACCCCATCATCACTACAGTGCAACAAAGATCTCTCAGTCGTTTCTCGTCCACGGACGACTCACTGATTGGCCTAAGCACCCACAAGTGCGCAAAGGAATTACTATGTAGAAGCCTACATGTCTAGATTCTATGCCTACTGCCGATATGCAACAAAGCCTTGCGATGAGTTTGCCTGAGTTTGTCTTTCATGGATCGGCATGTCATTGGGCTTCGACTTTGCAAGCGTGGGTTGGGTAACCTCGGGTTTACTGCTGATTACATCTAATGAAATGGCTCGTAGAAGGACTAGGCCTAGAGACGATGTACAACAAATTATGTCGGAATACCCAAGTCTGCTGCTCAGAGACCTGAAAGATGGCTGATGAAAGATTCAGGTCTAATGACGATGTGTAACGGAGTGTCTGACGTGCTCAGTCTTAATACTAAAACAACTAGAACTTCGGCCTGTATAAGTAGCAGACCCTGGTCACGATGTGCAACAGAGTTTCTGGGTTACAGCTAAAACAGCTAGAGGGTAGGCCTGTATACGCAGTAGGTTCTAGTGACGATGTGCAACAGAAATCTCTGGAGGGTTGAGAATCTTTGGGGGGCTTTTTGGGATCCCTGCAAGTTCAGGGTGACTAGCAGTGCGCTGTGCTGGTCTGGGTTAGAAGGTTATGGAATGAGCGAGGTCTGGGGAGATCTGGCCTGCTGGCGATGTGCAACAAGATTTGGAGAAATCATGCATTTAATGAGAGGCGACTATGAGGCTTCATGCTGTTATGCCGTGGGCAAATTGCTGCATTGCGCTGCAGCATTGGTGCCGCTGGGATTGCCGGTCTGAGTGCCTCGTAGATTGTCAAATTGCGGCTTGCCCCAGTGGGCGATGAGACTTCGAGAGATATCTCGATATTGTATGCGGGTGAAACTTAAGTGCGCACCGATGCCAGCGAAACAGCGTACGACGCTTCCTGGCAATTCTCACCATGAAGACAAACATATGGCGGGCAGTGCGATGTATGGTGCCACTGAATCAAGCAGGGGCAATAGCCTTGATGAATGGTTTACTGAACTACGTCCAGCCTCTGAGTATCAGGGAAGGGAGGCATCCCTTTGAAAGTCAAGCCTGGCCACGCTGCAGCAGAGACAGACAGGGTTCTTTACAGTGAACCTCGCTGTGAGTGCCTTACGATACGGCCGAGCAAGCGTACCTATTTCCTGAAAGGAAGGAGCTACCTATGACCAGCACAAGCTCTCATGAGCGCACAGACTAGCCATGGCCTTCAAAATGGTGCTAGCAACACAGTGCCAAGAGCGCGGCTAGCTGATTTGAAGGCGCGAGATGCGAAGATATTCAAAAAAAAAAAAAAACCTTCCAAGCAGCGAATAGATGGCAACTAGATAGCATTTTTTATGTAATAGATGATATAAATGGCAAAGAAGTACAAGATATCGAAAAGCTGGAACTACCAAAGAAGAAAACTGGGAGGAAGGATATAGGGAGTGTCGGGCAGAGAGGGTTGTGCATGACTGGCAGCTGAAAATCTCGAAATGATAAAATGGCAAATAGATACAGTAAAAGATGACGCAGAGATTGCAAGTATGAGAAGATGGAACTATCCAAAGAAAGTCATGAAGGGAAATAGATTTTGATATAGGTGTCAGGCAGGAAGGAAAGAAGCATATCCTGGGCAGCTGAAATATTCGCAATAATTGTGGCTTACTACCACGTAATGCGAAAAGGCTTTTTTTTTCTCCTTGGAGACATTTGGGCTCAAGCTACAGACTACCTACAATAAGCTTGCAGCCTGCAGATGGAGGCATCATCAGGCCGCAATAGCGCCCAATTCAAACCAAGCGGCAGCTGTCCATACTTCCGAACCCAGCAGCAACTCCTCCCTCTTCGCTCTTGTCGCCCTTGGTTCGTAACAAGTATCCCGCTTCCTCGTTGTGCAGAATTTCCTTCGTGGCTTGATCCCAGAGACATGTCCCATAGACTCCGAGCTCGCAGATGACTCCGCCTTGCTCCAGGGCGCCATTACGAAGGATGATGTTTTGTACTGGAGGCGGAATGATTATCTCCATCAGAATGAACGACTTCCAGTGCGTCTCTGGAAGAGACTTTAGGAAAGGTGGGATGGCGCTGCGGTAGATGTTGTTCCCTCCTCCTTCGCGCTGAGGCTTTAGGACGTAGCCTTTGCACTTCTCGGGATCGATGGCAAGTTTGCGGGCTTCTTGACCGGCGGGTGTGTCGTCGAGGGGGAAGATATTTGTGAATGTGTCTTCGAGACCATGAATTGAAGGATCCTCGGCTTCTATAAAGCGGGTGAGAATTGATAGGTTAGAGGATGATGTCGGTGTTGCGAGGACTTGCTGGACCTTCTTTGCACCTGCGAGCTGTGTGAGAATTGTTGGGCACTTGATTGCGTTGGAACGCTCGATTTGGAGACGTGCATTCCATGCAGATGCATCTGGATAGTCTCCTGGTCCATATCCGGCACGGAAGTAAACCACTGCAACTTCGAATACCTTCGATGGATTGCTTGGCAGGTGATAAAGGAGCTGGCGTTTTGATGTCTCCGCAATAGATGTGCGAGTGAGAGTCTCTGCAAAAGGAACACGGAACACCGAAATCGGTGATTTGTGTTGCTGCAGTTCGTACTCAAGGTGGCGTTGATCGAAGATGTTTCGCTCGGGATCTTGTACGACGAAGATAATGCAGCACGGGTGGATGTTTTCGGATTTTGTGTATGCATCATATGCAGAACGAAGGCCTAACGCTAGAGATTTGGTGCTCTGGTTTTCCGGAAGATCCAACTCTGTGGTCTGCAGAGACTTTTTAAACAGAGGATAGTCACTGACAGCAAGGTATCTAAGCGGGAATTAGTCTCATGGGTCCTGAATGACATACTGAGTAATGGTTGAGATAGAAATGCTTTACTTGTGGAGTTTCGATGTTTGAGAGGAAAGTCCGCCGAAAGAAGAAGCAATAGTATTGAATTCAACTTGTTTTATTGTAGGGATCTCCTCGGCGGTGCTTTGGTGAACCATGTAATCAGACCGGAACAGGCCAAGAGAGAGATTCTTCAGATGTTAATGGAATTCTGATATGAAAGAATGGCAGCATACCTGAACATAGCCCTCTTCTTTAACCTTCAAATGTACCTGCCATAGCTCGGCAATGAAGTCGTCAACTTCAATGATCCTGAAAATTTTCGGTTACTAGGCCTATCATAGAAATGGCGCAGAATAAACTCGGAATTGACACAACGGATATGAAGGAACTTACTGCTGAACGATCTCTTCTAGAAATCCCTCATCTTGAGCAATGGAGGCATAGAGTTTATTGTAGGCCTTTTGTATAGACTTGGCTTGCTCAAAACATATTCGAGGAAATGGACTGGGAAACAAAGTCACTGGGACAGTTGTTGCCAAAATTCCTTGTGGATCTGCTTCTGCCGAGATGACAGCTGGCGGTGGTCTGACTGCCAAACCATGGGCTATCGACCAGTCCTTTATAGTAGCAACCAGCTGCTCAGCTTCTGATGGATGCAAATTTGGAGGGTAAGGCTCTGCCGCTCTACTAGGAGCCATTTTGAAATTTTCTGTTGAAGGTGACAAGCTGAATCACAGATTCCCTTTATTTCGCCACTTTCTTCATATAGATGCAGAATTGAAGCTCAGAATTGATAGGTACCAGTAGTTGAGTGTTTGAATGACGTCCAAATTTGAGGCTGCTTTGTAAGACATCCCATCCTAGATCCCGTCGAGCTTGTGGTTCACCCCCACAAAATCTCCCACTCAAGCTCTCACGTGATAGCGCTCCTTATCAGCGAAGTAAGCTAAGATAAGAAGCGCGACCGCGATTTGGAGTTTAAGGTAGCCTCGTCGACTTCAACTCTCCCGCTCTCTTTTCAAACATAAACACCACACTCCTTCCTTTCCTTACTTCCTCACTCAACCTTCGTTCTGTTTCGCGACAGCACGATTAATTCCCTTTCACGAAGTTCACGATTTACGAATTACGTACGCTTTTGCGCCTGCGCTCTCACGGTTGACTCGATCACCTTCCAAAAGATTGCGCACTTGCGCTGTGCCAAACTCGAGACAAGACTTGAGCGCAACGCGCTGTCCTACGGATACCCGCATGAATTCTAAAGATCTTCAGATCTCGAAGCTTGCTTTTCTTGCTATCATAGTAAGTTCGCACATTCTTTTGCCCCAAATTCTCGAGTCTACACCTTCACCTCAAACCCCGCGATACCTGGGCTTCTTCTCAACTTCACCCATACAACCACTCTTCCTCTTCGCGAACGCGTCCAAAACCGCCGCACCATCTCCATAGTCAATTCGAAAACTTCGACTTTCCTCTCTTGAGCTCAGTTTCTTCCACCTAGTCGTTTCTTTGGTTGCCACCGACTTTCCCCCTTCGTGTTCCGTTCTAGATTCACGGATCTTATGGCTAATCTTTACATTGCAGGTCAAGGGAAAGCAAGCATCCTTTGTCAATCCCACCCAAGAGCCCTCCGATAAGACCTTTGACCTCATGGTCACCCTCTACAATGGTCACCAATAATGTGGACGACCCATGGTTCTGGACTGTGGGCCGAGTTTGCCAGGAGCTCACCACGAATAATCGGTCCTGGACCCCTTCTGCACTATCATCACCTAATCTCGACAACCTTCGTCAAAAGCTACAACAACACGGTGTGACTGGACATATGCTTCTGACATTCGACTTTAATCGGAGATACCTGAGCCTTACCTTCAACATCTACGTAGTCAATCAACAGAGCTGGTTCCTGAATGCCATCGGCCAGTTCCGAGCAAGAAGCCCGCAGTATTCAGCAACCCACATACCCCCTATCACTCAGGATCAAACAATTCAGCAGCTCTTACAAGCGTATGCCACCTTCAGAGCATACTTACAAACCCTTCCTGAATATCAGAATCACCCGCAACTGCAACCAGGATCTCAGCTTGGTTTTCCCGCACTCCCCGCACTTCCAATCGCTGCTCTACTTCCTGGCGTAGTGGCTAATACCCCTGTGGCCCCGCTTCCTTTTCCTGCAGTTACAGTACCCGCTGTGGAATCGAATTCTCCACAGAACATATCTCCTGTCATTAGCGCATTGAATGTTGATGGTGAACAACGTGATGCTGCGGAGGGCGAAGCAAGCGGTACACAAGAATCAGATGAGCCTGCTGCGAAGCGTCATAAGAGCGACAGTGCAGCTCCTGCAAGTGATTCTGCTCCTCTCTTCGCGAATGGCACTCAAGAAGACGCTGCATATCCTCATAGTGAGAACGTTGCTCCATCACCAGAACCTAGCACCCAAGATCCAGAATCGAGTATTGAGCCAGTCGAGTCTGCCGCTGAAAACCATACCCATGGCTCTTCTGCTCAATCTCACGCTTCTTTGAGTCTGGAGAATAATGTCGAAAGCCTCAACGCTGATTCTGCTCATGCCGACGAGTCCATCAATCAACTTAGCACTCCTATGCTTCCTGAGGCTACATCTGCTGTTCCTCCAGTTCAGGACGATGGTAACGTCTCAGCCGCACAATCAAAGGTTGAACCACCTAAGCAGCCCAAGAGACTGGCTCTGGGAATGCTCACTCATGTCGGCGAAATCGATCCATACAGAAATCGCGCCGTTCCAACCTACGAGGACGATATTCTCGGACTTGATATCCCCGACTCTAGTACCCTCAACCAGAAGAGAGTCGCTCCTCAACTACTGCCCGTTGACAGCGAAGTATACGCGAAGTCTGCGTGGGCAATGTCCGATGGAGAAGATATCGGAAGCGAACAATCTGATGTTGAGGCAGCCGACCAAGAAGGTTCTGAGCCATCAGAACATCCAGTCATTCTCGGAACCGTTCTCCCTACTCCGCAGCCTGTAACTCAAACACGTTGTCGTCGCACTCGAGCTGCCAAGTATCTGCAAAGAGAGAAGTTCACTGTTGATGACATATTCTACGGCAAAGTACCATTTGGTGCAGATCTCCCAGTTGACACCATTGAACCTGAAGACAAGTACTTCAGTCATACAAAGTTGCGCCAACTACCCCCCGGTCAAGTCCAGTATGTCGGCAAGATGATGCGAAACTTCATGTTGAGCAAGCAAGATCTGAACAGAAGACCAAGAGTCTTGGGCCCAAAGTTCTCGACTACCTTATTGGCCGTTGACGTATCGCGCGATGCAGATGGCAAGCACATTCCACCTGTACCCTTCGATTGGGAAGCTTATTTCGCGAATGGTGTCTGGGAAGATTTTGTGCCAGAATCCGATGAAGAACCCAAGAAGGCACCAAATCATGAACTCCCTTCCAGAGAGTTACGAGTTGTATCTGCTGCAACATCTGAGCAAGAGCCAACTCCTCTTTCTGCAGTTCCTGCAGTAGCTTCCAAGACAACACACTCTGGCGATGGTATTTCGGAAGAACAAGTCGTGGATGACAAGGTGTATACCCGCTTTACTGCCGTCCGCACCTACCCTGAAGGCAATGGGAAGATCACTTTCATGAACTTGCTCAGCACTCCTTCCTTCACTCTGTACTATACTACCCCAGAAGGCAAGATTTGTGCTCGTCGCGAGAAGCTTGTGGATTGGCCGGAGCTCATGGGAAACCAGGATCCGAAGAACTTCGTAGCATATAATCCCTTGCAGCTCATCGGCCGCAATCTCGACAGCTGTAACCCCTACGCCGAGCCTGATGCCCTTCGACACTGGGTTACTAGTAGACGAGGTAGAAAGGAATTGCCGTTGTGGGGTGAATCTGGGAATGAAGGTTGCTACGATTCGGCCACATGGAGAGAGATTGACGAAGAGCGTGCTGAAATTCGTCGTCGGCGTACCGGACAACCACTCACTCGGCTCAATCCAATCCAGCTCCACAACATCTGGAACCAGGCAATTAGTGATTACACCCAGAAGTGGCATCAGGAGAAGCTTCCGAAGCTCGAGAAGACAGCCGCTGGCATCTGGTTAGGCTCTCGCCGAACTCGTACGAAGCGAATCCAAGTCAAAGCTGCTCAGAATGATATTCAAACTCTTCAGATCCGCCTTGCCAACCTACACGTCGAATGGTCTAGTGTCCACTGGGTCAATTTGGGTCAAGCTGCCAGAGGCTGCAGAAACATAGAGTACACTGTATTCGGCATTAAGACTCTGGAATGGACTATCGATACACTTCAGCAGCAGACCAGCCCTGGAATGCCATTCGTGCGTCCCTCAAAGCGCGTCTCAAGACCAAAGATTGAGGGTCCCAGAGCTTCTGAGGCAGAGGACACTATCGATGATGGCATGGGAGACTTCATCACTGATGATGACGAAGCTTTTGATGCAGAGGGCAGTGAGGAAGAGGAGATGGTAGATAACATGGAAGACTCGGATGATGAGCTTGTCGAAGGCGATCGTCCCACACAAGCTCAGCGTACCCTGAACAGCTCAACCGAAAATCCCAGCACTCCAGTGCGGAAGTCACATTCAACAAAGAGAACTTCGGAGATCATTGATCTGACTGACTCACCGCCGTCAGGACCTATCGATCTTGTCACTCCCGAGAAGACGTCGCCTGCTATGCCTAAGGTGCCGAAGGTGAAGCTGATGAACCGAAGCATTAGCCCTCTTGCCATCTCCAGCGATTCCGACGTAGAGTTGCCACCATTCAATAACCCAATGGCTATTGCAGAGTTCCCATATGAGTTTTGGCAGAAGGCTAGAGACACTGAGCGATTGTTAATCCGTGTCTTCTACAAGCTCCGAAATCCCCAACACATTCTTAGTCTCTTCGCTCACTGCAATGAAGAAAAGCTCTGGGAACTCATGTGCCAAGTTATTCGGGCTCTTAAAGTCGGTAACGAGGAGGTCGATAGAATGACTTCTACCGATTTCGATAGACTTTACGCGATTGCCCAAATTCTTGCTATGTACATGGAATGCAAGTTCACGGAATGGGGTCGAGAGATGTCTAAGGGTTTCTGCAATGTTTTGTTGAATGCAAAGGGTTGGTGGCACAGCTTCTACAAGCATTGCTCACGCATGGAAAAGTTCCTGGATGGTTCGTATGTTTCTGAACCTGGATCCCCCTTGCTGCTAAGCAATTTTGCCAATCTCAAGCCTATGAAGCGCCAGCATCTCGAGAGCGACGATGATGACGAAGGCCCTACTAAGCGTCGGCGCATCAGAGACTCGACCACAGCCAGGGAGGACATCCCAGAACAATTGTCGCCCAACATGAAGCGTAAGAGACCAGTTGCAGAAGATCTGAATGCTCGGAACCTTCGTACCAGAAACCATGAACGATTGGCTGAACAAGAGAAGCGACGCAGAGTTCTCAAGGCTGCCCTTGCACAGTCTGGTCACACCTTCGGCACTGGTAAGGCAAAGTACATCATCAACGATGCCGCCGCTCTTGACCAAGGACATGTCTACGTCAACGAAGACATTGCCAGTAGTATCAAGCCTCATCAAGTCGAAGGTGTGCGTTTCATGTGGAACCAAGTAATCCCCGGTGCAGACGATGCTTCCTCTCAAGGCTGTCTTTTGGCTCATACCATGGGTCTTGGCAAGACCATGCAGGTCATCACATTACTCGTTGCGATCGAAGCAGCAGCTTCATCCCCTGATCCATCCGTCTCGTCCCAAATTCCCTCGTGCCTGAAGGGTAATACCAGAACTCTGATTCTTTGTCCACCTGGACTAATTGACAACTGGTGGGATGAATGCCTGCGTTGGGCTCCAGAGAACTCTTCGAACGGTACTGTTCTTGGCGGTCTATACAAGGTCAGCAGTGCACTTTCGATCGCCGAGAGACTGCAAGAGATTTATGCTTGGCATGAGGCTGGTGGAGTTCTCATTATGGGCTACGAGATGCTGCGATCTTTGGTCCAGAACAAGGAGAAGACCAACAGCGTAGCACCCCTTACGAAAAACGAGCACGATCAGGTTCTTGAACAGCTTCTGAGAGGTCCCGACATGATCGTCGCCGATGAAGCCCACAAGATGAAGAATGCAAAATCTGGTCTTGCCGTAGCTGCCTCGCAATTCAAGTCCACGCGCCGCATTGCTCTTACAGGTTCCCCGCTTGCCAACAACGTTGAGGAGTATCATTCAATGATTGACTTTGTCGCACCAAACTATTTGGGTAGTGTCGTCGAGTTCCGTGCTCATTACAAGGAACCAATTGAGGTATGTCTGATATTGCTTACCGAACCTCCGTCTCTCAATCTTGTGAGTCTACAGCTGACTTTTGCTTCTTAACCTAGGCTGGCCTTTTCCAGGATTCGTCCCCTTGGGAAGTTCAGCTGTCCCGCAGACGCTTATGGGCACTCAATGAGGAGCTCAAGCTTAAGGTTCACCGAATGGATATCTCTGTTCTAAAGAACGACTTGCCCCCCAAGAAGGAGTTCGTGATCTCTGTCCCACTTACCGACCTCCAGCGAAAGGTTTACACATTATACGTAAAATCCTTGCAAGTTGATACTCAGCAGCTCACAAGCGACGGAGAGGTCAAGCAAACGACTATCTGGCAGTGGCTGTCAATGCTTACTCTGCTGTGCAATCATCCATGGTGTTTCAATGCCAAGGTGCAGGAAGTTGCGGGAGCGAAACCCAAGTCAACCACTCCGGATGATGCCACTGATGACAACGCCATTCCTGGCGCCGTTGATGGCCCACCATCGAAGACCGCATTATCCACCGCTTTCGTTGAAGAGGTTACGCAGTTATTCGAGAATTTAGACCTGGACAATATTGGCTTGTCTCACAAAGTTATACTTCTTTGTCAGGTCCTACATGCTGCAAAGATTGCTGGAGACAAGACCTTGGTGTTCTCTTCATCGATTCCAACCCTTGACTTCCTCGAGAAGCTCCTCAAGGGACAAGGTCGATCATTCGCTCGTCTTGGTAGGTTCAAGATTTCGTCTTCTCGCTGGTCATTGAGAAGGCATCAAGAGCTAATGATATAATATAGACGGTAAGACCCCAATGGCTAAGCGTCAAGGACGCATCAAGGCTTTCAACGCCGGTGATCAGGACGTCTACCTCATCTCAACCACTGCGGGCGGTCTTGGACTCAATCTGCAAAGTGCGAACCGTGTTGTCATTTTTGATTTTAGATACAATCCAGTCCACGAGCAGCAGGCCGTCGGTAGAGCTTTCCGAATTGGACAGCAGAAGCCAACATTTGTCTACCGGTTTGTCTGTGGAGAAACATTTGAAGCAAATATCCACAACAAGACAGTCTTCAAGTCACAACTTGCCTCCAGTGTCGTTGACAAGCGCAACTTGCGTGGAGCTGCCGAAAAGCGCATTGGCGACTTCCTCTTCGAGCCCAAGAACATCCCACAGAGAGACCTGTCCGAATTTCGAGGCATGGATCCTGCCGTGCTTGACAAGATCTTGAGTTTTCAGGCTCAGACTGCCACAATCCGCTCTATTGTTCAGACAGACTCGTTTGAGGTCGAAGATAATACTTCACTTTCGGTCGAAGAAAAAAGAACTGCCGCTGAAGAGTCCAGTCAGCGACTGAAGCGTCCTGCCAAAGCTGGCCTACTTCCAAGCCAGCAGCTTCAAGCCCAGCAATCTGCTCAGTCCACGATGCAGCCTGATTCATCTGCAATCACACAAAGTCAAACACCGCGTCCGCGTCATTCCAAGATGCAACCAGGCCCAACTACCGCTACGCCGTCTTATGCTCAACACGTAAACCAGTCTGCGAACCGACCTGCTCCTCCTGTGATTTTTCGACCACAGTCGAATGACAATGGCAACCCTGGCAACCAAGCCTCGATCCGTCCGCCAATGGGAGCTACCCAAAGACCCTCTACTCCACCTTCAAATGCCAGAAGCTCATCTTTCGCTTCTAGTGGCTTTGATGGCAGCAATCCGCCAATCATGGGTGCAGGAACTCGCGCTCTGTCTAAGCTCCCATCTCCTTACAGAAAGGCTGAAGAGGTCCGCCGTCAAGCAATCATGACATCTAGTGCTCGTACTGCCAGTGGTACTCCAAACCAAGTTGCTCCTCTGCCAGCTTCCAGTGGTAGATCTAGTCAGTCAAACGCGCGGAAGGTAAGTGACACTGAAGTCCATCTGATCAACTAACAGTCAGGCTGATTTGTCCCTTAGTCTACATATTCATTCTTTCCTAAGCTCGCTGATGCCTACAAATCGAGCGACCGCATTGGGTCCAGTACATCGCGACTTTCCGACGCTATCCATACCAGAGCAATGGCCGTCTCCAAGGAACTCTCAGCCGCCATCGCCAACCGCTCAGGACTGGCTGATAGGAAGCAGCAGGAGCAACTGGTATCTGAGATGCTCGTCGCCAATCCTGAGATGGGTCGCCAGCTAATTGACTCCAAATTGAGCGTCGACGAATTCTTCCAAGGTCTAAATTGCCGAGGACTGGGCTCTGGTCAACACACTGTATGCGATACTCAATTTTCTCTGCCCTTACCCTCTAGTCCTTTCCAAGATGAGGCACATGCTGTTGAAAGTTCTTAGACTAGTCTGATGACTTCAACTTCACAGCCGATATTACTGCCCCAAGAGTCCTTCTTTGAAGGACTCTTCAATGATCTCTCTCAAAGTGAACTCGAGCGTTACATGTGTAACAATTACTTGATCATCGTTGGAGGCAGATCGGATTCAGTAGATTCCTACAGAGATCAAGAGCAAGATTTGATCACTGCGAACGATACGAGCGACAGAGTGTTGGCTGAACAACGTGATGGAGGTACAGTGAAGGGCGTTGCTGCAGACTTAACATTTGCCATAGCTCCTGCCGTGAACTCTGCTCCTAGCGAACGTAGCAACAACTTCACACGACTTCTGAAGCGGATATTCAAATCTGGGTGCTAACATACCTCGATTTTAGTCCCCTTTGTTCCAGGCGATGAACAGTCAATTTTCAAGCTCGGGCTCTCGCAGAAAGGTCAAGACTCACAAGGTGACTAAGAATAGCGATGAGGAGCTCTTGGCCCGGATCAATCGCAACCGTCTTTCCAAGGGCGAGCCTCCAGTCTCTAAGTCAGCCTACGGTCATGAGCGAGTCTCGGAGCATGCGGATCTTGGTGCAAAGCAGGCGGAAGAGTCTCATCGACCTGGAAGCCCCGCAAGCTCCTCCACCCGTCCGGCTTCAACCTCTAAGAATGACTAGGCACCCACACCTACCTTCGCATCGACCTGGAGCTTTAAATTTTCTTTGCTTTTTTTTACCCATTTCCCCATCCTTCATTTTGTTCATATCAATGATCAGGTTGATCGAGGCGTTGATGGAAAAAGATACCCCTGCATGGTCTCGTGTTACTTCAAACGGTGCATTGGTGGACTCTAGGAAGGGATCCTGAGACAGCTTGGCATTATTTTCGTTGGATTTACCAGATGCGTGTAACTTAAATAGTGTTGGCAGATGCATTCGTAGCGTTACGCTCTCTAGGACCATTGGTCAAGGGGTTCTCGCGCATGAGCGATATGCAGAAAATGGCCATCTACTTCAACCCAAATTGTCATTTTGCCCACTTCCCAGTTGGTGAGACCATCTGTAAAGTGAGAACCAACCATGGTCCTCGACGTCTACAGTCAAAATGGTGTCGGGAGTGAGCAGTTGTTATGTGTTGGGTATTAGGGGTATCAGTAGAATGTTTGGCCATCATTCATTCTTTCCCTGTGATTGCAAATAATGAACAAATCTCATCACATTGGGCAGCGGAATTAGTCACTATAAGCAGGAGCGGTGAATCCATGGAATGGCACGCCACGTCAAAGTCAATAAGTATACTTGTCATGGTGTTATGGAAGCCATCACGCATACGATCTTCCCAAGTAGAGGCCGAAACCTCGAGAACGGTTTATCTGACGAATATGTAGAAAGAGCAAGAGCCTGTATGGTGGGAAACATCGCCGATCCCTCCTCCCGGGACAGTGGTGCTACTACCATTTTGGATGGAAAAATTCGTCTGTCTAAACTCATTATTCATAAGCGTCATTGTACTATCCACAGCCAAGTTCGTACTCTCAATCTCGACCTGGGGAGTGTGTGCAGCGGCGATACTCCACCACTCTCCCAGCAGACTCCAACCAGCAAGGTGACACGTTTGTGCAGAACGGATAATGTCCTCGTACGAGCGCCAAGGTTTGCTATCGTGTCTCTGGATGGACAGCTCCAAGAGAAATGGCGCTGTCCTGGAAAAATTGATAGAAGCAATTACTGCTCGCATTCAAGATCTCAAAGAAGAGGGGACAAGAGGGACTAGTCAACAAGTCAATTTGACAGCCATTCCGTGGCTTGAATTATCCTCATAGTCATGTCTTTGTACCGTGCATATAGACCATGTGAGGAAGGTCTAGCTTATGACTTCTTCTCCAGAGGGACTTCTTGCTATCTTCAACGTGCATCTGCTCCTTTGAGAAGTAGCAGCACAAACACGAATTGGCCTTGTGAACATATGTGATGAGATGACGTTGAGATCGAGGCTAAGATGAAGGCAGATCTTCCGTTGACTTTGCAGTAGATAGTTTCACAAAAAAACAAGCATCGAGAGATGAAGACTATCTTATCATCAAAACATCATTGAGTTCACATGGGCGTGGTGAGGATCGCGCGGAGAAGTTCCTCGTCACCCACCCAAGTAAAGCCATGCCGCTAAATTTTGGTAGGCCATACGTATATCGAAGTAAGCGAAAACGAACACGCAAGCAGCAACTTGCGCGAGGAACGTCTTTATGGTGTACTCGTGCGGGTGCTGTCTCATACCGTCTCTCGTGCATCAGCTCCGCTCAGAGAGGGATCACACCAAGGGTTGCGAATGAGTGTCCGATCCTCCATTGCTTCGCGTGCGGCAAGGAAGGAAAGGTGCGTATTTTTTTTAGTTTCATTTTTATTTTTATTCCAGGCCTCGCTTCGCGGGTTTGGGTCGCAGTGTACGTGCCGCACCTCACGACAGAATTTTGTCGACGCGGCAGCTTCCCGGTCGCGCGGACTAACCAGCCGAGGAGCTTCTGGAGGATCATGAAAAGCCCTTCCCTATGTTGTTGTCAAAATTAAGGACATGCGCAAGGACGTTCAACTGTAGAGCCCCTTCAGGATCGCACAGGCCGCCTCATTAGCAGTGTCAGTAAGCTACACCATGGTAGTCTGGAAGGACATGTGACTCCATTTCAGAAGCAATGCAAATATGGGTACACGATGTGACCTCAGGGAGAAACACGCAATGGTGCTGTTCATTTTGCTATGATGGTCACGGATCTACTTTTGGTTCCTATTACGAAGAAAGAACATCACAATAAATCTGAGCTTCACTGCTCCTCACGTCACGAAGACCATCCACTGGTACGGTCTCCGAATTCGACCATGGAACTTGTCGTGGCACGCCCAACAAGGCTCTTCACGAAAGAAAGAAAATGGAACAGGTAAGATCTTCTTCTTCTCATGAGTATATACTAATTTGTCGAAACATAACGCGTGGTTCAATTCAATATTTTTTTGCTTTTCTTGGGGCCGGCCTCGCTTCGCGTGTTTCGTCTCGCCGCTTTCCACGTCAGTATATTGCCGGTGAGCCATGGTCGCGATGAAAAGAGACCAGATTCTGGCTTTGAGAGTGTTCGTTCGGAGTAATCGTTCCCACGACTTGTTTTCCTGGAGGGCGGCTGCAGCAGGTTCTGTTCTGGGTACGAAAAGCATCTCTGTTATGTACTGAATGTGCTCCAGGACATTGAAAATGACGCTCACAAGAAAACAGCTCCAACTCCAATCCAGAGCGCTGCACCAATGGCATGATTTTTTGGGCTCTGTGATGTTGCAGGCGAGTTCTTTGCTGCATTTAGTAGGTAATACTCCAAAAGCAGGTTACATAGCACCTTGATGATCCTCGAGTCTGTTTCCAGCATTATTACAGTTATTTATTTGCTTGCGTTGAATTTCTTAGAGATTTTTTGGTTGACTTGTGGTTGATTTTGGCAGCCGATTGTTTGTTTGCTAACGTTGGCTGAGAGATCTCGCTTAACCTGGACCGGCAGAATATCGGCTTGCGACTACCTTCCCCCACGACGGTGCCAGCGATGCTTCCTGGGTGCGAGGTCTCATAGGACTATGCTCGCAGGGCTTATCCATCATAAATCAATTGCGATCAGTTCGCGAGGTCGATGGCACATTCCATGATCTCAAGCACTTCAATTTCAGGAGTCTTGGTGACGGATGTCTCGCGATGAGAGGAAACATTGTCGAGGAGATTGCCAGGGTAAGGGAGTACAGCGGCGAAGGGATTCAATTCAAGAAGAGCTTTGTTAGTAGAACTTTTTCATCGGTGACTGAGAGTTGATTTGGAGCCAGTACGTAGGATAGTAAGACGCAAATTTACAATCTTCACCAATGGATAGCATACCAGTTACTCTATCACTCTCAGCCCTGGCCAGAAGAGCTGTGTATAGATGGCGTATTGTCTCGTTCCCATTCCATGTGTCGGTTGGAATACGCCTAAATATAGAATGAGATAAGCATAATGTGGATGGCGTTGCTTTGACACGGCCTATGAGTAGAGCAGACCACTACCGAAGATATACATGTACCTAAGTCCATACATGCAAGCAGGTGCTAATTTTTTCCGTTTGTTTCGTGACATCATGACATAGACATGATATCAAAATTTACTGTGCACCACCGGCGCGCTGGATGCACGCAGCACTTTGCCGCGATGGCATGCAAATTGAACCACTGTATTAGTCTATTTTGTCTATCTAGTCATACACATTCTCTTGAAGGTTTCAAGATTCGCGGGACATTTCTTCATTACCAGCCTCTTTCATAAATCCGCCATCAGCTCCTTGATCCATACACCGACCTTCTCTGCCACTGTCTCGCTATGACCTATTTCGAATTAGTACTGTGAAAGGTGTGCGGAACGAAAGCACTTACGAATACAAAATCCATGCGGGATACCACTCTCATCAATCATCATGATCGGCTTTGAGCTCTGCCTGTCTCCTTCTTCGCGGCCTCGTGCGGCTATCAGCGCATCGCGAGTATGGTCGGCTACCCAGTGATCCTGATTCTTGTCAGCGAATGAAAAGGACAAAAATATTGTAGGGGACGAACGTTCTGTCCAAAGTAGAAGATCAAATTTGGTGATCTCGACTTCGTGTCAGGGTCCTCATGCTCGATACCCCAAATATCCTCATCCCACTTGTCTTCGGTGATGAAGTCCATTTCATCTTTAGCCATGTGCCTGGGTCAAGTCAGTACATGCGTTCCCTCGCATCCGTGACCCCACTTACAAAGCCTGCCAAACACCCATCTGACTCCTCAGAAAACTCGTTGTCACCTCCGCAGCTTCCTTCGGCATCCTCGCCACCAAACCCACAAGCCATGGCAACACACCTCCAGGCGCCAAATACACCAGCCCTTTAGCTACAGTTCCCACTTTCTTTGGAAAATCCGGGATCCTGAACAACGTGCTGATTTTGCCACCGCTAGGAGACTTGGCGATGTGCGTGATGGTTGGGAAGAGCAGGATACCAGCTGAGATCCTGACAGGTGAAGATTTGCCTAGTCGTTTGATGATTTCCAGCAAGATATAAGAGCCGACTGAATGTCCGATTAGAATCACGCTATCATAGTTTTGGTCTTTCTTCGGTCCGGACAGGACCCGTTGGGATTTCAGTGCTGAAAGGGTGATTTCGATCTGTTCTTCTAGACTATATGGTGCTGTTCTAGTCTCAGTAGCCGAGTCGACGAAGCCGGCTAGGGATTTTCCATGGATGTGGTAAATGGTTTGACTTGCTTGGGCTGTGCTGAGGATGCTGTGAAGACTGTGGAGGAAGGTGTTGTAGTAGCCGATTAGGCCGGGATTGCCGGTTATGAAGAATATGAGGTGGTGCGAGGCGGAGGGTAAGGTGGATGAGGGGTGGATGGATATTTGGGAGGGGGTGTTGACTGTGGTGTTTGGCGAGGTTATTTGGAGCGAATGAGGGGTTGATTGGGCGGACATGTTGATGTCTGCTGAGCACGTTGTGAGACGGGGAGTTTGCGGACCAATGCTCAAATGCAAACAATAATGTTGTCAGTACAGACCCGGATGCCTAGTGGAAGACGTCAATGCATGGCAAATAAATCTGGTTAGAAGCTAAGGCCTGATATCAAATTTTGGCCTGCTGCAATGGGAAGATGGAGATGGTAGGTAACACTGGTTCGAGGTTCTTATGGGAGAGTTCATTAGGGTAGCCGAAAGCACGCGTAATGGCAGAAACGCACACCTGTTCCTCGATAGCGCTTTTCCATTTGTTGTCTTCTAGGTGACATCTAGAAGGCAAGATGCAAATGCCAAACGAAATTCTTTTAAAGAGAAGCTATGTCGACTTCGCAGAATTACTATATTTATAAGGCCATCCACCTGCATTTGAGCGAGCCCCACGTGATATAACAGAGCTATCGCCGTTTCTCCGTCTGATTACCATTTGCCAATCATCTGCGTAGCATTGTGTATTGTGTACCGCATTGAATGCCCCGTGGAGTTGCGACTTCCTTAAGTAGTATTGAGTTCCGACATGTCGGGTGAATTCAGCTGGGTAGCGCAGAAAGCAGCCTGGAGAACGCCAGAGCCTCATTCACGTGACAATGACTAAGACTATCTGCTTAGCGTGCTGCAAACCTCCCTATGCTCACAAGTCCCGCCGTTTGGCCCAACTCGCCAGTTTCTCCATCACAACTCCAGGTCCATCCACGAGCAGGAGGCAGATTCTACCGCGACGAGACCGCTTGCGCCGCCAATCCCCCCTCCCTAGCTTCAGTATCCAGACTTTTGACATTCACCACGTCGCATTCTACGCGACTGCTGGTCGCATACCCTATCCCATATACCCTTTTCGACGGAATTCTGCCTATCCCCTAATATCCTTCGATTCGGCCATCCACGTCCAACGACAGGAAAGACATCGCGCCAAGCTCGTGCATCTACAAAAACTTGTTGAACATCAACACTGGACGCGCCGCACACTTTCATCGCGCGACAAATCTATCCTTCGCCTTCCCGACCCATTATCGACTCTCGTTTTGGCCATTGCCGCCTTCGTCCATCCGCGTACCAACAAACGGCTTCGTCTGTCACATCAAACCTGATGCGCAAGGCTGGATCCTGATATGCGCCCAAGCTAATCAGCACAACCACGATAGCCCTCTGCAACTGATCATCCATTCAAGTCGCAATCATGGCTTCTGTTCAGACCGCGCCGCCCGTTCAGCAGCCTGGCTCTGCCATGCCCATAGGCACACCAGAAAACATGAAGAACGCTCTTCAAGTAAGTAGTCAATACACTTGAGGACACCTGCTATATACTAACTCATAGAAGAAATACAAGGCAATGAAAGATGCAGGTGTATCAGAAAAAGACCCTGAACTCCTTAAACTTCACCAATACCTTACGTCGATGCAGCAACAACGCATATATCAACAACAGCGGGCTGCCTTTCAGCAACAGCAGCAACAACAGCAGCAGCAGCAGCAGATGATCAATCAACAGAATGCATCCAGCTCTGTGGCGAATGGTACGAACGGTACACGAACTGCTCCTGCACCATCTGCCCTTCCTACCACACAAGCTCCTGCCACAACCTCGCTTGGCCCATCGGCAATTCCTGCAACAGCATCGCTCGCATCTGCGCAAAAGGGAGGCGTTCAGAGATCAACAACGGCAGGAAGTGGAGGATACTTCTCACCCGAGCAGTTGGGCATACTCAAGCAGCAGATCTTTGCCTTTAAGTGCTTGTCGAAGAACATGGGTATCCCACAAGCTGTACAGCAACAACTGTTCACATCCCAGAAAAAGCCCACACCTTCAGTTGATGGTGCCCCGGAAGTCTCAGCGACCAAGGCAGATGATGCACAACCGACCACAAACGGAGTTGATGGAGCTGCCGGAAACAAGGACGTTGATGCGATCAAGATCCATGAATATAGCGGCTTTGCGTCACCACGCTCAGGTCTCAAGGATAAGATTGGTTACTCTAGCCACCAGAAGCGTGAGACGAGACCTCTGATTCCCAGCATTATGCCATCGGGTGTCAACGTCGAGAAGATCAGACAGGAACGGGAAATTGTTATCTACAACCGTATTCAAGCTAGATTAGCGGACCTCAAAGCTCTTCCGGCCAATATGGCACATTTGGAAGTGCGAGGTGATGAGTTGACTCTCGAGGAATCCGTTAAGCGTAAGGCTTTGATTGAGATGAAGATGCTTGGTCTGGTTCAGAAACAACGCAATATGCGGGAGCGAATCGGACGCCAAATGATTCAATACGACAATCTTGCCATGACCGCCAACCGAAGCCACTACAGGCGCATGAAGAAGCAGACTCTACGTGAAGCACGTATCACAGAGAAGCTTGAGAAGCAGCAACGCGATGCTCGGGAGTCTCGTGAAAAGAAGAAGCACAACGACTACCTCACGACTGTGCTTAATCATGCCCGCGAGGTCAACATTGCGGCTAACAACCAGAGAGTGAAGATTGGTAAGCTGGGCCGCATGATGGTTCTACAACACCAAAACATCGAGAAGGAAGAGCAAAAGAGAATTGAGCGAACAGCCAAGCAACGTCTCCAGGCTCTGAAGTCCAACGATGAAGAGGCTTACCTGAAGTTGCTTGACCAGGCAAAGGATACTCGTATCACCCATTTGCTCCGCCAAACCGATGGTTTCTTGTCGCAACTTGCATCTTCCGTCAAGGAGCAACAAAGAAAGGCTGCCGAGCGCTATGGGGACAATGCCGATGATTTCCTGGATGACTCTTCTGATGATGATGAAGAAGAGGAGCAAGACGTCCGCAAAATCGACTACTACGCTGTTGCGCATCGCATCAAGGAAGAAGTCTCAGCACAGCCCTCAATCCTTGTTGGCGGCACTCTCAAGGAGTATCAAATCAAGGGTCTGCAATGGATGATTTCTCTGTACAACAACAACCTGAACGGTATTCTTGCCGATGAGATGGGTCTTGGAAAGACGATTCAGACGATCAGTTTGCTCACCTATCTTGTTGAGAAGAAGAAGCAAAATGGTCCTTTCCTTGTCATTGTACCTCTGAGTACTTTGACCAATTGGAACCTTGAGTTTGAGAAGTGGGCTCCCTCGCTTGCAAAGGTGGTTTACAAGGGTCCTCCCGCCACTCGAAAACAACAACAGCAACAAATCCGATACGGCAACTTCCAAGTTCTCTTGACGACCTATGAGTATATCATCAAGGATAGGCCTATCTTGAGCAAGATCAAGTGGATTCATATGATCATTGACGAAGGTCATCGTATGAAGAACTCCTCTTCGAAGCTCAGCGCCACCTTGACGCAATACTACAACACTCGGTATCGTCTTATTCTCACTGGGACTCCGCTACAGAACAATCTTCCGGAGCTGTGGGCTCTTCTCAATTTCGTCCTTCCAACGATTTTCAAATCCGTCAAGTCTTTCGATGAATGGTTCAACACACCATTTGCAAATACCGGTGGTCAGGACAAGATGGAACTCACAGAAGAAGAACAAATTCTTGTCATCCGTCGTCTCCACAAAGTTCTGCGTCCATTCTTGCTCCGTCGTCTGAAGAAGGATGTCGAGAAGGATCTTCCCGACAAGACCGAGAAAGTCATCAAGTGCAAGTTCTCTTCGTTACAATCTCGTCTTTACAAGCAGATGGTTACACACAACAAACTCGTCGTCAGCGATGGCAAGGGAGGAAAGACAGGTGCCAGAGGTCTCAGCAACATGATCATGCAGCTTCGAAAGCTTTGCAATCATCCTTTCGTGTTCGATGAGGTCGAAAACCAGATGAATCCCTTGAACACCAGTAACGACCTCTTGTGGAGAACATCTGGCAAATTCGAGCTTCTCGATCGTATCCTCCCCAAATACCAGCGTACTGGTCACAGAGTCCTCATGTTCTTCCAAATGACTGCAATTATGGACATTATGGAGGATTACTTGAGATACAGAGGCATCATGTTCATGCGATTGGACGGTACCACGAAGTCTGATGATCGTTCAGATCTTCTCCGCGAGTTCAATGCGCCCGACTCGCCTTACTTCATGTTCTTGCTCTCTACCCGTGCTGGTGGTCTAGGTCTGAATCTGCAGACAGCCGATACAGTTATCATTTACGATTCTGACTGGAATCCTCATCAGGATCTTCAGGCCCAAGATCGTGCTCATCGTATTGGTCAAAAGAACGAGGTCCGAATCTTGAGACTCATCAGTTCGAACTCGGTGGAAGAGAAGATCTTGGAGCGTGCTAAATTCAAGCTTGACATGGATGGCAAGGTTATTCAAGCTGGTCGTTTCGACAACAAGTCTTCCGAAACTGATCGTGACGCTATGCTCCGTGTCATGCTGGAGACTGCCGAGGCCGCCGAGACTCTGGAACAAGAAGAGATGGACGATGAGGAGCTCAACGAGATCCTTGCTCGTGGTGATAATGAGAAGGCCATCTTCGATGAAATGGACAAGGAACGAGCCAAGGACATGACCTACGGCAACGGCCCTGGAAGTAAGCGCATCCCACGTCTGATGGCCGAGAGCGAACTTCCTGAAATATATATGTCTGACGGCAATCCAATCTCGGACGAGCCAGAGGAGATCAAGGGTCGTGGTGCTCGTGAGCGTACTCGTGTCAAGTACGATGATGGTCTCACTGAGGAGCAGTGGCTTCAAGCTGTGGACGATGACGAGGACTCCCCAGAGGCTGCTGCCGCTCGAAAGCAAGCCCGCAAGGAACGTCGCGAGAACAATCGACTTAAGCGAGCAGGCGAGCTCCCTGGCTCCATCGAGAACTCGCCCGCCGGCAGTCGCGACAGTACCGAGGAGCCTGAGCCTGAGCCAACACCAAAGAAGGGACGTGGTCGGAAGCCTGGAAAGGTTGAGAAGCGCAAGGCTGATGACCTTGATGACGAGCCGCCTGCTAAGCGGAAGCGCGGCCCAACAGGTCGGCCTTCTAAGGGAGGTGCTTCAAACGACAGTATGACTCCTAAGCACCGAAGCACCCTCCAAGCAAGCCTACGCAAAGTTTACGATGCCGTCATGAAGATCACTGTCGTCGTGCAGTCTGAGTCCGATGAAAGCGATGAAGAAGGCCCCAGTGATGAGAACAAGGGCCCATACGTTCTCGTTGGTCCTTTTGTTTCTCTGCCATCCAAGAAAGCATTCCCAGATTACTACGGCATCATCAAGGAACCAATTGCCTTGAAGACTATGGAGAAGAAGATCAACAAGGAAGAATACTCAAGTCTGGGCGATTTGTTGAGGGATGTTCGCTTGATGGTCAGCAACGCGAAGACATACAATGAGGAAGCTAGCGCTATTTGTATCGACGCTGTCAAGATTCAAGTAAGTTCATACCTTGGAACGTTCAACAGATCAACAGAATGCTAACGATTGTCAGGATGCATTTGAGTCTATGATTCAAGATGAGATTAGGGAGCATCCTGAGCTTGGTGATAGAGAGGACTCCTCACCAAATGGCGGCTCAACTGCTCCGACGACAAATGCGGGCACTCCAGTCCCGGGTCCATCAAACGGCAAGATTAAGCTCGTCTTCAATGCGAATGCACTTGCGAACGGTGGGAGCAGTGGTCGTCAAAGCGATGATGAATAGATTGAGGGTTGGTCTTGAAATGGCTGGAGGGATACGATAGGGTGATGTGTTGCTTGGGAGGAGGAGTTTGCATATCTGGTGTTGCTGGTACGGAGTGATAAGACTTGGCGTTAGGCGAAAACATTTGGAGATCAGTAAAATCTCTCGCCGTGGGGCTCTGGAGACTTACTTTGGGCTGAGATCGCCTAGACTGTACTTTAGAGAGACAATGAATATGTATGACTTGTAGTGCATTGAGTGATTCACTGGAAATCTTTTTCTCTGTCTGTTTGCGATTACGAGGTCACCTATTTAGTTCTATTTAGGTAACTACTGCGGTGCTTCGAAGGCCAAAAGCATTCTTGAACAATGATTTCCAGAGCCTATTTGTCTTGTGTGAGTTGTTTTGGTGGGGTTCATCTCTGCCGTATCAGTTCTTCACTTTACAGAGTTGAAAGTGTCACTCTCGTGGCCCGGGTATGGTGATACAAGTGTGGTGTTGCCGATTTCAAATAGGCTTAGCTCGAGGCTGAAAGCTGAAGCGCGACTTGGGCGGACCCAAATTTCTTGCAGCCTCACGAAAACAATACCATCAACCACAACCCTTTGCGGACTCTCGCAGACAATAATTCTTCATTGCTGATCAACCTATTGTTCTGATCAGATGTACCACGTCCATTAACTCGCTCTTTCCCTCTTCCGAAAGCGTTTGCGCCGCGACGCGCTCGAGCTCAAGTCAACACATCTCCCCATCTCGACAAAGTTACATCACAACCTACACCTACAATGGCGGCTGTTGAGAATGGAGCTCCGAACGGCGAACCAAATGGACATACTGCTATCTCTCCTGGGCATAGGGTGATGAGCAAGCGATTCTCGGATATTCCCTCAGCGGTCGATATTCCCGTGCAGGGCGAAGACGATGATCAAGCTGTCGAAGTTGATCTCGAAGATCTGCTGGATGATCCGACGGAACTTTGTACACTACTGGAGAACGAAGGCGCTGCAAGAACATACTGGATGACGGTGTCCCTGGCATACGCGAAGCAGAAGAAAGTGGATCACGCAATCGAAATGCTGATCAAGGGAGGGCAGGCCATGAAGGGCGGACCAAAAGAGAAGCTCAGTATGCTCACATGTCTATGCTGGATGTATCTGTGGAAGAGCAGAGAGGCTCCCCGAGTTGCTCCGGAAGGCGCATTGGTGTCAGAGGCGAAGACGAAGGAATACTATCTACAACTCTCGACTTCGACACTCAATGAGGCATTACGAATCAACCCAGGATTTCCTCCTCTTTTCCTAGCACGCGGCGTCCTCCAGCTCCTCAAAGCTTCTCTACAGCCTCCGTCGAAGTCTTCAGCACCTGGCGCGTTGGATCAAGACAAGGCTGATATTCTCCGAGCGTCGCTCAAGTCTTTCGAAGATGCCCTTCGAGTCTCCGGGCAGAGAAATATGATGGCACAACTGGGCAAAGCTAGGGCATTGTTCTCGTTAGGGAAATATGCGGAGGCTCTGGAGGGATACCAAGATGCTCTTCATAGGATGCCAGATTTGGTAGACCCCGATCCACGAATTGGAATTGGCTGCTGTTTCTGGATGCTGGGATTCAAGGAGGACGCAAAGACCGCCTGGGAGCGTGCCTTAGAGATCAATCCAGAGTCGAAGATTGCGAATATTCTCCTCGGCCTCTTCTACCTCGATTCCAGCTCTCACGTACCGACAAATGGACCAGAGTTCCTCAAACTATACAAGCGCGCGATGACGGAATATACACAGAAGGCGTTCAAGGCGGATAAGGACCTTCCCTTGACTTGTGCGACATTTGCTGGATACTTCTTATCAAGAAAATCCCTGCCGAATGTTGATACTCTTGCCCACAAGGCCATTCAGTACACAGATGTCAATGCCATTGCAAGTGACGGATGGTATCTTTTGGCTCGAAAGGAACACTATGAAGACGACTACGAACGGGCAGCAGATTACTACCGACGAGCCGACGAGGCCAGAGGTGGTGCTGATCGTGGATATCTTCCTGCAAAGTTTGGCGCAGCTCAGCTTGCAGTTCTGAAGAGCGACTTTGGAGAGGCTAAGTTGAGATTGGAGAAGATCATTCAGCAGTCGAAAAACGTCGAAGCTATGATCCTCCTAGGAACTTTGTATGCTGAAGAGGTGTTCCACAGCCAGCCAACTGGAGCCAAGGAGGAGAAGTCCACAGAGTTCAAGAAAGCTGTTGGTTATCTGGAGAGTGTACGAACAGCCTGGAAGGACTCGAAGAAGAATTTGGTTCCGGATGCTTCTGTACTTCTGAATCTGGCACGCCTCTACGAAACTGACCAGCCCGAGAAGAGCTTACAGTGCCTGCAGCAAGTTGAGCAACTCGAATTTGATCAGATCCCTGAAGACGAGAAGCCCAAGGATCAAGAAGAGGAGACCACTTTCAAGAGTACTGTCCGAGAGGGTTTGCCACCTCAACTTCTCAACAATATCGGGTGCTTTTACTACCAAGCTGAGAAGTACGACCAGGCCCGAGACATGTTCCAAGTTGCTCTAAGCGCTTGTATCAAGGTTGGAGAGAAGCAAGAAGAGATGGACACAGATGCTCTTGTAACGACGATCAGCTATAATCTGGGCCGAACTTATGAGGCTAGCGGACTGCTCGATGAAGCCAACACAGTCTATGAGGGACTTCTCACCCGTCACAGCGACTACACTGATGCTCGAACTCGACTTGCGTACATTGCTCTTCGTCAAAGTCCAACAGAGGATGGCCCCAAAGCTATTGCCAAACTCTACCAGGACTCATCTGCAGATCTCGAAGTCCGAGCTTTGTATGGCTGGTACCTCGGCAAAGTTCACAATAAGAAGAAGGCTCACATTTCCGAGGATCCTGAGCTTCGTCATTACAAGCACACCCTGCAGCAATATGAGAAGCACGATCGATATGCCTTGATTGGTATGGGCAACCTCTATCTGGCGAGCGCTCGTGAGATGCGTCGTGAGACGGAGCAGGAAAAGCAGAAGCGCAGCAACATGTACATGAAAGCCGTCGAGTTCTTTGAAAAGGCACTTCAATTAGACCCCCAGAATGCATATGCTGCTCAAGGTATTGCCATTGCCTTGGTCGAGGACAAGAAAGATTACAAGACTGCTTTGACGATTTTCATCAAGGTCAGGGACACTGTCAAAGACCCGAGCGTATTTGTCAACCTTGGTCACATATTCGCAGAACTGCGACAGTATTCTAAGGCCATTGAGCATTACGAGCTTGCGTTGTCAAAAGACCGATCACACGATGCGCAGATTCTGGCTTGCTTGGGACGGACGTGGTTATTAAAGGGCAAGGCAGAGAAGAGTTCGCAGGCATTCCGCAATGCTTTGGATTACTCTCAGAAGGTTAGTTGTCCATTCAGTATACCTTCGGATTTATGCTGACAAGTTTTAGGCACTAGCAATCGCCCCAGATCAAATCCACTTCAAGTTCAATGTTGCCTTTGTGCAGATTCAGCTTGCTGCGACCGTCTACAGTCTTACCGAAATGCAAAGAACACTAGCTGAGGTGCAGGCCGCTGCTGATGGTCTTGAGGAGGCTATTGAATCGCTAGAAGCTATCGCTCAGCATCCAGCGACACCATACCCGAAACACGACATCGAACAGCGAGCTAACATGGCACGAAATACCATGCGTAAGCAATTAGAGCGCTCAATTCAAGCTCAGAAGGAGTATGAAGAGAAAAACGCCGAGAAATTACTCGCTTCGAAGCAGGCCCGAGAAATTGAGCTCAAGAAACGCGAAGACGCCCGAATTGCCGCCGAGGAGGCCGAACGAGCACGCAAACTAAAAATTGCCGAGGAGAGACAGAAGATCCTCGAGAGGGACCGAGAGCTGGCCGAGGCACGCCACGAGGAAGAACGAGCTAGAGAAGCTGCAGAGCTCACTACTGACAGTGAGACGGGCGACAAGGTCAAGCGGAAGAAGAAGCCTCGTACTGGTGGCGCTGGTGGAAAGCGGAAGAAGAAGAATGAGGACGGTATCACAGATGATGAAGAGAGCGGAGCTGAACCCCGAAGACGGAATCGCCAGAGAAGTGGTGGAGACAGCGACGAGGAGAAGCCCAAGCCAAAGAAGAGAAGATTGGCGAAGAAGGCGGCCCAGGAGAAGCCCAACAAGTTCAAGAGTAGCGAGATTGTGGTGGAGAGTGACAGCGACGATGATGACGGTGCAGCCGCTGCGGCAAGGGAGATGGACAATGATGTTGAGGATGAAACAAACGGGATGGACGTTGATGCAGCAAGTGAGGACGAGACTGTTTCCGCTCCTGCAGCCTCGAAACGCAAGAGTCGACGGGCAATGATCGACTCGGATGATGAGGATGAAGATGAGGAGGCTGCTGCTGCTGCTCCTGCTCTCGAAGCTGATGTTGAGGCTGCAAAGGAAGACTCGCCCGCAACGGCTAACGGTGCCGATACACCAATGGCGGACTCAGATGACGAATAGATAGCCTTCCTGCTCACCCATGCAACGTTCTTGGAGACGAGCAAAATTGCAAGATCGCGTTCTAGGATGTCACGCTGCAATGACACTGTTGGGAATTGATGGAGAGGACCAGACCAGAGCATCGGGGACAGCGTCGCAGTATGGCTGGAGTAAGAAAAGAATGCAAGAAATGATCTGACATCCCCCTTCTCTTCCTTGCACAGCTGAGTGTTGCTTTGGGGCTGCCTTACGTCGCATCGTATCGTTGCGTTTCAATAGTGGCGACGTAGATCATTGGGGCGATTGGCAGCCGGACGGAGGCATGTATGTTTTTGTTGTAAAAAGTATATGGAGATCGACCGTGTTTGGGACACAATTTGGGCGTGGGCCTCATCTTAACAGGACTCCAATATAACCTCAATTCTGATACCAACCGATGCTCCCTCGCTTACAGTGCAGTAGCACCTCTAACAGTTCTAAGTGCACTACATGAGCATAGTATGATATGTGCATGCGAGATTTGAAGTTGGTTGGTCAACAGACATGCACATGGTGCTGGCTTGAACATTCCCGGGAACGGCACTTGCTTTTTCGGCGATCTGACAGGGCGGTGCTTGCGTATTTTTGCGATCTGGACTGTTACTTCTCAGAATCCAGATGCGATGCTGGGACGGGAAGGCTCTGCCGTGCTTTAGTACTGCAACCCTATACATGCGAGGAGCACTTCCCGTCTAGGGTGCTGATTTCCGTGTTTTGTTTTTTTCCTTCCAAGCGGAATGAGTGCTTGTCCCGCCCGTGTGTGATTTATAGACCTGCTATTACATATGCGGACCAGGTTTTCGGGAACGAACGCCCCAAGACCATCACCGAAGAACGTGCAGAGAAGGGAGAGCCATGCCCATCCCATGCCCATCCCATGCCCATGCCCATGCCACGCGCAAGCCTCAATACCGGCATAGATGACCTATTGCGCTATCTGTCCGATGCAGTCATTGATGATTGAGGCTTGGTGGCTTGCGTCGATGCAGCTGCTGCATAATGTATGTATGTCGGCATGTAGATATGTAGGGGCGCGGTATGAAATCTGTTTTGTGTTACGGCCATCTCTCCTCGGTGGTTGCTGGCTTTCGATATTGGTACTCTATGGCTTTTTCGGTTTCGGGACTCACGAGCTGGAGGTTGTGATTGGTTTGTTCACGAAGTGAAGAACGTGTTGCTCATTGTGTTCTGAACGAATTGAGGTTGGGATTGAGGTTCGATCCGTTGGCAGTGTTGGATTACGTCCGCTTGCCGTGTATTTCGTGTCTTGCCGTGTTGCTCATTGTGTAAACTACTAAACTTATAGCATCGTCGGCTTGTAGCGTAGACTTGCGGATACCCACCCCCACGGATCTGATACCAACCCGCGATTCTGGTATCGGATGGGAACACATTACTGTTTATGGTAGGGCTGGCTCTGATGATGATGCATATCATGCAAATGTAATCTTGAATTTGATATTCAGGGAGTGGGGGAAAGAGAACGTGAGCAATTTTGCATTTTGGATGGCCGCTGGGCGGTCCATGGGAGTGATTGGCAGTGATTGCTGGGCTGAGGCTGAAGATTGAGGTTGAGATCGTGAGATTAGGGATGTCTGTGCGGGTATCATGCGTGAAGGCTGGAAGTTGGAAGGGCTGTAAGGCTGGAATCAAGATACGATTGAACAGTGGAAGGAATACACGGGATGAGAGGGACTCAGGCTAGGGGTACTGAAGATTCATAAACAGACCTATAGTAGATGTACATGAAGGCGTTGAATGAGGCTTTCAATGCCAGTCATGTTACACTTGGCAAACTTCTTTCGTGGCTTGGGTTTGAGGATGGCTTTCGAATAAGAATGTGGACGGCTGGTGCTATCAGGTCAGAAATGTAAACGGCCGACTATATGCAGTCAGGTTGAAAGAGCAGTGTTTCAGAGCCTATCTTTTCAAAGTTTTGAGTCTTAGATGTATGCAAGGACGTCCGATGAAGGCGGAAGGTACGGAAGGTGGAACTGCCGGATCAGGCAAGTTACTGGAAGCAGACTTCGTGGGATATCTTCTTCTGAGTGGGGGGGACTGAGACATTGGGATATTGAAGCAGGTACGCTGGTACTTCGAAGTCAACATGATGGGAAGGTGCAGCTTAGTCTGGATTATCAATAGCAAATGAGTTCGGATGGAGCAAGAGAAACGGACAGGTTGTGTTTTGATATTTTCGATTTTCGAATCCCGCCTAAAGAGGCCCCTAAAAGGGGTAGAATGTCTACTGTTTGCTGTCTGTCTGTCTGTCTATAGTAACAACAAGCTCCTCCAATGCAGCATAAGAAGCTGAACAATATCTTCCTCCTTCCCCGTGTCCTTCTTATCACACAAATAGTCCGCCTTCAAGAACTACTCTCTGTCTGGCGAGCACCCTCACCATCCTCTCTCTGTAAGAGAACAAATGTCATCTCATTCGTCACCGTCCAAAAATGCCCATCTCCATACCAGTAAGCCGATCAACAAGCCTTCGTGGCTTTGCTATCTCAGATGGGCTTGCTCTTGCACCACCCAGATGCCATCTGTATCCTGTTCGCACCTAGCATTTTCCTTTCCCAGAATTCGGTCCTACCCAGGCCCGGGCCCTGCCCAAATGAATACCCAGATCCATACCATACAAATGCCCATCCTTCGCCAACAAATGAAAGATCAACAAACGAGATACCCAGAAATAATGTTTGGAACAAAAAGGTCGATGAAAGACAGTCGAGAATAGTGGTACACAGTACAGTCTCCAAATACCTAAAAACGCAATGCTGCTTTTCTCTTTCCCGCAAGCTTGACCCAGCTAGCTTTATGCCCGTCCTTTCTGATACACTCCAAAAGCCAGCCCGGTATAATTGACACACGTGTGTGCGAAAAGGGAGAAACGATAACAAGGGAATACATAAAATCATATCAAACATTTCAATCATCGCAAACTCAGACATGTTCTGGGTTTGCTAAGGGTGCTTGTGTCGCGCAATATTTGGCGCGGTTCATATCCAGGTGAGTAGATATGAGGTTGTTTATATTTGGGGGAAGAGCATGTAGCTTCCTCTTCGTTTTCCACCGACAGTTGAGGCTCGGGCTCGTCCTTTGAATTCCCGGAGAGGTGCGACTGCCTCTGGTGCAGAGGTCTTTCTTCCGTGTACCAGTGACTTGCCCTCAGCAGGTGCATGAGGGAACACCTCTGCAACTGGGCTCAGGCTACTTAGCACATCGGTGTTGTCCTTCTTCTGCTCTGCGGAATTCGAAAGGACCAACTGAGTCTCTCCATTGCGGAGCTCTCTCTCGAGAACAAGTGACTTGTTGCGGCGGTGTTGCATCGAAGCAAGAGCAGGATGTGGACCTCCGATTTCTGGAGAAGGAGCAGAGTCAACAACCTCATCCGAGACCGTCAACACAGATATGCTTGTAGACAAATCATGATCAATTTGACGAAGTGTTGAAGGGACAAGGTCTGGGAGAGAGGAATTAGACCCTATGCTATGGTGGGCATGGGTCATGCTCGATGAGCGGCGAAGCAACATCATCGAATCCTGGCTTCCTCTCGATGTACCAGACGCACGTGTGCTTGATGAGCTGCGTGCAGAACGACGGGAGAAATCAGATGAGCGATATGAATAAGTGCTTGACTCGCCTTCGTCGATGGGAGAGATGGCATGGACATAAGAGTCTTGCATGAAGATAGCACCGTTCGACGAGTCGTTGCCGTAGTGCTCAGTGTAAAGGGCATCTTGCTCCATCTGTGACTGGAAATCAGCAGGAATGAGGAGCGTAGGTGAGAGGTGGAAGCCGTGAGACTCCTTGAACGACGAAGCATGCGAAGGAGATCGGATATGACTTGGTCGCAAGAAGTTTGCGGGTGTTCGGGGATCGGATGAAGGGGTAGAGTCATTGGAACTTGGCGATAGCTCAGGTGCATCGAAAGCTGACGACACCAAAAGTGAAGGTCGAAAGCGTCCGCGATAAGTACGCTCTTCTGTCTGAAGGCTCAATTGAAGCGGTTCTTCAACGACTGTTGCGACAGTCTCTGTAGGAGTGTCACCCTCCTCAGAGCAGTGGTCATAATCACAACTTTCTTCCCCATTCTCATAACACCAGTCAATATCGGACTCCCACGAATCATTAAATTGGAAGCCGGTCGGTGTTTGGACTTGCTTGGGGGCCGAGAATGCAGCTGCGGTCAGTGGTTGTCCCAATGTCGTGGACATGCGTGCCTCGGACCTATCAACTTGCGCCTGTGACTTGAGTCGAAGCGCTGGCACGGACTGAGACATTCTCAGCTCGGCGCTAGCGGTCGATAATCGCGACGACCTCTTCGACATAATGTCCTCTTCTTCCTCCTGGACGTCGGCCAGTTCATTACCAAAATTTCCAGATAATGATGCTGTCAACGGCCATGCTTCGTCCCCTGGTGTTGTCACCGCATGCGCGCCATCGTCTTCCTGCTCATCCGAAGTCGGTGGCGGCGAAGGAAGAATGAAAGGAGCTGGCTTGCGGAATCCGGCATTCGTGTGAGGTCTCGTAATCGTTGTGGTGGCGAGAGGATCGAATGTGTCGAATAGCACCGAAGCTGTGCGTGAGGATGTCCTCGCTGGCAGCGCAAGTGGACATGTTGGCGACAGTGGAGAGCGAGGCGGCCGAGGCGGTGCTATTCTCAGATTGTCATGTGATTTTGTGTACAGCATTGCTCGCTGGGGAGATGTTTGCGCTGGTTGAAGAGACTTGCGAAGTACGCGTCGTTGAGGACTTGTTTGAGGAGAAGTTGAAGGAGGAGCTTCTTCGCTTGGCAGAACGCTCAATGCTTCCGACGAGAAGTTCTCGAAATGCAAGTCCTCAGCTCTGATACCCTTCAACTCACCATGCGTTGGTGCTTGGGAGGCTCGAATGGCTGAGAATTCCGAGACGAGTTCGGTCCTGCTCGTTCGTCCAAGGTCAGGAAGATGATCTTGCCGCGTGTGAGTAACATGCTGGAAGTTGTATGGACCTGAGATGAGATGCCGACGTCGGGAATTGCTCTTCTTGCCATAGTAATGATCCTTTGCAGAACCCTCCTCAACTACCATCTCATCTAGACCGAGTGAAGATGCACTGCGTAGACCGAGATTGTGTGCGTCCCTTTTCGTCTTTCGTGAACTTCGGGAAAACAGCGATCCGAATATCTGAACACTCTCTGGTCTGTCATGGCGAAGCATACTGCTGGCGTTGGATCGACTAGATGATCGTCTAGACAAGCTTACATTATCCGTTGAGGCAATGGTCGATTCGCGAGAACGGGACGAAGAGGCACCAGATGAAAGTGTATTCGTCCTGGAATTGTTGCCGAACAATGAGCTCCGCTTCATCTGCTCGGTGTAGGCTCGTATCCGTTCGGGAGATGGCGGTCCATCGATTGCAGGCTCAAGAGAATCCGGAGACGAAGGAGTTTCTTTTAGAGGAGACGGGGGAGGAGTGTCTTTCTTAGATGACTTCTTCGGTGAGGTGACGGTGTAGACAGTGGGGTAAGGAGCCTTCCCACTTCCAAACGTGAACATGTTGTTAATCGGGTAGATTGCAGGAACGACAACTGGCGAAGTCAAATGCGAATAATTGGATCCAGGTGGAGAGGAATATTTAAAGGATTGATGATGGAACTGGGGGGACCCAACCAATATGCCGGAGCTAGTGTGTTGGATATTGCTGTCGCGTGTCGGCTCCAAGGCAGAGGTATGGACAGCCTAACAACTGTTTTCCCAGCACGCTGCTTGAGATATATCTTAGAAGTCTTGGTCGAGGTCGTTCCGCATTCGATTGTCGAGCCAGACGGCGGCACGGGTTGATAACCTTCTGCTCTTGTACAAGATGGCGTCCTGGCTGGGGTGTTCTTAGTATGCGGGCCCTATAACGATCGTGCTATAACATGGATGTGATCGAAGGTTGATGTTAAGGAAATTGATTCCCCGTGGTATACCCACAAGGATGATCGTGTCCGAATGGGGCAGGGAAGAAGAAGAAGCAAGAGATGCGATGTTCGTCTGGCACATCTCAAGCACAAGAAGTCTGATATAGGACAGGAGTGAGTAAGGAGTCAAAGTGTTCGTACCTGAGTAGGGAGAAATAGTTTCAATACAACATGCTATAAAGGACAATGCAGTGCGTAAACGAGACCAATGGGCGTAGGTCGAAAGGTTCTGGTGGGCTGAGATGCGAGAAAAGCTACTGTTGTGAGGGAGCTGCAGCAGTGAAGGGAGCTCTCCTTGACGATGCAGATTGGAGTAAGCCCTCTTTCATGCAAGGACGGAAGCAGGAACCTCTCGCGAACAGATCTGCTTCTCACTGACCGGCGACATGCAGAGGAGTCTGACGGTACCAGAAGTGACAAGAGTAACAAAACAATTCGTAAGATATGCTAGCAGGATGAATCTCCGAGCAAGATTGGGCGGCTGCAAGTGACCTGATATGAGGATATTTCCAATGTCACATTGACTTCTGGACGCCAGGAACAGTACAGACGACATTATTTCTGGAAGGATTGGCCTATGTGGCACTGATCCCAGCTCGCCCTGTGCGGGCCAGCACAAGCCAGGTCTTACCTGCCTTCTAGTTTCCTCTAACTGGCCCTGGTCCTTGAAGAAAACCAAGACCTGGGGGGACCTTCTGGGACCAGGTACTGCAGGGAAGGAACCTGGTGCTTCGGCCCTGAGGGCCAGAGGAAAAGACAGAGACAGGGAGGGGAACAGGGGAGCAAAGACCAGGGCAACGTCAACGCTGGGGCTGGCGAACCAAACCCATGTCTTTGAGAGCGGGATGTGCTTTTCTCGCCAGCGACTGGGGTCGGAGAAGTGAGGCAGGGCAGAAGAGTGGATTCGTAGAAGTAGATGTAAAGTGGACCTGACTTGGAGGGTCGTTTGGTGGAGTGAAAGAGGGAGGGGAGGGAACTTGAGCATAATTAATCGAGCAGCTCCAGGGGCACTAGCGAGCGATTGTGATTTGTTGTGAAACGAGACTACAGCTGCGGTGGTTGGCTGTGTGGGCACTAGGAGTGGAATAATATTGGAGCCCATGCAAGGTCCGACTTTACCCCTGAGGCCATATATCGCCAACGTTCTGGGTACTTGGGATGGATTTCGGACAAATTGGGAATCATCGTGGCATCCAGAAGAAACCGGTAGGGTAGAGGAATACAGGACATCTGCACTCTTGTTGCACAGAGAGCGGGGCGACTTCTTCCTCCCATCATCCCATGCCATGTCCATCACTCAAAGGATGAGGGGCGAAGAACGGTCTCGTCTTCTCCCCCCTTCGCTCATCCCCCATTTACCCATGCTCCTCTGCCTCCCCCATTTTGCACTTAAGACAACGCCAGCCGCCGCTGATTGTGAAATGTCTCACTCGGAGACTTTTGTTGCACTGACTTCCAGTTCACTTGACGTGCTGTATCTCTTGTCGATGGATAATGGCTGTAACGGCTATCCAGCCCGCCACGATAAAGATTTGCACTCCTGAGTCTTGAGTCTTGCGTGGCTATCATTCGGGATGATTGTACTGGAGATCCGTTCAGGCAGGAGGGAGACAGACAGAAACAGTGTGACCTCGGCGAGAAAGGTGAGAAGACAAGCAACGCAAGCACCCGTGAGGCGCTGCCGAAATTCGATGTGGCATCGCTTTGGTTGGAGAGAGAGTGCATTCCTTACCCTAGGGAGGTACCAAATCACGAAAACAGTCTTTGATAGAGCCTGAACTGCCTTGCTTGGTGGGAGCTGAATCACCTTTGCTTGCTCCTGACGAAGCAAAAATACCAAACGTCAACTCTCGCTGATTTTCACGTCTGACGGTCTCGCAACCGATCCCCTTCTCAGAACAAGTTGGTTTTATTAGCTTCGAGATCTTCTTGTCTCCCCCCCCCCTCCCTGTGCAGCAGCTTCACATCCAGCATCCGTATCAATGCCGGTGACTACAGAGAACTCCAACCTCCTGCAGAAAGCCCGCACTAGATACAGCTCCACCAGCGTTTTTAAGGCCTGTGGACTGCTCGCCTTGCGTGAGCGCATTGAAGCTATCCACACCCGGGTGATAGGGTCTCTCTAGCGGTGTGCCTGACAGCAGCAAGAAGCATGAGCGCAGCGTACACGGCCGCAAATCCTCAAGAGTATGCAAGCTAATACTGCAATGTACTCAACTGCCACAGCCCACATGCGCAGACTTGCCTACGCGGTCTCTCTCTTGGCCCGTCCAAAAAGTAGACTTCGAATGCATGTCTTATTCGAACCTGCGCCGTCTTCCCACGGCTTCGGTACCTGCTCGCGCTTAATGTAGACCCCTGGAGCAGACTGACCGGTGGTTGGTGCAATCTCACCACTATCACCACACCAGCTTGTTCGCTCGGTTTCGCAAGAACCGTTCTCCCGTCCTTGCCGTGTTCGAGAAAGCCGCATCCTCTAGCTGCAGAACTGCTTGAATAATGGCGGCCCGCAGCGAGAGGAGGGAGAGACTTTGCAAGATGTTCGGGACACGAAATGGCGAATGGCAGATGGGATCAAGCAGACACGAGAGCAAAATGATGATCTTAAGCACGCCTTTCTTGGCCTGCGTGAGCCAGCGTGCTCCTCACGATGTTGTCATCTCCCTCTGGACCCTTTTGGCGCCTTTGGGATTCGAATAACGTGTGAGAATGCGAGCTGTCATTATTTCAATCCTCATCCCTTCCCTTTTCCAAAACTGGGACACACGGGAAATCCCTGGGAGAATCCTCAATATTGTAACAGGCGTGGAACAGAATTCTGCGGTATCACTCGCCCTTTGCATCCCTCGACATCTAGGCTCCGTCGAACTTTGTTTGAAAGGACGACGAGCAATAATGTCCCATTTTGGATGAATACGTCTGGCTCTTGTGAGCTTCCGTTTCGAGGCCTCATCTTCCGAGTCTTGAGATTGGACAATTACGCAGCTTTGCAGAATATTTCCAAGCTACTTGACCAATACAGCAGCTGCAAAGCTGATCAAGATAACAGTGAGCTCACGATGCCCGACAAAAAGCTGTTGAACAGCCCGAACTGACCAATGAGACTTCTTCATCTGCAAGTAAAAGTTATTCCGTTGTCATCCCTTCTTGGTCTTTTTTTCTTGAGTTGCCATATGTGTCCTCGCTCTCTCGTCCGTACCCGTCAAGACGGACCAGCGGTTTCCATCTGCAGGTTGGCCGTATGCAGAAGTATGCAAGTATGCAGTAGCATTCGACGCCTCGTCAACCAGAGCAGCGATTTCTGTGGACGCGAGGAGAGCGAGCAAGGGACGGACTCCTCCGCGGCGCACAGAAGAATGGAGATCATCAATCATATCACAAATGAAGCTTGGATGCAGCTGTAGCACCGACTCCTGCAGCGAAGAAACACCGGGGGGAGAAGTGGAGGTGGCATGGCCTTGGGCTTTTGGAGTTTTCGCAGGGTATGCTGAGCGTGCTGCCCTAGCTCGCTCAGAAGCCTTCGCGGTTGTTTAAAGCCCGAATTGGCAAATCACAAGCCAGTGCCTAGAATGCCCCCTGCCTGTCACTTTAATAACGACGTCGACCCCTGGTCCAGGCCTTGGAAACCCATTGACATACGAAAACGAGGATGACAGATGTTTGGTCATGATAAATTACTTCCAGTACGTCCAGATTGTCACTATTGTACCATACCATCATAGATGGCTGAACTCTGGCCATGGCCACCGCGTTTATCAATCGCTCTTTGGCGCTGGGGGAAATGGTTGGCAGCCGCACGTCCATCTGGTGGCTGGAAGTGGATTTGCTTTCGGCGGATGGGGGATGAGGGAGATGGTCGTTGCTCTCCCTGCTCTCCAGTCTGTTCGTTTCCCGGCATCATGGGAAGCTCCACCCACACCTCGCCGTCGTCGAATCTCCCACAGCTTCCCCACTGAAGGAAGGCGAGCCCGGCTTCATTAAAGGCAGGCATGACCTGGTCTGGAAGGAGGTCTTTGAGGATGGTCCTCGGCCAAGCAATTAACGTTGAATGAGCAGCTTTCAGGGTCCATCGCGATAGTGATGTCTCAGATGGGTCTTTTGAGTTTGAGTCAGTTTCTACACGAAAGTGGGTGTGTTCCTGAGCAGCTTGGCCCGGGTACTGGTGTTAATAATGGATACTGTACGTACCAAAGACACCAAAGGTCTCTCCACCTCTGCAGCTCTGCCCCTAGGAAAGCTACACTCTCGCCAGCTTTCTCTTAGTAAACTGGTCAAGATCATCGTAATGCGTGAGGCTTTTAAAAGCAGGTGGAGATATGGAGGAGACCATGCAATTAGTAAGAGTAGATGAGCAGATATGAAAGTGGATTTGAGCTGCTGCACTGCAACTGGACTGGATAAATTGTTTGGAAAGCCCTGGAACCATTCTCGGTCGATGTCGATACGCTGGACCACTGGTACCGACAGAACTTCCCAGCACCTGCACGAAGCTCAAGATGGTTTGGCCTGCATGCCAGGTATGTCGTTGTACGTCAACGGCGACAACCATCAACGAGGTCTGGTATTGTACTGTGGTAATATAAATTTACCGTCATTAAGAAACGGTCTTATGACGTTGATCTTTCCATATTTGCATCCGAGATGAATTCTGGTCGCCGACTTTCCCCACTGGGGTCTGGAGTACCAGAAAAGTCGTTCCCTTTTACCAGCCGACTCAGCGTCCATCGTGCTATAGAGATCATCCCAATGCAGCAATAATGAAGCCGTAATATTGACACTTCGAGACTGGCGACGCGGCGCCACTGTTGCAAACATATTGCGTCAACCAAATCGATTCAGAACCACGAGGAAACCTCGCAAAATTCAACGCTCTTCGGCGTTCTCCTCCGACTTTGCCTTTCTACCCGGAAGGCCCCAATTCTAACTTGTGGCATCTGAAAAATAGCTTCCGGAAGCACCTGCCGCGAAATCACTGAAACGCACATTGCCTCACTAGACAGCGTGCCATCAGAATTGATTCACTCATCTCATAATAATTGTCACATAACAACACGACTAGCCTTCAATTCTATTCAACCATCGTCCACGTCGAAACAAAATGTCCACATCCATGCGAGGTCCAGCCATCTGGACTTCTTTCCAACCCCCAACATCTGAGCGCCGCACAGGCTCTTCGTGGCTTCTAATAATCCTCCGACGCAAAGAAAAACTACATCGATCAAGTTGACCTCTCAGACGTTTCTTTGCTTTTCATGACGCCAAAGATCCGACCGAACCCAGCCATTCGGCCCCTCCCCATCATTGCCTCCCCGCTCGGCCCAAATCGTCTGACCTCGAGATCTTATCGACCAGCCACCAACGGTCCCCCTTGGACTTGTCTCTCACTGAAGAAAATCCGACGATCTGATCTGATGAAAATCTCAAACCGGACGACAACTCAGATCATCCATCCAACCACCGCCCCAGCCCCAATACAGGAGCCTCGTCCACTTCCACTTCCGGTCTCAGAAAGCACCAAATACCGAGACCTGGCGTTATCACTAGGATATGATATATGATCCAGCCATTTCCAACCTATTCCTTTTGCTGAGGCTGGAACCTACTGGATTCAGGGGCAGCAGCAGTGCACCAGTGACCTTTTTCCTTTTGCATTGATCCAACAACACCAAACCCTCATCCCAACACCGCTCATCCGAAGATCACACCCACAGCCAAGCTCGAACTCTGTGAAAACAAACTTTCTGCCATCCGAATAAAAATAACCTTAACCGATGTATTATCGCGAGCCATGCCAACATCCGAAAGCACCGGCTTTGGGAGTTGTCGGTCGGTGTAGGGATCGGCTGGTCTGGGCATCAATGCATGAATCGTCCGCATTTAGTCAGCCCACTGGAAGAAGGAAAACAGCAAGTTGTTCTTTCCAGTTTTCACCAACACCAGAATGCCAAAAAAAAATTCACTTGTTCCATATTCCTGTCGTGCAACACACCTTTGATCATTCTGCAGATGCCATGCATGCACACATGCAGGAGAAATAATTGTCAAACGGCCCCAATTCAGCCAAATATATATCGCCCAGTACGCGAGGCCTTCTGCATTTTTGGTACCGAAGAGGTATCTCTAGAAATTCAAAAATGCTGGGAATAAGAAATATAGAATAAAGCAGCATGCTTGAAAGATACATGTGTAGATGGCAAAGACGACTACCCTACCTATGCTAGTCTTCTATGCCACAGCTCTTCTAACAGTAGCACCATCTTGTGTTCCTCCCCAACGTCTTGGAAGCTAGGGAATAAAAAGAATGCTCCGCACTTTCTCCCGTAGTCGTTCTCGTAGCATTGAACACTCCCGTTTCCTCTGGCTTCTTGGTCTTGAACTTCGCCTCACCATTGCTTAGCTTGCGAGAATTCTCGAGGACTAAGATCCAGTGCCGAAAATCCATATAGTGAATTCGAAAACACCTCGGCACTTGTGAATTGAGAACGAAGGAAGAGAAACCATGTCCCCATCTCATGCATTGAGAAAGTACCGAATAAACCTCGGCGATTCGGGGGTGACAGTTGATAATTGCCTGGGTGGCATCTAGAAACAACGAGACAAGAGCGAACACGAAGTGCACGAAGTGAAACTTTGAAAGTGCATTTCCACGAGAAGCTACTGCTAGGGGATCTTCAGAAATATATCCTCAACGATCGACGATTTGAGACCTTCCCCTCGGCAAGATACGTGTACTTTGCTAGCAAGAGAGCATCTTTGCCCGCGGGGGAATAATGGCAATGGTGAGACAGCGGAAAGAAGAGCGGGAATCGAGAGACACTCGTGTCTTTCGGGTCGCTCCGGTGACTAGAGTTCTTTTAGATCAACTATTTTGAGACTTCAAGTCTCCTGAAACACTCCAGACAACGAGTGTCAAGTACGAGTAGCTCTTACTTTGGTAGCTTGCGCTTGCAAGTGGCTCGCCGACGGCCATGTAAAACAGCCCGCAGGCACAACTCTATTCCCGCTGGATTTCTACCACGCGACACGTGAGGGCAGACGATGCTCGATTTGAGTGTCCGATCGAGACAACGCGTAAAGGCATTGGGGGAGTACGGCCAATCTGCGAGTCCTGAATTATACTGGGTAACGGACAGCAGAAGAAGAAGTTCAAAGGAAACCCGGTTTCTGGAAGTTGAGTAACGGTGAGCGTGACCCTCGAACTGCCAGCAAGTACTTCCAATCCTATCCTGAATCGGACTAGCGTAATGTTGCTCAAGTTGCTCCTACTTCTGTGGCCATGTAAACGAAAGTAAACAAACGTCTATTAATCCGTCACTACAGGGCAGTATTCTCCTTGCTCTCTCCATACACGTACTGACTTCCTTTACCTGTTGCTTTTGTAAGTTCCTGGTTTTCTTGAAGCCTCTAGCAGCAGCCCTGTTATGTCCCCGCAATTCAAGCTTCTCACTTGCAGCAAGAACAATTCGCAGCTCATTGAAGATAGAGCAAGTATATCGCATCTGATCAGTGCTCCAAGATTCGTCTCTACTTTCATTTGGGTTCATTTTCTTTCTATTGCCTTTGTCTCTCAGAATCGTTCAGCCTCAACCCAAGAAATCTTACATAGGTGCGACTAAACTCAATGGGGAAAGAAGTGGGGTGCGGTTTCCAACCTCATCGCCCGACTAGAGTATCGCAGATATACTGAATAGTAATTGCCTCCTCCATATGAACGTTTTCCTGCTCCCATTCTTATTCCGACGCTCATATTCTACTACGACTCCCGTCAAAATGGCAGCTACCAAGAAGGTCTCTGCAGCCGTTGCGAAAGCGAACGACTTCATCGATTTCGTGAATGCTTCACCTACTCGTACGTGTACCCCTCCTTCGAATCTCTGTTCTGAAGTCTGGCCGCATCTTTTTCTAATTCTTTAATAGCCTACCATGCGGTACACTCTGCAATCAAACGCCTGCATGCAGCGGGCTTCTCGGAGGTTAGAGAGCGGGATAGTTGGGCGTCGACTCTCCGCCCTGGCGGGAAATTCTACCTCACTCGAAACGGATCATCAATTGTCGCATTCTCGATCGGACACAAATGGAAGCCAGGCAATCCTATTGCCATGATTGGGGCACATACGGATTCGCCTTGTCTGCGGCTCAAGCCTGTGAGCAAGAAGACTGGTGCTGGATTCATGCAAGTCGGAGTCGAGACGTACGGAGGAGGAATTTGGCACACTTGGTTCGACAGAGATCTCAGTATTGCTGGGAGGGCGATGGTGAAAGATGGAAAAGGCAACTATGTGCAGAAGTTGGTCAAGGTTGAGCGGCCGATTCTGAGAATCCCAACTCTGGCGATCCACCTCGACCGTTCCGCAACTTTCGACCCGAATAAAGAGACGGAGTTGTTTCCTATCGCCGGTCTCGTTGCTGCAGAACTGAATCGTACGGGAAAGAAGGAGCAGAAAGAGGAGGATGAGGGAGAAGATGCTGCGGAATTCAAGCCTTTAAAATTGATGAGCGAAAGACATCACCCATATGTCCTAGAGATCATCGCAGAACATGCAGGCGTGGAAGTAGAAGATATCGTCGATTTCGAAATGGTTCTCTACGATACACAGAAAGCGTGTATTGGAGGAATCAACAACGAGCTGATTTTCTCTGCAAGACTGGACAACCTCGGCATGACTTACTGCGCCGTGCAAGGTCTAATCGAATCTCTTTCTTCACCTTCTGCGCTTGATGATGAGTCCTGCATTCGCTTAACGACATGTTTCGATCACGAAGAGATCGGTAGCACGTCTGCGCAAGGAGCCGCTTCCAATCTTCTGCCTGCTGTACTTCGGCGTCTCTCCGTCCTCCCAGGCAATCACGATTCCAAATCCGATAACTCCTACGAACATGTCCGGGAGCAGGAATTAGATCTAGCCACTGCTTACGAGCAAAGTCTCAGCGCATCGTTCCTCATCTCTGCGGATATGGCACATAGCGTAAATCCCAATTATGCTCACAAATACGAGTCCGATCACCGCCCAGAGATGAACAAGGGCACCGTAATCAAGATCAATGCAAACCAGCGATATGCCACCAATTCTCCAGGTATCGTCCTCTTACAAGAGGTCGCTCGCCGCGCCAAACCTTCTGCAGACTCGACTACGAGTTCTGGTGTTCCGCTGCAGCTGTTCGTTGTGAGAAACGATTCGAGCTGCGGGAGCACAATTGGTCCAATGCTTAGCGCTGCCACGGGTGTCCGTACATTGGATTTGGGTAATCCCCAACTGAGCATGCACAGTATTCGTGAGTGCGGCGGTGTCTACGATGTTGAGCATGGCGTGAGATTATTCGAAAGCTTCTTCGAGAATTTCGGAGAGTTGGAGGAGAAAATCTTGGTTGATTAGACAAAGACAAGTGGCTTGGAGTCTGGCAGATGGGATGGAGAGAGAATTCTCAGTGGGCCTCTAAACGCCCAGACGATCAGCAAGGTTTCCCTGCTCGTTGTACACAAATTTTGATTACAGCTTAATGTGCACTCAGAATCATGGCAGTGAGGGCATGGGGTGCTTGCTTGGTGACAATTGCAAGAATCATCACGTCTCAAAGGGAAGCAGCTATCACGAGCAAGTTTAATCTTGAGGTTGGGATTGATTGCATTTATTCGTTCCGACTCCTTTTCCGCCACCTCTTGATCGCTCCTGTGTCCTTCAAGCCCATCTCCACCAAACTTAGTCATACACGAACTCGTCGATGCCCATCTGAAACCTCTCTTCTGAATATAGATCTCCTTGATCACGTTGGCCACTCCTCCAAATCTTCTAAAGTGCTCGCACGGCGGAATATCATCGCCCCAGGAGCTTTCCATCGCCGCCCAATCGATGAAATCATTCACCTCATAACACCCAATTTTCTTCTTCAGCCTTCTAACCCACCAAACATGCAACCTATACATCTTGCACCAGTAGTCTTCGAAGTGTTCATCCAAGTACAACTCCACGATCCTCGTCCACGCCGTCATCAGTCGTCTGAAAAAATCCGGGTCTCTCTTCCCATCTTCGAGATAGCCCATTTCAATGAGACCACCCACATCCACGCCTCCGCCAAAAGTAAAGCAATACCCAGCAATCATCCCAAGTGTATTCCTGCTGTGTTCTCTCATCTGAGCTATGTCTCCTTCCTGAAGCACCCCGTTTTTCATGTAATGCTTCACGACTTGGTGTATATCCTCCATGATCGCAGCTAGTTCCTCCACGTCCTCCACCTTGAACCACTCTTCCTCATTGTCGGGATGGAGGTGTTGCACAGTCGAATATCGAGCTCCTCTGAGCTGAGGAACACCTTCTTCTCGTCTCGCCTCCAATCTGTACGTCCAATTACAGATTCGTCCCTCGAATCCTGGGCCGTTGTATGGTGTTATGAAGTCCAGATAGTCGGCTAATGGTGTGAGCCATTCGATAACGTAGTTGGCGTATTTCCAACCGGCTAGCTGCATTACTGTCTTGGTGCCTCGTCTGATGTAACTGGTGGATGAGACGATTGCGTCTAGAGAGACAAAGTCCTGGAACGCAGAGTTGTTCTTGGTATCGTCCTGTGTTGGGTTGGTGGCTCTTGTGGCGGTATCGTCTTCGAAGATGGCAAAGTCGCCCTTCTTGACAGTCTTCTTTCTGGTCGCCTTGATCTTAGGACGAGGTCCATGACTGATGGGGTCGATTTTGATGTTGCCAAGGTCGAATTTCTTTGCAATGGGCTTTCGGACGCGACGGAAACCGGTGAAGCGAAGAGACTTTATTTGCTCTCTGTTTGGTCCGAACCACGTATCGAGAAATTCGTCCATGCTGAACTGTTGTTCGACGGTGTTGGCTTTCGCTACGAGAGTCTCCTTGGTCGCTACCACTGTCTCTTTTGTCTCTCCGACGGGACGAATACATTGTCTTTTTGGACTTGGCTCTTCATTCTCGGACGCGAGACCTCTCTTGGTTGTTTTGCCGAAGTAGCTGATGGGATGAGACACCTTAACTGGCTTCGTTGTCGTTGTGGTCTGAGCTGTTTGTGTGGTACTTGGCCTCTTGGTTGCAGGGAGCTCTGCATCCTGGACCGAATTGATCTCTCGCTTGCTCATCTTGGCTGAGTTGTTGGATTTCGCTTATTGTGTGATGGTTTGAGTCTCTGGGCTTTCTCCCGAGATCGATGAGAGATTGTTGTTGATCCGTTGCTTGAAGTTCGGAATTGTTGTTTGAGTTGGACTTGAGAAAAATCCTTGACTAGAGACGCCAATATATAAGATAACTAGAAACTGTAGTGTCCTACTCCGTACTGTGTGTCGCTTAGTATTGTGGTTAGACTTTGATGGGAGGTGAATGGTATGAGGATGAGATGAAATCCAATTTAGCGAGATGAGTGTTTCTTTTTAAATACTTGTGAGTCCCTTTCAAGATTGCTTTCCAATGCAGAATAGGGGTCTGTTCGCTTAAAGCCTTCTGGCGGCAAACAAAGATAACTCCGGGATTCATCCTCCACGGCTGTTAAAGAGTTCTCATTTGACAGTTGCATCAAAACGGGTTTGATCGTAGACTATGATGCTTGTGGCATACGGAAGTAACGTTCTGGCAAGTTGATCGTGTTGTTAATCGTGTGCATAGCTTTCAAACACATCTTTCGCCGATATTAACAACAAAAACAGTATGACATGATGCTTGAGCCAATACACATGGCTCAGACCCTCAAGTTTTAAGATTTCATGTATCGCTTGAAAGGTCAAGAGAATGTTCTACTGGCAAACTCCGCCCGCATGGGGCTAATCGCTTGGATAGGCGCCATGAAATATTTGATTCATACATCAAGAGAACAATAAATGGCAAAATCCGTAGTTACGAGCGGATACTCACGTAGCGAGGTTTGTTTAAAAACTTGTCTCAATGTTACGATGATCCATGCCGCCAATGCCTTCAAATAATCAAGATCCTCTCACGTTGCACAACTCCTACAAATTCTTTTGGGGAGCCTCTCCCTTTCCGTCGCCATACTTTCTCACATGCTCCTTGCCGGCAATCTTGTCAGCCTCGAACGCCTCGACTTCTTTGCTGTCCATGTGCTTCGCCACCTGATCAGCCTGCCACTTCTTGAAAGTGAAGCCAAGTCCTTCGTGAGAGTAATCCTTGTCGTTCGCTTGATCTTTGTGGTACTTGACCCTGATAAAGTCACTGTGGACAGTTTCTGGGTCAAGTGAGAGAGTCACGAGAGCGTTGATAGTTGCAGTCTTAGGGATGATCTTGAACGTCCAGGACTAGGTGTTGTCAGAAAGTGGCGTTGGTTGCTTTGGGGAAGTGGTGGGATTTACCTGCTCGTTCTTGAACTGGATGACTTCGTCGTCACTGCGAACGATCTCATAGCCTTCATTCTTGGAAGCTTTGAAGAGCTTCGGAAGGGCAAACCATTGACCTGCCATCTTGTAGCTAGCCGATGTTTAGCTCTACTCTCAGTAGCGGGCAGGGAAGCTTACCGATCATTGGCGTACACAAACTGGTCATCGTACACACAGTCGGGAGTATATCTCTTGACTCTTTCGATTGTCGGCTCACAACTGTACAGAGCAATAATATCATCAATAAGCGCCTGTCTGGCTTTGTCCAATGGGAGGGACTTGGATGGCTGTGGCGAAGTCAGTGGCAGAACCCCAGATATGTGGCTAGCTTCATATATTTGGATTATCGGAATAAATGTCTCCTGGTGTCTCCTTTCCGATTACTCACATCTGGGTGCCAGTCCTCGGTTGCTGATGTTTGCCGAACCTCAAAGTTCTCTCCCGGGATAGAAGCCTGCGCCATTTTGCGTGATATGATTGTAGATGGTTTGTAGAAAATTGATCTTGGTGTATGCTTATTTGTCTTGGTGGTAAACATCGAGAAAATGGCTGCAATGAAAATGGTAGTCGTGGTGATATTTATGTGCTGCTGTGATAGTGATGCCTACCGCGTCTGTTACGCGAACGAAGTGATGATGTCAAATGCAACATGTCATCGACTTTGTTTCTTCGGGGTGCGGGACGCATTCAACGCCGTAACGAATGAGCCTGCATTCCCAAGACTCTAAACTATCGCATTCGGAGATTTTGTTCCGGAAATATGCGCCTTTATTGATATTGTGGTCTGCGCATGAGTGGCGTAGACAGGTGTCGTTGTCATGAGGTCGAGGCGAAGCGAGGATCGACGACGTGCGGCGTGTCGTAAAAGTGCCTCAATAAAGTCTTGTGAGTCTTACTCTGTTGTATACAATTCCACTTATTACTTGTTTTTGTGTCAAAAATTACAACACATCTTCTATTTGCTCTTCTCTTCGTCAGTTAACACAGGATGGATATCAACCACCCACATTCTCTGCCACCAGCCACTTCCCTAATTATTGAAACTGTGACAAGGTGCACAGTCTCACGAAGGCCCATAAACCTATCGCCTTGCAGATATCGGTCTTTCCTTCCTACTGGATATTGTAGCCACTTATTATCCGAAACAGGGAGGGCTCGCAACGACTCCTCCACCCCGTGAGTTGAACAAAGACAGACAGGATTGAACCCGTCATCGAATCCGATCTTGAATACAGTATATAGACGTTGGTCCTCTGATTCGTACCAAATCCTGCCTGCTGTACCACATTCTCCCGTTTCAAGTTTGAGAAAACGCTCCCTATCATCCCACCTATATCTCGATAGAATTTCCTTTCTGTAAATAGGTTGATTGCAGTCCGTTGTAGCAAACCTGGAACCTTTTGCAAACATGATCATTGAAGGAAGAGTTCGTATCCAGAAGCCATAGAGTCGCTCTGGTTGAGGAGGAACGGTCCAAACTTGTTGACGAACGTATATCTGCCGAAGATGAACTAGCGGAAGGCTCCTCACCTCAAATGTCTTGAAGTCTGTTCCATCCAAAGATATTCTAGCAGCTTGATCCTTCTCTGGTAGTAATCTGAGGTATACACCGATCCGACTGTCATATTTGTCCTCTCTTTCACAATCGAGTGCTACAAAATATGTCTCCATAGCCCAAGGCACGAAAGCCAATGTGATGGACAGCCCAAAGTTTGTGACAGAGTATGGAACATGGCTGAGTCTATTGATTGAAGGGACGACATCGTGCGAATGTCGAAAGTTGGCAGGAGATTTTGGCAGGAGACCTTTATCACCCTCTCCCTCAACGCTCCATGCAAATAGAGAGTGATCGTTCGAGTGCTTCATGATTTCTTCCTGCAATCTAATGAAAGCTCGCTCCCTTCGCCGTATAACATCGGCATATTGCCAAAAATACCAAGGAGACTGTATGCAACATCTTCAAGCCTCGTTGTAGTCCTCTTTGATGCCCATGACGTTCTTTGGGCAATACTGAACGAGTCCGGGTTTGCTCCGACGAGCATCTTACTGTGTTTACCTGTAATCGTTGTGGTCAGGTCAACCAGGTCATGATTCGATCCGAGAAAGCTCCAGGTCGAGTTGTAAAATTCTAAAGTCGGTGGTGCAATGAGCTCTTGCAGTGTCCATCCTCGGGTCCACCACGAGCTGCAGCTGAATTGCAAACCAGGCTCCTCTGTATTCTGGGTACCGACCTCGGACTCATCGACATCGAAAAGATACACAAAACATACTTCTGCATCTTGATACCATTGATACATGGAATTTATGGCTTCAGTCAGCTCTGCGCTGCTGCTTTTGTCGATGCAACAAGTATCAATCCAGACATATTTCAACCCTTGCTTCACGGCCTCGCGACAGCACATATCAATCTTGCTGTGTCCAGCTCTGTCGGATGCTTTACCCTTGATCGCATCTTGAAAGGAAACCTCGTCATCTTGCCACCGATGGGAAAGGATCGCGTATGCTGGACGGTCTCCGATGATTTCTTCCAGCTCCAAAGTGGTGGTGTTAAGGAGGCGCATTCCGAAAGTGATTATTGTAGATGTAATGAGTAATCTCTATTCTGCATTCAATTCAAGCCAATTGAAAATTTATGAAGACTTTCGATCTTGAATCCGATCAGGCCGGATGAAGTTGCAGTCAACAGTGGAGGAGCCAACATGGCCCCACTTTTAGGACAGGTGAGTACTGAATGGCAACTGAACTTAACCACACAAGAAGCTGCAATTACAATCAGCATACGAGCCATGCTGTTTGAGTATGTTACAGCAAAAGGGGTATCCAAATACTGCCTCGCATAGACCTAAGGTGACCAACAGAACTTGAAAACCTCGACGAGGCAAACTTGGGTACAAAGGAATTGCGAATCGATCTTTAAACGTCTCTTCAACGTTGAGTAACGCAAGCAAGCATGTCAGTTCGTGATACTGATGAGACAATAAGATCAACCATCGTCGCCGAATGGCTCTTATCCATGTGACGTCTCACAGTCAACCATTTCTATAGCTTCTCGAAAGCTCGACGAATTGTTGAAGGGATGGCGTTATGCGTAGCTGAATATCTTTACGTTTCGCTGAGCGTGGAGTATGTCGAAAGATATGTTCAAGTAGTTAGAATGATATGCTCTGTAGCAGCCCGGACAATACACTCTCCTTGCACTTGCAAAATACGCCTAGGTCAAAGACAGAATGATAGACACATGCAATTATATACGAAATGGCTGCATACCTAGAGGGAGAAGCAAAATGAAGAGGAAGATAAGGACCTTCGTGAATGCCCGCTTCGACTTGAATGTCTGTGTCCTGGAGAGAGCACAACCGAGAACAGATATTGAAGGAGATGCTAAGGCCAGGACAAATTTTGGTCACATGATGGCAGGTCATCCAAAATCCCCGCTCTCTCGCAGCTCGTACATGTTCTAAGAGGTTTGTTTATACCCCGCCAAACATATCAAACCATGATGTGATCGTCTTGCCATGTATCTATCTTCTGAGATGGAGTTCGGCACCTACTGTCACGATTCTGGCGATTCTCGTTGAGAAGACATGAGACGACGTGGCCTCAGCAAGCGTCTCGTTGGTGATTGAGATCTTTTGAGAATTTCCACGACAGCCGTCAACAAGAACTCCTTTCAACTAAAGACTACTCTGCTTCGTGCTTCATTCCGTGGCCTCGTTGCATAGCACTCGAGTGTTTTTGCCTAGTGCCCGTTACCCTACTGGAGCGCAAGTACTTTTGGCCATTCCGGAGGGGTGGCCAAGAAATGTGGGGGATGGCAGTTGCCAGTTCCTTGCCTTGCGACGACACGATCCAGTATCAGGCAGTGCCGAGCCTTACTATTCAGCGGAATATTATCTGTCATTGTTGACAAGAGCGTGTCAGGTGGCCAAGGCGCCGGCCTGTGATCGACTTCTGTCGGATAATCACCTTCTTTCTCTCTAAGTTCTGAGCCGACGTTGAGCATGTATGTTGGATCTCCAAGCCTCCGTCCAAGAAAACGATAGCTATGGCACAGTGTCTTAGCATTCACTATCATGGAAAGTCACCTTCCCTCTATGCTCAGGTTTGCCACCCCCATCGGAGCTCTTTAAGTCATGACCGTACCTTTACAGTATTGGCATCTTCTCTCCTCACGATTTCATTTCTTTGCGGGGTAGTATTGTGGGGTAGCTGAACGTAACATCCCGTTCAGAAGTCTGTTGAGAGTCATCTATAAAGTCAGGCCAGGCACTGCAAACATAGACATCAAAATCAAAATCAACCTCATCACTTTTCTTCAAAGCAGAAAGGCGCTCGAAAATCAAGATGAAGTTCCTTCTTACCTCAATTTTGGCGTATTCTGTGGCTGCTTCGCCTCTTGACCTCGAGAATCGACAGACTGGACGGACAGCTGTTGTTGATCTGGCTGGACGACAAGGTTCTCCTCAACAACTTGCCAGCGGCATCATTTATGGGACACCCGACACGCTCAATCAGATCCCAGATAACTTTTATACTGGTCCGAAATTGAAATACTTCCGCGCAGGTGGTGCCCAGCTCTTCAACGTTGGTCAACGTGGCTGGCATTGGGGAGAATACGGACCACGGTTTCAATCGACCTTGAGTAATTACCAAACTGCCCGAAAATACGGAGGAGAATTTCAGCTTCTTGTACACGATATTTGGGGAACTGATACAACCAACATTTCAACGGCCTGGCCGGGTGATAATGGCAACTGGGCTAGCTACGATGCCTTCCTGAACAGGCTCATCGCCGATATTAAAGCGAACAACATGCTTCCCGGACTCAAAATTGATATCTGGAACGAAGCTGACAACACTATCTTCTGGAAGAGACCATTGTCCCAATACCTTGAGACCTGGAAAAGGACATACCAGAGATTTAGGTGAGTCCCCTTCGCATCTGGAATCTGTTCTAAGCCTACAAACTCATACATTTTTAGAGCCGACGGGGTCACGCGAGCCATCCCTCTCATCGGCCCGTCCCATGCAGCCGAGCCAACCGACAACAATCCCTGGTGGACTGAATTCATGCAGGTCAGTTCGCTGCTTCTTTTGTACTGCTTAGCCTTTCAAGAAGATGTAATTTATGTTCGATTTGCTAACACAATCTCAGTACATTGTGGCTCAAAATGTAATCCCGGATCAATATACTTGGCACATCCTTGCGGCCGCTACCAACCCTGTCTCTGACCTTCAGGTCAATGTTGTTACAATGAACTCATTCTTCGCCCGTTATGGTGCTCCAAGACGATCATACTGTATCAATGAGTATATCAATGCCGGCGAAGATCGAGTTAATTCCGCCAACGTGTGGCACATGGTTCGTTCCTTCTCTCTCCTCTTCGATGTCAGCTATTGACGTTGTTCCATCAGGCACGACTCGAACGCTACAATGCAACTGGACTACGAGCAAACTGGCTGAGCCAAGGAGAGCTCCATGATTTCCTCGCTGAACTTGTTTATCGACCGAATGCACAATCCCCTTATCAGCCCAATGGTCAATGGCAAATGTACAACTACTATGCACAAAGTATGACTGGGACAAAGTTAGCGACAACAGGCTCAGGTGATCGTGCCTTTGATGTCTTTGCTACCATAGGTTCCGACAGAAAAGTCCGAATCCTCACAGGTGTCCGCGCTCAGACGGGAAGTTGGGAAATCGAGGTTCGAAATCTGGGAGCACTTGGCCTACCAGCAGCTGGGTCTATCACCATTCAAACACTGGGTTTCGACGATCCTGGTCTGCGCAGTGTCGTCACAGGCCCCAGCAACCGTGGACTCTACACTCATACCTACTCTGGAGGTGTACTCCGGTTTCCGGTGTACCAAACACAAGCGGATGCTAAGACCGCTTGGGCTTTTGAGTTCAACATTTAAAGTTACTATCATACTCCGAGATCGAGAATGAGAGCATTGAGCGTATCGCTATGGAAGTCTCAGGAGAATCGTGGGATGATCCCACATTGGTGAATGTATGTGGTCATTTATGTCTTCGGCCATGAATGAGAAGGGAAAGAACTTTCCCTTTGGACTTAAATCAAATCCACGCTCAACCACCGATTGACGAGCTATTTACTGTTCTAAAGTGCCTGTAAGACTCGGTCAACCTACTCACTCACTAGGGAACGGCGATGTAGACATACGGAAGTCTTCTTTGCCTGCATTAGAAGAAGATGAAAGTTCCGGGCGAAAGAAATTTTACGGAAGTCGCAAAGTCTCGCCGTTTGAGGAACTAGTGAAGGCTTAAATAATGAATACTTAGGTTCATCACCGAGATTAAAATTGAGAGAGCTCTTGCCTGTAAGATTCAGGGGGGTTCATGGTCACATGATTTCCTTCTTTGCCCAACCCTGAGTCAAGATTGAAACGTTGGCCCTTCCCTTGAGGGGTCAAATAGTTGCCATTGGATCATTATCTTCTACGAGGAAAGGACTCTCGGCAAAGGCTACTCTTCTAGCAAAAGTCACATTCGTAGGGGCTGGTCAGCAGACCTCGCTAAAAACAATTCAAGGTTTGTGTTAATTCGCAAAACTCTCTCTCGACTTCCTGCTCACTAACATTAGCATCTCTCAGGCAAATGTCTCCGCCGTCTCTCCGATATTCTACCCCGGCTGTACTCTCAGAACGGTGATGTGACACTGCCCGGTGTTGCTCATTGCGAGTTGCGGCCGCAATTGGGAGGCCCTCGACTTTGTTTTCTGCGCGTTTCTATCTCGACTGCGACGAGATTTAGAAATGAGTACGGACCCACCGAGTAGGCAGACTTCCCATCTCTCTATTCTGCCCTACTTGTCTACCCTGGAAGCACATCTCCGAAGTTGAGAGATGCTGCTGCTTTTGCTCTCGGATGCTGGGTGAGCATGCGTGCGAAGGTCTCTTCACGGGTCTCATACATCATTCGTCTCAGAACTTCTGCAGAATGGCAGCGCCTACCATCTGGGGAGCTTAAGAGGGAAATTTCACTGCAAATGAAGCTTGAAAGTCTCAATTGCTAGCTGCACTTCCTGGTAGCCGCTCTATTCCCGTATTCCTTGGCCGGTGGTCGTGTATCTGGTGTGGCAGTCGAGGAAGCCCGCCCCGAGTCCGACGCGGTCAGGCGGTTGAGCAACATTTCCTCCAATCTGCTGTGCTCGCTGCCTTCCTTCGTTTTCTGTTGGCTCTTTCGTTTGCTGTCGTATCCATGTCCTATAAAAGATGAAAAGAAGACGATTGGTGGGAGCTGCGGCAGGACTGTCGTATCTAGTCGGGACTGAGGTGGAGGGTGTGAAAGAGGTATCATTCGTCAGGACTTGCAGAACTAAGAGCTACAAACATTGGTTCTAGTCGAGTACAGCGACCCCTAGAAGGACTCAAGGATGGATGTGATAGGGAGATCCGCAAGCTCCTTTAGGAAGTACTTCGGTGTGGGCTTTGGGCCCATGTGGAGGTAGGAGTGGCCACTGGGGCAGCGAAGCAAGTCAGCCTTCTAAGCCTCGTTCAAAGATCTAGATAAAAAAGACTTCCAGAAGAAAGCTCTCATTGTCTTCGTACCCTCCATTTATTTATACTTCTCTTTCCAATTCCTACATTTCATCATGTCACTCTGGAACGCCCGTGCTGTCCTGGATGTCTACCCCGAAGAGCCTGACTTCACTTGTATTGGAACCACTCAGAAAGGCTTGCGATGCAGAAATTCTTTCATTAAGCGCCAACACTTGTTACAGGCTGGCCATGTTCTTGATTCACTCTCCCAGATCTCGTTGGTGCGGCATGTAGCAGACGAAGCTCGGCTACTAGCAGTCCTAAGCACCATTTCATGGCTAACCCTCTGCCCTCGCTGGCATCAGAAGCCAGGTCGGCATGGACAAACTGACGCTGTGGCACATAAATGGTTGCACATACTTCGATCGGAAGCGGAATCTCATCAAGGACCACTTCAACAAATCAGAAGTGTTCCAACATCGTCTAATTCAACACGGTATCTTCCATCGCCTCCACCAACTCCATCAGCCCAGTCCTCACGATCGCGGATGAGACGCTCAGCGGCTCCTTCACGTGAAACAAACCATTCTTCTGGATCTTCGCATCCATCATCTGTTACAACGATGACATCTTGGAGCTGGCTGCCGTCTAGAAGAAGCTCAACACAACTAACTGGCCCAGAGCAGTCTTCGCCGACTCAGTCGATCACAGGCTCCTCGCTCTCATCAACATCAACATCACCATCATCGATATCTTCTCGGCGCACACACGCATCCACTCGATCGACTCGTGGACATGGACCAGTCGTTGGAATTGCTCTATCAGGATCTGTTCAAGCTGCAACGGACGTAAATCTGAACGTCACTATAAACAATGCACATATCAATCAAAGTCATCCACAACCCCGCGGAACTTTACATGATAGTGGCACCGATCCAGCACCGCCGTCACGAAATGGTCAAATCGGCACACCGCCTCTTTTACCACCAGCTTCAACGACTCACCCTCCATCTTCAGTTAGCTCTGGTGAGTCAACACTCGTTGATAATTCACCTATCACACGCAACGGCGTACAACTTCTCTTGAATCGTATCGAATTTTTGGAAACTCGGCTACTGCAAGCCAACAACGCATCATCATCACGATCGTCGAGGTCTTTCGATATATCTTCTCGACCCATGCGACATACTCCTAGCTCACCAGCATTGAGCACCGCCTCAGATGTATCTATACCGCAGCCGAGGAGCCCAAATTGGTTGTTCCTATCTTCTACCCAGCTTCCTCTTTCAGTTCCAACTGGTCCACTGTCAATCTCATCCGACTCTTCCACATCATCAGCCATCATGACGCCGCCTTCTACTCAGACTTCATCAGACTCGGCTACCTCATCAACGATCATGACTCCATCATCTTCTGGGACGTCAACACCCACACTTCGTTCTCCCTCATCGTCATTCCCACCTGCATTACCAACACCATCAAGCTGGTCCATCCTCACTCGCCCCGGCGAAACAAGCATTCGCCCTCACCCACGCCCCAGTACCAACACATCCTGCCACATATGCCGTCAACCCCTCACCACCATCACCACCACGACAGCTCACTGCCGCAGCCCCAACGGCTGTAGTCAAGTATACTGCACTCTATGCATCGGCGAATGGATATCCAGCCAGCTCGACTATACCAGAGAACCTTCATGTCCAGCATGGTACGTACGTCCTCCTCTAGATCCTAGCATTTTCTGTATTGGAACTGATGTCGTGGCAGTCATGCACCGTGGGTTTTCTAATAGCGATTGAGATGCTGGAGAATTTGTTTTGGAGGTGTGAGGGCGTGGAGGATTTGGTGGTTGGGTTGAGGAGGTTTGTGAGGGGGTTGGGATTGTTTGATTTGGGGGTTTTTTGTTTGGGATACTGCTTGTGGGATTTGATTTTGGACTTTTGGGAGAGAAGACAGCGAGGAAGGGTAATTAGTGATGACGCAAATCATGAGTGTTGTGTATATCTTGAGTTGAATCATACTTCCATGACTATTTTTGTATCAAATCTGAGGACCCTCATTGCATGCCTCTCCGCGACTCATGTTGACTACTTTGAAGGGAAATATGGGGTTCTTCTATTCGGGCATGTTGCGAAAGCAAAAGGGGCAGGTGGCTGCTCTCGAGAACGTCGATATTGCCAATGTCTGATTGCTTGTCTGGAGAGGAAATTGTAGGCTTTGTAGCGTGATCAGATTCGACTAACTACATAGTCTACACTGAACAGTGAACTTCTCCTAGGAGAATATTCATAACAATGGGAAGGCAGGAAGGGAACAGTGGTGTCATGACTGGTAGGATACTGATACATTCAGCGAGCGAATTCCTAAGTGTAATGTTGTTATGCTTGTACGTTCATCTAGAGCGGAGTCTTGGATGTCGATCTTGACATTGGAAATAGAATGGGAGAATCTACCAAGATTTCAACCTGAATGCTCGCTGAAAGCATAAAATAAGTGACACATAGCTGGCAAAACGCAGTCTTGAATAAGCACTCCCCAGTGTCGCTGGATCATATGATACAAGTCACAATATTTAACACGACACCACCCTTTCATTCCTCCATCTCGTCAGAGTCATCACTCAACTCCTTCCCAATACCCCTTGATATCATATCCGCTATCGCCATATTCGTAATCATCGGATTAACCCCACTCGCGCTGGGAAACACACTCGCATCCGCAACATACAGCCCTTCCGTTCCCCATACTCTTCCCTCGGGATCAACGACGCCATCTCTCGGATTGACACTCATACGATTCGTGCCCATCTGATGTGCGGATGCAAATCCTGCCATAGGAGGTTTATTGCCTATCCTCTGGATTTCCGCCACCCAAGCCGTAAAGTCCGGGTCCGTGATCCCAGCATTCGAGGACTCAGACGATGATTCCGATCTAATAAATGGCTTCACCCCCGAATTCACCAAATGGATCTCCTCCGCGCCCTCCACATACGCAATCTTCACCAGCGCCACAACGCCCTCCATGATATTCGCGCGGTCGAACTCACTTGGCGTATACTGGATGCGTGGGGTCCCGCTCACGGGATCTTTGTATACGCGTCCTGAGTCCCGATCGCGGGCGATGGAGATGTAGCCATTGGTGTGCCGGAATTTGAGGGCGTGGGATTTGTATTGGGGGCCGGAGGTCCAGTTGTGGAGGACGAGGGAGAGGGAGGGGAGCATGATTGTAGCTTCGAGTTTGGAGCCGTGGCCGTGGCCGTCAAGGTTTTCGAAGGTGGTGCACACGCTGGTTAGGATGCCGCCTGAGGTCGGGGTGTTATTATTTGGATTCAGTGAGTGGAGGGAGTGGGGGGGGGAGAACATACCTTCCCATGGTCGGACGTCTTCTTTGAAGACCATGGTGACCGTGTTGACTGGATGGAGGTAGAGGTTTTGTCCGATTTGGGGATTCTGGAGGGTTTAGACGTGCTCTTTTTGAATTGGAGATAAATTACTGACCTTCAGACCACTATTGAGAAGGATGATAGGACTCCATAGACTGCCGCATGAGATGATGACCTTCTTCGCTCTGACGATAACTTCTCGTACTGTTCGTCCGGAAAGTGGACCTTCCACACCATCATTCGCGCTCCGTGACACCCACTTCCCTTTCACTCCCACGGCTTTCTTGACGCCTGAAGACTCGTCAAATATGACATGGTCCACCGTAAAGCCTTCCATAAATTCAGCTCCGGCTTTTGTAGCATCTGGCAACCAAGACACAACTGGACCTTGCTTCTGGCCTGAGCCACATCCCATGGTACAATGCCCACAGTAATGCTCTGTACCGCCAGTATTTTGCGGTACAGCTTTAGCATGATACCCAAGCTTCCTAGACCCTTCGAGGAGCACACGATTCCCATGATTATGACGAACATGCTCCGCCGAAGCACCCATACGATCACACACTCTATCAAGACATTCCTGAAATTCCGCAGTCTCGAAGAACGTAAGACCCATATCCTGAGCCCATTCCTTCCGGACGAAGCTTTGCGTCTGAAGACTTGCGGACCAGTTGACGGTGCCTCCGCCTCCCCAGCTGCTTCCAGCTACGATGACTATTGATCCATCATCGCTGTATACAGCACCTCCGTTCTCGTATAGGTGGACACCGCCTGCCTCCTCGGTCATGGGAAGCTGCGATGCAGGAAAGTGATATGCTTTATCAGCAACCAGTACACGATGACCAGCCTCAGCAAGGTTCTTAGCACAGACCGCTCCACCACAGCCAGAGCCGACAATTACGACATCCGTTTCGATCGTTTCTGGTTCTTCCCCCGGTGAAAATTGCAGAAAATCGTACTCGTGACTTGACTTGGGCTTGACATGGTGCGGGAGAGGCGTGTACCCTGTGACTTTTGGGAAGGTAGGACTGGTCTTGAGCCAGACATGTTTGCCTAATGCGGTCATTTGTTTGTAGACGAGGTTTAGTGGTGGGAGATAGGAGAGCCGCCATCGCTCGAGGATTTCTTCTCGGATGAGGATGGGCTGCTCGTGGAAGAGGGTTGTGTAGCCGGTGAGGATGCGGGATCCTACCCGGTTGCTGTATGAAGGTTAGCTCTGGTATTTGGCTTCTCTGACTGTATGTTTGAGAGATGGGGAGGATATACTTGAGAGATGAGAGGATGAAACCTAGTCCTTTCCTCGAGTCTTCCGGTGTGTAATGGGCCAGCATTCGTTTGAGAAGTTCGTGAAATGCGGGAATGTCCGAGGCGCGCTCATTGAAGTAGTCATTTAGATCTTTTTCATTTGGTGGGTCAACAACAAGTTGGTCAACAGTCGCTTGGTATTCGGTCTCGGAAATTGGTCTTTGGTTAGAGTTGCTAGTTTTCTTCTCTCTGCTGATCGAAGGTATGACCGTATCCATTATAGCTAGCAGTGTATTCCAATTAGCTTCTGTGAAAGGACTTTCTTCTGGTCCATCTGGAAGAAGTGTTGGGAGATGTCCAACGACTTCGTTTACTTTGGACGTCATATTGGTCTTTTTCGGCATGATTGCTGAGGCACAGCCCCCCTGAGCTCTGGAGTTCCACAAGATAACGTGGGGTAATGAGCATCTAATGTGAGGGTAAGGATAGATACATCCAGAGTTCCACGAGTAGGTTATTCTGACGTGAGATACCCGGCATAAGGGTTTGAAAATCCATCAGGAATTGAAGAAGAACATGACATCTTGACCATGTTTTCTTCTTTTGACGTTGAACAGGTGGAGACCGAGGTCCACATGTTCTTGGAGCTCTTGCGACCCAGCGAATGAAAATGAAGAGTGGCTGGCAATAGTCACTGCGGGGACAAGCGAGAAGCTTGGCGGGGTTGAACCCGGGATGCAGATTCGAAGACAACGATGCATAGGCTTTCACATCTCTACCAAGTGAAGGCTCAACCTTCCTTTGGGAGAACCCAAGAGTGAATCAAGTCAGTAAGACCACCAAGCTTTGGCAAAGTAATACGATTGTGACTTTGCGCTTGAGAAGAAGATTGGCCAATTAGGTGCTCGTCTGAAGGTTAGAGTAACAAGACTAGTCGCTTCGACCCGTCCCAGGACAGTATCGCATTCCAGGTGACCTTGAAAGCTTGAAGGACAAACGATATTCCGATACAGTTCTATTTTCAGTCGAGAACGAAAGCATATATTGATGCCAAAAACTCGACCTCCTCCCACCTTGATATTGATTCATCAACGCGGATGGTAATGTGATAATGTCACTGGACGGTCTCCACCAATTGAAGTTATTTGAAGGTTCTGAGCTGGTCCCATTTTTTCGCTGCCAGAGTGCTGCAGCTCCTCTTCTCAAGGACACTGGGCTGAGAACTAGCAAGTGCCTCTAGGTAGTGTTCACAAGCTGAAAAGATATTTGATCCTCCCAGACCCAGGTATGCCAGAGTTCGCCGGCCGTAGAAACTGGACCGGGTTATGACAGACAGTTGAAAAGATCTTCGTCGATTTTGGGGAGGAGAATCGCGTTCGGTTTCGCCACTCCTTCGCTCCAGCCTTCTTTTTTCTGCACATAGATCAAGTACCTCCGTTTGGTGAGAGGTACTTCGGCGTTCTCAAGCCATCTTATATCAGATTGGACGAAACTGGGATCCAGATTTGGACTTTACCCATATTGAGGCCTTCAGCTCCAGCCAGTTGAATCTCGACCTTATTTTGATGTCGACCATTCTCGCTTCTTCATTCCACGATAGGCAAGTCAAACAAGGTGTACAGAATAATCGCCTTCGACGGGCATGCTACGATCTTCGACGTCTATTCCCGTCACTTTAAGATCTTCACAGCTGCTTGCAGTGCTCTCGAGGGAATATGATCGAAGGACTAATGAAGGCTCCACCATTTATCCTCGACGGTCCGATCAACCACCTCATTATCATTTCGACGAAGGATTGCCGGCGCCGTACCTCGTACATCCTTTCCTCACCTATTAGAGCGTTCCGGGTCAGTTACAAAGATACTCCCATACCACCAAGTTCGCTTGTACTACCATCCACAATAACACTAGGGCGTCATTTCATGGAATATTCGATTGCTTGGACTCGTCAGTTCTTACCACGGCTCGACGCCTTCTCTCGCGTCCGAGATTGCCGGTATATCATCTTTCACAGCATGATCCAGTCAAGTTTCTTCGAAGTCGTTGGGCTGCCACACCCTCGGCCTTTAACCGGACTCCTAATATCTCGATCAACTCAAACCCCCAAGCTTCCCCACAACTCACGGTACAGTCCCCCCAGAATACCGAAAGATGTGCCTCCGTCGCAGGTGTGATAAATTAATGAAGGGATGGAAGCGGCCTCCATTTGGACGACGGAGACGGAGGTACATGAACGACAGCGCAGCCAGCGCAGCCCCTCAGCCACAGAGCGGCTTCAATGCGCCCCCTCCATAGCCGAGGGAGTTCGCCCAATATTGAATTGAGTTTAGCTGCATGGATTCGCGGCCGAATAGCGGGTTTGTTCGCGTGCCGTTAATAAAAAAAGGTAGCGACCCTATGACGGCGTTTATGATGACCTTTCTCCCAAACGGGGCATCTTTCGCAGTTCACCGCCAATGACAGACCCGCGGACACGAGTCAGATTTGCTCTGTCAGGATGGTTTCGAGAGATGTTAAAAGTGCAACTCGGAGACTAACGAGGAGGTTCCTGGGAAGTGAGGCTCTCTCCCTTTTCTGCTTGTATGGGCCATCATCGAAGTGGCAGCGATCGTTTTGATGAGCATCCACGGTTTCCCTTTGCTGCAAACATGGTTGATGGATGATGCAGCGAATCGGTAAGATTAGATGCAGCAATCGGAGAAGAAGGTCGACGTCGTTCTCGTCGCAAGTCGCCTCTTTTTTCCAGCGTCTCGTCCACTGGCTGTGCTGCTTGGCGGGACAGGACGCTGCAGAGCTCCACCAGTGTGCAGCAGTCAAGGTTCCATTGTTGCCCCTCGCTCGCTCGCTCACTCGGCCGGGATGGCACCGGCAGGACAGGGGACAGGCAAGACAGGCAAGATGTCACTGCTTTTTGCTTCTGGCCACTCATCTCTCAGCGATAAGAACGGCCAGGCCAGCCAGTGAGAAGCCTCGTAGCCTCTGGTAGCCTCTGTTGGACCCTTGGCCGAGGTTTCTAGCGTGCTGCACACGCGACAGCATTTTGTTAGTGGGTCGCAGACTGGCAGACTTGCGGACGATCAAAAAGTAATCGAGATTATCGATAGCGCTGGCCCCTGTCCGACTGCCGCTCCAATGGGCCGATTGTTTCGATTTTCATACGCAGACGTCGTGCGGCTGAATGGAGTTGCTATCGTGGAGCGATGTGAGTGAGACATGCTCTCTTTTGAAGGTCGAAACCTGGGGGAAAGTTGAATTGAAGCAAAATGATTTGGACGGCTTCAAGCCCGCTCGTCTGGTAGCCCGTACTTTGCACGTGCGGTGTGGCTGAACCTTCCCATCTACCGTCGAAGGCCGATGCCACCCTGAAAGTCTAAAGTTAATTGCCAGGGATCTCGAGAGATGCGCTCCGATGTTGCCCCATATCCCTGTTGGCTCCCTTCAGATGGACGAATCACAGGCAAACCGTTGATAATTTTGGGCCCATATCAACTGAAGGGGCGGATCTAGTGCTTCGATACTTTGCAGCTATTATGTACTTGCACCCGAGGAAGGACCCTCCCTGCTCATATCGACAGCCCTCCTCTACGAGGACTCTACCGTACTGTACTCTGTCCCGCCGTGAAGTTCATTATTGACAGCCAACACTTCCCTCACTTCATACTCGCAACAAACCCAACATTTGCTTGTGCAGCCACTTTATCCAGAGCCCCTTCGTCAAAAATAGCCTCAGAGTTGCCCGTCTGCTTGATTGAGCAATTACCACGAGGCTTATCAACGCCTTCGTCATTCTTAGGCGCGGTCCGAGTCCAGATCCTCGCTCACCTTCGAAGCACCAAAACACCAGGAGCAAGCCACGATAATTCATCTGCAGCGACATTCCGACGTAACACACTCGAACACTACACGCGAACGTTACAACCCTCTTGACGTATTATCCGCAGATCAATCCGTGGATATACAGGTCTGCAAGGAACGTGGTTCTCGCTTTGCCCACTCTTGCTGCTATTTCATCCATTGTACAACTTCAATTTCGACAAGGCTGTATCAGTCGCTAGGCCTATGATATCCGACTTCTGACTCTGACTCCGTGAGCTGACAGTGGCACCAAGCTCTTGTCGCATTGTTGCGATAATACTGCTTCCGATCTTGCCCAATCTTATGCTCAGTCTCTCTGCACACCGACTCCCGTCTCCCATCTGAATGTTTCTCGAGAAGTCGGTTCAGCAGATCCTCCCTCCTACCTCCTCCACGTCAGACGATAATCTCGAGCGCTCCCAGAAAACAACACAGAATATGGCAACGGATTTCGCGATGCCTGTGCAACAGTTCACAGCGTCGCCGACTCAGTATAGTCTCTTCAACTCACAACAAACCTCTCCGATCAACTCTGCGACTGCCACGCCTAATAATACCTCTCCCACATCTCCTCGAGCAGGCATTCCTGCGCACCTTTCAGCTCATACCCGACAGCTGCGTCCACCAAAGTCTCCCCTCTATGTGCCAGCGGTCTTGCGACCTACAGATCCTCCCAAGAGAACAGCCAAACAATCACCCTTGACCCCACCACACAGCAAGGACAACAGTTTCGATGACTCGGACACTCTGCGGACACTGAGCAGACGCTCGACTGGTGACAGCGGAAAGGGTGGCTTGGGCGCAATAGTTGAAGCTGAATGGAGTTCTGAGGGACTGGAGGGCTTCGGCAAGGTGAAGGGCATGCCCACAAGAGAACACTGGAAGGTACGTTAGCAGAATTTCTCAAAACTAGGACAAACCAAGGTGGGGATACGCTTGGGTATATATGGTGTCTCAAGGTTGATGTCGCGATACCTTGAGGGGTATTGCGTGCTGAAATAATGTTGTGAAGGGTATCAACCCATGCAACAAACATTCTCAGCGCATCGCTTGGCCAAACAAACGCTCGCGTGCCCTGCAGGTTTTTCCAGGAAATTGCATATGCTCACGCCCGAAAGCCTTTGGTTCTCGTTGCCTCGTCTCTTCCCATTACGTATTTCATGCTAATTGCCTATTTCTCCTGCAGCCTGATTCTGAATCCGTTGTTTGCGACGACACAACCTGCCAGGTCTACTTCGGCTTCCTCTCTCGAAAGCATCACTGTCGACGATGCGGCAACATCTTCTGTGACAGACACTCTAGCCATGCTATCCCTCTCGACGAAGATGCGAACTACCACCCTGAAGGTGCCAAAGTTCGTGCTTGTGAACACTGCTTTACAGATTACTTGAGATGGAAGATCGCACGCTCGAGCCGTTCCAACAGCGAGAGCTCCCACGATCAGGACACACCTTCTACACCCACAGTTAGCTGTGCAGGCAGCCGTGTCAGCCGCATTGGCAGTGTCTTTGGACAAAAGAATACCGGCGTACCAGAGAGTCTGGGAGCAAGCGTGCCTCGGGATTGGAACTGGAGCACCTTTTGAACATCCTTTACAACGCATAAGGATGCAGCACACATACGTTACCACTTTCACGACGAGAGGGCCGACTTCGAAACGATATGATGCATGGATGAATAGATACATGTATTCGATTTCGCTCTGTCCTTGGGAAGTTGGAAATACCACACACAATACACACCATACACGACGACCGAGAAGAATGGATACCCGATTGAAAGCGTGCGTACCTCTGATCTGATCTGATCTGGCGACGGATCAAGATCACGATCACGATATTTTCGAGCTCAATACCACAAATTGCGTTGCCAGCGTGCGCTGGTTGTTACATTTTTTTATCTTTCGGCTATCAAGTCAGCTTTTCGGATGTTCAGCGGCCCTCTGGGCTTGCTTGCTTGCTTTACTAGATATGAGAACAATTGGTCCTCTTTTTTGTGATTTAGCGATGCGATAGATGGATGGGATGGGATTCGATGGGACGGGAGGGGTAATTCTGGCGTTTTCTGGATTTGATTCTGGCGTTTCTGTAGGCGGATCCGGTGGAGGGTGGTTTACTTGATAGGAGGCTTGGGTTGGAATGGATCGCGGATGGATTGGTAGGAGGATGGAGGGCAGCTTTGTTAATGTGGTAATGATGCCGATGGTATCAATGGATAGATGCGTAGTCTCTACTACAGCAGTTAGGGAAGCAGAATGCAATTCGATGAAATCCAATCTGTTTCGGACATGAACTTCAATGCTCTATGATTCCCGCAATATGCTATTGCAAAAAGGTCAAGACACAATCGAGGCCTGTCGAGCTGAAGTCCGCTATCTAAACAAATTCTTTCCCACGTGTGAACTGAATTGACTTTTCCCGCTATCGCCCTCCTTTCACACACCAGCTTGAGATTCCAAGATACGATAGCGCAACACGACTGGAAGCTACAGTGACAGTACCCCTCATCCCAATAATCACAAGCTAAATCTCCCCCTTAATCTACCTATCCACCTATCTCTCTATCTCTCATCCTATCTATCAATCTTTACCCCTCACTAGCACCGATAGGCGCTAGTAGTGGGATGGTGGATGTGGATGTGGATGTGGAAGTATGTCATGGCTCAGATGCAGCGAGCGGGATAGGGAGAGAGATAAGCGTTGAAACGTGGGGGTTGAGTGACCCGACAGACTGGATTTCTCTTGACCGGCTGGGTTGTTTTGAAGGGTGACTTATCAGATATCGTTTTTTTGAGTCTATTTCTATTTCTATTTTTGACCAAGAGAGAGAGAGAGAGAGATCCTTGCTTCTGCGTAGGTTGCACAGAGCCTTGTGGGTTTGTTGTACTGGATCTTGCGTGTGGAGTAGAGTAGGATTTGAAAGTGCTTCCTTGCTTCGGGCTTTGACGCATCTGGTACCTGGTATTTGAATCCTGGCAGAGGAGATTTAAGCCGATTGGGAGATACGAGGATTGGGATTTGAGCTGGAAGCTGAAACTTCTGGATTGGGTTTGAAGAGAAGTGCAATATGGATCCGAGGATTAAGATGTATTTGGAGAGGAATAGGTATGTCTGCCATATTTCACCTAATTATAATCCATGTCTCCACTACAGATGCAAAGGCATCCTTTGCTTGGCTTGTCGATTATTTCTATCCTTCAGTTCTAGTTATCTCTGGATATAGAGGAGATGATGTTGATGTCGAAACAGGGAGTGGGCTAAGAGAGAAGATTATGTGCCGCCTATACCGTTTGTGGAGATGCAGAGGAAGGGGAGGGAGAGGGTCGATGGGACGGTTATTGTTGGTGGGTTTTATGCTCTCCCCTTTTATATTTGGTTTAAAATTTTGTTACTTCTGTTTTTTTGGGTTGGTAGCTGTCTTTGTCACGGAGATTTCGCGACCATGTATGTGGAAGATTTTCAGTTTCTTTTTGCGGTAATGTTGAGTTTTTGGGTTCGCAAGCAGTCCGTGTATTTATTTACTTCAGATGAGTGAGAAAGGATCTTGGAAAGGGGAGGGTCAGTTTACCCTCCACGCTCGAATGTTGCCTTCCTCTACTTTCTTGGCCTGCTGTTCCTATTCTGTTTCTATCCGTAGGGGCTGGATCGAGAAGGTACCCTGGCTAAGTACAAATTGTACATCTTCCACCGAGTAAAGCTTGTCTGACGGAAGGAAATAGTGGCATGTACAGACCCACGAGTAACACCAGAAGAGTTCCTTGGTATGGATTCATCAAGTAGTAAGTCTCTCACTCTCATCATTTTCTCTCCCCTGTATCTCCTCTACCATTTCGCAGGTTTCATATTCTAACACTACCTTCAAGAAGCAACCGTAGTACGTACAGCAGGCGGCCGTGTTCACGCCGCCATGTCTACTCTCCTCGTCCTCTCAGCAGTAGGGAATCTGGGTAAGAAAGGTGTTATTATGGTTGTACATCATACGGATTGTGGATTGCAGACCGCGGACGAGGAGGCAATCAGAGAGGCTTTGAGAGGTGGTGTTGATGCTGAGGCGGGGAAGATTCTGGATGGGGTGAGGTTTGGGGCGTTTGTGAGGTGAGTTTCCTTTCTGTATATGAGATTTTGGGAGAGGTCCGGGAAATGATGTTGACGAGAATAGTCCCGATGAGAGCGTGAAGGAAGATGTGGGTATCTTGAAGGAGAGCCCTTTCTTCAAGGGAATGCAGATTTTAGGATTCGTTCAGGATACTGAGACAGGACTGTTAAAAGAGGTAGTGGGGGCCGATTGAGAGTACGATGCAGGCTCAGCATGCGAAGTCCTATATGCTTGTACATATCTAAAGTTCAATCAATTCATGAGATCCAATGCCTCTCCTTCTAGTCGTTAGATGCCTCTGATTCAGACCATTCCGAACGCCTCGCTGTCTATAACTCCAGAAATCCACAACCTGTCAATCATCACCTCATAACTGGCGGCCTTCCCTCTTTATTCCATTTCACCCTACTCCTCACCCACTCGACTGCCTCCTTGACTCCGGTCCCAGTTAAGGCGCTCACCGGCAACACCCTACTATCTCTAATACTCGCCCCCTTCTCCCCCTCAAAAACCTTCTTCACAAGGCCCTCCTTAATCCTTACCACCTCCACACAATCCTCCCTATCCTGCTTATTTGCCAACACCAACAGCGGAACCCCTTCCGTCTCAGAATGCTGCAGCACATCCTCCAGCACCAATCTACACTCCTCCAACCGCCCGCTATTATCGTGCTCCAGATTCCCGTCACCAATATCTGTGCTGTCGATTATGAAGACGATGGCGTGACAGGACGTGTAGTAGCTCTGCCAGAGCTTACGGAGACTGTGCTGTCCGCCAACGTCCCACATCTTGAGGTACATGTCGGGCATGGTGATTGTAGAGACATTTTGGCCGACTGTGGGAACAGTTTTGAGCTTGGGGTTGGGGTGTGAGGGGAGGAAGAGTGATTTCACTTGTTCGTGGAAGGTGGTTTTGCCGGCGTTGTCGAGGCCGAGAAGGAGGACGGAGTACTCTGTTTGGTGTTAGTAGTTGCTTGTTAAGAGAAGAGGTGAGAAGAGCATTGGTAGGAAATAATTGGAAAGAATTTCGGACGGAACGGGGAATGAGCATGGGAATGAGAGATGAAGATATACCTTCCTTGCTCGTCGCATACAGATATAGCCCTTTCGCTAGATGATACATCTTGAATTGTTTACTGCAGCGCAGAAGAACAAAAGGAGAGTGAGGCCTGCACAAATCGAGTTTCCACTGTCCAGCTTCACAAATGTCTTGCTCATAGGCAGCCTCGCCGGATGCGCTGTATGGGAGTCCAGCTCGAGGGTCGTGGCCCTTGTGTCAATTGGACATTGAACCCCTGCACTCCTGCAAGGCTGAGGCGGAGCGGACTGTTGTCGATCCTTGGCGAAACGGTCACACGTGATCAGTGCCAAGTTTGGGGAAGTGACGGGTTCCAACACTCCTTCTTTTGGTGGCGTGTGAGGGTGTGAAGAATAACATTCCAACCACCAACAAAGGTTGCGGAGATTTTCATGAAGACAACTTATCTCTTGACTTTGCTTCCGAAACCTTCGAGCTTTCCGGCCGTGGATACATCTCGTGCTGAGGATAGTAAAGTGACCGAAATCATGGCACCGGTTCCTCTTGAGTCGTCACCTAGGTAGGTCTTGAAAAGAGAAATGCATATAATCAATTTTCAAAATGATGCTTCCATAGCTATTGTCAGGCACTGCTTAAAAATGTATTTGCTCTTTCTGGCATGAATGACTGACCTCTGAATAGCTACATCCCCACAGCTGTGGTGGGAGCTCATCTTTTCTCGGTCGTGTACCTCACACTTGTCGCGAGTCGGACCATCTATCGCTCGTACCTGGCTCTTCCACCATCTTCAGCTACTAGACATCGGGAACCATTGCGGAAAGGATATGTCCAGACTTTCTCCATTTTAGCACTTGTCAGCCTCATCACAGCTGCTTTCTTTGGGGTGAAATTCTCCCTGTTGTCCTATCGAGTTTGGGCTACTGAACGAGGTGTTGATTTGCCTGAGAGGTTTGTGGAAGGCCTCCGTTCAATGTTGTAGATATGCTAATCAACTATTAGTCTCTTCGGCGACAAAGGTGCTTTCAGAGCAGGAGAACATCCTGGACGCTTTCATCTTGTGAGATGGTTGAATGATACACCTTTCTATCGTGATTCTCTTGAGATTGTGGCCGAGAAGGTTCGTCACTTTTGGTGGGGTCAACAGGTCAACCTTGGACTCATATCTTGGAGTACTTACTTAGCTCTTGAAGGCCAGAGACGAAAGGTACGAATTTTGAAAAGCTTGAGAATTCAACTTCGAACAGGAAGAAACTGCTGTACCCGAAGATTCGCCTATTGACATGTTATTCCAGATCTCAAATCTCTGGGCATTTTTGGCCCTTGCCAATCTCGTCAATTTGTCATATGCACAGAACCTCTTCTTCGTCGCCGTGCTCCTCACTCCCGTACCGCTCCCCGGAAACGTTCGCGATATCACAAGAAGCTCGATTCCGGTCACTTCAAGCAGGTATGACTTTCCCTCTCCTGAAAGTACCATTGCTAACTTGAGATAGATATTCTCATCTTCTTGAGAAGATAATCCCAACGAGAGAAGATGGGTTCCTTCCAAAGCCGGCTCTATATATCTCGCTGCTGCTCACTTCGTTTGCTACCACGTTCCTCATACCGTATGCTGCAAACACAACATCGTTTGTGAACGTGTCTTTGCTCTCAGGGATATTGCCATTCTGTTTCCTGCTCCTACCATACGTGGTACCTGCAGCATGGGGCACTGTGGCAAACCACCCTCATGATTCACAACGTACTTACACAACTCTGTTTCAAATTATATCGACCCTGTCGGCAGCTCTTCACCTAAAGTCAACAGCTCTCGCAGTCTTTTATAACGCACCAGACAGCACTTACTACCGACATAGCCTCTTACATCCTTTCAAAGAGGAGCATCGTACGACCTTGGGCCGTGGATCCACGGCGATCGGTCGAGTTCTTGGAGCTATGGGCGACCATCCTGCTGTAGGATCTGTGTCTTGGGATGTTCTTCTCACCGGTCTCAGCCTTGGGATATGGGCAGCTACTAGAGGTCTAGATGCGATGGAGATGCTAAGATCAAGCATGATTCTCATGAGTAGCTCGAAGAAAAATCCCTCTGAGGGTTTGGTCAACAGTGAGTCTGGGGATATCAAGACAAAAGCAGATAATGCAGTCCGAAAGTATGTACAGATGCAGACCCCTCCTCACCACAAACCCAATGCTTACCACAGGTGACAACTACAGGATTGGTGAAATGTCGGATCGGGCTCGTAAAGGTCCTGGAAGACCAAAGAAAATAGGAACAAGCAAGAGTACAGGAACGCATGAAAAAACACCATCCTCAACGGTGACACGACGCGGCGTCCCAGCTAGCAGAAATGCAACAGATGATGATGAGTACTCTCCATCAGACGATGAGAGGTTTGCGGAGGGCGACGAAAACACCGAGGAACAGTTAGAGATTGCTGCCCTTGCATGGGGCCTTTTGTCGGTCGGAGGCTTAGGTATGGGTAGTGCTGCAGTCCACGGAGCGGAGTCCACATCGCGTTGAGAAAGTTTGGCAACTCTGGTCGTGCCTGGACTTTTTAACCCCAGCGAGCATTGATAAAGCCTGTTGTTTGTGTTGCCTGTCGGATCTCTTTATAACTGGTGTTGGGAGGAAGCAATCGGCCAGTGCCACGTAGTCTCTTACGCTTTGGCTCAGGCTCCTGCGTAGACTCAAGTTCGGAAGCGGGGTAGTACTCAATCCAGGCGCCATTGGGCCTATGGAAGAAATATCGTGTCTTCAACGTTCCGTCCTCGTCCTCAATAGTGTAGGCTCTCACGGAGTCGGCCGCAACATTGAAATCCTGAGGCCAATCGTCCTCAACGACACAAATCTGCTTCGCTCCAGCAGGAAGTGGAAAATCTGGGATCGATTTCCATTTGGCGCTCTTGTTCGTTTGCTCATATCCATAATCCACGTTCTCCTCGTCTGCAGAAGCATCCTCATCGTCGCTTTTGTCAGCGCTAGAGCGTTCCGATTCGCTTTCATAGTCTTTGGATCCAGCATCGTCGTAATTTTCAGACTTCGAGGCCACAGGCTTAATTGCTGGCTCAATCTTGGCCTCGACTGCCTTGAGTATAGGGTACGCGCCCGGGGTAGGTCGTTTGCGATTCTCCTAGGATGAAGTATAAGCATCGATTTGTCAGCGTCCATATTTTTTTGGGCCTTACCTTGGAATCAACATGTTTCTTGGGCTTTTGCACATCTCCTTCCAGCCTAATGTGGTTATTAGATGTCGACTTCTGAGCCTTCTCAACAGTTGGTGTGAATATGTTCTGAGCCAGTGGGAACGCTTTCGGCTGGCTGTACTTCGCATAGCCTCTTAGCCTTCTTTCCGTCTTATGAATCTCCTCTGCGCTCAAATCGATGAACTGTTTCACCATCCATTCCACGTCGTAGTTGTTCAGTCCTTGGTACTTGGATACGAAGTCTTTTGCCACGTCTGCTGGAGATTTCTTCTTGTCGGCCATCCAAAGGGCGAAAACTCTCCAAATACCTTGCACAGGTTAGCATGAGCAGTAGCGAATAGCTGCAAAGGAGTTCGACCTACCTTGATTACAAATGACCACTGGTTTCGCTGAGATTTCCGCGCTTCCATTGCTCATGTCCAAGATGTACAAGATCCATCGCTTCTTTTCGGTTTCCCAGGCGAGCTTGGCTTCGAACTTGCGCTTGTTTCTGCCCTTTTTGTTCTTCCATTTCATCTGTCCGAGTGGCGGAAACTCCTTTCCACGCTTGGAGTTTACCCAACGGCACATATGTGGATTCGCGAGGACGTAATTCATCCATTCTTGGTTGATTTGATCCATATTTTTGGATGGCATGTCGGCTAGCTACCAAGAGGCAAACAGATATGAGATCGAGGGTGGGGTCCGAAAATCTGAGGATGTGAAATGCGGTAGGAGGGGAAATGAAGCTGCGTGATCACTTGTCTCGATTGCTAGCAGTAGCTGCGAAGTCGCGTATGATGCCGTGTGTTCGTGAGTGCAGAGATTCGGTGCAATTTGCCTGATAGCGAAATTTGAAGGGCTTGTTGTGTTTCGTCGCGAACTTTTCTGGGATTGAGGACGAGGGGAGTTGGAAATTGGGAGGCGAAGATTGAGCAAGCGACATCGAAGAACGAGGCCACGCGACGAGGCTGAGCCCCTCGATCAGAAGGGTGTTATAAGAGCGAGAATGAATACGCTAGCCGAGCTTCCGAAAGTGAGTCGCACAAGTAGCTGTCTACTTTGCCAGTCAGCTGCAAGGGCTGCTGAGATTCACCAAACAAACACATTCTCCGCGTGCGACTCTGGTCCCTGTAATATGACCAGGTCACCAAAACCAAAGGCAAGAGATTGTGGCTGAAGCTCGTGCGAGAAGAAATAGAAGATAGTAGCTGGCGGAAGTCCAAGCGTCTGCGTTTCAAGCTGCTCTGGATAGCTCGAGGTCCTCATGCCCTGATTTTCGCATGCAGATTTCGCCCAGAGCGGCATGCTTCTCTTGTTTCCCTTGCCATCCAATTCTGGGTATATCCTCAACATGCCAGAATTGATTGTTCTGTGTGGTTATAAGGGAGCTATGATGTCTGGAAACCGCGTGTTCAGCAGCTTCATTACCTGCACTCAGCTCCTCAACAAGCGAGGCCGAGGTTAGAATGCCATATATATACTTGTTGCTGGAATTCATACAAGGGCTTTATGATCGTCAATCAAAACTATCCAACCTAGATACAGCTTTAACTTTACATTACATCATACCAAGATTTGATTAGATGTATTCATCCTATCTTGCTTCATCTCTCTCATCGATCAGTCTTTGATGACGGACTTCAGCATGGACTGAAGCTAAATCACAGATGGTTCAGGCTTCCACATAGTTGACCACCCATCTTTTTTGATATATCTCATTTGTACGAACTACTGTTCCGATCAATCTTATCATAAAACTATAGCCATCTGGAGTGGAATCACACTTGAAAGATGGACTCTCTCTGAGCATTGTCACTTTACAGTTCCTGACTAGGTTGCTTGATTGATGCAAATATCTCTGGCTATTGTTTGAGGTGGTTTAAGCGTAGGTCGTAATGTACGCGAGTGCTTTGGGAAGCACGCTGATACCAAGTGTCGGATCCATGTAAGCATGCTTTTTGAGATTTAAATATCGACTGCTGGACGTACACTCGCAAACCTTTCAGAAATCACCCGATTCATAGCTGCAAGGCAAGTCTTACAATTATGCATTGCGGCCAAGACAAACTCACTTGGGTTGATTGGATATTCTCTCGTCTGTCAATGTCTACGTTATTCTGGTCGATTTCTGTCTCCCCGTTTCTCACATTCGGTTTTGTTGATCGTTCAATAGGAGCTCGCTTAATGCCGTGTCACATGATTGCGATTCGGAGCAAAAGTACAGGTTGGGATACCTAACCTGACTAGATTGCGCAACAAGTTGCAGCCAGGATCTGGGAAATTGAATCTGTCTGGATATATACCTACTTTGTATTTACTGACAGCCTTTTGGCCTATATAATCCTGTGATGTTCAGATTCGCCCGGGAACACAGGCAAAGCACGACGACCGCGACTGGAACCGATGCATAACACTCCAAAGTCATTATGTTTTGGCTGAAGAAGTACACAGAATAGTGAAAGCCACTAGGCTAATGAGTCACGTCAGTGTTATTGATGTTACCGATTTATCTGTGACGCCAAAACAAGAACCCCTCCTCGCGCATTCACATCCTGTGACCATGACACTTCTTCGACAAAGACTGTGGGCAGTGGAATCCACTTTTGACTGCAAGTTAATCTACTGCTAGGCTTGGAATACTGAAAGGCTGCACGTATAGTCACATTGAATGTCTACATCTCCGATTGTGTTGGCACACCTACAGACTGAGCGTACAGTCTTCTCCTTTTCCGAGTTATGAGAAGAGACTGCTGGTTGCAGAGCAGGTTTACTCGTTCAACTGTATGAAGAGTCTTCATAATAGGTATGCTATCGAGGGGCCAAGTAAACTTTATGTGCGGGCAACAATTCATTTGGGTGCTCTCGCTTGCGATGCTATCAAGCAATCTCATGAGGAACACGCGAGAGCCAAAAAAAAAAAAAAAAAAAAAA